>WNGR01000745.1_pt1 | contig 43723 bp, 41 predicted proteins | sample 5407581 | NCBI WGS metagenome assembly WNGR01 (sample SAMN13153383, study PRJNA577476) | soil metagenome | isolation source: 80 cm soil or saprolite under Garry oak tree replicate 2 | place: USA:California | collected 2016-06-15 | reverse complement strand
TCGCGCCGCTCGGCGTGACCGACCTGCAAATGCCGGCGACGCCACATCGCGTGTGGTCCGCGATTCACGCAGCGAAGCAACCCCACTGAGATCCTGAGCGGAGCATTCGACATGTATTCATTCGAGTATCAACGCGCGGCGGATCCCAAGGCGGCCGCCGCAGCCATCGCCGCCGACAGCGACGCCAAGTTCATCGCCGGCGGCCAAAGCCTGCTGCCCACCATGCGGCTGCGTCTCGCGCAGCCGTCGCAACTGATCGACGTGACGCGCATTCCGGCGCTCAAAGCGATCACCGTCGACGCGAAAACAGTGGCGATCGGCGCCGCCGTCTGTCATGCGGATGTGGCGGAGCACGCGGAAATTCGGCGCGTGTCGCCGGCGCTCGCGGAGCTTGCCGCGAACATCGGCGACCGCCAGGTGCGGGCGCTCGGCACGATCGGCGGCTCGCTCGCCAACAACGATCCCGCCGCCTGCTATCCGGCTGCGGCGATGGGCCTGGACGCGACCATCGTCACCGAGCGGCGGCGCATTTCGTCGAGCGATTTTTTCGTCGGCATGTATGAGACTGCGTTGGCGCCCGACGAGCTGATCGTCGCGGTGGAGTTTCCGGTGCCCGAGCGCGCGGCCTACGAAAAATTCCTCAATCCGGCTTCGCACTTTGCGCTCGTCGGCGTGTTCGTCGCGAAGTTCGCTGGCGGCGTGCGCGTCGCGGTGACGGGCGCGGCCGCTTCGGTCTTTCGCGTGCCGGAACTGGAAAGCGCGCTCACGGCGAATTTCACGCCCGACGCCGCGCGCGCGGTCAGCGTCTCCGCCGACGACCTGAACACCGACATGCACGCGAGCGCCGAATATCGCGCGCATCTGATCCCGGTGCTGGCCGCGCGAGCGGTGGCGAAGGCGAACGGTTAGCTGATTCTTGCTGTTTGCGGCTGAGGTGGCATTCGCCGGCATCGGAACGCCACTTCAGCCGCGTTCGCTCACGCACACGACGCGGCCGTGCCGATTCGTGCCGCTTCGCGTTACATCGCGCAGATTCAGGAACACCATGCAGCCTGCTTCCATCGACGACACCCTCGCGCAGCTTGCCGCCCAAAGCTACTTCGCCAGCCGCGAACTTGCGACCGCGTTGTATCTCGCGCTGCGCATGGAGCGGCCGTTGTTCGTCGAAGGCGAGCCGGGCGTCGGAAAGACAGAACTCGCCAAAGCCGCGGCGGGTGTGCTCGGCACCTCGATGCTGCGGCTGCAATGCTACGAAGGCCTCGACACCGCCAGCGCGCTCTACGAGTGGGACTATCCGCGCCAGATCATGGCGCTGCGTCTCGCCGAAGCCGCGGGCGAGCGCCCCGACAACGACACCTTGTATCGCGGCGAATTCCTGCTGAAACGTCCGCTGCTGCAAGCGCTGATGCCGGACGAAAACCATCCGGGCGCGCGGCGCGTGCTGCTGATCGACGAGATCGACCGCGCCGACGAGCCCTTCGAAGCGTTTCTGCTGGAACTGCTTTCGGACTTCCAGGTATCGATTCCCGAGTACGGCACGGTGCGCGCGGAGCAGAAGCCGCTCGTCGTGATGACGTCGAATCGCACGCGCGAAGTGCACGATGCGTTGAAGCGCCGGTGTCTGTATCAATGGATCGGCTATCCCGAGCGCGATCGCGAACTGGAAATCGTCGCCGCGCGTGCGCCGCAAACATCGGCGGAATTGCAGCGGCGCGCGGTCGATTTCGTGCATCGGCTGCGCGGCATGGATCTGTTCAAGGCACCCGGAATCGCCGAAACGATCGACTGGTGCCGCGCGCTGGAAGCGCTGTCGGTGACGGAACTCGATCCGCAATCGGTGCAGAACACCTTGGGCGTGCTGCTCAAGTATCAGGACGATCTGGCGCGTGTCGACGCCGCGCAAATTGCGCAGTGTCTCTCCGCGCCGGGATAGCGAGCATGACGAAACGATCGGGCGCGAGCGGCGGTGACTCGGCAGGCTTTGGAGAAGAGGCCGGCTTGTCTGCGGCTCGGACAGCGAATGGGAATTTGAGCGCGCCTGACTCGCCGCCAGCCCCTCTCGACAATACGCCCACGCTTGCCCGCAACGTCGTGCATTTCGTGCGGGTGCTGCGCGGTGCGGGTTTGCCGATGTCGCCCGCGCAAGCCGCCGATGCGCTCGCCGCGCTGCACTGGATCGACCTCGGCCGTCGCGACGACGTGCGCGCCGCCCTCGCCGCCTTGCTGGTGTCGGCGCCCGACGAGCACGACCTGTTCAACGCCGCGTTCGACCTGTTCTGGCGCGACCCGGATTGGGAAGGCAAGCTGCGCGCGCTGCTGCTGCCGAAGGTCCGCGACGGGTTGCCGCCGCCCAAGCGCAACAACCGTCTCGCGGACGCGCTTGCCGTGCGCACGCCACCGTCGCCGCATACCAAAGCGCCGCAGGAAACCGAACAGCACGAGTTGCACGCGCACGCCACCTTCAGCGCGGAAGAACGGCTGCGTCACCGCGATTTCGACACGCTTTCCGCTGACGAATGGCGCAGCTTGCGTCATCTGATCCGCGGCCAGCGCCTGCCGCTCGCCACCGAGCCGACGCGTCGTCTGAAGGCCGCCTCGCACGGCACGCACGCGGACTTGCGCGCGAGCGCCCGGCACGCGGTGCGCGCGGGCGGCGACTGGACCGTGTGGAAGTATCGCGCGGTGGTCCAACGCAAACCGCCGCTCGTGTTGCTGCTCGACATATCCGGCTCGATGAGCAACTATTCGCGCGCGGTGCTGTATTTTTGCCACGCGCTGTTGCAGTCGCGTGAACGCTTGCAGGTGTTTCTGTTCGGCACCCGGCTCACCAACGCGACGCGCGCGCTGCGCGAGCGCGATCCCGATGTGGCGATTGCGGCGCTCACCGATCAGGTGGTCGACTGGTCCGGCGGTACGCGAATCGGCGCCGCGCTCGCCGAATTCAACCGGCGCTGGGCCCGGCGCGTACTCACCGGCCGGGCCACGGTGCTGCTCGTGACCGACGGTCTCGACCACGAAGCGATCGACGTGCTCGACACCGAGATGGCCCGCTTGCGCCGCTTCGCGCACCGCATCGTATGGCTCAATCCGCTGCTGCGTTTCAGCGGCTTTTCACCGAAGGCGCGCGGCATACAGGCGATCCTGCCGTATGTCGACGCGCATCGTCCGGTTCATAATCTAGACAGTCTGGCCGCGTTCGGCCGCGACCTCGCGCAACTCACGCGCGCGCCGCGTCCGGGCGCATCCGCCACGACAACCGCGGGAGCAATGCCATGGAACTGAGCGAAACTCATACGCTGCCCGTTTCGCAGCAACGCGCGTGGGAAGCGCTGAACGACACCGACATCCTGCGCGCGTGCATTCCCGGCTGCGAGAGCATCGAAGCGGACGGCGAGCATGCGTACAACGTGGTGCTGAGCGCGTCGGTGGGTCCGGTGAAGGCGCGCTTCAAGGGGCGCATGCAGTTGACCGACATCGAGGCGCCGAACACGTACACCATCGTATTCGAAGGCCAGGGCGGCGCGGCGGGCTTCGGCAAGGGCACGACGCGCGTCACGCTCGAGCCCGAGGGCGACGAGGCGACCAAACTCGCGTACACCGCGAGCGCGCAGGTCGGCGGCAAGCTCGCCCAGATCGGCTCGCGTCTGGTGGACGGCGCGGCCCGCAAGCTCGCCGGCGAATTCTTCAAGCGTCTCGGCGTTCAGCTAGGCGGCGACGCTGCCAGTGCCGGCGACGTGGGCGCCACGGCGGCCCCGGATGGCAGCGAGCCTGCAGCCGATGAAACGGTGCTGCAAAATACGGAATCGCATGAGGCCGCGGACAGTGAGTCCGGCGGCGATGCACCGAAAAGGAAGAAATCATGGACAGCGTGGATCTCGAAGTCCTGAAGTCCAGTGCACGATGGCTGGAAGAGGGACATCGCGCGCTACTGGTGACGGTGGTGAAGACGTGGGGCTCGTCGCCGCGTCCCGAGGGCGCGATGCTCGCGGTACGCGACGATGGACTCGTGGTGGGTTCGGTATCGGGCGGCTGCATCGAAGACGATCTGATCGACCGCGTGCGGCAAAAAGGCATCGAGCAGACGCGCCCCGAGGCGGTGAAGTACGGCATCACGGCGGAAGAGGCGCATCGCTTCGGCCTGCCATGTGGCGGCACGATCCAGCTGGTGCTCGAGCCGCTGACGCCGCAAAGCGGCATTGCCGAACTGTGCGGCGCGGTGGAAGACGGGCGCCTCGTGGCACGCGAAGTCGACTTGATCACGGGCGCCGTGCGCCTCGATCATGCGCTGGCAACGGACGGCGTGCATTTCGACGGCGAGCGTCTGCTGACGATTCACGGCCCGCGTTACCGGATGCTCGTGATCGGCGCGGGGCAGTTGTCGCGCTATCTGTGCCACATCGCGGTGGGACTCGACTATCAGGTGACGGTATGCGATCCGCGCGAGGAATACACCGAGGAGTGGAACATTCCGGGCACGAAGATCGTTCGCACGATGCCGGACGACACGGTGATGGACATGAAACTCGACGAGCGTTGCGCGGTGATTGCGCTGACGCATGATCCGAAGCTCGACGATCTAGCGCTGATGGAGGCGTTGAAGACGCCGGCGTTTTATGTCGGCGCTTTGGGATCCAGAAGGAATAACCAGGCGCGGCGCGAGCGCTTGAAGGAGTTCGATCTGAACGACACCGAATTGGCGCGCTTGCATGGGCCGGTCGGCATTTATATCGGTAGCCGGACGCCGCCTGAGATTGCTGTGTCGATTCTTGCCGAGGTGACGGCGGCCAAGAATGGGGTTTCTTTGCCCACCTTGCTGCAGGTCGAAGGCGCCAAGGCGGCGCGGGAGATTGCGGCTTCTGGTGGGGCGGCTTGTAGTGTTTGATTTTCTTTTTGCCTGCGCGGCGCTTTTTGGTTGTTTGCCTTGCGGTGTTGGCCCCAGGCAAACACCCCCTACATCAATCCACAAACCACAGCAGCAACAACGGACCCACCCACCAACACAACCCCCACCAGGCGCCGCTTATTCAACTCGGTCCACAACAACACACCGGTCAACGAAAGCAGAATCATCCCGCCAGCGATCGTATCGATCAACAGCACCCACGCGACACTCAACCCCACACCGCGATGCAGATTGTTCATCGTGGTCAGAAACGAGTTATGCGTGCGTTTCACCGAAACAAAACCATTCCCGACCCAATACTCAGCCTGCACATTCTGCGTCGGTCCAAAAATGCCGATCTGCCAGAATTCGGGCTGCATCGTGCTGCGGTCCCCCCACGCCACCGGATGCGCCGGCTCGCGTTTCGTCTTGCCCGGCTTGCCGTCGATCTTCAACTCGCCCTTCAGCCACTTCGCCATGTCCATCGGCGAATGCAGCGGCTTCTGCGGCACGGGAATCTGCATTTCCTCCACCTGCGGCTCTCCCGACGACACCTTCAACGGCCCAGCCCGGTGGTTCAGCAAGAAGCCCGTCGCGCCGAACATCAGTCCGAGCACCGCGCCCCACAAACCGACCCAGCCATGCACCTTCCGCAGCCATTTGATGAAGTTCGCGCGCCGCGAACGCAGGCGCCGCGCCGCCTGCTCGGCGTCGTCCATCAGATGACGACCGCGCTCCGGAGCGTGAGCGCTGTATTGCGTGCCGCCACCCGCAGCAGGTTTCATGTCGATCGATTCAGGCGCGTTCACATCCAGGCTCCAGGCGCAGCAGGTTAATCCATCGCCGACGCGCGGCGACAAGGCGCACGCTCGCAGTAATGGTCAATGAGGTATTCGAAACGAAAGGCCGGACGACCCGGCTTGCGGTCCAGGCCGTCCGGCTGAGAGGCTGGCTGGCAGTCACAGAGGAGGAGAAATGTGACGAACGCTGGCTAGGCCTTTCAATTGAGAATGGCTATCATTACACAATTATGGTATTTGCTCAATCGCAATGCGCGACATCCGCTTGACATCCAGGCGGCGCAAACGGACTCTAGCGGGCGATCTCGCCAATGTTGCGGTTCCGGATACCTGCCTGCCATGCGTCTTTTCTCCTGGGTCTGTCTTGCCTCTTTGGGCTGGCTTGCCGGCGTCCACGCCGCGAGCGCGAACAGCGCGGCCAAACTGGACGATCCCTATACGAACGAAGGGGAAACCCAGAGCTTCACCGTCAACGCCGACGGCTCCTACTCGAAGCTCGATTCGATGACGCTGCGCGTGAACAACGAAGCAGGCGTCGCGCGGGCCGCGCAGCAATACGTCTGGTTCAACCGCAACATGGCGGACGTGCAGATCATCGAGGCCTACACGACCACTGCCGACGGCGTGCGTCACGACGTGCAGCCCGAGCAGATCCGCGACGTGCAGGAAGCGCGCTCGTTCGATGCGCCGATGTTCCAGGACATTCAGGAAAAGGTGATCGTGTTCCCCGCAGTCGAACCGGGCGCGCGCGTGCATCTCACCTACCGCAAGACACAAAGGCAGCCGATCGTGCCGGGCGAGTTCAGCGACTTCACGCCGCCCGAACTCGCGCCGACCCGCAATTTCCGCCTGATCTACGATCTTCCCGCCGACAAGCCGCTCTATGCCGACGCGCGTGGCTTCACCGCACTTGAACCGATAACGCGCGACGGCCGCACGCGCTACGAATACCGGTATGACAAGGCGCATTTCAGCAGGCTGGAACGCGGCTCGATTGCGTACGTGTCGTACGGCGACCGGCTGATGGTCTCGACCTTCCCCGACTACGCCGCGTTCGCTGCGAGCTATCGGGCGTCCGCTGCCGATCCGAGCGCGCGCGACGCCGCCGTCACGCGTCTCGCGCAGAACCTCACGGCACATGACCGCACGCCGCGCGACAAAGCCAAGACGCTGTACGACTGGGTGCGCCGCAGTATCCGCTACGTGGCGATCAACGTCGGACGCGGCGCGGTGGTGCCGCACCGCGCGAGCGCGGTCCTCGTGAACCGCTACGGCGACTGCAAGGATCACGTGGCGCTCTACGGCGCGCTGCTCGACGCGGTCGGCATCCGCAATGAGCCGGCTTTGATCAGCAGCGGCACGATCTACACGCTGCCGAGCGTGCCGGGCTACGGCGTCATCAATCACGTCATCACATGGCTGCCGGACTTGCAGCAATACGCCGACTCAACGGCGTCGAATGTGGAATTCGGCTTTCTGCCATCGTCCGATATGAACCGGCCGACCGTGCTCGTCGGCCAGGGTGTGCTCGCGCGAACACCTGCCACCGCGCTCGTGACGCGCAGCACGGACCTGTCGATCAAGGTCGAGCCGGACGGCTCGGCGAGCTTCACGTATCGGCTGGAAGCATCCGGCGCCTCCGTCGAACAGACGCGCGCGATGCTGCGCCGGCAGACGGGCGCGCAACGCGAGGAGTCGGTCCAGTCGGAGTTGCGCAGCGCGAATCTGCGCGGCACCGCGACGCTCGCCACCAGCGACCTCACGGTCGCCGACGGCCCGTTGACCATCACGATGAAGGGCACGCTGGAGAATCTCGTGGTGCCGGGCGCGGCGGCGGCGATTCCGGCGCTGACGAGCCTCGCCGGAGGCTTCGCGGCGGACGCGCGTTACTGGCTCGGCGAACGGGAGCGCACGCAGCCGTTCGTCTGCCACAACCTCGCGTTGCATGAGCGTGCGCGCGTCGAATTGCCGGCCAATTTCCGCGTGCTCGATATGCCGGAAGCGCAGCGAACGCAAAACCGCTTTGTCGATTTCGAGTCGCAGTACACGTTCGATCCGCACAGCAACGTGGTGACGATGACGCGCGAGGGCTCTACGCATTTCGACAGCGACGTCTGCACGCCCGACGACTTCGCGCGGATGCGTCCCGCGGTCGAAGCGATCGGGCGCGACGTGCGCGCCGAAGTGATCGTCAAATCGACGCTTCTGGAATCGTCGAATGTGGCGTCGCAGGCGCCGTGAAGCGCTGACGCAATGGCGCAGCGCCGACGACGTGTGGACGTCACCCGCTCAAACCGGCCACAGCGGGCCTTCCTGCATCGCGCCGAGCTGCTCGCGCAGTTCGAGGATGCGGTCTTCCCAATAGCGCTGCGTGTTGAACCACGGAAACGCCGCGGGAAACGCCGGGTCGTCCCAGCGACGCGCGAGCCACGCCTGGTAGTGAATCAGACGCAGCGTGCGCAACGCTTCCACAAGATGAAGTTCGCGCGGCTCGAAATCGCAGAAGTCTTCGTAACCAGCGAGCAGATCCGTCAATGCACGCGACGCCTCGGCGCGCTCGCCCGGCAGCAGCAACCACAAATCCTGCACCGCCGGACCCATGCGGCTGTCGTCGAAGTCGACGAAATGCGGGCCCGCGTCGGTCCACAGCACATTGCTCGGATGGCAATCGCCGTGCATGCGCAGCATGCGAATCTCGCCGGCGCGCTCGAACGCTCGCTCGACGCCTTCGAGCGCGAGGTTCACCACGGTTTCCCACGCGGTGCGCACATCGTCAGGCACGAAGCGGTGTGACAGCAGGAAGTCGCGCGGCTCGTAGCCGAAGGTGTGGATGTCGAGCGTCGGACGCTCGGTGTAGTTCTGAGTCTGCCCAACCGCATGAATGCGGCCGATGAAACGCCCCAGCCATTCGAGCGTGTCGCGCCGGTCCAGATCGGGCGCGCGGCCGCCGCGGCGCTCGAAGATCGAGAAGCGAAAACCGTCGAAGCTATGCAGCGTGCGGCCTTCGAAAGAGCGCGCGGGCACCGCCGGAATCTCACGCGCGGCGAGATCGGCAACGAACGCGTGTTCTTCGAGAATGGCGGCGTCGCTCCAGCGCTCGGGCCGGTAGAACTTCGCGACCACGGGCGGGCCGTCTTCCACGCCGACCTGGTAGACGCGGTTCTCGTAGCTGTTGAGCGGCAGCATGCGGCCGTCGGTGCGCACGCCGACGCTGCCGAGCACGCTGTCGAGCGCGTCGAGCACGATTTCCGGCTGAAGCCGGGCGAAAGGCACGGCGCGATCGGCGCCGTCCTGCGGATCGGGAGTGTCGTTGTTCATGGGCGCATTGTGCGCCGTGCCGCCGTCAAAGACGAGGGTCGCGGCTCACCATGCGGCTTACAACTGGCACACAAGTCGAACGCAAACCGCCTTCAATGCATCTGCGCACTCGACGGACGCACAAGTTCGCCGGTATCGATCAGGTCTTCGAGGAAAAAGGGTTCAGTGTTCAGTTGCAGCGAAGCGCCGGGCTCGCCGGCATACCACGCCACCATGGCCATGTCGCCGAGAATGCGCATGACGATCCCGCGCGCGCCTTGCGGCACGGCGATATGCACCGATCGGACAATGGAACCGATTTGCATGATGTTTCCCCGTTCTCCCATAGCCGGCTTTATGGTTTCCTTGCCGGTCAAGGTGATGATAAAAGCGTCGCTTCGCCGATAACGTTGCGTACGCACCCAATCTGCTGCGCGTAAACCGCGTGAAAGTTTCGAATCATTGTTCCCGTTTTAAGGGGCCGCGGATAGCGCGAACCAAGGGGACTTCACCCGTCGTTTCGCGCTATTCCCATCACGGCGCGCCGGGCCGATGATCCGGCGAACGCGTCGTAACGAGACCATCATAAACCCTGCCGGGGCGAGATATCAAAAACGTGCAACGGTGCGACGGTCCGCCCACTATGGCCGACAAGCCGGCCCACCGGCTTTTTTCAGCGTATCGTTAACTCCTTTCAATACGTTGCATTCGCCAACGCAGATTTTTTTGACCGCACCGCCGGAGTCTCATCGGACTATTGCTTCGGCTGTTTCTTCTCCCGCCTCTTTCATGCTCCCTGCCTTGCCCGACGCCCACGACATTCCCTATCTCGAACGCGGTACGCGTGCCTATTGGCGCGCCAGCATCGCGCTGCTGTTCGCCGGCTATGCCACGTTCTCGCTGCTGTACTGCGTGCAGCCTTTGTTGCCGTCGTTTTCCACGGCGTTCAACGTGACGCCGGCACAGAGCAGTTTGTCGCTCTCGTTGACCACGGCGGCCCTCGCACTCGCCGTGTTCGTCGCCGGCTTCGTTTCGGAAGGCTGGAGCCGCCACAAGCTGATGACGATGTCGCTCACGGCGTCCGCGCTGCTGACGATCGGCGTGTCGATTGCGCCGCAGTGGCATCAACTGCTCGTGTTGCGCACGCTCGAAGGACTCGCGCTCGGCGGCGTGCCCGCCGTCGCGATGGCGTATCTCGCGGAAGAAGTCCACCCCGATGGGCTCGGACTGGCGATGGGGCTCTACGTCGGCGGCACGGCAATCGGCGGAATGGCCGGGCGCGTGATTACCGGCGTCGTCGCGGATATGTTTTCGTGGCGCGTCGCGATCGGCACGATCGGCGTGCTCGGCATTCTGTCGACGCTCGCGTTTCGCGCGCTGCTGCCGCCGTCACATCATTTTGTGCCGCGGCGCGGGCTCGGTTTCAACCATCACCGCACCGCGCTGCTCAAACAATTCACGCGACCCGGCCTGCCCTTGCTGTTTCTGCTCGGCTTCGTGCTGATGGGCAGCTTCGTCACGCTGTACAACTACATCGGCTACCGGCTGCTCGCGCCGCCCTACCAGTTGAGTCAGGCGGAGATCGGCGCGATCTTCATCGTGTATCTGACGGGCGTGATCGCGTCACCATGGTCGGGGCGCATGGCCGATACGTTCGGCCGCGCTCGCGTGCTAATCGGCAGCCTGGCGCTGATGGCGCTCGGCCTCGCGCTCACGCTGTTGCACCCGCTGACGGCGATTGCGGTCGGCATCGCCTGCGTGACCTTCGGTTTTTTCGCGGGGCACTCAGTGGCGAGCGGCTGGGTCGGCCGGCTCGCCAAGGAAGCGAAGGGCCAGGCCGCCGCGCTGTATCTGCTCGCGTATTACATCGGCTCGAGCGTGGTCGGTTCGTATGGCGGTCACGTATGGGCCGGTTACGGCTGGAACGGGGTCGCGGGATTGGTGGGCGCGCTGCTCGTCATCGGCATCGCGGCGGCCGTACGGTTGCGCGCACACGAACGGACTGCCGCTTGATCGCAGTCGATTCGCCGCGCATTGAATCGCCCGTAAAAAGTAAGGTCTGCGTAAGCATGCGCTTTGCCATTTTCGCGTCGTTTGCTGCGGCGCGGCAATCGTGACGAGCCTTGCCGGATCGGGTTCAGCAGCTTGCGAATAAGCGCCGCCGCGCCCCAAAGCATCGTTACGTTGATCTAAGCGTCATCTATACTCGAATCGAGTGTTGGCAGCGCATGACCCCACAAAATAGAGCCGCTGCTTTCGCCAGTAATACATAAGGAGACGACTATGACGACCTACTTCACGATCGGCGATTTCATCCTGGTGATTCCGATGGCGCTAGCCGGGGCTTTGTTTGTCGGCGCGCTTCCCTGCAAGACGGAATTGCGGCACAACGCGCTGCGGGTACTCGGCGCGCTCCTCGGTGTGGTGTTCGCGGTCGTGCTGGTCGAAGGCTTACCAGCGCTGGTATAGCGAAAAAAGCCGCCTCTCGGGCGGCTTTCTCTGTCTCCACGGCATCTCCGCGGCGTGAAACGCCTGGGGATCAGATCGCCTGATCCGTCGACGGTTTTTCCCACAGATTGATGCCGCCTTCGGTCGCATAGCGGTCGATCTCCGCCAGTTCTTCCTTCGAGAACGCGAGGTTCTTCAGCGCGCCGACGTTCTCGCGCACCTGCTCCGCGCGGCTCGCGCCGATCAGCACCGACGTGACGCGCGCATCGCGCAGCGCCCAGGCAAGCGCCATTTGCGCGAGGCTTTGTCCGCGACGCGCGGCGATGTCGTTGAGCTTGCGCACGTGCTCGATGTTCTGCGCGCTCAAATGCTCCTGCTTCAACGATCCGCCGCCCGGCTTGTTGACGCGCGCGTCTTCCGGCACGCCGTTCAGGTACTTGCCGGTGAGCAGGCCCTGAGCGAGCGGCGTGAACGCGATGGCGCCCGCGCCGACCTTCTCGAGCGTGTCCAGCAGCTCATGTTCGATCCAGCGGTTGAGCATGTTGTAGGCGGGCTGATGAATCAGCAGCGGCACCTTGTATTCGGCAAGCAGCTTCGCCATTTCGAGCGTCTTGGTTGCCGAGTATGACGAAATACCGATGTACAGCGCCTTGCCCTGCTGCACTGCGCTCGCCAGCGCTCCGGCGGTTTCCTCGAGCGGCGTGTCGGCATCGAAACGATGTGAATAGAAGATGTCGACGTAATCGAGGCCCATGCGTTGCAAGCTCTGATCGAGGCTCGCGAGCACGTACTTACGCGAGCCGCCGCCCTGGCCGTACGGACCCGGCCACATGTCCCAACCCGCCTTCGACGAAATCAGCAGTTCATCGCGGTACGGTTTGAAGTCGTCCTTGAAAAGCCGGCCGAAATTGGTTTCCGCGCTGCCGTACGGCGGGCCGTAGTTGTTGGCGAGGTCGAAGTGAGTGATGCCCAGATCGAAGGCCGTGCGCAGGATGTCGCGCTGCGTGGAGATCGGCGTGGTATCGCCGAAGTTGTGCCACAAGCCGAGCGACAGCGCCGGCAGTTTGAGACCCGACTTGCCGCAGACGCGGTACTGCATGTCCGAATAGCGTTCTGAAGCTGCTTCGTAAGCCATTGCTAGTGTCCTTGATGTTGAGGCCGCCCGACTATTGCGGGCGTGGGGAATCGCATGGTGCGGGAGGCGTGCTGTCTTTATGTTTATGTAATGCGTCTGGCGTGCCTGCGTGCGGCTAGACCGCTATGTTAGCCAATCGACGCGATGCGTGCAGACGCCCAGTATGCGGGATGGACGATTGCTTGCAGGTCCCCTACACTTTGGCCGATCAAAGCTGATAGGAGGAGTACATGACGAAGGCGATTTCAATCGCGCTGATTGTGGGCGGTATCGTGTTGCTGTATTTCGGCGGGCAGGCGTTCAATTCGGTTAGCAGCGACGTCTCTCGCGTGTTCACCGGCTCGCCGACCAACAAGGCGATCATGCTGATCGTGGGTGGCGTAATAGCCACTATCGCGGGGCTGACCGGAATGGCTTTGTCCGGACGCAAGAGGTAAGGGCTTGCTGCGCGAGCGGCGCTTTGCGTCCGAGTGCCGCCTGGACACACACAAACAAGCGCCGCCGCTCAGGTCAAAAACTTAAAAAACAATTTCAGGCTTCGCAGCCGACCGCGTTCCGGGCAGCGGCACATTGCTCGCGCCGTGATAGGTGTACACCAGAGAAAACTTCACCTGATCGCTGAGGTTCTTGCCGGCCGAATGCAGCGTGTTGCAATGAAAGAACACCACATCCCCGGCCTTGAGTTCAGGCGAAACCGCGTTGCGAATCCACGCCTGATTCTCTTCCAGATCGGAGCGGAAAAACTTGGCTTCGTCGAACCGGTCGGAAGTGAACGCGGCGCTGTGCGACTTCGGCACTAGCCACAGCGCGCCGTTGTCGACAGTCTCCGAACCGATAGCGAGCCACACCGACACCAGGTCGTCCCGTTCGAACGACCAGTACCGCACGTCGCGATGCCAGCCGGTCAGGCTGCCGTACGCGGGATGCTTGGTCATCATGCAGTTGTGATGCGCCCGCGACAAGCGCGGTTCCTCACCGAAATACAGTTCCATCCAGCCGCGAATTTCCGGCGCGGTGGCCCATTGCGCAAAGCTCGGATGACGCCCATACGCATCCAGCAGCCGCCGGACCGTATGACCGCCCAGCGCATGCTTGGACGCCGGCGCGCCTGGGTACTGCAGATCCGCTTCGAACTCGATCGGCGCCGCGGCTTCCTCTAACTGCCGCCGGGCAATCTGCCTGAGTTCGTCGCAACGCTCCGGCGACACCAATCCGGGCACGACGACAAAGCCCTGTTCCCGCAACGTGTGAATCTGCTCTTTCTTCGAGTGAAGTGACATGGTGTTCCGTGACTGTCGACTAGCTGATGCTCGATTGTAAAACGGGCGCGATCAGGCTGCGTGCTGTTCGCCTTGCGAAAAGTCACGGCTTACGCACTACTTTCACGCACAATGGTGTATTGCGCGGCACGTTCAATGGGCAAACACGCACGATATTCGACCGTACAGGGCACGGCAGATGGGCGTGCGCGGCAATCCAGCGTCCGTGGAAACCCCTATTCGCAGGGTAAAAACGGACTTTCTGACGTCACGAATCGCGTGTAGCCTGCACGCATGTTGATCGCCATTCCCGCACTTTCACGGCGCGCACAGGCCGTCCACGCCGATTTCGCCGTCCTCCGTGCCCTTTCAAGTCGAATTCCGGGCTTTCACGCCGTCCCTCGCGACCTCGCCATTGGCACATTTGGTGCTGCTACTGGTGCACATCCCGTCGCGCGACACGTTGCCTACTTCTGAAGCCATGCACACTCTTCTGAGCACTCGTCTTACTCGCGCCGCGTTGAAAGCGGCGCGTCCGGCGCGCCGCCACGTCGTGCGCGCGCTGCGTCACCACGCCACGCGCACTCGCGCATTGGGCGAACAATGGCGCGAGGCCAAAGCGGTCGACGGCATTCGCACCTGGTTCCACACATTCTTCTCGGCACTGCGCCTGCAAGGCGGTTCACGCCGTTTTTCGCTGCGCACGCTGCTGCGCAAACCGACGCCGCTGCGCCTCGCCGCTACGCGCCGCGTACCGGTCGGCGTGCCGCAGAGCACGAGCCGCCGGCCGCGCCGCATGTCGACGAGCGGCAGCACCGGCTGGTTTGCGTTTGCATTCGCGAGCCGTTGAGTTTGGCGCTGTGAGCCTGTGGTCCGAATAGCCGCCGTGAGTCGGGCGCGGTGAGCCGCTGCCCGCCCCCATGCCATGCAAACGCACGGACGGTAAAAAACCCCCGCCCGGCTCGCGCCGGCGGGGGTTTTTGCTGAAACGGGCTGCGAGCGGATTACTGGCTTATTCCGCCAGCGCGACGACCGGTTCCGTGCCGGCGGCTTCGGCGAGCGCCAGCGCCTTGTCCGTGGCTTCCCACGTGAATTCCGGCTCTTCGCGACCGAAGTGGCCATAGGCCGCGCTCTTCTCGTAGATCGGGCGCAGCAGATCCAGCATCTGGATGATGCCCTTCGGACGCAAGTCGAAATGCTCCTGCACGAGCTTCGTGATCGTGGAATCTGACACACGGCCCGTGCCGAACGTGTTCACCATCACCGAAGTCGGCTGCGCGACGCCGATCGCGTACGACACTTGAATCAGGCAGCGCGAAGCGAGGCCGGCGGCCACGATGTTCTTCGCGACATAACGGCCGGCGTAAGCGGCTGAACGGTCGACCTTGGACGGATCCTTGCCCGAGAACGCGCCGCCGCCGTGCGGCGCCGCGCCGCCGTACGTATCGACGATGATCTTGCGGCCCGTCAGACCGCAATCGCCTTGCGGACCGCCGATCACGAACCGGCCGGTCGGGTTCACCAGGAACTTGATGTCGCCCTTGATGAGTTCAGCCGGCAGCGTGGGCTTGATGACTTCCTCGATCACGGCTTCGCGCAGTACGGCCAGATCGATGTCCGGCGAATGCTGCGTGGACAGCACGACGGTGTCGATCGAATGCGGCTTGCCGTCGACATAACGCACGGTGACTTGCGACTTCGCATCGGGACGCAGCCAGGGCAGGCGGCCGTCGCGGCGCAGATTCGCTTGACGCTCCACCAGACGGTGCGACAGGTGAATCGGCAACGGCATCAGTTCCGGCGTTTCTTCACAGGCGTAACCGAACATCAGGCCCTGGTCGCCGGCGCCTTGATCGAGGTTGTTGTCGTGCGCGCGATCCACGCCCTGGGCGATGTCCGGCGATTGCTTGTCGTACGCGACGAGCACAGCGCAGCCGCGATAGTCGATGCCGTAGTCGGTGTTGTCGTAGCCGATGCGCTTGATCGTGTTGCGCGCGACCTGGATGTAATCGACGTTCGCGGTGGTGGTGATTTCACCGGCCAGCACGACGAGACCCGTGTTGCACAGCGTTTCGGCTGCCACACGCGAGTATTTGTCCTGCGTCAGGATGGCATCGAGAATGGCGTCCGAAATCTGGTCCGCGACTTTGTCGGGATGGCCCTCGGAGACGGATTCGGAGGTGAAGAGATAGTCGTTTGCCACGTTGCAGACTCCTGTTGTGTGGTTACGGTTGAGTTTCACGTAGCCAGCTTCGGGAGCCTTGAAGCGGCGACGCTTTAGCGGATTACCTTACCGATGGGCACATATCACGTCATTTCACGTGGATCGCACCCGCCGGCTTCGCCCCGCAAGTTGTCTATTAACTCGGCGAAGCCCTTATTATAGCGACTTCCTTTGATTGTCACAGAGTGTCCACGAGTGCGGTATTACGTCAATTCCTCCGCTTTCCTGAAACCCGTCACGCGCAGCGCTTCATCCACCTCTTCCGTGGAGGCCGCATGCTGAGCCGCTATGGCGCCAAGCTCGCGATCGGGTTGTTGAAACTGTTTGCGCTGTTGCCCTATGGTTTCATCGCCCGTGTGGGCGATGGGCTCGGCTGGCTGCTCTATCAGGTTCCGAGCAGCCGCAAGCGCATCGTCCATATCAACCTGAAACTATGCTTCCCCGAATGGAGCGACGCGCGCCGTCAAGAGATCGCCCAGCAGCATTTCCGCCACGCGATCCGCAGCTACGTCGAGCGCAGCGTGCAGTGGTTCGGCTCGGCGAAGAAACTCGAAAAGCTGATCGAGCTCGACAGCGCGATCGATCTGACGGACCCGAACCTGCCGCCCACGCTGTTTCTCGGCTTTCACTTCGTCGGTATCGAGGCCGGCTCGATCTTCCTGAACTACTCGCTCAAGCGTCAATGCGGCTCGCTGTATCAGCCGATGTCGAACCCGGAACTCGAGGAAGCCGCCAAGGCGGCGCGCGCGCGCTTCGGCGCGGACATGGCGAGCCGCGCGGACAGCGCGCGCGTCGTGTTGCGCTGGCTGCGCGAACGCAAGCCGGTCATGCTCGGCGCGGACATGGACTACGGCGCGCGCAATTCCACGTTCGTGCCGTTCTTCGGCGTGCCGACCTGCACGCTGACCGCGGTGGGCCGTCTCGCGAAGGTCGGGCACGCGCAGGTGGTGCCCTTCATCGGCGAGGTGCTGCCGAACTACAAGGGTTACCGGCTGAGGGTGTTCAAGCCGTGGGAGAACTACCCGAGTGGCGACGACGACGCGGACGCACGGCGCATGAACGCGTTCCTCGAAGAGCAGATTCCGCTGATGCCCGAGCAGTACTACTGGGTGCACAAGCGCTTCAAGACGCGTCCGCCGGGCGAGCCGAGCGTGTATTGAGCGGTTTTCGCCAGGGTTTTCAGAGCGGTCTTCGAAAAACGCGCCTGAGCATGGAGGTAACGCGGCGGAGGTAACCCGGCGGAAATAACGCGGCGTTCGGCGCAGCCGCGGGCGCGTCACTTACAATAGCGTGATGAAACTGAAATTCACCAAAATGCACGGCGCGGGCAACGACTTCGTCGTGCTCGACGGCTACACCCAACCGGTCAACCTCACGCCGGCGCAGGTGCGCGCGCTCGCGGACCGGCATTTCGGCGTCGGCGCCGACCAGTTGCTGCTGGTCGAAAAGCCCACGCTGGACGGTGTCGATTTCAGATATCGCATTTTCAATTGCGACGGCGGCGAGGTCGAGCATTGCGGCAACGGCGCGCGCTGCTTCGTCAAATTCGTGCGCGACAGCGGCCTGACCGACCAGCGCAGCGTGCGCGTGCAAGTGCAGAACGGCATCATCACGCTGACCATGCAGGAAAACGGCGAAGTGCTGGTCGACATGGGCACGCCGGTCTTCGATCCCGAGCGCGTGCCGTTCGCGACCAAGGGCCTCGAAGGCCGCCGCGAAGGCGCCGATACGCTCTGGCCGCTCGACGTGAACGGCGTGACGCGCTGGATTTCGGTGGTGTCGATGGGCAATCCGCACGCGGTGCAAGTGGTGGACGACGTCGAGGAATTCCCGGTGCTCGTCGAAGGCCCGGTGATCGAGCGGCATGCTCGCTTCCCGCAGCGTGTGAACGCGGGCTTCATGCAGATCGTCGGCCGCAGCGAGATCAAGCTGCGTGTTTATGAACGCGGCGCCGGTGAAACGCTCGCGTGCGGCACGGGCGCGTGCGCGGCGGTCGCCGCCGGCATCCGCCGCGGGCTGCTCGACGCGCCGGTGCTCGTCCACACGCACGGCGGCAAATTGACGATCTCGTGGGACAGTACGCAAGAAGGCCAGCCGCTATTGATGGCCGGCCCCGCGGCGACCGTCTTCGAAGGCGAGATCGAACTGGCCGATTGAGTTGTCCAATGAAGCTGCCGGTTGAGCGGCCGATTAAACCCATTGACCGACGCGCCGTCTCAACGTGTCGGCCCGTAGTCCTTTAGCTGAAACCATGAACGATCGCGAAGTCGCCGAATACCTGCTCGCCAACCCCGAATTCTTCGCCGAACACGCGGAGATGCTCGCGACCATCCGGCTTGCGAACCCGCACGGCAAAGCCGCGGTGTCGCTGCAGGAACGGCAGATGGAAATGCTGCGCGACAAGAACAAGCATCTCGAACGGCGTTTGGCCGAGTTGCTGCGCTACGGCCACGAGAACGACAGCATCGCGTCGAAATTCAATCGCTGGACCATTCGCGTGATCTCCGAGCGCGATCCGTATGCGCTGCCGCGCACGATCGCCACCGGCTTGCGCGATATTTTCGACGTGCCGCAAGCCGCGCTGCGCGTGTGGGACGTGGCCGAGCCTTATGCGCAAGCCGACTTCGCGCGCCATGTCGGCGAGGAAGTGCGGATCTTCGCTAACAGCCTCGCCACGCCGTACTGCGGCGCCAACTCCGGCTTCGAGGCAGCGCAATGGCTGGTGCCGGTTGTGAGCGAGGACGCGTCGTCAGCAAGCAGCACGACCGAGTCCGCGCATGCCACCGAATCGATTGCATTGCTTGCGTTGCGCGACCCGGAAGGCAAGGAAGAAGCGCCCGCCTTCGGCCTGCTGGTGATGGGCTCGGCCGACCCGCGCCGCTTCCACGAGGGCATGGCCACCGATTTCCTCACGCAGATCGGCGCGCTGGCGAGCGCGGCGCTGAGCCGTCTGCTGCCGCGCTGATCGCATTGCGCCGCTAAAAAACATCGTGACCGAAGCCGATCCCATCGCCGCCTATCTGTCGAATCTCGAACATGAGCGGCGGTTGTCGGCGCATACGCTGCGCGGCTACACCCACGAACTCGAAGAACTCCGGCTGCTGGCCAAAGGCCGGCCGCTCGAAAGCCTCACCGCCGTGGATATTCGCGGCGCCGTGTCGCGGGCGCATGCGGGTGGCCTGACGGCGCGATCGATCAGTCACCGTCTCTCCGCGTGGCGCGCGTTTTACCGCTGGCTTGCCGGCCGCGTCGATCTGCCGGCCAACCCGGTCGCCACCGTCCGCGCGCCGAAACAGCCCAAGGCGCTGCCCAAGGCGCTTTCCGTCGACGACGCCACGCGGCTGATGGAAAGCCCGCCCGCCGCGTCGCTCGAAGGGTTGCGCGATCATGCCATGCTCGAACTGTTCTATTCGTCGGGCCTGCGTCTGGCAGAACTGGTCGGTCTCGACGCCCGTTTCGCCGATGCCGACGGCTATCGCTCCGCGGGCTGGCTCAAGCTCGATTCCGCCGAAGTCGAAGTGCTCGGCAAGGGCAACCGGCGACGCATCGTGCCGGTCGGCAGCAAGGCAATCGAAGCCTTGAACGCGTGGCTCGCGGTGCGTGAGCAGATGGTGAAACACGATCCGCATCCGTTGTTTCTGTCGGCGCGCGGCAATCGTCTGTCGCCCAATGTGGTGCGGGACCGCGTGAAGCGCGCGGCGCTGGTCGCCGGGATTCCCGCCAACGTGCATCCGCACGTGCTGCGCCATTCGTTCGCCACGCACGTGCTGCAGTCGAGCGGCGATCTGCGCGCCGTGCAGGAACTGCTCGGCCATGCCAGCATCACGGCCACGCAGGTTTACACCGCGCTCGATTTCCAGCATCTCGCGCACGTCTACGATCAGGCGCACCCGCGCGCCAAAAAACGCGACTGACTTCGCTTCTTGCGGTTTGCAGTTTCCGCCTTCGCTTCACCCGCCGTGTGCGTCTATCCGCGCGGTCCATTGCTCTCTCTGACACCCTGATGAATACCGTTACGCTCAAACCGTCGAAAGAAAAATCGCTGCTGCGCCGCCATCCGTGGGTGTACGCCAACGCGATCGACCGGGTCGACGGCAATCCCGCTCCCGGCGCCACCGTGCTGGTGCGCGCGCACGACGGCCGCTTTCTCGCGCGCGCCGCGTACAGCCCGCATTCGCAGATCCGCGCTCGCGTGTGGAGCTTCGACGAAGCCGAGCCGATCGATCACGCGTTCTTCAAGCGCCGCGTGCAGCGCGCGCTCGCGCATCGTCAAACGATGGTGCACGACACCGGCGCCGTGCGGCTGATTTTCGGCGAGGCGGACGGATTGCCCGGCCTGATCGTCGATCATTACGTCGCCGAGGACGAAGGCCAGCGCAGCCAGTTGGTCTGCCAGTTCATGGCGGCGGGCGTCGAAGCCCGGAAGGAAGCGATCGTGGCGGCGCTGGTCGACGCGACCGGCTGCCCGAACGTCTACGAGCGCTCGGACGTGTCGATTCGCCAGAAGGAAGGGCTCGAGCAGATCACCGGCGTACTGGCGGGCGAAGCGCCGTCCGAGGCGTTGATCGCGAGCGAAAATGGCGTGCGTTATCACATCGACGTGCGCAACGGCCACAAGACCGGCTTTTACGTCGACCAGCGCGACAACCGCCTGCTGGTGCAGCAACTCGCGCAGGATCGCGACGTGCTGAACTGCTTCTGCTACACGGGTGGCTTCTCGCTGGCGGCTTTGAAAGGCGGAGCTAAACGCGTCGTGTCGATCGATTCGTCGGGCGAAGCCTTGACGCTTGCGCAGCAGAATATGGCGGCCAACGGCTTCGACGCCGAACGCGCCACGTGGCTCGACGCCGACGCCTTCAAGACGCTGCGGCGCCTTTACGATGACGGCGAACGCTTCGACCTGATCGTGCTCGATCCGCCGAAGTTCGCGCCGTCGCGTGAACATGTGGACCGCGCGTCGCGCGCTTACAAGGACATCAACCTGACCGGCCTGAAGCTGTTGCGCCCGGGCGGGCTACTGTTCACCTACTCGTGCTCCGGCGCGATCGATTCCGAACTGTTCCAGAAGATCGTCGCCAGCGCGGCCGCCGACGCGCGTGTCGACGCGCGGATTCTCAAGCGCCTTGGCGCCGGGGTGGATCATCCGCTGCTCACCGCATTCCCGGAAGGCGAATACCTGAAAGGCCTATTGTTGCAAATCGCCTGATCGCCCATAGTTTCAGGGTTATTTCCCGCGCGCGGCATGGGCAAGAACGGGCTCGAACCCCGCCCGCCAGCGCCAGCTTGACAGATATGTTTCAATAACCGGCTAGACAGGGCTGCGCGCCGCCAGGCTGCCGCGCCCGCCAGGCACCCCCCATTACGGACCGTTTCACGTACATACAGGCGACCAACATGATTCCAGTCACCATCCTGACCGGCTTCCTCGGCAGCGGCAAAACCACGCTGCTCAAGCGCATCCTGAACGAAAAGCACGGCATGAAGATCGCCGTGATCGAAAACGAGTTCGGCGAAGAGAACATCGACAACGAAATCCTCGTGCAGGACACGGGCGAACAAATCATTCAGATGAGCAACGGCTGCATCTGCTGCACGATCCGCGGCGACCTTTCGCGCGTGCTGGGCGATCTGGCGGCGCAGAAACAGTCCGGCAAGCTGGATTTCGACCGCGTCGTGATCGAAACCACCGGTCTCGCCAATCCGGGCCCGGTCGCGCAGACGTTCTTCATGGACGACCAGATCGCCAACGAATTCCTGCTCGACGCGATCATCACGCTGGTCGACGCGAAGCACGCGAACCAACAGTTGGACGAACACGAAGTGGTGCAGCGCCAGGTCGGCTTCGCCGATCGCCTGTTCATCACCAAGGCCGATCTGGTCGACGAACAGCACGTGGCCGATCTGCGCCACCGTCTGCTGCACATGAACCCGAAGGCGGCGATCAAGGTCGTCAATTTCGGCGACGCGGACATCAAGGAAATCTTCGACCTGCGCGGCTTCAACCTGAATTCAAAGCTCGAGATCGATCCGGACTTCCTCACCGAAGACGAACACGCGCACAGCCACGCTCATGCGCATGACGAGCATGGCCATACGCACGCCGACCACGAAGGTCACGATCACGCGAACTGCGATCATGAAGGCCACGCTCACGCGAATCACCACCACGCGCACCACGACGACAAGATCAAGTCGTTCGTGTACCGCAACGACCGTCCGTTCGATCCGAACAAGCTCGAGGACTTCCTCGGCGGGATTCTGCAGATCTACGGCGAGCGCCTGCTCCGCTATAAGGGCGTGCTGTATATGAAGGGCGTCGACCGCAAGGTCGTGTTCCAGGGCGTGCATCAGATGATGGGCAGCGATCTGGCCGCGAAATGGCAACCGGTCGAGAAGAAGACCAACAAGATGGTGTTCATCGGCATCGAACTGCCGCAAGACCTGATCACAGACGGATTGGACGCCTGCCTCGCGTAAGCGCATGAGCGCATCGCTGCGGGCCCGCCGATTTAAGCGCCATGCCATGCGCGGCGCTTAAATCGCGTCTATCGCAATGGAACATTGAGGCAATCCTCTGCGGAATACGCCTGAACGGCGCCGAAAGGTCGCTGAAAAGTCGTATGTATGAAAAACGCGTGAAAACCCTGCTGTATTAAACGTGCACGAGCATCGCTTTTTGGCCCTGCGCGCGTTATATTTTCGGGATATCACGGCAGCGCAGGGGGATTTTCACCAGTTGCAGTGCCGGATTGTGATTCAGTTACAATACGTGCCCACTGGAGAATGAGAACGAATTGCCCGGTCAGCGCGTATCCCGTGCCGGGCCTGAAGCGGCGCCGGAAAACCTTATCCGGAAAACACGCCGACCATGCCGGCGGGTACAGCCTGAAAGGCGTGCTGGCGGCAAGCAATGCCTCAGGAGCATTTGAGAATCGGTTTCCAGAGGAGTTCGGCCCCGCATTGGCGTAGCGACGCCCGGTGTGTGGGCGCGAGGCGCTTGGGCGTCACGACAGTCCACCGTCGGTGCCGGCCCCGCGTTCAGCGTCCAACAAGCGCCTTTGCGGGCAATACGAAAGTGCGGGCACTATGTAAGAGTTTTGCCTCACATTGAAGAAGTAAGCCAGATGACGACGAAACGACTCTTGACCGAAGCCGAAATCCTGAAGATGAGCGACAAGGATTACATGAATGAGGATCAGCTCGCTTTCTTCAAGAACAAGCTCGAACAGCTGCAGGCGGAGATTCTCCGCAATGCCGGCCAAACAACCGAGAACCTGCGCGAAACCGTGATCGTGCCGGACCCGGCCGACCGCGCAACGATCGAGGAAGAGCATGCGCTCGAACTGCGCACGCGCGACCGCGAGCGCAAGCTGCTGAAGAAGGTGCAGCAATCGCTCGCGCGCATCGATTCCGGCGATTACGGCTGGTGCGAGGAAACCGGTGAGCCGATCGGCATTCCGCGTCTGCTCGCACGGCCCACGGCCACCCTGTCGCTCGAAGCGCAGGAACGCCGCGAACTGCGCCAGAAGCTGTTCGGCGACTGAACGCCTGCGGCGCGGCTTCGGCTCCGCGCCCTGTTAGCTGCTTCGTCGAGAGGCGCACGGTGGTCCGTGCGCCTTTTTTCTTTTGCGCAACGTTCTTTGCGCGATGCTTTTCTGCCTGGCGCCTCGCAGCGCTCGCTGAAACTCCCGCCTCGTGCGCCTGCCAGCACGGTTGCTCGCCGTGCGCGTCCTGCCTGGCCCGGCGTTCCCTCCGCACGCGCGCTCCCCCCGAAACACGTTTTTTGTCTTATGCCATTTGCCGGCTCTTGATATGACCGCGTACGCCCTAAAATAAATCGGACATGCGTTGCACGAGCACGCGCACCGGCCGGTCCGGTTTTGGCGTCGCGCGCCCGTCCGCTTGCCGGATTCATGCGGTGGCTGCGCTGCCGCGTCCTACCCGTTTTGCAAAGAGGAACGCATATGGAGCAATTTCACGGCACGACGATCGTCTCCGTGCGCCGCGGCGACAAGGTCGCGCTCGGTGGCGACGGCCAGGTGACGCTGGGCAACATCGTCATGAAGGGCGGGGCGAAGAAGGTCCGGCGCATCTACAACGGCAAGGTGCTGGTCGGCTTCGCCGGCGGCACGGCCGACGCCTTCTCGCTGCTCGACCGCTTCGAAGCCAAGCTGGAAAAACACCAGGGCAATCTCACGCGCGCCGCCGTCGAACTCGCCAAGGACTGGCGCACCGACCGCATGCTGCGCCGTCTCGAAGCCATGCTGATCGCGGCGGACGCCACCACCACCCTCGTCATCACCGGTAACGGCGACGTGCTCGATCCGGAGGGCGGCATCTGCGCAATCGGTTCGGGCGGCGCCTACGCGCAAGCCGCGGCGAAAGCGCTCACCGACAACACCGAGCTGTCGCCCCGCGAAATCGTGGAGAAGTCGCTGGAGATTGCCGGCGACATGTGCATCTACACGAACCACAACCGCGTTATCGAGACGATCGAGTAAGGACCCACGATGAGCACCATGACCCCTGCCGAGATCGTCTCGGAACTCGACAAACACATCATCGGCCAAGGCCGCGCGAAAAAAGCGGTGGCCGTGGCGCTGCGCAATCGCTGGCGGCGTCAGCAGGTGGAAGAACCGCTGCGCCAGGAAATCACGCCGAAGAACATTCTGATGATCGGCCCGACCGGCGTCGGCAAGACCGAAATCGCGCGGCGTCTGGCGAAACTGGCCGACGCGCCGTTCATCAAGATCGAGGCCACCAAGTTCACCGAGGTTGGCTATGTGGGCCGCGACGTCGACAGTATCGTGCGCGATCTGATGGAAATTTCGATCAAGCAAACGCGCGAAACGGAAATGCGCAAAGTGCGAACCAAGGCCGAAGATCAGGCCGAAGACCGCATCCTCGATATTCTGCTGCCGAGCGCGCGTCCGGTCGGCTTCGGCGCAAGCTCGAGCGCCGCGGACACCGCCGACGAAGGCAGCAGCACGCGCCAGACGTTCCGCAAGCGCCTGCGCGAAGGCCTGCTCGACGACAAGGAAGTCGAACTCGACGTCGAACAGCCGCAAGTCGGCATGGACATCATGGGGCCGCCGGGCATGGAAGACATGACCGAGCAGATCCGTTCGATGTTCGCGAACATCGGCGGCGGCAAGAAAACACGCCGCAAAATGAAGGTGAAGGAAGCGCTGAAAGTCCTCACGGACGAAGAAGCCGGCAAGATGCTCAACGAGGAAGAGGTGAAAACCAGGGCGGTGCAGAACGTCGAGCAGAACGGCATCGTGTTCCTCGACGAGATCGACAAGATCGCGTCGCGCAATGAAGCCGGCGGCGGCGAGGTGTCGCGTCAGGGCGTGCAGCGCGATCTGCTGCCGCTTGTCGAAGGCACGACGATCAACACCAAGTACGGCATGGTGAAGACCGATCACATCCTGTTCATCGCGAGCGGCGCGTTCCATCTGGCCAGGCCGAGCGATCTGATTCCGGAACTGCAAGGCCGTTTTCCGATTCGGGTCGAACTGGATTCGCTGTCGGTGAAGGACTTCGAATCGATCCTAGTGTCCACGGATGCGAGCCTCGTCAAACAATACCAGGCGCTGCTCGCCACCGAAGACGTGCACCTCGAATTCGCCGACGACGGCATTCGCCGCCTCGCCGAGATCGCCTACTCGGTGAACGAGAAGACCGAGAACATCGGCGCTCGCCGCCTGTACACGGTGATCGAAAAGCTGCTCGAGGAAGTCTCGTTCGCGGCCGGCAATCACTCGGGCAAGACGGTGCAGATCGACGCGGCGTATGTGGATCGCGCGCTGAACGAAGTGGCCGAAGACGAAGATCTGTCGCGTTACGTGCTGTGAATGCCGATGCGCATCTCGCAACGAGCTGCACGCATTGACTGACGCAGATCAAGCGTGAGGCTTAAAAAACGGGCTGCCTTTGATAAGGCAGCCCGTTTTGTTTTCCGTCCGCGGCGTAAACGGAGATAAGAACCGGCGCTTACTGCTTGACCGGCCGCTTCGCCAGCTTGCGCTGCAGCGTCCGACGATGCATGTTCAACGCTCGTGCGGTGGCCGAAATGTTGCCGCCATGCTCGGCGAGCACGCGTTGAATATGCTCCCACTCGAGACGCGCGACCGACAACGGCGTGGGATGCTCGATCGCCTCTTCAGCTTGCAGCGCGCTCGCTTCGCTTTGCAGCGCCGCCAAAATCGTCTCGACATTGGCCGGCTTGGCGAGGTAATTGTCGGCGCCGTCTTTCACCGCCTGCACCGCTGTCGCGATGCTGGCATAGCCGGTCAGCACCAGCATGCGCGCGTCAGGCTGCAAGTCGCGCAAGGGCGCGACGAGCGTAAGGCCGGAGTCGTTGCCGAGATGCAGGTCCACTGTGATCTGGCTGAACTTCTGTTGATTCGCCAGCTTGATCGCCTCGTCCGCGTTATGCGCTTCGCTCACCGTATAACCACGCCGGGTGAGACCGCGGGCGAGGATGCCGGAGAACACCTCATCGTCGTCGATCACCAGAAAATTCTTTTCGCTCATGCCTGTTTCTCCGTGTTGGATGGCGCGGCGCCCTGGCGGCCCGTGCCTGATAATTTGCGCCCCGCGAGCGGCAGTCTCAGGACTGCACGCGTGCCGCGCGGCTTGATCGGGCTGACGTCGGTCAGCTCGATTGATCCCCCGAGACGCGCGGCCGCCGAAAATGCCAGATAGAGGCCTACGCCATGTCCGCCTTGCGTGCTGTCGACCGGCATCGCGCCGAGCGACCCGCGCAGCGGAGCCGGAATGCCGGGGCCCGCGTCGCATACTTCGAATACGATCTGATCGCCGCGAGCCGCAAGTGCGCAGCACAACGTCACGTAATCGCGACTCGCGCGCGCGGCGTTGTCGAGCAGAATCGTGAGAATCTGACTCACGGCAACCGTATCGTCAAGACTGATGTCCGCGGGCGGCACGCCGAGCCGTTCGAACTTTACATGCGGATGCCGCAAGCGCCACTGCTCGCCGAACGACTCAAGCCACTCATCGACCAGTTGACGGTTCGTGGTCGTCGATGCGCGGCTGCGCAATCGGGCAAGCGCCGACGTGCACAGTGTCATCTGCTGTTCGAGCAGATCCAGATCGGCGCTGTACGGTGCAAGCCCTTTGTCGGTGTGCGCCGCGTCGCGCAACTCTTCGGACAGCATCGCAATGGTAGACAGCGGCGTGCCGATTTCGTGCGCGACGGTGGCCGCCTGCACGCCGAGCGCGACCGCGCGTTCATCGTGAAGCAAGCGCTGCTGCGCCTCTCCGAGCGCTGCGTCACGTAGCCGCAGAGCGCGCGACATACGCGCGACGAACCACGCAATCAGGCCGACGCTGACCATGAAGTTCACCCACATGCCGGCCCGATAGTAGTCGAACAGGTTCGCGGGGTTGTCGAGATTCAGCGGCACGGAATCGAAACCCAGCACCGCATAGCAGGCCACGGCGAAAGCCGCGAGCCACGCCATCAGATGCCATGGCAACACGGCGGCGGCAATCGCGAGCGATGGAAGGTACAGCGAAACGAATGGATTGGTGGTGCCGCCGGAGAGAAACAGCAGCGCGGACAACGCGCCGAGATCGACCCATATCTGGCCGAACAGCTCCATATTCGACTCGGGCCGCTGCTGCGAGACGCGCCACCATGTGAGTCCGTTGAAGATCACTTCGAGGGCGATCACGAGCAGCATGGCGGGCAACGGCAAGTGCACGCCGATGAACATTTGCACGACCGCGATCGTCACCAGTTGGCCGATGATGGCGAGGCTACGCAGCCAGAACAGATGACCGAGATTGACCCGGCCGGTGTTGGTTATACGATGCATGACTCTTTAGTTTACCTGTTCGGACTAGTCCGACTTACGTCGCAACCTCGCGCGGGTAAGATGGCATTTTTGCGACAGCGTCGCACGGACCGGTTCTCCATGATCGGTTCTTCCAGCGCAAACCAGCCATGCAGCCTACCTCTGATAGCGAGACGCCTGTCTCGTCAGCTTTCCTGACTTTCCTACGGCACGCTGCCGCAGCCAGACAAAACAGCGCGACAGAAGAAGCCCAATGGGTCGATGCCGCCAAGCAAGTCCATCCGCTCGATGACGCCTCACTCGATTCGCTCACAACCGCGCTGCTCGAGCAGAACCGCCATGGCGACGCGATCGAACTCGCCGCCATTATTGCCCAACTCGATCCCCACCGCGCTCTTACGCACTTCCGGCTCGGCTATGCGCTGCAGATGACGAACCGGCATGCCGACGCAATCGCACCCTATCGCCGGGCGCTGGCAATCGATCCGAAGCTTCCGCGGCTGCGCAGCAATCTCGCCGCCGCATTGATGCTTACCGGCGGTGACCTGAGCGAACAACTGGCGCTTCTGGAAAGCTCCGTCCACGATGATCCCGACGACGGCAACGGCTGGACCAATCTCGCGAACGCATACCGCATGAGTATGAATGTGTCGCGTGCGATCGAAGCCGGCGCAAGAGCCGTGCAATGCTCGCCACGTAGCCCGCTAGCGCATAACAACTATGCGCTGGCGCTGCGTGAGGCGCAACGCTGGGACGAGGCGGAGCAAGCCGGACAAATCGCTTGCGCGCTGGCGCCCAACAACGCGAACATGCGCTCCAATCTCGGCATGGTGCAGCTCATGCGAGGCGATTACGCGCCCGGCTGGCCGTCGCACGAAGCGCGCTGGGACGGCTCCCTGGAACTGAGCGGCAACCGCCCCGCGATGCCGGCGCCGACCTGGAAAGGCGAACCGCTCGGCGGTAAAACGCTGCTGGTGTGGGGCGAACAGGGCATGGGCGATCTCCTGCAGTTCTGCCGCTATATCCCCATGCTGGCCGAGCGTGTTCATCGCGACGGCGGCCGTCTCATCTGGAATTCATTTCCGCAGATGGGCGCACTGCTTGCGCGCAGCCTCGGTAACCATGCCGACGATTATTCGGCCGGCGGCGGTGTCGATTCGCTGCCGCCGTTCGATTACGAGATTCCGCTGCTCAGTTTGCCGTTGATTTTCGACACGCGCGAAGACACGATCCCGGCTGCCACGCCGTATTTACACGCGGACGCCGCAGCACGCGCGTCGTGGCAAAAGAGGCTCGCCGGGGAAACGAGGCTCAAAGTCGGACTGACGTGGACCGGCAGCCACGGCCATCAGCGCAATCCGTTCCGACGCGTCGGTTGGGAACGCTATGCGGCCCATTTCGGCGGCATGCGAGACGTGGCGTTCTATTCACTGCAACCGGGAGCGGGCGCTGACGTTGCGGCGGCACATGCGGCCGGTCTGCCGATGACCGACTACACCGCCGAATTCTCGACCTTCGACCATACCGCCGCGTTTGTCAGCGCGCTCGATCTCGTGATTACGGTTTGCACGTCGGCTGCACATTTGAGCGGCGCGCTCGGCCAACGCACATGGGTGTTGCTCGATGTCAATCCGCACTGGGTCTGGTTGCTCGATCGGCGCGACAGCCCGTGGTATCCGGGTGCGACGCTGTACCGGCAGCCACAGTTCGGCCAATGGGAGCCCGTGTTGGAAACCGTCGCCCGTGACCTGAGCGCACTCGCGGCCCGGCACCACGCGGCATAGAGCGCCGCGTTTCATCGAAGCCGCGCCGCTTGCGCCGGCTTCAGGATGAACCGGCGTCCGGTCGCTCCCGAGCCGCTCGCGCAATTTCCGCGGCAAGACATTCTGGACACAGGCAACGGCCGGCCGGATCGAGCCTATCTGCCGGCAACGCCGGCATCTCGCGGCACCAGCACTCGGACGGCTGCGCGTGCATGCCGCAATCGAAAGCATTACCGCAGCGCGGGCAACGCGCGCTGCCTTCGGGGCGGGAGGCGGACGGTTTCATGACGGGCCGGGTGGTCTCGCTTCAGCCTTGGTCAGGAAATGATGCCACGACTGGCGAACCTCCGTCAGCCGTCCATTCGGCTAATTGCGGGGCGCGTTCGAACGGCGGTACGCTTCCTCGTCGACTGCCGCTTGCGGGCCGCCACTGCGCGGTGTACAAAGCCGGCGCGCTCAACGCCGCCGACGCTGTCGAAAACCCTGTTGCAGCGCGCCAGTCCTGTACAATTCGCCCTGTTTTAACCGTTCCACGCCCGAGCCTGCCGCCATGTCCGAGCTTCCCGACCTTTCGCAGATTGCGCCCACCCTGAAGGCTGAAATCCTGGCCGAGGCGCTGCCCTACATTCGCCAGTATCACGGGAAAACCGTGGTCATCAAATACGGCGGCAACGCCATGACCGAAGAGCGCCTGAAGCAAGGCTTCGCGCGCGACGTGATCCTGCTCAAGCTGGTCGGCATCAATCCGGTCATCGTGCACGGCGGCGGTCCGCAAATCGATCAGGCGCTGAAGAAGATCGGCAAACAGGGCACGTTCATCCAGGGCATGCGCGTCACCGACGAAGAGACGATGGAAGTCGTCGAATGGGTGCTCGGCGGCGAAGTGCAGCAAGACATCGTCACGCTGATCAACCATTTCGGCGGCCACGCGGTCGGCCTCACCGGCAAGGACGGCGGCCTGATCCACGCACGCAAGATGCAAATGCCGGATCGCGACAATCCCGGCCAATATGTCGATATCGGCCAGGTGGGCGAGGTCGAGGCAATCAATCCGGCGGTCGTGAAGGCGCTGCAAGACGACGCGTTCATTCCGGTGATCTCGCCGATCGGCTTTGGTGAAGACGGCCTGTCGTACAACATCAACGCGGACCTCGTCGCCGGCAAGCTGGCGGTGGTGCTGAACGCCGAAAAGCTGGTCATCATGACCAACATTCCGGGCGTGATGGACAAGGAAGGCAATCTGCTCACCGATCTTTCAGCGCGCGAAATCGACGCCCTCTTCGCCGACGGCACGATCTCCGGCGGCATGCTGCCGAAAATCTCGTCGGCGCTGGACGCGGCCAAGAGCGGCGTGCGTTCGGTGCACATCATCGACGGCCGGATCGAGCACTCGGTGCTGCTGGAAATCCTCACCGAACAGCCGTTCGGCACGATGATCCGCTCGCATTGATCCCTGTCTCAAGCACGGCATGCACGGCGCGCACAAAAAGCGCGTCCTGCATGTCCATTCCACCGCACGCGCCACAACCTGCTGCAAAATCCGCTTCACCCGCAGCGTCAGGGCCTGCTTTACAGCCCGCCGCGCCGCGCGCCGCCCGACCGGGCACACGCCACCGTTCCTGTATTCCAACCGTCCGCACCGCGAACCCGCTGCGTTCGCCGCACGGCGCGGTTGCACACCGCTAAACGGCGCCATCCATCATGCGCACTCCCACTTCCCGACGCCGCCGTCCGCACATCGCAGGAGGCAGTCCGGTCTGGCTGTTCGATCTCGACAACACGCTGCACCATGCTTCGCACGCGATCTTTCCGGCGATCAATCAGGCGATGACGCAGTACATCATCAACGCGCTACAAGTCGAAATCGACGAAGCGAACCGCCTGCGCACCGGTTACACGCAGCGCTACGGCGCCACGCTGCTCGGTCTCGCGCGCCACCATCCGCTCGATCCGAACGACTTCCTGAAGGTCGTGCATACGTTTCCCGATCTCGGCTCGATGATTCGCCACGAACGCGGTGTCGCGCGCCTCGTCGCGGCACTGCCGGGCCGCAAGATCGTGCTGACCAACGCGCCCGAAACGTATGCGCGCGCGGTGCTCGCCGAACTGCGCATCGAGCGCCTGTTCGAACAGGTGATCGCGATCGAGCACATGCGCGATCGCCGCAGCTGGCGCGCCAAACCCGACCACGCGATGTTGCGCAAGGCGATGCGCGACGCGCATGTGTCGCTCAAGGACGTGGTCCTCGTTGAAGACACGCGCTCGCATCTGAAGAACTATCGGCGCCTCGGCATCCGCACCGTGTGGATCACCGGTCATCTGCCGCGCAAGCCGCACGCGGACGGCGTGCCGACGCGCCTGCCGGGCACCGGCCGGCCGCACTATGTCGATCGAACCATTCGTTCGTTAAAATCGCTTCGACTGGGCACCCGCTCGGTTCGATTGAAGGGACAGCAGACGGGACGACAGCCATGCAGCCGATCGACAAGCCTGACGAAGCCTTAGCCCAACACGAACCCGCCGCGCGTGCGCAGCGCCTGAAGCCAGGCGAGCGCCGCGTGCACATCCTCCAGACGCTCGCCGCAATGCTCGAGGCGCCGAAGAGCGAAAAGATCACCACGGCGGCGCTCGCCGCCCGGCTCGGCGTGTCGGAAGCCGCGCTGTACCGTCACTTCGCCAGCAAGGCGCAAATGTTCGAAGGGCTGATCGAGTTCATCGAGCAAACCATTTTCGGCTTGATCAACCAGATCGCCGACAAGGAAAGCAACGGCGTGCTGCAAGCCCGTGCGATCGCGCTCATGCTGCTCAACTTCCCCGCGAAGAATCCGGGCATGACGCGCGTGTTGACGTGTGAGGCATTGGTCGGCGAGCACGAACGGTTGACCGAACGCGTCAATCAGATGTTGGAGCGCGTCGAGGCGTCGTTGAAGCAATGTCTGCGGGTGGCTCAGATGGACGCCGGCAGCAGCGCGAGCGAGAACACAAACATAAGCACAACCGCAAGCGCTCAAGCCGCCGCACCGCTGCCCGCCGGCTATGACCCCGCCGTCCGCGCGAGCCTTCTGTTGAGCTATATCATCGGCCGCTGGCATCGCTATGTGCGCAGCGGCTTCGCGCGCATGCCCGCCGAACATGCCGACGCGCAACTCCTGCTGATTCTTCAGTAGTCCGCGCGGCACATGCCGCGTCCTGGCTGCGCCCGCGACGCTGCCGCATGGGATTTTCCGCTATACTTTGCGCCTGACTGCGGCACCGCGATATATCCGGGGCCGCTATCCGGAACACGCTGAACATCCATCACGCGCCGATTTGCTGACTCGATTGCGGGCGCGCGAACTGCCGGGAACTTCCCGCGGTTCACTATAAATGCGGCTAAAGAGGTCGTCAGCCGCGCACACAGTCGTTCCTCTCCGTGCTTCGCCGACGCCGTCTAGCCGCCTGTTTTTGTCAAATGGCGGAATGAATGGAATCGATCGGTATCGTCGCTCCCCAAAAAATGCATTTCACCGAGCCGCTGCGTTTGCAGAACGGCAGCTCGCTGGCCGGTTACGACCTGATGGTCGAGACCTACGGCACGCTCAACGCCGCGCGCAGCAATGCGGTGCTGGTGTGCCATGCACTCAACGCCTCGCATCACGTGGCCGGCGTGTATGCCGACAATCCGAAGGATATCGGCTGGTGGGACAACATGGTCGGCCCCGGCAAGCCGCTCGACACCAATAAGTTCTTTGTGATCGGCGTGAACAACCTGGGCTCGTGCTTCGGCTCGACCGGGCCGATGAGCATCGATCCGGCGACGGGCAACCCGTATGGCGCGACGTTTCCGGTGGTGACGGTGGAAGACTGGGTCAACGCCCAGGCGCGCGTCGCCGACGAATTCGGCATCACGCGCTTCGCCGCGGTGATGGGCGGCAGCCTCGGCGGCATGCAGGCGCTTGCGTGGAGCATGATGTATCCGGAGCGCGTCGGGCACTGCATCGTGGTCGCGTCCACGCCGAAGCTGTCGGCGCAGAACATCGCGTTCAACGAGGTGGCGCGCTCGGCGATTCTTTCGGACCCCGACTTCCACGGCGGCAACTACTACGCGCACAACGTGAAGCCGAAACGCGGCTTGCGCGTCGCGCGCATGATCGGCCACATCACCTATCTGTCGGATGACGACATGGCCGAGAAATTCGGCCGCTCGCTGCGCCGCGCCGAAGGCGCGCTGGATGCGTACAACTTCAACTTCGACGTGGAATTCGAGGTGGAATCGTATCTGCGCTATCAGGGCGACAAGTTCGCCGACTACTTCGACGCGAACACGTATCTGCTGATCACTCGCGCGCTCGACTACTTCGATCCGGCCAAGGCGTTCGACGGCGATCTGACCGCCGCGGTCGCGCACACCAAGGCGAAATACCTGATCGCCAGTTTCTCGACCGACTGGCGTTTCGCGCCGGCCCGCTCGCGCGAACTGGTGAAGGCGCTGCTCGACCACAAACGCACGGTCACCTACGCGGAAATCGACGCGCCGCACGGCCACGACGCCTTCCTGCTCGACGACGCGCGCTATCACAACCTGATGCGCGCCTATTACGAACGCATTGCGAACGAGGTGAACGCATGAACCAGCGAGCACTCGATTACCTGGCGCTGCGCCCGGACTTCCGCGCGATCGCCCGCTGGGTCGAACCGCGCGCCACCGTGCTCGATCTGGGCTGCGGCGACGGCTCGCTGCTGTCGCTGCTCACCGAAGAGCTGGACGTGCAGGGCTACGGCATCGAAATCAACGACGCGGGCGTGCTGGCGTCCACGCAAAACGGCGTGAACGTGATCCAGCAGAATCTGGAAGACGGCCTGCGGCTGTTCGAAGACGGCAGTTTCGACTTCGCGGTTCTGTCACAAACGCTGCAGACCATTCATCAGACGGCTGCGATCCTGCGCGAGACGGTGCGCGTCGGCAAGGAATGCATCGTATCGTTCCCGAATTTCGGCTACTGGGCGCACCGGCTTTCGGTCCTGCAGGGCCGCATGCCGGTGTCGAAGTCGCTGCCTTATCAGTGGCACAACACGCCGAACGTGCGGGTGCTGACCATCAAGGATTTCGAAGCGCTCGCGCCCGAAGTCGGCATCGAGATTCTCGACCGCGTCGTGCTCCACGACGGTCAGGCGGTGCGATGGGGGGTGAACTGGCGTGGTAGTCTTGCGGTCTATCGCGTCAAGAAAAGCTAACGCAAGTTATCCACATGTCGAACCCGCCGCACGAGGCGCCTGCACTTACCGCTCACGAAGAACATCCCGGCTGGCGCGCGTTCCTGAATACGCGCATGCTGATTTGCGTCTTTCTCGGCTTTACGTCGGGATTGCCGCTGTTCACTCTCGTCTATCTGGTGCAGGCGTGGTTACGCTCCGAAGGTGTCAACCTGAAGGAAATCGGCCTTTTTGCGCTGATTCAGTTTCCGTATACCTGGAAATTCATCTGGGCGCCGCTGATGGACCGCTACGTGCCGCGTTTTCCGGGCTGGCGTCCGGGCAGACGGCGCGGCTGGATGCTGGTCACGCAGATTCTGGTCGCCGGCGCGATCGCGACGCTCGGCTTCGTGTCGCCGCGCGATTCGATCTGGACGGTGGCCGCGTTGACAGCGCTCGTCGCGTTCTTCGGCGCCAGCCAGGACATTTCGATCGACGCTTACCGGCGCGAGTTGCTCAGCGATACCCAGCAGGGCCTCGGCAATGCGGTCCATGTGAACGCTTACAAGATCGCGGCGCTGGTGCCCGGATCGCTCGCGCTGATTCTGTCCGACCATTTGCCGTGGACCACCGTTTTCATCGTCACCGCCGCGTTCATGCTGCCGGGCATGGTAATGACGCTGGTGGTGCGCGAGCCCGAAGTGCACGGCACGCCGCCCAGGAATCTGCGCGAAGCGATCGTGCAGCCGTTCAGCGAATTCATTCACCGCGACGGCTGGCGCGGCGCGCTGTTCGTGCTCGGTTTCATCTTTCTGTACAAGCTCGGCGACACGATGGCAACCACGCTGTCCACGTCGTTCTTTCTCGACATCGGCTTTTCGCGCACGCAGATCGGAGTGATCGCGAAGACGACGGCGTTCGGCGCGAGTCTGGCGGGCGGCATCATCGGCGGTATCGCGCTGATGCGCATCGGCATCGGTCGCGGCTTGTGGATCTTCGGCATCCTGCAGATGGTGTCGACGCTCGGCTTCGCATGGCTCGCGCATGTCGGGCCGACTTCGCCGGGACTCACCGTCGTGTACGACATCGCCGTCGCGCTCAGCACGGGCACTACGAAACTGCTGTCGTTGCTCGGCATTGGCTGGACGGTGCAGCTCGATCCGATGTCGGTAGCGCTCGCGCTCGTGTACGGCTTCGAGACATTCACGACAGGTCTCACACTCGCCGCCTTCACCGCGTATATCGCGAGCACGACCGACCCGCGCTATACGGCGACGCAGTTCGCGCTCTTCACGTCGCTTGCTATACCGGGCATGCTACTGTTGTTCCGGATCGCCCCTTGGAGAAAGCAGTCGTGATGGTGTTTGCGTCGCGGCGCGCCGTCATGGGTCCGACTTCGCGCGCCGTTTCCCGTCTATCGCCTGCATATCGCATGCGCGGGCGTACCCGTGCGCTGCATCTGGCCGTTCTCGCTGCCTGCGCGGTGTCCGGCGTGACGTCGCCGTGGCAGGCGTACGCGACCGAATCGACGTCGAACGTCAGCGCGCCGCCCGCTGCGAACGCGCCTGCTGCGCCATCCACTCCTTCGACGCCTTCCGCGCCAAAGTTAGAAGCGGCGCCGTCCGCCGCGTCCGGCGCATCCGCGCCGTCGAACGCAGGCTCAGCGACACCGCCAACGCCCGTGACGGCTCGCACGCCGGCACCCACGCCGCCACCGCCACCGCCTTTCATGCCTAACCAGCAATTGCGCTATGGCGGGTACGCAGTGTTCCGCAATCTGATTCCGTCGCCGATGCTCGAAGCGCAATCGGCTGAGGAATTCGATCAGATCGCGCGCGGCGCCGAGCACATGAGTCGGCTCTATCCGTCATCGGACGCGCACGTGAAGCGCGTGCAGGCGATCGTCGACAAGCTCGTTCCGTATTCGCTGAAATGGAACGACCGCGCGAAGAACTGGAAGTGGGATATCGCGGTGCTGCGTTCGCCGGACATTCGTGTGTACTGTCTGCCAGGCGGCAAGATCGTCGTGTATGGCGGCATGCTCGACAAGGTCAAGCCCAACGACAACGAACTTGGCATGCTGCTCGGCCATGAAATCGCTCACGCGCTGCGTGAGCACGCGCGCGAGCGTCTCGGCGAACAGCAGGCCGCGCAACTCGGCTCGGGGACGATTCCGCAACTCTTCGGTCTCGCCGATCTGGGCGAAGCGCCGCTCGGCATCGGCACGCATTTGCTGGAAATGAAGTACGAACGCGCGGACGAAACGGAAGCCGATGTGATCGGCAGCGACATTGCATCGCGTGCCGGTTACGATCCGCGCGCGGCGATCACGCTATGGGACAAGCTCGCCGTCGCGACGCGCAACAACCGCGATCAGGGCTTCATCTACGTGCACCCGTATAACGCGGCACGTCGCGCGGACATCATGAAGCGGCTGGCCGACATGCTGCCGCTGTACGCGAAAGCTGTCGGCAAGAGCGTCGATGCGTTGCCCGACTATGCGGGCATCGGCCGCCCACGCCGTACGACCGCGACCGACTGACACCGCTTTCGTTTATTTCTTCGCGATCTTGTGCGCGTAGTCGACGGTCACGGGCGCGTGATCGCTGAACTTGATATCGCGGAACACATCGACGCGCTTCGCCGTCGCCGCAATGCCCGGCGTCGCGATCTGATAATCGATACGCCACCCCACGTTCTTCGCATACGCCTGGCCGCGATTGCTCCACCACGTGTATTGCTCGGGCCGCTGATCGAGCGTGCGGAACACGTCCACGTAGCCGACATCGTCGAACAGCGTCGTCAGCCACGCGCGTTCTTCCGGCAGGCAGCCCGAGTTCTTCTGGTTGCCCTTCCAGTTCTTGATGTCGATTTCCTTGTGCACGATGTTCACGTCGCCGCACACGATCACTTCGCGCTCTTTCGACAACTCAGTGAGATGCGGCATGAACTCGTCCATGAAGCGGTACTTCGCCTGCTGACGCTCGTCGCCGCTCGAACCCGACGGCACATACACCGAAATCACCGACAGATTGCCGAAGCGCGCTTCCACGTAGCGGCCTTCGGGATCGAACTCTTCGCTGCCGAAGCCGATCACGACTTCATCCGGCTCGTGACGCGTATAGAGACCGGCGCCGCTGTAACCCTTCTTCACCGCATGCTGGAAATAGCCGGTGAAACCGTGAGGCGCGAGGAATTCAGGCGTCATGTCGTCCTGCGAGCACTTGATTTCCTGCACGCACACGACGTCGGCCTTCTGCTCGCCGAACCACTCGAAAAAACCTTTCTTGGCCGCCGAACGGATGCCGTTCAGGTTGGCGGTGATCACGCGCAACATGTTTTTCCTTCGTTATGTTTTCGTCTATTCGACAAGGTGAAGATCATTCGACTATCACGCCCTTCAGCGATTCTTTCGCTGGCGGGAATTCGAGCTTCAGTGACTCGAACGCGCGCAGCAGCAATTCACCGACCATCACGTTGCGATGCGTTTTCGAGTCCGCGGGAATCACGTACCACGGCGCGTAATCCGTCGACGTCGCTGCGAGCGCTTCTTCGTATGCGTCCTGATACTTGTCCCACAGCTTGCGCGCGTCGAGATCGGAGACGTCGAATTTCCAGTGCTTGGTCGGATCGTCGATGCGCGCCTGCAAGCGCTCGCGCTGCTCGTCCTTCGAAATGTGCAGCATGCATTTGATGATCGTCGTGCCGTTCTGCGCAAGCATCAGCTCGAAATCGCGAATGTGCCGGTAGCGGCGCAGGCGTGCATCTTTGTCCATCGAACCGAGCACGACAGGCACGAGCACGTCTTCGTAATGGCTGCGGTTGAAGATCGTCAGTTCGCCGGCGGCGGGCGCCTGCGAATGGACGCGCCACAGGAAGTCGTGCGCAAGCTCGGTGAGTGTGGGCGCCTTGAACGGCACGATGCGCAGACCGAGCGGATCGACTTCATGAAACACCGCGCGGATCGTGCCGTCCTTGCCGCTCGTGTCCATGCCTTGCAGCACGAGCAGAACACGCTGCACGCGCTGCGCGTGCAGGCGCTCCTGCTGCGCATCCAGCGCCGCGCCGATCTCGGCAAGCCGTTCGCGGTCGGTATCTTTCGATCCCGTCGAAAACGGCTTCGAGGACGGATCGATGCTGGGGAGTGAAAACTTCGACTTTTCGTTCCCGTCGAAAAAGGGCACACGATATTCGTCGAGATCGTTCTTCTTAGCCATCGTTGTTCCTCCTGTGCGGCGGGCAGTCACGTCGAATGAAAAAGCAAACGGGCCGTTGCGCGACTTTCGATGCGACAACAGCCCGTCATGGACTCGCATGCGACATGCCACACGCGAAGCCCCGTACCACTACGACACTCAGCCCAGCTTTTTCTTCAACAACTCGTTGACCTGCTGCGGATTCGCCTTGCCCTTGGTCGCCTTCATCGCCTGGCCGATCAGCGCGTTGAACGCCTTCTCCTTGCCCGCGCGGAATTCCTCGACCGACTTCTGGTTCGCGGCGAGCACTTCGTCGATGATCGCTTCGAGCGCGCCCGTATCCGAAATCTGCTTTAGACCCTTCGCTTCGATGATGCGGTCGGCCGCGGTGTCATCCGTGGCCTTCTCTTCCCAGATCGCGAGGAAGATTTCCTTCGCGATCTTGTTCGAGATCGTGCCGTCGGCGATGCGTTGCAGAACGAGCGCGAGTTGCGCGGCCGACACCGGGCTGTTTGCGATGTCGAGGTCTTCGCGGTTGAGTTGCGACGACACTTCGCCCATCAGCCAGTTTGCCGCGACCTTCGCCTGGGCTGCGCCGACCTTCGCGACGACGGCTTCGTAATAAGCGGCCATCGCCTTGCTCGACGTGACGACGCCTGCATCGTACGGTGTGAGACCGTATTGCTCGACAAAACGCGTTTGCATCGCCGCCGGCAGCTCCGGCAGTTCACTCCTCACGCGCTCGACCCACGACGACTCGATCACGAGCGGCATCAGATCGGGATCGGGGAAATAGCGGTAATCGTGCGCGTCTTCCTTGCTGCGCATCGAACGCGTTTCGCGCTTGTCGGGATCGTACAGACGCGTTTCCTGCACCACCGTGCCGCCGTCTTCGATCAGTTCGATCTGACGGCGCACTTCGTACTGGATCGCTTCTTCAAGGAAGCGGAACGAGTTCAGGTTCTTGATCTCGGCGCGCGTGCCGAATTCCTTCTGGCCGACAGGCCGCACCGACACGTTCGCGTCGCAGCGGAACGAGCCTTCCTGCATGTTGCCGTCGCAAATGCCCAGCCACACGACGAGACCATGCAACGCCTTCGCATATGCGACTGCTTCGGCGGCGCTGCGCATTTCCGGCTCGGTGACGATTTCGAGCAGCGGCGTGCCCGCGCGATTCAGGTCGATGCCCGTCATGCCCGCGAAGTCTTCGTGCAGCGACTTGCCCGCATCTTCTTCGAGGTGGGCACGCGTCAGGTTGACGGTCTTTTCGTACGCATCCTTGCCGGCCTTTTCATTGGCGGGCACCTGGATCGTAATCTGACCGCCCTGCACGACAGGAATCTCGTACTGGCTGATCTGATAGCCCTTCGGCAGATCAGGGTAGAAGTAATTCTTGCGCGCGAAGATGCTGCGCGGCGCGATCGTCGCGTCGATTGCGAGACCGAACTGGATCGCGCGCTCGACAGCGCCCCTGTTCATCACGGGCAGCACGCCCGGCAATGCCAGATCGACGGCGCAGGCCTGCGTGTTCGGCGCGGCGCCGAACTGCGTGGCCGCGCCCGAGAAAATCTTCGAGACCGTCGACAGCTGCGCGTGGGTCTCGAGACCGATAACGACTTCCCATTGTGTTGCCATGCTTAAACTCCCGCCGGCGCCTTGCGATGCCAGTCCGTGACGCGCTGGAACGCGTCCGCCACTTGCAGCATGCGTGCTTCGTTGAAATAGTTGCCGATGATCTGCAAGCCGACCGGGCGCTGCGCATTCGCGCCCGCGCCGAAGCCGCACGGCACGCTCATGCCCGGCAAACCGGCGAGGCTCACCGACAGCGTGTAGATATCCGCGAGATACATCTGCACAGGATCGTCGCCCTTCGCGCCGATATCCCACGCGACCGACGGCGCCACCGGGCCCATGATCACGTCGCACTGCTTGAACGCTTCCTGGAAATCCTGCGCGATGATGCGGCGGATCTTCTGCGCCTGCAGGTAGTACGCGTCGTAGTAGCCGTGCGACAGCACATACGCGCCGACCAGAATGCGGCGCTTCACTTCGGGGCCGAAGCCTTCGGCGCGCGACTTCTTGTACATGTCGAGCAGATCGCGATACTCGGCCGCGCGATGGCCGTAACGCACGCCATCGAAACGCGACAGGTTCGACGACGCTTCCGCCGGCGCGATCACGTAGTACACGGGAATCGACAGTTCCGTCTTCGGCAGCGACACTTCGACGAGCGTCGCGCCGAGCGCTTCGTATTGCTTGAGCGCGGCGTCGATCGATGCGCGCACGTCGTCTGCGAGGCCCGCGCCGAAGTATTCCTTCGGCAAGCCGATGCGCAGGCCCGCGAGCGGCTTGTCAGCCGCGTTGCCCGCGCCCGACCATGTCTGGCCGAGATAGCGCGTGTAGTTTTCGTGATCGTGCGTGAGGCTCGTCGAGTCGCGCTCGTCGAAACCGCCCATTGCGTTGAGCAGCAGCGCGCAGTCGGCGGCCGTCTGCGCCAGCGGACCGCCCTGATCGAGCGACGACGCAAACGCGATCATCCCGTAACGCGACACGCGGCCATACGTCGGCTTGATGCCCGTGATGCCCGTGAACGACGCCGGCTGGCGGATCGAGCCGCCCGTGTCCGTGCCCGTCGCGGCGGGCGCGAACCCATCGCGAATTCGTCCATATTCGTCTTGCCGACGCACACCATGCCCGCGCGCGCGATACGCTCGACGACCGTTGCATCGAACGGGCTCGTATAGTTTTCGAGCATCTTCGAGCCGGCCGTGGAGCGCCAGTTGCGCGTGACGAACACGTCCTTGTGCGCGATGGGCAGGCCCGTCAGCGGACCGGCGTTGCCGGCGGCGATCAGCGCGTCGGCGGCTTGCGCCTGCGCGAGCGTCAGTTGCGCGTCGACGTGAACGAAGGCGTTCAGCGCCTTGTGATCGTCGATGCGCTTCAGATACGTCTGCGCCAGTTCGACCGCGGAGCATTGCTTCGCGTCGAGCGCGGCGCGCAGTTCGGTCAAGCTTTTCTCATGCATTGCGTTTTTCCTGGAAAGCGCGACGGCGCGCTGCGCCGCCGTGAAGGCTTCCGGCCGCCCGCCGGCGGGCCGGGCCGAACAGTGCGGGCTGTGTTGCGCGCCGACATTCGCACGCGTGACACACAACCCTGTGCTAAATCATTGCAGCGGCGCTTACTCGATGACCTTCGGCACCAGATACAGGCCGTCCTGCACAGCGGGCGCCGGACGCTGGTAATCGTCGCGATTCACGTTTTCGGTCACGGCGTCGTTGCGCAGACGCAGCGCCACGTCTTCGATCTGCTCGATCGGATGCGCGAGCGGCGCGATGCCCGTCGTATCGACCGCCTGCATCTGTTCGACAAGGCCAAAGAAATCGTTGAGCTGGGTCAGCGTGTGCTCGGCGTCGGCATCGGGCAATTCGAGCCGTGCGAGGTGGGCGATGCGTTTCACATCGGTCAGAGTCAGGGCCATGCAGTCACCGGAAAAGTGGCAGTCTGCCGCAACGATGAAAAAACGATGCTGCGACAGCGGGTTAGGTCATTGGAGCAGGCCCTCGAAATTGGGGCCGGCGACGGCAAAAAGTGCCATTCGTTTCCTTTAAATCAAGCAAAATTATAAGGTATCATTACGCGTTCGACCCAAACCCGGACCGTCTTACCAAGGCCTTTCTGACATTTTCGGAGATCGCTGAACGACAGTTCGGCTACCTTGCGATAGCCTCCGGTACGTTCCCTCGCAGTTTCATGCTTCTTACGGCGCACTTGGCCGGACATGAGGCTGCTAATTTTTTTCCGCTGCCGCCCTACGCTTTCATTGCGAGGGCCGGCCCCCAGCGAGACAGGATTTTGCATGTTCGGTTTTTTGCGCAGCTATTTCTCCAACGATCTGGCCATTGACCTCGGCACGGCCAACACGCTCATCTATATGCGTGGCAAGGGCATCGTTCTCGACGAGCCGTCCGTCGTTTCGATTCGCCAGGAAGGCGGCCCGAATGGCAAGAAGACCATTCAGGCAGTCGGCAAGGAAGCAAAGCAGATGCTCGGCAAGGTGCCGGGCAACATCGAGGCGATCCGCCCGATGAAGGACGGCGTGATCGCCGACTTCACCGTGACCGAACAGATGATCAAGCAGTTCATCAAGACGGCTCACGAATCGCGCATGTTCTCGCCGTCGCCACGCATCATCATCTGCGTGCCGTGCGGTTCGACCCAGGTCGAGCGCCGTGCCATCAAGGAAGCGGCACACGGCGCGGGCGCATCGCAGGTCTATCTGATCGAAGAGCCGATGGCAGCTGCTATCGGCGCGGGCCTGCCGGTTTCGGAAGCAACGGGCTCGATGGTCGTCGACATCGGCGGCGGCACGACGGAAGTCGGCGTGATCTCGCTGGGCGGCATCGTGTACAAGGGTTCGGTGCGCGTCGGCGGCGACAAGTTCGACGAAGCGATCGTCAACTACATCCGCCGCAACTACGGCATGCTGATCGGCGAACAGACGGCCGAAGCCATCAAGAAGGAAATCGGCTCCGCGTTCCCGGGCTCGGAAGTCAAGGAAATGGAAGTGAAGGGCCGTAACCTGTCGGAAGGCATTCCGCGCAGCTTCACCATTTCGAGCAATGAAATTCTCGAAGCATTGACCGATCCGCTGAACCAGATCGTGTCTTCGGTGAAGATCGCGCTGGAACAGACGCCGCCGGAACTCGGCGCCGACATCGCCGA
>WNGR01001039.1_pt1 | contig 43779 bp, 41 predicted proteins | sample 5407581 | NCBI WGS metagenome assembly WNGR01 (sample SAMN13153383, study PRJNA577476) | soil metagenome | isolation source: 80 cm soil or saprolite under Garry oak tree replicate 2 | place: USA:California | collected 2016-06-15 | reverse complement strand
TGCCCACCTGCTGGGTGATGCCGCCGTTGGCGTCCTGCTTCGGGTCGGACATCGGGATGCCCTGCTTGCGCATGCAGCGTGCGAAGGCAAGGGCCTGCTGGTAGGGATCCTGGCTGCCCTGGCCCTGAGTGGTGCTGGTCGCGCCGTTGAGGCTGGCCACACCGGGACTCTTGGCCTTGTTGCCGCAGGCGGCCAGAGCCAGCGCCAAGGCGAACACCAGCACCGCGGCGGCAAGGCTCCCGCGGGGTGGCCATAGTCGTGACCGTGCGCGCATGACGCGCATAAGACAACGCATAAGACAACGAACCTCCTGGATCGGGCCGCACGGGTCGCGGCCGTCACCAGGAGGTCTACGCGAATGACGCGATCATCTGCGTAAAACGTTCGCTTTACGCCAATACAACACCGGCTACACCGGTCAATACAGGAACATCGGCTTGCCGTCGACCTGGCGGACCAGAGGGCGGTACTGCTTCTCGTCGTAGAGGTCCTCGACGTCGACGCGCTTGACGCCCTCCATGATCAGGGTGATCGGCACCGAGGTGTAGGCGCCCTTGCGCAGCGCCACCATGCGGCCGGAGGAGTCGTGGTCGATCAGGTTGAGGGCCACGTTGGCGTAGTTGACGGCCACCATCAGGTCGAGGGCGTCGGGTGCGCCGGAGCGCATCAGGTAGCCGACCTGCTGGTAGACGATGTCCTGACCCGTGAGCCGTTTGAGCGCGTCGCCGGTCGCGAGGCCGATGCCGCCGAGCTTGCGGTGGCCGTAGGCGTCGGCCTCGCCGGACTCGATGATCTCGCCGCCGATCATGCTGGCGCCCTCGCTCACGGTCACCATGGCGTAGTTGGACGGGTTGGAGTCCTTGTCGTCGACCAGGTAGCGGGCCAGCAGTTCCGGGTCGAAGGGGACCTCGGAGATGATCGCCCGGTCCACCCCGGCGAGGTAGGCCGACAGCAGCGAGGTCTCGCCGCAGTTGCGGCCGAACAGCTCCACCACCGCGATGCGCTCGTGGGAGCCGGTCGAGGTGCGGAGCTGGTTGATGAACTGCACGCTGCGGCTGACGGCGGTGGAGAAGCCGATGCAGTAGTCGGTGCCGAAGACGTCGTTGTCCATGGTCTTGGGGATGGCGACCACCCGTGGTCCCTCGCGCGAGAGGCGCTCCGCGTAGGAGAGAGTGTCGTCGCCGCCGATCGCCACCAGCCAGTCGATCCCCAGCCGCTCGATCACCGCCAGCACGTGGTCGGTGAAGTCGTAGGGGCCGGGTCCTTCGCCTTCGGTCTGGTGGACGAGGAACTCGGGCACGCCGGGCGGGCGCACCTTGCCAGGATTGGTGCGGCTGGTGTGCAGGAAGGTGCCGCCGGTGCGGTCGATGGTGCGGACGTCGTTCTTGCCAAGCGGGCGCGCGCAGTCCGGCTGCGGGCCGCTCGCGTCCAGGTTGTAGTCGAGCAGGCCAGCCCAGCCGCGGCGGATGCCGACAACTTCGTGGCCACGGTCGATCGCGCCGTAGACGATGGTTTTGATAGCGGGGTTCAGTCCGGGGACGTCCCCCCCGCCGGTGAGCACGCCGATGCGCGTCATGTTGGAAGCCTCCGGACGATGGAGTTGGCAGGTCGAGCCGCTCTGGGTAACCCTAGCGCGTCAGAGCAGCTCGGCGGTGATGCGGTAGACGTGGAGCAGGCCACCGGGGCCGTAGATGATGCAGTCGCTAGCGGACCGCTCGATGAAGGTCCCGCCGGCCAGCAGCTCGAAGTCCCGCAGCCGCTCGAGCGCCTGGAGCCGCGCCGAGTCTCTAGCCCGGGCCATCTCCTCGATGTCCGGACGCTCGTGCGCGTAGCGGGCGACGCCCGAGAAGATCGTCATGACCGAAGCGACGGGTCAGGACCGGCGAGTTGCTGCACGCGCGACCTCCGGATGGACCGATGGGAACCAGCCGTCCGCCCGGGGCGGCCGACACTCCATAACCTTATCGCTTATCGGGCGTTTACCGGGCAAGTGCCCCTGGTAACAAGTAGGGCAAGAAAGCGATCATGCGAAGATGCCGTGCCGACTTGAGTGATCACTCATCCCCCAGATAGCGTATGCCCATGTACGACGAGTCCAGCCCGTACGACACCCGCTGGCCCCGCCCCGGTCCTGTCATGGTGGTGGTCGCCGCCCTCGCCGGCCTGCTCGCCGGCTCCATCCTCGGCATGGCCGCAGGCGCCTTCAGCGGCCCCTCCAGCCAAGCCCAGGCGAGCACCAAGACGACCGTGGCGGTCGCCTCTACCCGGCCGCGCGTCTTCTTCACGGTGCAGCTTGTCAGCGTCCTCAACACACGGCCGCGACCCGACGCCCGCGTTGCCCAGTTGCGCGGCGAGGGTCTCACCGTGGACGTCCTGAACAGCTCTAACTACCAGGGCTTCAACCCTGGATACTGGGTGATCTACAGCGGCACCTTCACGACCAGGGTGGAGGCCGCCGCCCACCAGCGGGAGATCATCAACGCCCACCTGGACGTGGGCGGCGGCCTCGTCAAGGGCCCGATCACGCAGGGCTAGAAGGTTCCTCCGAGAAAATCGAAACGATACCGTTGCGTTTCCTCCCACGGGATGCTACCGTGCCTCCAGATTACGAAACGATACGGTTCCGTTCTGTGGAAGGAGGGCCTCAATGCCCGAATCGGTCTACCGGCGGCGCTGGTGGACGCTTGGGGTGCTGTGCCTGAGCCTGCTGGTCATCGGCCTCGACAACACCATCCTGAACGTCGCCCTGCCAACGCTGGTCCGCGACCTCCACGCCAGCGCCAGCCAGCTGCAGTGGATGGTCGACTCCTACGCGCTGGTGTTCGCCGGCATGCTGCTGACCGCTGGGGCGCTCGGCGACCGCTTCGGGCGGCGCCTCATCCTCGCCGCCGGCATGCTGATCTTCGGGGCCGGCTCCGCGTTCTCGGCCTTCGCGGGCAGCGCCGGCAGTCTCATTGCCTGGCGGGCCGTCATGGGTCTCGGCGCCGCGCTGATCATGCCCTCGACGCTGTCGATCGTCACCAACATCTTCCCGCCAAAGGAGCGGGGCCGCGCCATCGGCATCTGGGCCGGCGTTTCCGGGCTCGGCATCGCCATCGGCCCGGTGCTCGGCGGCTGGCTGCTGCAGCACTTCTGGTGGGGCTCGGTGTTCTTCGTCAACGTGCCGGTCACCGTCGCCGCGATCGTCGCCGGTGTGATGCTGATCCCCGAGTCGCGCGACCCGGCCGCGACGCCGCTCGACCCGGCCGGCGTAGTGCTGTCGATCGCCGGGCTCAGCGCGCTGGTCTACGGCCTGATCGAGGCCCCCTCCCACGGCTGGACGAGCGGCACCATCCTGGGCTCGCTGGGGGCAGCGGCGGTCCTGCTCACTACCTTCGTGCTGGTCGAGCGGCGCCAGCGCACCCCCATGATGGACGTGCGCCTATTCGAGAACGCCCGCTTCACCGCCGCCAGCCTCACCACTGCCCTGGTGTTCTTCGCCCTGTTCGGCGCGCTGTTCTTCCTCAGCCAGTACCTCCAGTTCGTGCTTGGCTACGACACCCTCGGCATGGGCGTGCGCATCCTGCCGGTGTCGGTGGCACTGATCGTGAGCGCGCCCCTGTCGGCCCGGCTGACCGAGCGCTTCGGCACCAAGCTGGTGGTGGGCGCTGGGATGCTGTTCGTCACCACCGGGCTGGCGCTGCTCTCCACCGCTTCGACGCAGAGCGGCTACGGCCTGGTGGCTGCCTCCCTGGTGCTGCTCGGCATCGGCATGGGCAATGTCATGGCACCCGCGACCGAAGCGATCATGGGCGCCCTGCCGCCCGCCCGCGCCGGAGCCGGCTCGGCGGTCGCCAGCACCGTCCGCCAGGTCGGCGGCGTGCTCGGCGTCGCGGTGCTCGGCAGCCTGCTGTCCTCCGCCTATACCACCCGCATGGGCAGCACGCTGAGCGGGGTCCCGACCGCGGTCGCCAAGGCGGCCGGCGACTCGGTGGGCGCCGCCGCCCAGATCGCCGCGCGCGTCGGCGGCGCGCCAGCCCGCGAGCTGGTGGCCAGCTCCCACTCGGCCTTCATCCACGGCATGGACGTGACCGTGCTGGCGGCGGCTGCGGTAGCGCTGCTCGGCGCGCTGGTCGCGCTGGTCTACCTGCCCGCACGCGCCGCTACACCAGAACCCACCGTCGCCGTCAAGCCGGACGAGCCCGCACCCCACGTCCCTGTGGCATGATCCGGAGATGAGTTCCATGGCCGCACCGTCAGCGACCACCACCTCCGCCCAGGCCTCCCGAAACGCTCGGGAGCCGGGGCGGGGGCCCGGCCGTCCCCGCAGCGCCGAGGCTCACCAGCGGATCGTCGACGCCACTCTGGAGCTGCTCGGCGAGCAGGGCTACGGCGAGATGAGCGTCGAGGCCGTCGCCGCCCGCGCCGGGGTCGGCAAGGCCACCATCTACCGCCGCTGGTCCTCCAAGGAGGAGCTGGTCGGCGCCGCGATCGCCACCCTGCGCCCGGACCTGGCCCCAGTCGACACCGGCAACGTCCGCGACGACCTCGTTGGCGTCGCCCGCGAGATCCTCCGCTTCAAGAAGGCCCAGGCCAGTACCTTCAGCTTCGACCTCTCCTGGCTCATGCCGAGGCTCTCGATGGAGACCGCCAAGCACGCGGAGCTGCACGAGGTCTATCAGTGCGAGGTGGCCCGCCCCCACCGCCGCGTCGTCACCGAAGCCATCGACCGCGGCATCGCCCGCGGCGAGCTGCGCGGCGACCTGGACCCCGAGCTGCTCGCCGACATGCTCAGCGGCACCTTCATGTACCAGGCCGGCATCCGCCGCGGCCTCTTCCAGATAGACGACACCCTCATCGAGCGCATCATCGACCTCGCCCTAGAGGGCGCCCGCCCTCGCTCCTCACCGCAGTAGTCCGCGGTACAGGTCCGCGACCTGGGCGGCGATGCGGTCCCAGCCGAAGTGGTCGACGGCGCGGCGGCGGCCCGCCTGGCCCATGCGCTCGGCAAGGGGTGGGTCGACGAGCAGGCGGTTGACCCGCTCGGCGATGCCGGAGGCGAAGCCCACCGGGTCCTTGGGGGCGCCGGTGGGGTCGGCATGGAAGGGGACCAGCAGGCCGGTCTCGCCCTCGACGACGACCTCGGGGATGCCGCCGGTGGCGGTGGCCACCACGGCGGTCTCGCAGGCCATCGCCTCCAGGTTGACGATCCCGAGCGGCTCGTAGATCGAGGGGCAGACGAACAGGGTGGCGTGGCTGAGGAGCTGGATCACCTCGCTCTTCTCCAGCATCTTCTCGATCCAGATCACGCCGTCGCGCTCGGCCTGCAGCAGGTTGACCTTCTCGGCCACCTCGGCGCCCAGCTCGGCGGTGTCGGCCGCGCCGGCGCACAGCACCAGCTGGGCCCGGGGGTCGAAGCGCATGGCCGCGTCGAGCAGGTAGGGGACGCCCTTCTGCCGGGTGATCCGGCCGACGAAGATGACCGTCGGCCGTGAGGGGTCGACGCCGTAGCGCTCCAGCACGTCGGTGCCCGGGTCGGGACGGTACTGCTCGGCGTCGATGCCGTTGCGGACGACTTTGACCTTCGCCGGGTCCAGGTCCGGGTAGCAGGCCAGCACGTCGGCGGCCATGCCGTCGGAGACCGCGATCACCCGGTCAGCCCCTTCCAGCGCCATGCGCTCGCACCATTTGGACAGCTCGTAGCCGCCGCCGAGCTGCTCGGCCTTCCAGGGACGCAGCGGCTCCAGGCTGTGCACCGTGGCCACGTGGGGGATGCCGTAGAGCAGCTTGGCGAGGTGTCCGGCGAGGTTCGCGTACCAGGTGTGGCTGTGCACCAGCTCGGCGCCCTCGACCCCGGCGGCCATCGCCAGGTCGGTCGAGACCGTCCGCAGAGCGCTCAAGTGGCGGGAGGTACCGTCGAGCGCGTCCCACGACGAGTAGGCCGCCACCGGCGGTGCGCTCGGCGGGCGGGCCCCGCCGAAGCAGTGCACCCTCAGGTCGATCAGCTTGGCCAGGTCCCTTGCCAGGTATTCGACATGCACCCCGGCGCCTCCGTAGACGTCGGGTGGATATTCACGGGTCAGCAGGGCCACACGCACGACCGGCCCACTCCTTTCGAATCGCCATCGTCAAGGATCCCCCGGACACCCGGGGCGGTTAGTATCCATCGCCGTGGGCAGGCGTGAGCGCACTGTGCGAGCGCCCGTGTAGTTGACATCCGTTGCTGCGTATTCCAGACTCGTGGCGTAGTTGTACATATTGTCCAGATCCTCGAACTTGTAGAAACCGCAGGCAGGACCAGGGATAGAAGGTAGGCGAGGGACGGTGGCAGCCGGTCGATTCGCGGCGCTCCGGCGCGCGGGCTCCTTCCTGGCGCTGCTCGCGTCCGAAGTCGGTGCCGTGGCCCTGCTCAGCCGCCTCGGCCAGGTTCCCGCCCTGCGAATCCCCTGGCACCACCTCGGCCCCTGGCTGCTGAACAGCCCCCTGCAGGACGTGCTGGGCGCGATCCTGCGGATGGTCGCGCTGGTGGTGGCCTGGTGGCTGCTGTCGAGCAACCTCCTCTACCTGCTCGCCAGCATCTCCCGCATCCCGGGCGCGGTGCTGGCGGTGCGCTGGTGCACCCTACCGGTGGTGCGCCGCGTCACCGACCACGCCATCGCCCTCACCCTCGCCACCTCGATCATGGGCGCGGGCACCGCCGCCGTCATCGCCAATGCCACCCCCGCCGCCGCCGCGGTCCCCCGCAAACCCGGCCCCATCGCCGCCAGCGCCACCCCAGCTCAGGCGACCGGCGGCTACGTCCCGCACCCAGCCGGCCCGCCCTCGGCTGCCGCGCCGGCGACGACCACCACCACCAGCTCCTCTCCCCCGCCGACCTACGTTCCCCACCCAGCGGGCACCCCCGCAACCCGGCCGCCCGCCTCCAGTTCCAGTTCCACTTCCAGCACCACGACCAGCACGACCCCCCCGGCGGTCACCACCCCGCAAGCCACCACCACGTCGAGCACGACCTCATCAAGCACAACCTCATCGACCAGCGCCCCAACAACTACGACCCCAACAACTACGACCCCACCGACGACGCCACCAACTACCACACCACCAACCACGACCCCGCCAACAACCCAGCCGCCGCAGCGCCCCTCCCGCTCCGCCAGCGGTCAGCACGAGGTCAAGACCGGCGACAACCTCTGGACCATCGCCCGCGACCGCCTCGCCCTGGTTACCGGCAGGCGCGCCAGCGACCTCTCCGACCACCAGATCGCCACCTACTGGCTGCGCGTCATCGACGCCAACCGCTCCCGCCTGCGCTCCCACGACCCCAACCTGATCTTCCCCGGCGAGGTCATCCACCTCCCCCCAGTAGGCGGCTGACCCCGGGCACCCCTCGGCGAGGCAGGCCTGGACCTGGCTGTCCATAGCTGCCTCGGTGCTGGTGTTCACCATCTTCGCGACCTACGAGCGCCGCACCGAGAGCCTTGGCGGCTCGCCGCTGGTCGAGCCGAGCGTCTTCCGCAGGCGCGCCTTCAGCGGCAGCCTGGTGGTCGCCCAGACCTTCTTCGCGGCGATGAGCGGCTTCCTGCTCCCCCACCGCGCCCGCCCGGAGCACGCAGAGGTGCTGCTGGCGCAGGCCACGGAGGCGGAGGCCGTCAGCGTGCGAGCTTACGAGTCATGAGCAAGGCAACCAAGTACGATGCGGCCGGTTCGATCGCTTCTGCCTAATGTACTGCCGGGGGAAGCGGTCGGCCGGAACCATAACCGGCTGGAGGACGCGGGTCCTCCCGAGGGGGTATGCAGGTTGCGCTTCAGAAGTATGTCCATTCGGCGGGCCGCCACGCGCGGGACCGTCGTGCTGGTCGCCATCGGCGCGCTGGCGACGATGGTGTCGATGACCGGCCGCGCCTCGGCCGCGAGCCTGGCGCTGGCCAAGCAAACGGCCACGGCGGACAAGTTTCCCTGCTCCGACCCGAAGAAGCCGTGCCGGCCGTACACGCTGACCGTCGACAAGCTGTGGATCGCTTCCCCAGGTCCTGGGGGGGACTCGCTCAGCCTGTACGGGGATGTCACCGTGAATGACTCGTCCCTCTGGTCCTACGCGGATGGAGACGGCCCAGACGCTGGCAAGGGCTACCAGATCGATCTCAGCAAGACCACCTTCACGACGTACGTACAGACCGACCACAAGGGGAACCCTGTCTGGCAGAACCCGGCGTCCTTCAAGGTCGCCGTGGACCTCACGGACGACGACAACACCTGGTGGAACCCGTTCTCAACCGATGACGCCGTCGCGTCGGGCACCCAGGTGATCGATCCGGCCGCCTACTACTCGGATCCGTTCTGGTTCACTGACCCCATGGACCCAACCAACACGCCGATCTCGGATGAGGTTGTCTTCGGGGCCGGTGGCGGTTCGGTCAAGATGGACTACCACTGGACACCGGGCAAGACGATTCCGCCGTCCTCGTAGCCGCAGCACCGCACGCAGTGCCCGCGCCCTCCCGTCCGCGCCCTGCGCTGGACGGGAGGGCGCTCGTCACTTCGGCGTCACCGCCACGGTCCAGACGCGCCAGCGGCCGCCGAGACTGGGGTCCTGGCGCAGGTAGAGGTCCCAGCGGTAGCGGTGGGTCGCCTCACCCTGGCGGCTGGTCGCGACGGTGCCGCGGAGGATCTTGTCGCTGCCGGAATTGATGATCTGGAACGGCGACTCCAGGGTGAACTGGTAGGGCGGCAGGCCGACGTGGTGCTGCTGCAGGCCGGGCGCCTCCTTCTGCAGCTCCTTGTATTGCGGGCCGTTGGGCCAGAACGAGCTCCGCACCACGACCAGGTCACCGGTGGCGCCGAATTGGCCCCACTCCTTCAGCGCCTCCTTGGCGTCGCTGACCACGCGGCTGTTGGCGGAGAGCGTGCTGGGCGGTGGGATGGTTTTGCCCGGACTGATCCGAAGGCCGTGGACGATCGCCCAAACCAGTGCCGCCACCACGACGGCGGCAACGGTGGCCACGAGCCAGGCCCGCCGGCTGCGGACGCGGCGTCGGGAGTTCAGCCACTCACGCTCGTTCTCGTCAAGTGGGTCGAACCTGCTGGAGGACACGGCGGCACCTCGCTGAACTGGAGATGAAGACCAGCCCAAACGTGATCGTAGGTACGACTCTAGCGGCATCCTTGTTCACCGTGTAGCCGTCCCGCAAGCGTGCCTGCGGGTTCCGCATCGGATTCCGCGGGGATTGCCGGATCCAAGGTGCCCATTGACAGCTCTGTTTCTGCCGGGTGAGATCATCATGACATTGGCCCACAACCAGAACAGACAAGCAGAGCGTGCCACCAACGAGGGAGGCCGTGGCGATGACCGTGATCCGCAGCCCCTACCCCGATGTCGTCATCCCCGAGGTGCCGCTGCCTGACTACGTCCTGGCTGGGGCCGGGGAGTACCCGGACCGGCCGGCGCTGATCGACGGGCCCAGCGGGCGCACCCTCACCTTCGGCCAGCTGGCGGCGGGAGTGCGGCGAGTCGCGGCGGGCCTGGCCGCGCGCGGGTTCGGCAAAGGCGACGTGTTCGCCATCTACTGCCCGAACCTGCCCGAGTACGCGCTGGCGTTCTATGGCATCGCCGCCGCCGGCGGCGCGGCCACCACCGTCAACCCGCTGTACACCGTCAAGGAACTGACCTTCCAGCTCAACGACGCGCGCGCCCGCTACCTGCTCACCATCCCGATGTTCCTGGACCGGGCCCTTGAGGCCGCCGCCCGCTCCGCCGTCGAAGAGGTCCTCGTCCTCGGCGAAGCCGAAGGGGCGACCCCGTTCGCGGCCCTGATGGCGGCCGGCGACCAGCCGCCAGCGGTCACCATCGACCCGGCCGAGGACCTGGTGGTGCTGCCCTACTCCAGCGGCACCACCGGGCTGGCCAAGGGGGTCATGCTGACCCACCGGAACCTGGTCGCCAACCTCGCCCAGTGCCAGGAGCAGTTCACCCTGAGCAGCGACGAGCGGCTCATCGCGGTGCTGCCGTTCTTCCACATCTACGGGCTCGTGGTGCTGATGGCGATGTGCCTGCGCCAAGGGCTCCCCCTGATCACGATGCCACGCTTCGACCTGGAGGAATTCCTGCGGATACTGCAGGACCAGCGCATCACCAGCGCCTTCGTGGTACCGCCGATCGTGCTGGCGCTGGCCAAGCACCCGCTGGTCGACAAGTACGACCTGTCGGCACTGCGGCGCATCGGCTCGGGCGCCGCGCCGCTGGACGGCGACCTGGAGCGGGCCTGCGCCCAGCGGCTGGACTGCAGCGTCGGCCAGGGCTGGGGGCTCACCGAGACGAGCCCGGTGGTGACCACCAATTTCTTCGATCCCGACCCCCGTCCCGCCACGGTCGGCCGACCGATCCCCAACACCGAGATGCGGGTGGTCGACCCGCTGAGCGGCGCCGACGTCGGCGTGGGCAGCGACGCGGTCGGCGAGCTGCTGGTGCGCGGCCCGCAGGTGATGAAGGGCTACCTCAACAACCCCGAGGCGACGGCGGCCATGATCGATCCGGACGGCTGGCTGCACACCGGCGATCTCGGCTACGCCGACGCCGACGGCTACCTCTACGTGGTCGACCGGGTCAAGGAGCTGATCAAGTACAAGGGCATGCAGGTGGCGCCCGCGGAGCTGGAGGCGGTGCTGCTCGCCCACCCGAAGATCGCCGACGCCGCCGTGATCCGCTTCCCAGACCCGGAGGCCGGCGAGGTCCCCAAGGCGTTCGTGGTGGCGCGCGAACCGCTCGACGAGGCCGAGGTGATGAGCTGGGTGGCCGCGAGGGTCGCCCCGCACAAGAAGGTCCGCCTCGTCGAGTTTATCGAAGAAATTCCAAAATCTCCTTCTGGTAAGATTTTGCGCCGGATTCTGATGGATCGCGAACGCCCCGAAAGTAACTAGGGAGTACGCAACCGAGAGGACGCCCTCTCCCTAGAGGTACGTAGTTCACGATTTCCGACGGTCGTGTAGGGTTCGTATCTAATGGTGGCTCGCGCACGGCCGGACGCGGCCGTCCCCCCGCCCCCTTCGACCCTTCCGCGGTCGAAGAATGGGCATGCTGGAGTGCCGGAGGAAGTCAGAACCCGGCGAGGGTCGGACACTGCCCTGCCATCGTTGGGACCCTTCGCCGCACTCCTGGGCCAGCCCTATCAGCGCCTCAAGGTCGCGGTCCTGCGCGAGCTGGCCGCCCTGCCGAGCCGCTGGCAGCTCGCCGAGGCGCAGGCGGCCCTCACCTGGCTGGAATCGGGCGAGGCGGGAAGCCTGCTCGCCGAGTTGGAGGCCGACGGCTTGATCGTGCCGGCCGGAGGCGGAGGCGGCCGCGGTCAGGGTCGTTCCTGGAAGCTCTCGGAGGAGGCGCAGCTGGTGGCCGCGGTCTGCGCGGTGCTGGCGGTGCCACGGATCGACCCGGAGCGCATGGTCAAGGTCCTTGGTGCGGCTTCCGGCCTGGCGGTCGCCGCCGGCACTGAGGACCAGCCGGCGCTGGCCCCGTTCCTGGCCGCGGTGAGCGTGCTGGAGGCAGACCGGGAGCGCCTTCACGGGCTGATCCGCGAGGGCGCCGAGGGCGAGCTGCTCGCAGTCGCCCACCTCGCGCGGGCCCACGCCGTCGACCTGCGGGCGCTGCTCGAACGGCAGCGCGACGACCTCCTCAAGCTGGAGCGCGGACCGCGCATCGCCACCGTGCTCGACCGTGCCGGTCGGCTCGCCACCCGCGTCGAGCTGCTGGCCAGCGAGATCGAGGCCATCCTCGCGGTCGGCCCTGACGAGGTCTCGCAGGCCAGCCTGGTGCCGAGCCCGGTCGAGTTGCGCGCGCTGATCGGCGGCCTCAACCCGGGGACGCTCGCCCGGCTGCTGCGCCGCGAAGCGGTCCCGCTGCCGGTGACCGTACCGCCGGCGGCACCGACTGCCAGCGCGCTCGCCACGCTCGACCGCCGCCTGGGGCGCGAAGCCCCTCCACGGCCCGCGCCGCTGCCAGCGCCGAAGGAGCTGCCGGTGGAGCCGATGGACGTGGTCCCCGACATGGTCGCCGTGGCTGCCGACGCACTGCGCTGGCTGGCGACCCTGGACGACGGCGGGGACACGCCGCTCGCCAAGTGGGTGGTCGGCGGGAGCTGGCAGGAGGCGAGCAGCCGCATGGCCGCCGCAGTCGAGGCTTGGTCGCGCTGGGGCCCCTCCGGCGACGGCAGCCTCGGCATCGAACTGGAGGCGCGGCCCCTGGTCGAGCCGGTCGGCCACGACGCCATCGGGGTGACCTCCCGCACCGTGATCCGCAGCCTGCCGCAGGAGCCCAAGCCGGAGGCGGAGGCCGAACCCCCCGACCCACTACCGGAGCCACTACCGGACCCGGAGCACGAATAGGGAGAATTGCTACGTATGGATCCCGGGGAGCTTTGCCGTGTGCTCTTGGCCGGGTCGGTTCCGGCGGTGGAGGTGCCGGAGCTGGCGGACGAGGAGACCAGGGCGCAGGTCCGGCAGCGGCTGACGGCAGTCGGCTGCGCGCTGGCCTACGCGCCCCGGTCGGACCGCTGGGTGGTTTCCCTGAACGAGCCCCTGCCCAAGCTGGAGGACCATGCCATGCCGGTGCGGCTCGGCGAGGACGAGATGGCGGTGCTGGCGGCCTGCTGGCTGCAGCTCTGCTTCCTGCCCGCCGAGCGGGGCCGCCAGCCCGGACCCAGCGCCAGCGCGGCCGACCAGGACGAGGAGGGCGAGCCCTGGGTCGACCATGACGACCTGACCGCCCAGCTCGGCGACAGCATCGGCAACGCCGCCCTTGACGCCGCCGTCGAGCGCCTCTGCCGGGCTGGCTACCTGCTGCCACACGAAGGCCAGCTCCGCGCCGGACCGCTGCTGGAAACCCTGGACGACGGCGGCGCCAGCGAGGAGGCCCGCGCCCTGCTGGTCAGGCACCAGCGCCTGATGCATCTGCGGCGCCGCGCGGCCGAGCTGGAGACAGAGGTCGGGATCCCCACCGACCACGGCGGCGACCACCGGACAAGCGGTTATCGAACCAGCGGCGATCCACCGCCGGACTTCCAGCCGGACTGGGGCGTGAGTGGTTCGAAAGGTTCTGGGGGAGGAACCCATGCCTAGGATCGAAGAGGTCCAGTTCGTGCACTGGGGGTCGCTGCGCCCAGACCCGGTGCCGCTGCTGACTGACGGGATCAACGTGTGCACGGGGCCGAACGGCTCCGGCAAGACCTGCTTCCTGGACGGCGTCAAGTGCCTGCTCGGGATCACCAGCTTCGCGCCGGGGCGCAGCTCCACCAAGTACATCTTCGACGGCGGCCCTGGCGGGGTCCCGGCTGAGCGCGCCTGGTTGCGGGCCACTCTGGTCAACCCCCTGCTGCCCGGCGGTGGCGAGCGGCTCTTCGCCGTGGTGCCCGGCTGCGAGGACGCTGAGCAGATCAGCATCGTCTGCCTGGTCAGCAAGGAGGGACGCCGCTACCGGGTGCTGCCCGGACGCCTGCGCTGGGGCTTCGGCCGCACCCTGGAGGAGGACCTGGAGGCGTTCCTGGCGGCCAACCCCGAGGAGACGTGGCTCGGGCCGCGCAAATACACCGAGATGCTGGAGCGGATCGGCATCACCCGGGCGCTGCGCGAGGTGCTCGCCCTCCCGCAGGGCGCCATCGACCGCATCGTGGAGGAGCGGCCTCCCGGCCTGCTGCGCAACCTCTTGGAGCTGACCGGCGAGCGGTCGGTGCTGGAGGCGGTCCGCAGCGGCCGCGAGGGCAACGAGCGCGCCCGCGCGGCCTATGTGGAAGCCATCGAGCAGAACCGCGGCGAGAAGGACAAGCTCGCCGCGCTGCAGGCGCTGGTCACCCGCCACCTCGAATGGGCGGGCCTGCGGGACCGGCTGCAGTTGCTGCGCGAGCTGGCGCGGCCGGCCGCCGAGTACCGCGACCTGGCCGCGGACGCCGCCGAGGTGGCGTCGCAGGCCGAGACCAAACGCCGCGAGATCGCCGCCGACCAGGCCATCCTCGACGACCTGGCCAAGCAGGCCCCGGCCCTGGAGGCCAAGCTGCACTCCCTGACCGACGAGAGCGAGCAGCTAGTCGAGCGGTTGGAGGGCGCCGCCGCCGAGCGGCGCGACCTCGACATCCGCATCGCCGCGCTGCAGGCGCGTGTGGACGAGGCCCGCACGGCCGCGATGCGCCTGGCAGGCAACAGCGGCGGCGAGCGCGACGCCGAGCAGGCCGAGGCAGAGGCCAAGGCGGCCGAATCGATGCTGCAGACCACCCTGGCGCGGCGCCGCGAGGTCGCCACCGAGCTGGCCGAACGCCAGGCCGAGGCGGCGACGCTGGAGGCCGGCGGGGTGATCGTCCCGCCCGAGGTGGAGGCGTTCCGCGCCCTGCTCGCCGAGCAGGGCGTGCACAGCGCGGTCGTGGCCGAGCTCCTGGAGGTCACCGACGAGGCCGACGTCGCCACCCGTGCCGAGGCCGCGCTGGGCGAGACGCTGTGGGCACTGGTGGTGCCAGCGGACACCTACCGGGACGTGACCGCGCTGGCGGCCTCGCGCGGCTACCGCTACGGCATCGTGAAGGCTGCCGCCGGCGAGCCGAGAGGAGTGCTCGCCCAGGTGATGGCACCCGGCGAGGTCGGCCTGCTGCTGGAGCGGGCCGACGCCCTGGCCGCGATCGAAGCCGGCCAGGCCCTTAGCCTGTCCGCCCGCGGCCACGTCGCGGTCACCGCCGACGGGATGCACTACTCGGAGGCGATGGCGAAGCTGCAGGCCCCCGCTCGTCCTGTCCTCGGCCGCAACGCCCGCGAACGGCACTCGGCGGCGTTGCAGGCCGAGATCGACCGGCTCAGTGAAGAAGTGGCCAAGCTCGACCACGCCATCCCTGAGCTGCGCGCCTCCTGGCTCAAGGCGATGCGCCTGCTTGAAGCGGCCCGGACCACCGCCGACCAGCACTCCGGCACGGGCCAGAGCGAGCGCGCCCTGGAACAGGCCAACGCCGCCCGCCCCGGGCTGATCGAGCGGGAGAAGGTGCTGACGCGGGAGCTGCGCCGTATCGACGAACGACGCGGCAGCGCCGGCGCCGAGCTGGAGATGGCCGGGAACATGCAGGCCGAAGTGGAGGGCCGCCTCGCCAAGGACCTGCCGCGCCTGACCGAGCTGGAGACAGGCCTGGCCGGCTTCCAGGCTGAGTTGGCGGAGCATGCCCTGGACGCGGCCCAGCAGGCCGTTCTCGACGCTGGCGACCTGCCCGGCACCGAGTCGCTGCTGCGCGACCTGGAGTGGCTCCAGGGGCAGGTGGACGACCAGCAGCGCTTCGCCGCCGAGGTGCGGGACGACGGGGTGCTGGCGCAGCGCGACGCGCAGGCGCGGGTAGTGGCGGAAGCCGATGCGCTCACCGAGCAGCTCCACCAGGACCTGGAGGCGCAGCAGACCCGCGCGGAGTCCTCGACGCACCGGTTCGACCAGCGCGTCCGGCGGGTGATGGACCGGCTCAGCATCGAGTTCGCCAGGATCTGCGAGATCGCCGGCTGGCGTGGCGAGCTGCACCTGCTCCCAGGTGACCGCCCTGACGACTACGGGCTCGACGTGGTGGTGGCGCAACGACCCGGCGACCGGCTGCGCTCCTACCGCGACGCCGCCCACTCCGGCGGCCAGCGAGCCACCATCGCCATCGTGCTGCTGCTCGCCGCCATGGGTGCTGCCGACGCCGCCGACCTGCTGCTCATGGACGAGCACATCGCCCATCTCGACTCGACCAACATCGACCACGTGGCCGCCCTGATGCACGCCCTCGGCGACCGGGTGCAGTTCCTGCTGGCCACCCCGACCAATGCCGAGTCGCTGCGGCTCTCCTGGTGCGACCTGCAGCTCGCCTTCCTGCCACGCGACCCCGGCCGTGCCTACTCGCCGCCGATCCGACTGCTTTCGCGCCTCGGAATCGGCAATCTGGAGACGCGCCTGCCGGAAGGCGAACTAGCTTCCTGAGCAACAAACAAACAGCGAACAGCAACAAATAAAGAGGACGGAGAGACGCTGGACCGAGCGCTCTCCGTCCCCCTCTGAGGGCGGCGGGACGGGCTGCCCCCACATTCCCGCAGGTGAGCCGCTACCTTTGGGTTGTGGGGGCAGACCCCCCACCCCCGCCCGCCCACGCTGGCAGAGGCTCCGTCCAGCGGATTCCCCTACCAATTCGCCTGACTCATCGCCTGGCCAGCTTGGTCGATTGGCTACATTCTATTCGACACCGGGCCGCAAGAAAAGTTTCGCGGCAATTTCCAGTCACAGCCCGGAGCGGCGCACCGGGCGGTCGAGCAGCCAGCGATGCGGGATTTCGACCATGCTGCCGTCACGGTCGGCGATGGTGATGCTGGCGATGCCGACGTCGGTGATGGTGCCCACGTAGTCCTCGACCGCGATCTGCTCCCCGACGCTGAAGCGGTCGTCGACGTAGCGGCCGGCGATCACGTTGCTGGCGAGCCGCCAGGCGCCCAGCCCGAGCGCCAGCGCCGTGCCGAGCCCGATGGAGAAGATAAGGATGTAGAGCACGGTGGTCAGCACCGCAGTCTGTACGCCCAGCTCATCGGCAGCCATCAGGATCCCGAGCCCGAGGATCGCCCAGTAGGCGCTCTTGGCGACCAGCGGCCCGGCGGCGACGTTCATGCGCCGCAGCATCCCCTCAGCGATCCCGCGGACCAGGCCCGCAGCCAGGGCGGCCAGCCACAGCATCACCAGCGCGGTGCCGAGCTTCGGCAGGAAGCGGATCAGCTGTCCGGGCACGTCTGTCAGCAGGGTCGGCGCCAGCAGGCTCAGCGAGATGATCACGGTGACCAGGACCAGGAACCAGAACACCCCGTTGGCCGCGCTCTGCGGCTGCAACGGCCCGCCCTCCTGCGCTGGCAGCACCCGGCGCAGCACCCGCGTGATCAGGATCCGGGTCAGCGTCGCGACCCCAATGCCGACAACCAGGATGGAGCCAGCAGGCACCAGGCGTGCGAGCAAGCTCATCGTGTCATCCCTTCCCCCTCATCGGCTCCTCGTCAGCCCGGAGTAGGCGAGCAAAGCCCATCCGAGCCGTGGAAGCAACCCACTGAAGAACTCCGCGACCTTCGCGGCGAATAAGGCCCGGCGGATACGCTGCATCGCCACCTTGTCGATCTTGTCGGGCGCCGTGACCCGCTCGGCGGCCAACTCCCCGACCAGCATCCACAAGCGCCGCAGCTCCAAGAGGGCCGCCTGGCAGAACCGGCAGCCGGCTTGATGCGCCAGATCGCCGCTGTCACTGTCGGCGACCTGCGCCATCAGACCGACCAGGTCGGTCCCGCAGGTGAGCCTCCTACTTACCGTGCCGTTCATCGCCATTGCCTCATGGCGTCGAGGAGGCCGAGGCGGGCGCGGTGCAGGCGGCTTTTGACCGCAGCCACGCTGATGTCCAGCATCGCGGCGATCTCGTCGTAGCGGTGACCCTCCAGGTCGTGGAGGACGAGCGGCGCGCGCTGCTCAGGCGTGAGCTGGTTGATCGCCAGCTTCAGATCGTGGAGCTGCCAGCTCACCTCGACCACCCGCTCGGGTGCCCGCGCCGGTGACGCCGCGATCTCGGTCCCGGGACCGGGAAGCGGCTCGGCCGTTCTGCGGCTGCGCAGCAGGTTCAGGCAGCGGTTGGTCACGATCCGGTGGATCCAGGTCGAGAACCTCGCGTCCGACCGGAACCCGGCCAACCCGCGCCACGCCTGCACGAACGCCTCCTGCGTGGCGTCCTCGGCCTCCCCCTCGTCCCCCAGCATGCGCAGGGCGATCCGGTACACCGTGAGCCGGTGCCGGCGCACCAGTTCCTCGAACGCATCGAGGCGTCCCGCCTTCGCCCTGGTAACCAGATGGTCATCGTCGAGCTGCAGTTCCATCCAGGCCGGTTCCCGTCCCCTGGTTCGACAACCTCACCAACGGAAAGTTACGCACACCAGCCGTGAAACTCTCAAATTGCGCTCTAGTCTAGGAACTGCTACGCAGCCTCGTCCGAGGCGGTCTCGGTTTCGGCGGGAGTTACGAGGGCGTTGGCAGCGGCCGGGTCGCGGTGCCGGCGGGCGGCGAAGGCGGCGACCGCGGCGGCGAGGAGACTGGAGACGCCTGCCAGGACGATGGCCGAGCGGGGGCCGTAGTGTTCGGCGAGCCAGCCGACCAGGGCGCTGCCGAAGGGGGTCGAGCCGAGGAACACCAGGCCGTATAGGGACATCACCCGGCCGCGCATCTCCGGGGCGGCGCCGAGTTGCAGGGTGGAGTTGGCGGTGGCCATGACGGTGACGGTGGCGAACCCGACCGGGGCCAGCACCAGCGCCTCGGTGGCGACGGTCGGGGCGGCTGCCGCCAGCAGCGACAGCAGGCCGAAGGCGGTCACCGAGCCCAGCAGCAGCTTGCGGGTGGGGCGGGCGCGGCTGGCGATGAGCAGGGCACCGGCGACCGCGCCGACGGACTGGACCGAGGCGAGCATGCCGTAGAGGCCCGCGCCGCCGTGGAAGCTGAAGCGGGCCAGCAGCGGCAGCACCACCCGGTAGTTGAGGCCGAAGGTGCTGACCACCAGCATCAGCAGGATGGTCCACGACAGCAGCGGCGTGGCGCGCACGTAGCGGAGGCCGTCGCGCACTTGACCGCGGGAGCGCTCCACCGGCGCCTGGCGGTAGAGCCGGCTTGGGTCCATCAGCAACAGGCTGATGATCACCGCCAGATAGGACGCTGCGTTGAGCAGGAAGGCGGGGGCGATCCCGGCAACGGCGATCAGCACGCCGGCGGCGGCCGGGCCGATCACCCGGGCGGAGTTGAACACCGCGCTGTTGAGCCCGACCGCGTTGGCGACGTGCTCGCGCCCGACCATCTCAGTCACAAACGACTGGCGGGTCGGCATGTCGAAGGCGGTGGCACAGCCGAGCAGCGCAGCCAGCAGGTAGACCATCCACAGCCGCACCGCTCCGGTCGCGGTCAGCACGCCGAGGGCGAGCGCCAGCGCGGCCATCGCGCTCTGGGTCGCCAGCAGCAGCTTGCGCTTGTCGACGCGGTCGGCGATCAGGCCGCCCCAGATGCCGAGCAGCAGCACGGGGGTGAACTGCAGCGCGGTGGTGATACCCACCGGCAGGGCACGGTTGGTAAGCCGCAGCACCAGCCAGTCCTGCGCGATCTGCTGCATCCAGGTGCCGCTGACCGACACCAGCTGCCCGAAGAAGAACAGGCGGTAGTTGCGGACCTGGAGGGAGCGGAAGGTGCGCCGCGTCGCGACCCCTAAAACTCCGATACCGGCGGTCAACCCAGCTCCACCTCCAGCAGGCGCTCCAGCACGGAAGCGGCCTGGCGGAGGAGGTCGATCTCTGCGGGGGTGAGAGCGGCCAGGCGGGCCGCCAGATAGGCGTCCTTGCGGATGCGGCCGCGCCGCAGCAGCTCGCGGCCGGCGGGGGTCACCTCGACCCGGACGATGCGGCGGTCGCCGGGGTCGGCCTGGCGCGCGACCAGCCCGGCCTCCTCCAGATTGGCGACGATGCGGGTGATGCTCGGCGGGCGCACCTGCTCGACCGCGGCGAGGGTGCCGAGCGTGACCGGCCCCCGCTTCTCGATGCTGCCCAGCGCCGAGAGCTGCGAATAGGTGATCTCCTCCCCGGTCTGCTGGCGCAGGCGCCGCCCCAGCCGCGCGATCGCCAGCCGGAGCCGCACCACCAGGTCACGATCGACCTCGGGCGCCTCTGCACGGGCATGAGCTGGAGCCATCGAACCTCACACGACTTCACAGGGGTATTTCGCAAGGGTAATTAGCATTGCTAACTATCTGCTGACAGGATAACACCGTGACGTATCGCCTGCCAAGCCTTAGGTCCTAGGTCTGGAGTTCGGGTCAGGCCACGGCGGGGCCGACCACCGAGCCGAGCAGATCGACCATGTCCAAGTCCTCGTGGACCAGGTGCTGCAGCATCACGCGGTTCACCCCCGCCGCCTCCAGCGCGCGCAGCCGCTCGATCACCTCGTCGACGGTGCCGATGATCCAGCGCTCCGGCGGATGGGCGAGCAGGTCCTCGGGCCGCTCGCCGCTGCCGGTCCGCTCCAGCAGGCGGGCGAGGCGGTCGCGCAGCTCACCCCGGTTACGCCCGACCACCGTCGCGGTCATCAGCGAGAACTGCAGCGTTTCCGGGTCGCGGCCGGCCTGCTGCCAGGCGCTGGCGAGCTTGTCGTGGCGCTGCTTGCAGTCGTCGATGGTTGCAGCGGTGGTGTTGTACTCGTCAGCGAAGCGGGCGGCCAGCTCGGCGCTGCGCGGTCCGGCGGCGCCGCCGAGAATCAGCGTCGGGCGTGGCCGCTGCAGCGGCTTGGGCAGGGGGTCGACGTCCCCCAGGCGGTAGTGAGCGCCACTGAACGAGAACGACCCGGGTTCCCACGACCGCGTGACGATCTCGAGCTGCTCGGCCAGCAGGCCGAGGCGGGTCCCGGTGGAGGGCATCTCGAAGCCGAAGGCACGGTGCTCCGCCTCGTACCAGCCGGCCCCGAGGCCGAGCTCGACACGGCCGCCGGAGATGTGGTCGACCGTGGCCACACTCTTGGCGAGCAACGAGGGATGGCGGAAGGTCACTGGCGAGACCATCGTGCCGAGCCGGATGCGGCTGGTGCGTGCCGCCAGCCCGGCGAGGGTGGTCCAGGCGTCGAGCGAGCCGCGCTCCAGTTGCCCGAACACCGACAGGTAGTGGTCGGAGCGGAACAGCCCCTCGAGGCCGTGCCGCTCGCAGGCGTCCGCGAGCGCGAGCCACTGCTCCCAGGTGACGTTCTCCTGGCCCTCGATCATCAAGCTGAGCCGCATACGCGCACCTCCGGGCGCGAGGGTACAAATCGCATCAAACTATCCATCAAAAGGCTGCGAGTCCATTCGGAGTGCCAAGACCCGTCGGACCATCGTAGCCGGGCCCCGCCACACACAGGTAGCTCGGCCTGCAGGAGCCGTTGCTGCCGCTGGTGACGTCGGACAGCCCGCCGCCGCCATGGGCGGCGTTAGCGTAGGGCAGGAACGCCATCGTGACGGCGGCGTAGGTGGCGGCGCCCGCGTGGCCCGACAGCACGTAGGCCGACGCGACCAGCGGTGCCGCCGCGCTGGTGCCGCCCATGGTCAGCCAGGGACCGCCGCTCACCCCGTAGGTGCTGTACACCGCCACGCCGTTCTCGGGGTCGGCCATCGCGGCGACGTCGGCCACAGTGCGGCCCTGGCAGCCGCCGTCGGTCTGCCAGGACGGCTTGGGGAACACCGTGGAGCAGCCGCTGGAATCGTTCGGCCAGACCGATTCGGTCCAGCCACGAGCGTTGTCCGCCCGTACCAGGCTGGTGCCGCCAACCGCGGTGACGTGCTCCGAGGCTGCCGGGAAGTTGACCCCGAAGCCGCCGTCGCCAGCAGCAGCGGTGATGGCGATGCCTGGATGGTCGTAGGACGGATCGAGGTCGACGTCTGCGGGTGTCTCCGCGTCTCCGTAGGAGTTGCTGATCGCGGTCGCGCCCATGGTCGCCGCGAGGTCCACGGCCTTGGCAAGGTCTGTGAGCCTGCTGGTGTCAGCTTCGATCAGCAGGATCCGGCAAGCCGGGCAGGCCGCCGAGACCACGTCCAGATCGAGGGCGATCTCGGCGGCCCAGCTGCCGTCGGGCGGCGGCGGGTTGGTGCCGCCGCGCTGGTTGACCTTGCGAAAGCAGCCGTCGCTGCCGCCGCATGGCGGCAGGCTGTAGTACTGCCGGTAGGCAGCCAGATCGGCCTCGGCATTAGGGTCGTCATAGGAGTCCACGATCGCCACGGTGGGAACGCCGCTTGCCGGCTGCCCCGGCATGGCGTAGGCGCGGTGCAGGTCGTCCGGGCTGTAGCCACGCGGGGTCGCGGAGAACGGCACCGCCCCGTCAGGGCTGGTGACGATCTTGGCGAAGCAGCGCGCATGGCCGCTCGCAGCCGGTCGGCAGGCATCCCGGTGGTGGTGCCGCGCCCGCGCCCCCCCCAGCGCTCCTAGCGGGCCCGGCGGTCCGGTCGCCGCGCCGGCGCGGCCGACCACGATGAGCGGCACACCCAGCACCAGCAGGACGGCAACAACGAAGGCACGCCAGCGCGGCAGCACGGATCAATCCCCCCCGACGGCTGACGGCCGGGCGCCGGGTGGCGACCCTCCTTTGGAGCCCGTCAAGACCGCGTAGGATCCTCGCATGACCAGAGTGGTCTTTGCCGCCCATGCATTCCCGCGCGACGAGCACGACCCCACCGGCGGCTTCCTGCTCCGCCTGGCACAGGCGCTCCGCGATCACGGGATCGAGGTCACGGCGGTCGCCCCGTCGGCAGCCGGCCTGATGGCTCGCGAAGCGCTCGGCCCGCCGGGAGGCGGGATCGCCGTCGGTCGCTACCGCTACGCGCCCCGGCGAGCGGAGACGCTCGCCTATACCGGGGCCATGCACGCTCGCGCGGCAAGCGCGGGCGGCGCGCTCGCTCTGGCCGGCCTGCTCGCCGCCGGGACCCTGGCGATTCGCCGGACAGCAGCCGCAGTGGACGCGGACCTGGTCCACGCCCACTGGTGGTTTCCCGGCGGGATGCAGGCGCTCTGGTCGCGGCGCCGCCCGCTGGTCACCACGCTGCACGGCACCGACATCCGCCTGGCGCGCTCCCGCCCGGCAGCCCGCGCCGCCTGCGCCCGGGTGCTCCGCGCCTCAACCCTGGTCACCGCGGTCTCCTCCTGGCTCGCCGGCGAGGCAGCCTCCATCGCGCCCGACTGCGCCGACCGCATCCGGGTCGCCCCCATGCCGGTCGACGACACGGTGTTCACCCCAGCCCACGGGCCCCGCGGGTCGAGCGAGGCCGAGCTGCTGTTCGTCGGCCGGCTCGACCGGCAGAAGGGCCTCGATGTGACCTTGCGCGCCCTCGCGGCGCTGGACGGCGACGCCGCCGGCCTGCCGCTGCGGATCGTCGGCAGCGGGCCGGACGAGGCCGCCCTGCGCCACCTCGCGGCCGAGCTGGGCGTGGCCGACCGGATCCGCTGGGAGTCCGCCCTCCCGCTGCAGGACCTGGCCGACCGCTACCGCCGTGCCACCGCCCTCCTCGTCCCGGGCGCCGATGAAGGCCTCGGCCTGGTCGCGGTCGAGGCCCAACTCTGCGGCACTCCGGTGATCGCCGCCGCCTCCGGCGGCCTCCTCGACGTGGTCGAAGACGGCAGCAGCGGCCGCACCTTCCCACCGGGCGAAGCGGGCGCCCTCGCGCACGTCATCGAAGAGGTCATCACCCACCCAGCTGCCACAGCGTCCCTCGCCGCGACCGCTCAGCATCAAGCGAGCGCTCGCTTCGGCACCCGCGTAGCCTCCAGCACCTACGCCGCCCTGTACCAAGAAGCTCTGGAGGCCAGGGCTGGGTCCTACACCGGGAGGTAGCGGTCACCGTCAGCCGATCGCACCCGGCCTTCGGCGACCAGTTTGGCGAGGTGAGCGCGGACTGACAGCTCGGCGGCGGGGTGCAGGACGGGATCGACGTCGGCGTAGACCCTTGCGACTACGGCGGCGGGAGTCTGGTCGCCGGCGGCGAGGGCGGCCAGCACTTGGGATTCGCGCAGGTGGCGGTGGTCGATGTACTCGCGGACCTTGGCGCGGGCGGCATCAGGCGCGGCGGCGGGTGGCAGGCCGACCGGCGGGCCGTGGCCCGGGTAGAGGCGCTCCAGGTCGAAGTCGAGCAGGGCTTCCAGCGAGTGCAGGTAGGCCCGCATGTCACCGCTCGGCCACTCGATTACGGTGGTGCCGCGCCCGAGCACGTGGTCGCAGGTGAACATGGCCCGCTCGGAGGCCAGCCAGAAGCAACAGTGGTCGGCCGCGTGGCCGGGGGTCGGCAGCGGCTCCAGGCGGATCCCGGCAGCGGCCAGCTCCAGCGGTGCGCCAGCGGCAAGGCTTGGCGCCTCTACAGAGGCCCATGCCGGGTTGAGGGCGGCCAGGGGTGCGCTGGCCCGGGCGGCGAAGCGCCGTGCCCCCTCCGCATGGTCGGGGTGGGTATGGGTCAGCAGCACCAGCTCCACCCGGCGGCCAGGCACGGTCTCGAGCACCCGCTCGGCGTGCTCATCGAGGGCCGGGCCCGGATCGATCACCGCCGCGCCCGTTGCCCCAGGGGCAGCCACCACAAACGTATTGGTCCCCTCTAGCGTCAGCGGCGACGGGTTCGAGGCCAGCACCCGTACGACCCGCTCACTCCAGCGCTGGATCGGGCCGTCAGCTGTCACCGGTCGCCCCCCTGCCCCTGCCGCTGCTGCCGAAGCAGGGTGGATGGGACCGGGTAGCGCTCCAGCCAAGGCATCACCAGTTCGTCACCCTCGATCCAAGGCATCACCTGCTCCACTGGGCGGTCCTCGCCAGCGACGAGCACCTCGGCGACTGAGCGGTAGGCGGTCAGGTCGCGCAGGGTGTAGTGGGTCGGCGGCAGCATCGGCTGCAGGCTGGCCGCATCCAGCGGCGGCAGCCAGCGCTCCCGCTCGGCCTCAAGGGTGTGGGCGGTCGCCGCCGCGCCCGGCGGCAGGCCGGCGACGAAGAAGCGGGTGTCGTAGCGGCGCGGCTCGCTCTCCGGCGTCAGCCACCAAGCCCAGTAGCGCAGTCGTGCGGTGTCGAGCATGACGCCCAGCTCAGTGAGCATGGCCGCGAAGCTGATGTCGCCAGCCAGCAGTGCCCGCCGCGCGCCCTCCAGCTGGTCAGCTCTGGGCGGAGGGTCGGCGAGCAGCAGCCCGGCCTCCTCGAAGGTCTCGCGGCAGGCGGCCACCAGCAGACCGCGAGCCTCGTCCACAGTCACGCCGAGCCGCTCCGCCCACACTGCGGGAACAGGTCCGACCCAGCTCCCCTCGATCGCAGCGTCGCGGTCCGCCTCGTCCACCCGCCCACCTGGGAACACCCACACCCCAGCGGCGAACCCCATCGTCATCGGCCGCCGCTGAAGGTACGCCTCGATCCCGCTTCCCCATGGCACGTCCCGCAGCAGCACCACGGTCGCCGCTGGCCGAGCCTCCACGACGTCTCCCATGCGACTCCTCCGTTTTGCCCGCTTCTTCGCTGTTACCCGCTTCTGCGGGCGCACCAAACCCCCAGCTCAGGGGGTCCCCCTGTTTTCACGCTATCGGATTTGGGCGGACGGCGGGAACGTTATCCACAGGCCCGCCGCGGCGCGGAACCTTCCGAGGCTGTGGACAACGCATGCCACCGTCGTCGAGGTGCACCAGAATAAGCTCATGAACCCTGATCCACGACGGGCATTGCCCAAAGTTGACCTGCTGCTGGCCCACCCGGAGCTCGCCGGGCGGGTGCGGCGGCTGGGCCGCGAGCCAGTGCTCGGGGTGGTCAGGAGGGTGCTGGAGTCGAGCCGGCGCGACCTGGCCGCTGGCGGCCAGGTGCCCGAGCTGGCTGAGCTGGCCGCGCAGGTGGCGGGTGAGCTGGACGCTGCCGCTGGGCGGCGGACCCGGGCGGTGCTCAACGCGACCGGTGTGGTGCTGCACACCAACCTGGGCCGGGCTCCCCTGTCGGAGGCGGCACGGGTGGCGGTCATGGAGGCGGCCGGGTATGCCACGGTCGAGTACGACCTCGCGGCTGGCCGGCGCGGGCGGCGCGGCGCGGCGGCCGAGGCGCTGCTGCGCGAGGCGACCGGGGCGTCGGCGGCGCTGATCGCCAACAACGCGGCCGGGGCGCTGCTGCTGGCCCTCGGCTGCCTGGCGCGTGGCCGTGAAGTGGTGGTGTCGCGTGGCGAGCTGATCGAGATCGGCGGTGAGTTCCGCCTGCCCGCGATCATGGAGGCCGCCGGGGTCACGCTGGTCGAGGTCGGCACCACCAACCGCACCCACCTGCACGACTACGCCCAGGCGCTCAGCGGGGCGAGCGGCGCCGTCCTCGCCGTCCACCCCTCCAACTACCGGGTCGAGGGCTTCACCACCAGTCCGGAGCTGGCCGCGCTGGCCGCGCTCGCCCACGAGCACGGCCTGCCGCTGCTCCACGACCTCGGCTCGGGGTTGCTCGGCGGCCCACTAGGCGGCCAGCTTCGGGGTCCACTTGGGGCGGAACCGACGGTCGCTGGCAGCCTGGCCGCCGGGGCCGACCTGGTGGTGTTCTCGGGTGACAAGCTGCTCGGCGGGCCCCAGGCCGGGCTGGTGGTGGGGCATGCGGACCTGGTCGGGCGGCTCGCCCGGCATCCGGTCGCCCGGGCGGTGCGTGCCGACAAGCTCACCATCGCCGCGCTTGAGGCGACCCTGGCCGCCCACCTCGCCGGGAGGCGCGACGAGCTGCCCGTGTGGCGTGCCCTGCTGCTCAGCCCTGCGGACCTGCGCCCGCGGGCGGCGGCGCTGGCGGCGGCGCTGGGGCCGGCTGCCCAGCTCCGCGACGGCGTCAGCGTGGCCGGCGGCGGCAGCCTGCCCGGGGAGGGGCTGCCCAGCGTCCTAGTCGAGGTGGACCCCGGCCCAGCCGGCGAGGACGAACTGCTCGCCAGGCTCCGCGCCGGCGACCCGCCGCTGATCGCCCGGGCCGAGCACGGCCGGGTGGTGCTCGACCTTCGCACCGTCCCGCCGGAACAGGACGAGCTGGTGGCCGCGGCACTCCGCCACGCCCTCGGCCCCGATCCGGGTACCGACGGAGGTGGTCAATGGCGCACGTGATCGGGACCGCAGGGCATGTAGACCACGGCAAGTCGGCGTTGGTGCTGGCGCTCACCGGGACCGACCCGGACCGGCTCGCTGAGGAGAAGGCTCGCGGGATGACCATCGATCTCGGCTTCGCCTGGACCCGGCTGCCGTCCGGGCGCGAGGTGGGCTTCGTGGACGTGCCCGGCCATGAACGCTTCATCCACAACATGCTGGCGGGGGTCGGCGGGGTCGACTGCGCCCTGTTCGTGGTCGACGCGACCGAGGGCTGGCGCCCCCAGTCCGCCGAGCACCTCGCCGTGCTCGACCTGCTCGGCGTCGCTACCGGGGTGGTCGCCCTCAGCAAGACCGACCTGTGCGACGCTGCCACCATCGAGGCGGCCGCGCGGGAGGTCGCCGACCGGCTTCGCGGCACCACCCTGGAGGGCGCGGCGATCGTGCCCACCGCAGTGCTGCCCGGACAGGCTGCGGCGGGTCGGGTCGGGGTTGAGGCGCTGCGGGTTGCGCTCGACCACGCGCTCAGCCGGGCGGCCGAGCCGCCTGACCTGGGGAGGCCGCGGCTGCCGATCGACCGGGTGTTCTCGGCGCGTGGGAGCGGCACGGTGGTCACCGGCACCCTCTCAGGCGGGGCCCTCACCGCCGACGTCGAGGCCGAGCTGCTGCCGGCGGGCCGGCGGGTACGCATCCGCGCACTGCAGGGGCACGGCGCGCCGCTGGCTAGGGCTGAGCCCGCCCGCCGCTTGGCGGTCAACTTGGCGGGCGTCGCCACCGCCGAGGTGGCGCGCGGCGACGTGCTGGTGCTGCCCGGCCAGTGGTCGCCGACCCGGGCGGCAGACTGCCGCCTGCGCTGCCTGGCCGCGGCTCCTGCCCCGCTCCGCCCCCGCGGCGCCTACCTGCTCTACGCCGGGGCCGCGGAGACCGCCGTGCGCCTGCAGCCGCTCGACGTGCGCGAGGTCGCGCCGGGCGGCGAGGCGCTGGTCCGCCTCCACCTGGAGCGGCCGCTGGTGCTCGACTTCCTGGAAGCGGTGGTGCTGCGCGACAGCGGCCGCGACGAGACGGTCGGCGGCGGCCGCATCCTCGACCCCTACCCTCAGGGCAGCGTCCACGGCACCGCCATGCGGGTACGGCGCGTGGAGGAGCTGGAGGCCCGGGAGCGCGCCGGCCGCGCGGGCCTGCCTGGCTGCGTGCTGGCCGAGCGCGGCGCAGTTGCACTGAGCGACCTCTCCAGGCTGGCCGGGTCTGGGGAGCTCGGGAAGCTGATGCGCTCGCGCACGCTGGCATGGTCGGCGGCGGCATGGGAGGCGGCGCAGGCCGCGGTGCTGGCGGAGGTCGGGCGCTTCCACCAGGACCAGCCGCTGGTGGCCGGGCTGCCGGCGCCGGCCGCGCGGCGAGCGGCGCTGGAGGCGGGTGCCGGATGGCCGCAGGCGGCCGGTGCCGAGGTGGTGGAGGCATTGGTGGAGGCCGGGCGGCTGCTGGTGGACCGGGCGGAGCTGCGGCTCCCCGGGCATGGGGTGCGGCTCGACCCGGTCCAGGAAGCGGTCCGCGCCAAGGTCGAGGCAGCCGTCAGCGACGCCGGCGTGGGCATGCTGAACGAGGCGGAGCTGGCGGCGCTTGGCGCGGACCGGCGGCTGCTTGCGGTGCTGGTACGCCTGGGGGTGCTGGTGTCACTCGCTCCCGGGCGCTACCTCGGCAGCGCCGCGCTCGACCAAGCGGTGCAGCGGCTCCGCCGAGCCTTCCCGGAGGAGCGGCCGTTCTCGGCCAGCGAGGCCAAGGAGGCTCTCGGCACCACCCGCAAGACCGCGATCCCGCTGCTCGAGTACCTCGATCAGCACGGCGTCACCCTCCGCGCCGGCGACCGACGGCGTCTCAGGGAGCAGCGCCCGTAGGATCGGCCGGGTCGCGGCCGAAGAACCCGGCGAGGCGGTCGTAGGGCGGCGCGTCGGATGATACGGGGACCTCGTGGCCGAAGGCCATGCCACTGGCCTCGTCGCCGCGGAACTGCGGTGCCAGGTTCTGCCTGGCCCAGTCGAGCGACAGTTCCGCGAGTTCCGGGTCGAGGTGGTCGGTCGGCTGGCCGGTCGCCTTGGCCACGTCCCAGGCGTGGACGGCCAGGTCGCTGACCTGCTGGTAGACCGACCAGCTGGCCGGGACCTCGCCGATGGGCAGCTGCAGCGTCCGGTCGAGGACGCCCGGTGCCCTCCAGGCCGCCAGCAATTCCTTCGCCGCCTGGTGACAGGCGCCGATCCAGTCGTCGCCGATGACGTCCTCATTGCTCGGCCGCGACTGCGTCTCGCCGCTGGTGCGCGCGGCGAAGAAGCGCACGTCCTGCACCACGTGGTTGACCAGGGCGCGCACGTCCCAGGAGCGGCACGGCGTCGGCAGCGTTGCCTGATCGGGCCCGACCCGGGCGATGATGACGCCGGCTTGGTCGAGCGCATCGGAGAGCATGCCGATCGGGTCGCGGGTCGCAGTCGTCGCCATCTGCCATTCCCCCTGATAGTTGCTAGGCTGCTGGGTAAGTTCCAGTGGGCCTCAAGATTTGCAACCATAGAGCATGGCCTCGACAGCACCAACCAAGGAACGCACCGAGCAGGAACAGGACGTCGCGGCGCCGGACGTCCCCTGGGTGGTCATCGTCTGGAACGACCCCATCAACCTCATGTCGTACGTCGTGTTCGTGTTCCAGAAACTGTTTGGCTACTCCAAGGAGAAGGCGACCAAGCTGATGCTCGACGTCCACCAAAAGGGCAAGGCGGTCGTCTCCAGCGGGCCGCGGGAGAAGGCCGAAATGGACGTCTACCGGCTCCACGGCTACGGCCTCTGGGCGACCATGCAGAAGGACCGCTAGAGCCGTGGCGGCGGTCTTCAAGCGGATCGGCGGCAACCGGCTGCGCTTCCGCCTCAGCCTGGAAGAGGTCTCCCTGCTCCATGACCTGCCGGAGCAGCTCCAGGCGCTGCTGAGCGAGGACGGGGCCAGCCAGACCGGGGCCGGGGAGGGCGCTGACCCGGTGGTGCGGCGCCTGTTCCCGCCGGCCTACCTGGAGGCGGCCGACGCCGAGCAGGACGCCGAATACCACCGCCTGATGCGCGACGACCTGCTGCGCGCCAAGCTCGACCAGGTCGACCTGGTCAGCCAGACCCTCACCCGGGGCATCGTGAGCGCGCGGCGCTGGACGGTCGACCTGAGCGAGGAGGAGGCGGCGGCGTGGCTCGGGGTGCTGAACGATGTGCGCCTCGCCCTCGGGGTCAGGCTCGGTATCACGGAGGACTTCGACGTCCCGGGGGACCTGCCCGGCCAGCCGCCCGAGCTGCAGCTCCTCGCCTACCTCGGCTGGCTCGAAGAACACCTGATCGAGGCGCTCACGGCGTAGCACCAAGGGCCGGTCCGGGGTCCGGGGCGTTATTCGACCTCGACCAGGGCCTCCACCTCGACCGGGACGCCGAGCGGCAGGGCCGCCACGCCGACCGCGGCGCGGGCGTGCCTGCCGGCCTCGCCGAAGACCTCGCCGAACAGCTCGCTGGCGCCGTTGACCACCTTGGGTTGGTCGGTGAAGTCCGGGTGGCTGGCCACAAAACCGCCCACGCGGACGACCCGGCGGACGCGCGACAGCTCACCCAGCTCCGCCTTGAGCGCCGCGAGGATGTTGATGGCGCACTGCCGTGCGGCCGCCACGCCGTCGTCGAAACTGACCTCGGCGCCGAGGTGACCCTTCCACGGCTGTTCGCCAGCGACCAGCGGGACCTGGCCGGAGACGTACACCAAATTGCCGGTGCGCACACAGGGGATGTAGGCGGCGACCGGGGCAACCGGCTCCGGCAGGGTGATGCCGAGTTCCTTCAAGCGCTCCTCGGGCGTTGGCATTTGCGCTCCCTCACTCGCTCGCGTCCGGTGGCGGGGTCAAGGACGTTCCATAACCTACTCTCCCTCCCCCGCCGCATCCCCCTGTCCGTTGCCGTTGCTGAAGAAGCGCCGCACGTCGTCCAGGGAACGGGTCAGCGGCGCAGGCGGCAGGCTGGCGAGCAGGGCCCTGCTGTAGGCGGCGTCCGCCAGGCGGCGGTCGAGCACGGCCATGACCCCGCGGTCGCTCTCGGTGCGGATCAGCCGGCCGAGCGCCTGCTGCAGCGAGACTGCGGCGATCGGCAGCCACACCGCGTTGAACTTGGAGCCGCCGCGCTGCTGGATGCGCCGGCCGCGCTCGGCGAGCAGCGGGTCGTCGGGCGGCGGGAACGGCAGCTTGTCCAGGACCAGCAGCGACAGGCTCTCCCCTGGCACGTCCACCCCCTCGAAGAAGGTACGGGTGGCGACCAGGACGCTGGCGACCTCGTCGCGGAAGCGGTCGGCGAGGCGGGCGGGGGTGTCGTTGCCCTGAACCAGCAGTGGGTAGGGCAGCGTGGCGAGCGCCGCCGCGTAGGACTCCAGCGCCTTCCATGAGGTGCAGAGCACCAGCGCACGCCCCTGGGACGCCTCCACCAGCGCGCGCAGCTCCTGCTCGGTGGCCGCACGGAAGCGCTCGCTGCTCGGCAGCGGCAGCTCGCGCGGCACATACAGCGACCGCCTCCAGCATCGGGCCGGGTTCGACCAGCGCCGAGCGGATCCCGCGGCCGTCGCGGCGCTCCTCGACCCAGACGGCGAGGTCCGCCACCGGCAGATCGCCCCCACCCCCACCGCCGCCACCACCGCCGGGGGCAGCCGGCTCGGCGAGGCGCACCAGGTCGCGCCCGAGGGTGGTGAGGCGGTGCCTGGCCGCCTGGACACCGCCCTCCAGCTCGTCGTTGGCAGGCAGGTCCCGGAGCGAGGCCGCGGCGGCGCGGGCCTCCTCGCGCACCGGCTGCAGGGCCGACGCCAGCGTGGACGCAGCCCTGGAGCCTGGCAGGACCGGGCCAGGGCGCAGGGCGCTGGCATGCTCCTCCCAGCGGGCGCGCAGGCGCCGCGCCCAGTCGGAGCGCTGTCCCACGATCTTGGCCGCCGCGTCGGCCGCGGCCCCGGCACGGGTCACCCGCGCGGCGGTCACCGTGATCCCGTACAAGTCGGAGGCATGGTCGGCAAGGCGGTGCGCCTCGTCGATCACGATCACGTCGCTCTCGGGGAGCATCACGCCGGGGGCATCGGAGATCTCCCGCAGCTCCAGTTCGAGCAGCAGCAGATGGTGGTTGGTGACCACCACGTCGACCCCGCGTGCCCGCTCCCTGGCCTGCTCGGCGAAGCAGCGGCTGAAGAAGCCACAGCCCTTCTGCCCCGGACAGTCCTCGCCGGAGGTGGCCACTAGGTCCCAGGCGTCGTCGCGGGTCCCGGGCGGGGCGTCGAGCCGGGAAGCTGTCTCGGAGCCGAGCGCCCAGTCGACCAGCTCAAGGGCGGACTCCTCCTGCCTGGTGGCGGCGAGCCTGGTGGCGGCGACCAGGCCATCCATCTTGCTACGGCAGGCATAATTTCCGCGGCCCATGGCGAGGGCGAAGGTGGTGCCGAAGGCGTCGGCGAGGCGCGGCAGATCGCGCTCGACCAGCTGGGACTGGAGCGCCTTGGTGGCGGTGGCCACGATCGCGCGGCGGCCGGCGGCGACGATCGGGACCAGGTAGCCGAGCGACTTGCCGACCCCGGTGGGCGCGTGCACCAACAGCGGCCGTTCGGTGGCGAGGGCGCGGGCGACCGCCTCGGCCATGCGCCGCTGCGCCACCCGGTCGGTCAGTCCGGGCAGGGTGTCGAAGGCGGCCTGAAGATCCATAGCGGGCACCCTATCCGATCGCTGTGACGGTCGTCCGGGGGTCGTCCACAGGGGGCCCCGGGCGGCTGGTAGCCTCGGGGCTATGAGTGAGCGACGCAGGGCGTTGGTGATCAGCGCCCATCCGGACGATATCGAGTTCGGGGCTGGCGGGACCATCGCCCGCTGGACTGATGACGACTGGGACGTCCGCTACGTGATCGCCACCTCGGGGCAGCGCGGCGTGCAGGACCCCGGCGCCGATCCGGAGGAGTTCGGGCGGCTCCGCGAGGAAGAGTCGAGGGTCGCGGCCAAGCTCTGCGGGGTCGAGAGCGTGACCTTCCTCGGCTACATGGACAGCGAGGTGACCGACTCACCGCGGTTGCGGCGGGAGCTGGCGCGGCAGTTCCGCCTGCACCGGCCACACCGGCTGGTGACCATGAGACCCGAGCAACTCCCTCCGGAGGGCTTCGTCAACCACCCCGACCACCGGGTGGTTGGGGCCGTGGCGATCGACGTCACCATCACCGGCGGCACCACTGCGGCGATCTTCCCGGAACTGCTCACCGAGGAGGGCCTGGAGCCCTGGCAGGGCCTGGAGGACACCTGGCTGATGGGCCCCGGCGGGACCGAGGTAGTCGACGTGACCGACACCTTCGAGCGCAAGATCGCGGCGCTGCACGCCCACGCCAGCCAGATGGCCCAGATCGACGGGGACGTGCGTGACTTCCTGGCCCGCTACCTGGCGGCGATCGGGGCTCCCCACGGCTACACCTACGGCGAATCGTTCCGGGTGCTGCGCCGCAGGCGTTAGACGCTGCCTCCTCAGGTCTGGCTCGTCCAAATTTGACGGAAATCGATGGGGCGCAGATGATCGTTTCTCCCCCCGTCGAGCGTCCCCTGCCGCACAGTCGTCGCATCGTGAGGGTGAGTCATGGCGAGAGTTTCCCGCTCGGCCAGCTCGGCCCGGACGTATCCGCGCCAGGGTCGGCGGGTCCTCCCTGTCAGCCTTTCCAAGATCGCGCTGGTGCTCATCGCGGTGCTGCTGTTGCTGCTCGCGTTGATGGTCGGCCACCACTACCGCACCCGGTCGATCAATGCCGCGGCGGCGGCTGGAACCGGAAGCAGCAAGCCGGCCAGCGTGACGCTGCCGAAGGACAGCGGGGTGATCGACGTGCGCGCCTTCGGTGCCAAGGGCGACGGGCGCAGCGACGACACGGCGGCACTGCGCCGCGCGCTCGCCAGCACTGCGGGTGCCGCAGCCGACGACCGGCTGACGCTCTACCTGCCCGCCGGCACCTATCTGGTGAGCGACACCGTGACCTTCCCGCGTCCGGGCATCACCCTGCAGGGCCAGGGCATCGGCAGCACCAAGATCAAGCTGCGTGACCGGACCCCCGGATTCAAGGACCCGGCCCATCCCCGGCCGCTGCTGGCCACCTACGGCGGCACTCGCGGCACCAACCAGTGGCGCTGGTGCTCGCTCCAGGACCTGACCGTCGACGCTGGCGCTGGGAACTCCGGGGTGGTTGCGGTGCGCTTCCTCTCCAACGACGGCGGCCTCCACAACGTGCTGATCAACGCGGAGGGCCTGGCAGGAGGCGGCATCCAGGCACGTGCTGGCGTGACCGGGCTGCAGCTCACCCAGCCGTGGGTCGGGCCGGCCCTGTTCGACCACGTCACCGTCGACGGCTTCGACACCGGCATCGAGGTGGCCGGGGCGGAATACCCGGTCACCTTCGAGCATCTGCGCCTCCTCCACCAGCACAGCGCCGGCCTGGTCAACCGCGCCAACCTGGTCAGCATCCGTGACCTGCTCACCGTCGACGCCGTGCCGGCCATCCGCCAGCTCGCCTGGAGCAACGGGACGCTGAACTCGGGGATGGTCACGGTGGCCGGCGGCAGCCTGCGCGGCGGCGCGCCGGGCAACGTGGCGGTCGAGAACCAGGCGTCCACCCGCATGCCAGGCTTCCTGTACCTGCGTGACCTGACCAGCAGCGGCTACCGCGCCGCCATCAACGACCGGGGCAAGCTGGTACGCGGCCCGCGAGTCGCCGAGTACGTCTCCGGAACCCGCCTCGGCCTGTTCCCCGCCGAGGCCGGCACCGGCGGCACGGCCGGGGCCGGGGCCGGGGCCAGCGCCACGCGCCTGCCGGTGCGCGATGCTCCCACAGTGCCGCCGGGGACGGTGGCGCGGGACTGGGTCAGCGTGGCCAGCTTCGGTGCGCGGCCCGGCGACGGCGCTGACGACACCAAAGGCATCCAGGCCGCCATCGACGCCGCCGGGCGCGCCAGGCAGAGCACCGTCTACCTGCCCCACGGCAACTACGTCATCAGCGACACCATCCACCTGCGCGGTGGCGTGCAGCGCCTCTTCGGCATGGGGTCGCGGCTGGTGCTGTCCGGCAAGCTCGCCACCAACCTGGCGCTGCCCAGCTTCCGCTTCGAGAACGGCCCGTCAACCGCCCTGGTGGTGGAGCGCTTCCAGGAGCTGGGCCGCCTGCAGGACGCGGCCAGCCGCACCCTGGTGGTGCGGGACAGCGGGCTCGCCCGCTACTCCAACACCGGCCACGGCCGCCTGTTCCTCAGCGACGTGGCCAGCGGGCTGCTGCTCATCGACCACCAGGCGGTGTGGGCGCGCCAGCTCCACCTGGACGAGCGCGGCACCAAGATCGTCAACCGCGGCGGGACCCTGTGGGTCCTCGGCCTGGACGCCGACCGGGCCGGCACCATCCTGCAGGCAAGCGGCGGCGCCCGCAGCGAGATCCTTGGCGGCCTGGTGTTCCCGGCCGAACAGGTCCCCGCCGGCCAGCCCGCGTTCGCCGCCACCGACGCCCACCTCACGGTCGTCGCCGGGGGCTCCGCCTACGACGTCCCGTCCCGCTTCCAGGTGCTGGTCCGCGAGACCCGCGCCGGGACCACCCACACGCTGCCGCGCACAGCGGCGCCGAGCCGGCTCGCCGCCGCTGGCGGCTTCGTTCTCCCGCTGTACGCGGATTAGAGCCCCGAACCCCCCGGCTATTCCTTGGGGCGCTTGAAGAAGGCGACGGTGCCGCCGACCTCCGGGGTGTGGACGGTGACCAACTCCCAGCCGTCCTGGCCCCAGTTGTCCAGGATCTGCTTGGTGTTATGCGGCAGCAGCGGGACGGTGACGTACTCCCACGTGGTCATGGCGATCCTCTCCATCAGCGGGTGACGATCGCCAAGGCTATCTAATCTAGCCGGCGCGGCGGGCGAGGAGCTGACGACGCTCGTATTCGTTGAGGCCACCCCAGATACCGTGGGGCTCGCGCACCATCAGGGCATACTCACGACACTCGACCAGCACCGGGCAGCGGCGGCAGAGCGCCTTGGCCGCCGCCTCACGCTCCAGCCGGTCCTCTTTGCGCTCGAGGTGGTTCGGCGCGAAGAACAGCTCGGACTGCGGTCCCTTGCAGTTGGCGTGGTGCTGCCAGCCGATCTGCAGGCGCCAGGGGGGACCGCCCCGGGCGATGCTGGCTGGTTTCGTGATCGTGGTGCTCCCGGTGGTGCCCATCATGTTGTCGTCCTTCCTTCACCCCGGCCGCTTTCGCGCCTGTCGGGGCCGGATCAAGCGACCAAGCCAACGAGTCGGGCACACCACCCGATCGGGTCGCCAACCTCCGTATGCGCAGCCTAACCCCCGGCACCGTTAGCCTCAATCCCCAGGTCCGTAACGCTTTTGTTGCAACGGTGCCGCCGAGAGGCGGCACACACTAGATATCGCATACCGGGGGTCAACAGGGCATAAAGGGGTCGCCTCTGGGCCGCCCTCAGTCGGCGCGGCGTGGCGGTATCTCGTCGCGGCCGCGGGAGGGGCTCGGGCCGCCATGGCCGTTGGACGACCCGCCGAAAAAGTTCAGCAGCTCGATCGGGATCGGCAGCACCAAGGTGGAGTTCTGCTCGGTGGCGACCTCGGTCACGGTCTGCAGGAAGCGGAGCTGCAAAGCCGAGGGGTTGCGCGACATCACCCCCGCGGCTTCGGACAGGACATGGGAAACCTGCAGCTCGGCCTCGGCCGAGATCCTCAGGGCCTTGGCGTCACGGGTGGCCTCAGCCTCGCGGGCCATGGCGCGCTGCAGATCCTCGGGAAGGTCGACGTCCTTGACCTCGACCGAGGTGACGCGCACCCCCCACGGCGCGGTGACACCGGCGATCACCGCGGACAACTCGGCGTTGACCTCCTCGCGGGCGCTCAGCACCTCGTTCAGGGTCTTCTTGCCGAGGGTGGCGCGCAGGTTGGTCTGGGCCGCCTGGCTGGTGGCGAAGAGGTAATTCTGAATCTCGACCACGGCTTTGATCGGGTCGACGACCTTTGAGTACACGACCGCGTCCACCTGCAGGGTGACGTTGTCGCGCGTGATGATGTCCTGGGGCGGCACGCTCATGGCCACCGTCTGCAGGTTGACCTTGCGCATCCGGTCAATGCCGAACGGCAGGATGTAGAACAGGCCCGGCCCCTTCGGCTCACGCAGGACGTTACCGAAGCGGAAGATCACCGCACGCTCATATTCCTGCAGCACCCGGACGGTGGTGGCGATCCCAATCCCGGCGAGCGCGAGCAGGACCAGCAACCCCACAATAACGATGCCCACTTCAGTCTCCTCGAATCACCCCGCCCGAAAGCGGCGGGACGTGTGCGATGCAGTTTCTCACGAACCAGCCGGTAGATGACTAGAAAAATCTATCCGCCGATTGCGTCCGATTGTGACTGAACTGGCGTCAACGAGCGCGTTGCAAGCGGCGCTGACGTCGCCGCGCCGGGCGCAGCGCCGCGGGGTCCTCGGGGGTGACCCGCAGGATGCCGTCGACCACGCTGTCGACCGTGACCCGCTGCCCGGTCGGGAGCAGGCCGCCGCTGGCCAGCTCGGCGCGCCAGATGGCGCCGTCGATCACCACGATGCCACCGGGATTGAGAACGCTGCGGACCAGCCCGCTCGCGCCGACCAGCGCCTCACCGCCGGCTGGCACCTGGCGCTGGGAGCGCAGCACCACCGTCAGGATCACCACGAACCAAGCCACCAGCCAGAGGGTGCCGAGCACGGCCAAGCGGCCGTCCACCCGCAGCAGCGGCGACGGGCTTGCGAGCAACCACCAGGAGCCCGCAGCGCTGAGCCCGGTGGCGGCCAGGGTGACCAGGCCGAGGCCACTCGCCGCCGTGTCGGCGGTGAACAGCGCCAGCCCTGCGACCAGGGCGCCGAACGCGAACCAGTTGGTCGGCAGCACCACCAGGGAGTACACCGCGAGCAGGCCGATCAGCAGCCCCGCGACCCCGGCGACTCCGAAGCCCGACTGGAACCACTCAAACGACAGGCAGCTCGCGGCCGCGAGCAGCAGCAGGTAGGCGAGGGTCGGGTTGGCGAGACCGTGGCGGACCCGGTCGAACAGCGATTGCGACAGGAAGCGCACCTCGAACCGTGGCACCTGGATCGCGACACCGTCGGCCTGGCGGCCGTTGAGGCCGGTGATCGCGGCTGGCAGGGATTCCGCTTCGTAGGCGGCCAGGCCTGCCCGCACGGCCTCGGCACCGCCGATCATGCCGGTGGAGGCCGCCGCCGGCAGCCCGGAGGCGCCGAACAGGGCCGCTTCGGCGCTGGCGTGACGGCCGTGTCCCAACTCCGCCGGCAGCGCAGGGCCGATGCGCGCCTGGTGGGACGCTGTCACCACGTCGGCTTTGGCGAGCAGGAACGCCGCCGCGCCGCCGGCCTGGGCCGCACGTGGCCCCACCCAGACAGCCAGCGGCACCCGGGACCCGGCGACCACCGCCTCGACAGCGGCCGGGTCAACGCCGAGACCCCCGAACGAGTCAAGCTGGATCAGGAAGACCCGGGTACCGCGCCCCGGAGCGGCGTCGACCGCCCTGCGCAGCGCCCCGAGCGTGGGCCGGTCAAGGACGCCAGAGAGGGTGAACACCTCCACCCTCGGCCCGCCCTGGCCCTGCGTCTGCGCCTGGGCCGGCCGACCCGGCAGAACGAGGCTCACCAGCAGCAGCCCGGCAGGAAGCAACCGAAGGAGCGAAAGCGACTTCATCGTGGTGGGACGGTACTAGGGCGCGCGCGGACGCGCCACGCGAACACGCTTTGCGGACGACTAGGATGGCCCGATATGACGCCCCTGAACGTGCTGGACCGAGCCCGGCTGGTCGTGGTCACCGGAAAGGGCGGGACCGGAAAGAGCACGGTCGCCGCCGCGCTGGCGATGGCCTCCGGGGCGCGCAGGCGCCGCACCCTGGTCGCCGAGGTGGAGGGTCGCCAAGGGCTTGCGCCGCTGTTCGGGCAGCGCACCCTCGGCCATGACGAACCGCGGGTCGCGGCGCGGGTCAATGGCCTTGCGGTGGACCCCGAGGCGTCCCTGCGCGAATACCTTGGCCGCTACGGTTTCGCGCCGCTGGCGCGGCTGCTCAGCTGGGCAAAGCTCACCAGCTTCATCACCGCCGCCGCCCCCGGCCTCGGCGACGTCCTGTTGGTCGGCAAAGTCTGGGAAGCAGCCACCCGGCCCGGACCTGACGCTTACGAACTAGTGGTCCTGGACGCACCGCCGACGGGGCGGGTGGTGCCGTTCCTGCGCGCGCCTGAGACGGTGGCGGAACTCGCCAGGGTCGGCCCGATCCGCCACCAGGCCGACCGGGTGAAGGAGTTGCTCGACAACCCCGAGCGCTGCGCGGTGCTGCTCACCTGCCTGCCTGAGGAGCTGCCGGTCGCGGAGACCCTGGAAGCAGCGGCGGCGCTGCGGGCCGCCGGGCTGCCGCTGGCCGGCGCGGTGGTCAGCCGGGTCACCCCCGACCAGCTCGGCAGCCGCGCCAGCCGCCTGGCCGCGCTGGCCAAGGACCCCGCGCCACTGGCCAAAGCCGCCGCTGAGGCTGGCGCGACGCTGGAGGCCGCTGCGCTCGGCGCGCTGGTCAGCGAGGCCCGCGACCGCCAGCGGCAGGTCAACCGCGAGCGCCGCCTGATCAAGGAGCTGGCCGCCGGCCTGGAAGGCCTTCCGGTCGCCGAGCTGCCGCTGCTCGCCGGCGGCGCCAGCGGCCCGGACGCCATCGGGACGCTCGCCGAGCGGCTGCTGGCCTCGCCCCTGGGGGCGCCCTCGGCGGCGCCCGCGCCCACACGGGCCCACGCATGAGCGCGAAGGCGAAGCAGGACTCGGCCTCGCCCCTGCAGGAGATCGTGACCAGCGCCCGGATCGTGGTGTGCTGCGGGTCGGGCGGAGTGGGCAAGACCACCACCGCAGCGGCGGTGGCACTGCGGGCGGCGGAGCGGGGGCGGCGGACCTGCGTGCTCACCATCGACCCGGCGCGGCGGCTGGCACAGGCCCTCGGCCTCGACCTGCTGTCGAACACGCCCAGTCCAGTGCGCGGCAAGGGCGTGCCGAGCGCCGGCAACGGGGCAGGCAACGGCCCTGGCAGCCTCGACGCGATGATGCTCGACATGCGGCGTACCTTCGACGAGGTCATCGAGCGCTACGCGCGGGACGAGGAGCAGCTCGACCGCATCCTGGCCAACCGCTTCTACCAGCGCCTCTCCTCCACCTTGGCGGGCACCCACGAGTACATGGCCATGGAGAAGCTCTACGAGCTGCACGAGTCGCAGCGCTACGACCTGCTGGTGGTCGACACCCCGCCGACCCGTTCGGCGCTGGACTTCCTCGACGCCCCCGAGCACCTGAACGAGCTGCTCGATGCGCGCGCCTTCCGCCTGCTGATCGCCCCGGCGCGGCGCATCGGCGGCGGCTACCTGAAGGGCCTGAACCTGGCCACCACCGCCATGACCCGGATGGTGCGCCGCCTCACTGGCTCGGAGCTGCTGGCCGAGGTGGGCGAGTTCTTCGCCGCCTTCGAAGGCATGTACGACGGATTCAAGGACCGCGCGCAGCGCGTCTACCAGCTGCTCAAGCATCCCAGCACGGCCTTCGTGGTGGTGGCGACCCCGGAGGCGGGCGCGCTGCGCGAGGCCGGGTACTTCGCCAACCGGCTGGCCGCTGACCGTATGCCGCTCGGCGCCCTGGTGGTGAACCGCGTCCACCAGGCCCACCCGATCCCGGAGGTGCCCCCGGCCGCCGCGGAGCGCCTCGCCAGCGGCGGTGCCGACGCGCGCCTGCTGGCCAGCCTGCTGGAGCAGCACGCGGCCCTGGAAGCGCTGGCCACCGCCGAGCAGGAGCGTATCGCCAGGCTGCTCGACCGCGTCCCCAGCATCGGCGTGGTGCAGGTGCCGCTCCTGGCCGACGACGTCCATGACCTGGCCGGCCTGCGGCGCCTCTCCGGTCAGCTATTCGCGCCGCTCAACGCCTGACGGCGTCGGGTAGCTGGTAGCGCCAGCCGGGGCCGCTCCAGCCAGGGCGACCCTCGATCTGGACCCGGCCGGAGAGGTGCAGCAGCAGCGCGGTCGGGCTCGCGCCGGAGTCGTCGCTAGAGCTGAACAGGCCCTGCAGGACCAAGCGGGCGGCGCGTGGCTCGGGGCCCCTGTCCCCCGGGCCGGTGAGGTCCCAGCGGTGCAGGACCACCTCGGACAGCGCCACCGCGGCCATGGTCCGGGCCGAGAAGCGGTAGTCGAGGTGCCACACCCGCGCGGTCGGCTCGGTCGCCTCCAGCAGATCGTCGAGGCGCCGGCCGACGTCGCCGAGCCGCCACGGCAGCCGTTCCAGAGGCGGCGCCTCGACCGTGCCGAACTTCGGCCGCTCAGCAGCGCCGCGCTGCTCGATGCCGGTGCAGTAGGCGCTCAGCGCCTCCAGCAGGTGGGTCGCGGTCTCGCGGTTGCTCCAGCCAGGATTGGCCGAGGGCGCCTCCCAGTCGCCTGGCGTCCAGGGCGCCAGCCGCCTCACCAGGGTCTCCATCTGCCGCGCCAGGGTGGCGCGCAGGTCGGCCGGCGACGGGCCCTTGATGGTGGTCACCGGGACCCACCGGGAGCCTTGGGCGCCGCATCGGGATGCGGACCTCCCAGCGCTTGCGGCGGGGTGAGGTCGATCCCCTCGGCGGCCAGCGCCGCCTCGGCGGTCTCGAGCACCTCGCTGCGCACCCGCAGCAGGTCGGCACGGCGGGGATCGATCCAGAACAGCAGGCGGAGCTGCAGCGTGCCCTGCCCGAAGTCCTTGGTCAGCAGGCGCGGCGGGTCCTCGTCGCTGACCCCCTCCACCTTGGCGGCCGCGGCCAGCAGCAGCTCGCGCACCCGGGCGCTGTCCTGGGCGTACGGCACGTCAACAGTGACCTCGAGGCGCCGGCGCATGGTGGCGCTGGCGTTGGTCAGCACCTGGGTGAACAGCAGCTTGTTCGGCACCAGCACCAGTTGGCCGTCCACGGTGCGGAGCTGCGTGGCACGCACGCGGATGTCCTCGACGGTGCCGTTGGCATCGCTGATCGCGATCATGTCCCCCGTGGTGAAGGGATGCTCGAGCAGCAGCACGATGCCGGCCACGAAGTTGCTGACGATGTCCTGCAGAGCGAACCCGAGCGCGACCGTGGCCAGGCCGAGGCTGCCGATCAGCACGCTCGGGTTGAGGCCGCCCAGCGACAGTGCGACCAGGATGCCGAGCAGGAAGATGCCGAAGTAGGCGAGCTTGGCCACCAGCAGGTGCACGTACGCTTCGGTCGAGGTGCGGCGCAGGGCGGCCTCCACCCCTCGGCGTACCAGCCGGGCAAGCACCACGGTGACCACCAGGAACACGACTGCGGCGATCAGGTTGGGCAGGTGCTTGACGAAGGTGTCGCCGAATTCTTTGAAGGCGTCGCCGAAGCTTCCGCCGGAAGCTCCTACAACGGCGCCGAAGGTACGTGCTAGCAGTCTCAGTTGCCTCCTCTTGCCGAGGCCGGCTTGTGGATCTGGGCTTTAAAACCTATCATCCGGGCTTGCCTGGCTGGGGGCTCCCCCACTCCTGTCGGCGTCGACTTGTGCTATACCGGTGCCCAATGGCCGATCTTCCGTTCCCGAAACCGCAGCTCCCGCTGGGCCGGGCGCGACTTGCCGCCCTGCTGGGGACCCGGCTCGGCTCGATGCTCGCGGTGATTACCGCGCTCGCCCTGATCAGCAGTGTGGTCGCACTGCCGCTGATTGTGCCGCTGGCCGCAAGCCTCAAGAGCACCACCAAGCGCCTTGGCAACGTGCCGCCGTTGCCCGCCCACCTCAACACCCTGGCGCAGCGCTCCGAGATCGTCGACTCGCAAGGTCATGTGCTCGGGATCCTGAAGGAGGAGAACCGGGAGTACGTCCCGCTCAAGCAGATCCCGAAGGTCGTCAGGGACGCGGTGGTGGCGATTGAGGACGACCGCTTCTACGAGCACAACGGCGTCGACTTCCGCGGGATCGGCCGCGCGGCCATCGCCGACCTCCGAGGCGGCTCCTTCAGCCAGGGCGGCAGCACCCTGACGCAGCAGTACGTCAAGAACGTCATCATCAACGACACCTCCCGCACCCTGGACCGCAAGGTCAAGGAGGCGATCTACGCCGTCCAGCTGGAGAAGCGCCTGACCAAGGACCAGATCCTGGAGCTATACCTGAACCAGGCGGCCTTCGGCGAGGGCACCTTCGGCGTAGCGGCCGCCGCCGAGCACTACTTCGGTGGCAAGAGCGTGAGCAAGCTGGACCTGGCCGAGGCTACCGCGCTGGCCGCGACCATCGCCTCGCCCGAGACCTTCAAGCCCACCCAGCCGAAGGCCAGCACCGCGCGCCGGGACATCGTGCTCGATCGCATGCAGCAGCTTGGCTTCGCCACCGACAAGCAGGTGGCCGCCGCCAAGAAGGAGAAGCTGAAGGTCAAGGTCTTCTTCCCGCAGAACAAAGAGCAGCCGTTCATCGACTACATCCGGACGCAGCTGCTGACCGACCCGATCTACGACAAGACCCTCGGCAAGGCCAACACCGCCGCGCGCAAGCAGGCGGTGTTCCAGGGCGGCCTGCGGATCGTCACCACACTGGACACGACCAGGCAGGCGCAGGCCACCCTGGCGGTGAACACCCAGATGGGCGACCTTCCCGCTTCCCAGCCGGACGCTGCTCTGGCCAGCGTGGAGCCCAACACCGGGAAGGTGGTGGCCCTGTTCGGCGGGCGCAAAGGCAACGGGCCCAAGCGGGGCACCGACTCCGACGTGAACTTCGCGCTCGGCAACCTCGGCGGTGGCAGCGGCGTCCGGCCGGGGTCGGCGATGAAGACGTTCTTCATCGTCGCCGCCCTCGAGGAGGGCATCTCGCCGTCGATCACCTTCAACGCGCCGCCCAGCTACCCAACCGCTACGCAGGACGGCCCCCCGGGATGCACCCCACCCTGGCACGTGGGGAACGCCGAGGCCCATGAGGGCGGCACGTTCAACATGTACGGGGCGACCGCCAAGTCGGTGAACACCTGGTTCGCCCAGCTCGCTGGCAAGATCGGTCCCGCCAAGGCCATCGAGGTGATGCGCCGCATGGGGATCACCAACGCGCCCACGCCGCAGGACAAGAACTTCAGCAACTGGGCCGTCTGCCCGGAGGTGCTCGGTGCCCTGGGCGTGTCGGTGCTCGACATGGCGAGCGCCTAC
>WNGR01000471.1_pt1 | contig 43931 bp, 37 predicted proteins | sample 5407581 | NCBI WGS metagenome assembly WNGR01 (sample SAMN13153383, study PRJNA577476) | soil metagenome | isolation source: 80 cm soil or saprolite under Garry oak tree replicate 2 | place: USA:California | collected 2016-06-15 | reverse complement strand
GATTCGTAACTCAACGTTACAGCCAATAGTTATCAGGTGCTTCCGTGCGCACAAGCCGTTATAGTGGACGCAGTTCGCCCGCCGACGCGTTCCGCCCCCACACAGGGTAGAATCGCGGCGAACAACCGTCTTTCTAACCTGAATTGTCCATGGCTTCCGCAGAATCGCATCCGCAAAACGACTTCATGAACGCTGCGCGCAAAGAACGAAAGCGCGTCGAGATTTACCTCGTCAACGGCATTCGCCTGACCGGGTGCATCGAGTCGTTCGATCAGTATCTGGTGATGCTGCGCACGCCTGTCGGCCTGCAAGGCATCTACAAGCGCGCGATCTCGACGATCCAGCTCGACACCGGCACGCGTCCGGCGCCACGCGCCGGACGGCCTTCGCACGGCGAACACACCACGCGTGGTCCGCACGGCTCGCGCGAACCGCGCGATCATCGTGAGCCACGCGAACCGCGCGAGTCGTATGGCGCGCCGTCTTCGGACCGTTCGTCGTCCGATCGCGGCGGCAGCACGTCCGACGGCCCCGTGGTCGTCACGCGCCGCCGGCGTCTGTTCGGCACGGGCGGCGACGGCGGCAATGGCGGCAATGGTGGTAACGGCGGCAACGAATAAACGGCCGCCGCAGCGGCCGGCTAGTCCGCCGGATGGCCGAGCCGCTGCAAGATCTTCTCCACACGCATCACCTGCCGTTCCGTCAGCTCGAATCCGCATTTGACCGCCAGCACGCGGCGGCGCCAGTAAACGGCGTTCAGCATGCGCAGCGCCGGTTGCCTCGTTGCCCACTCCAGGTGTTCCAACTCAGCTTCCACGACGTGTGACGCGTTAAAGCGCCGCGCGCGTGCGGGTTCTTTTCGATCCATGGTGTTCGCTGCCTTGTGGTTCGCTGGTCTTTTCTTGCTCCCTTCCCGACTGGACACCCCGGGTTCACGGCATGCGTCGGATATTTTTGTTTTCCCGCCTTGCTTTCCTGCGACACACGGAGAACGAGTGAATGCAGCATGCTTTTAACTCGCCGCGACTCGCTTTGCGTTATGCTGAAATCGTTGACTCTCTTCTAACGGAGCACGTCATGACCAGGCAGAAGCAGCCCGTACCTCGCAACCCCATGAAAGCGCAGCCGCCCGCTGAGTCTGCGGAAAGCCGTCTCGACGAAGCGCTCGAGGAAAGCTTTCCCGCCAGCGATCCGATCGCCGTCGATGTGACGGATCCGCATCACGCGTCAGTGAAAGAGGTGTCGTCGGAGGGAAGAAAGCGGCATTAGAGCCGGCGGATTGTTGCCTCTCGCGTGGCGGGCGGAGGCGAGCACAATCTTGGGAGAATAGTTCGCAACAGTTCGTGCGGAGAGTTCTTCGGACCCTGAGCGAAAACCAACGGCTCACGCACAGGCGCCACTGTTCATCCGGCAGACCTGCCGCGCCACAATTCGATGTGGGATTTGTGGTGCGGGAATCAGTGGCTGCGGCCGCTGGAAACGCGGCCCGAGCGTGGCTAAAAATAGCCCAAAGCGATGTGCACCTGCAGTGAATCGGGCGCTGCGGGCGGCGGCGATCGACGCCGCTCCGCCCTTTCAGCCAGATAGTCTTCAGGCCATCGCACTCAGCGCAATGGCAAGCCGCTTTCCAGTTGACGCTGCAGTTCGCGCACCTGGCGTTGCGCGGCACGCAGTTGCTCCTGAGCGGCGGCCTTTTGCTGCGCGAGCGCCGTTGCTTCGGCACGGGTCTGCTGCTGCTGGCTCGCGACGATGGTCTGCTGCCGGCGCGCGACGTCGAGGTCGGCTTGCAGGCGGCTCGCGCGGTCCTGCGACAACGCGATCATCCGCTCCGTGAACGCCTTCTGCGCCTCGAGCTGCGTGCGGCGAATCTCGACGTCCGACAGTTGCAGCGTCTGACGCACGAAATCCTTGTAGATCATGTCCGCACGCGTCGCGTCCTGCGTCTTGATGACGCGCCAGAAGTTCTTCTGCTGGAACAAGGCCACGTAGTACGTCATTTCCTTGCCGTAAAACAGCAAGCTCGCGCCATAACTCCCGTTGTACGTCGTGCGCAATTCGCTCATATCCGAGCCGCGGATCATCTGCTGCAATTCCGCAACGTTCCCCGCGGCGGATTGCTTCGCTTCGTCAGGCGTCAGCGCGGTGGTCTGCGCCTGTCCAGGCTGGGAAGCCTGCGAGGCCTGTGCAGCGGCCGGCAACGCCGCCGTCGTGCCCGGCTGGGAAACGACGCCAGCGCTCGCCCCGCTATCCGGCAGAGCCTGCGCGTCGGCGCCTTGCACGACCCCCATCGCGATGAATGCGGCCAAGGCAATCTGTCGTAGTTTCGACTTGTGGTCCATGTAATTCCTGCTTGAACAGTTTTTGTTTTAGTACATCCGTCTCATTATTACTCACTTTTGCGTGTTTCGGGCTCTTCGTCGAAAATTTGGTACTTACGCATTTTCTCCCACAAAACCTTGCGGCTGATGCCCAGGTAGAGCGCCGTGTCCTGGCGGCGCCAGCCGTTGGCGTCGAGCGCGGCAAGCACACGGTTGCGCTCGGCCATGTCCCATTTGCTGCGGTCAACCAGCACTTCGGCGGCGCTCTCGGCGAGCGCCATGCAGGTGGAAGCGCAAGCGCAGTCGCGTCCGGGCAGCCCGGCCGCCGGGGGCAATCCGCTGGATTCGCTGCCGCAGATCAAGGCGCCCGACAAAGGTCCGAACGTGACCGTGCAGGTCGCGCCGCAAGCGCCCCAACTACAGGAGCTGCTCGCCCGTCATCTGACGCCCACGCGCGTGCAGGTCGAGGGCGTCAAGTCCATTCCGTTCGACGATGTCGCGCAGCGGTTCACGCCGCTCGTCGGTAAGGACACGACCATCGGCGATCTGATCCAGGTCGCCAACGGCGTCACGAAGCTGTATCAGGATCGCGGCTACGCGCTCTCGTTCGCTTTCATTCCGGCGCAGACTTTTGAAGGCGGCGTGGTGCGCGTGACGGTCGTGGAAGGCTACGTGTCGGCGGTCAAGGTGACGGGCAAGCCCGGCGCCGTCGAAAACAGGATCCGCGCGATCGCCGATCACATCACCGCCGACCGGCCATTGCGACGCGCCACCTTCGAGCGTTATATCAACGTGCTCGGCCTCTTGCCCGGCGTGAAGGTCGCGGCCAACGTGGCGCCGTCGCAGAACACCGACGGCGCCACCACGCTCGAACTGAACGTGGATCGCAAGCCGTTCGACGTCAGCACCGGGATCGACTTCAACCACCCCGGCGTGCAAGGACTGCTGAGCGCCACCGAGAACGGACTCACCGCGCTCGGCGAACAGCTGAGCGTATCGGCCTTGCTGCCGAAAGGCCGCGACAACGTCACCTATCTCGCCGCGCACGGCGCGGCGCCGATCGGCAGCAACGGGCTGCTCGCGAAGATCGACGCGTCGCACTATCGCGGCCTGCCCTCTTACATCGAGCGTACCGTCATCAACGACAAGGTCGGCGGCTCGCTCGCTTATCCGATGCTGCTGAGCAACACGCAAAGCCTGATCGGCACGGCCACGGTCTATGCATCGCATGACGAGGATCGCTATAACAATCACAACACCGGCGCGCAGATCGGCTTGCGCTCGCAAGTGCGGGTGATGCAATTGCAGGCCGACTACACCAGCGTGCAAACCGGCCAGGTGCGCCGCGCGAGTTTTAATGTGGCGAAGGCGTTCGATATTCTGGGCGCGTCGAAATCCGGCGACTCGAACGTTCCGGGCGTGGCGGTCATCAATCCGGCATCGATCAACTTCGTGCGGACAGGTGCAAGCTTTTCGCAGACCAACGAGTGGCCGCTGAAAATCGGCACCGCCGTTTCGCTCACCGGTCAATACAGCGCCGTCTCGCTGCCGACCTCCGAACAGATCTCATTCGGCGCGCAGCGTTTTGCGCAAGGCTATCAACCGGGAGAAGCGTCAGGCGATTCCGGCTGGGGAGCGATGTTCGAAGTCAACCGTCCGTTCACGCCGGGCTTCACGTATCTACGCACGTTCACGCCGTATGTTTCATTCGACATGGCGCGCGTTTATCTGCATGCGGCTACGCCTTCGCCGTCGAGGCTTTCGTCGATTGCGTTCGGTTTCCGGATCTCGGACGCGAAGTACTACAGCCTGGATCTGTCGGTGGCCAAACCGATCGGCGACGCGCCTGTGGAAAGCGCGTCGCGCAGCCCGCGCATCAACGCGACGTTCTCGTACCAGCTGAATTGATCCGCGAGGCGCGACGTCCTGATTAGAGGTTCCACTATCAAACGGCACGCGCGCTTTCACGTATTCTGCGCAGACGATGTTCGACCGGCGGCGTGCAGGCCGCGAGTCGCGAGTCGCAGCTCGATACAGCAGAAGCGAGAACCCGAGAGCAATATCAGGCATGACGGCCGCCAGCGGCTGAAGTCCGCCCGAGATGCCAATAACGCCGCGCGACCATGATCGCGCCGTCTTTTATCAAGGAGGAAGACAATGACGCTGTTCACGCAACACGCTCGTGCAATCGCGCTTCGCGCAGCCAGACATGCGGCGCTCGCCGGCGTACTGCTCGCCGGCGCCGTCACGGCAATGGCGCAGACCGACAGTCCGGTCGGTACGTGGCAAACCATCGACGATCACACCGGCCAGCCCAAGGCGCTCGTGCAGATCGCCCAGGACGGCAACGGTTCGTTCAGTGGCAAGGTGATCAAGGGACTGGGTCCGAACGACCAGCCGGATCGCCGCTGCACCGCATGCACCGACGCGCGCAAGGATCAGCCGATTCTCGGCATGACGATCATCAACGATATGAAAAAGGACGGCGACGGCTGGGACCACGGCCAGATTCTCGATCCGGAAAACGGCAAGATCTACAAGTGCAAGATGCACCTGGAAGATGGCGGGAACAAGTTGGTGGTACGCGGCTATATTGGCGTTTCGCTGCTGGGCCGCTCGCAGACGTGGGTTCGTCAGCAATAGCGCGTGGCTAACTCAGGCGCCGACGCCTGATTGCGCGTTAAGACGGATTTGCTGCCAGTTGGGCATTGGAGCCGCCGAGGCCGCTCGCGGAGCCGCAGGCGTACCGCGGCCGGGATAGAACAGGAAACGGCCGACGATCATCATCGTTCGGCCGTTTTTTTGCCTGAAGCCGGCTGTGTGTGGTTGTCATGCAGCGTGCTTGAAGGGCGACGTATATGCGAACGGCGAGGACGGCAGCGGTTTGGACGATGCCGGGCTGTACACCGCGGGGGCCGCAATGGGAGCCGGAGCCTTTTCTGCTTCAACGCTCTTCTGTTCCGCGCTCACGTGCGTACGCATGCGTGCTTCCATCAGGTTGCAGAGTTCTTCGCTCGCCGCGCCGAACAGCTGCTCCATCACGCGCTTGAGCACGCCGGATTCGTACCATGCCTTGAAGCGGCGATGGCAGGTTTGGTAGGACGGGTATTTGCGCGGCATGGCGGACCAGGTAGCGCCGCTGTACATCACCCACAGCACGCCGTTAAGCACGGAACGGGTATTGGCAAGCGGCCGGCCACGCAGTTCGGAACGCGGACGCAGCTCGGGAAGCAACGGTGCAATGCGTTGCCATTCTTCATCATTGATATCACGGTACGGATTCATGGTTTCTCCTTTGTCAGACCACGACAAAAGATATCCAGTCGTCCGCGGACGGAATATAAGACCAGTCCGAATCTTGAAAATACGCCGTCCGGCAGCGTGTCTTCGAATAGCGGATCGTAATCTATCGCAAAAGCATCGCGGCCCCGCCTCCCGCGCCCTTTCAGGTCAGCGACGTATCGACGATCCGGCGCGGCGCGTCGAGATACTCTTTCGATTGCATTTCGACAATGCGCGATACCGTGCGTGTGAATTCGTTGGCCATCGGACCGTCGACGTACAACTGCTCGGGCGGCACCGCGGCGGACATCAACAGCTTGACCTTGTGGTCGTAGAACACGTCGATCAGCCACGTGAAGCGGCGCGCCTCCGAGGCCATGCGCGCCGACATCTGCGGCACGCTGGAGAGGATCACCGCGTGAAAGCGGCTCGCGAGTTCCAGGTAGTCGTTCTGCGAGCGCGGACCACCGCACAGCGTGGCGAAATCGAACCACACGACGCCGTCCGCGCGGCGCAGTGCTTTCAACTCACGCTTTTCGATGTGCAGGATCGGGCTCTCGTCAGGCACCGCGGCAAGGCGCGCGAATGCGTCGCGCAACGCCTTGTCGGCGGCTGCGCCGAGCGGCGTGTGATACACCTCGACCTGAGCCAGCGTGCGTTGCCGGTAGTCGATGCCGGCGTCGACGTTGATCACGTCGAGCTTTGCCTTGATCAGCTCGATCGCCGGCAGCATGCGGTCACGGTGCAGACCGTCCGGATACAAGGTGTCCGGCGCGTAATTGGACGTCATCACGAATTGCACGCCGTTCTCGAACAGCTTGTCGAGCAGGCGGTACAGGATCATCGCGTCGGCAATGTCGGACACGTGGAATTCATCGAAACAGATCAGCCGATGACGCTTGGCGATACGAAGCGCGAGTTCGTCGAGCGGATCGGCTCGGCCTTTCAGTTCCTCCAGTTCGCGATGCACCTCGCGCATGAACTCGTGAAAATGCAGCCGCGTTTTGCGCTGCACCGGCACGATCATGTAGAAGCTGTCCATCAGGAAGCTCTTGCCCCGCCCCACGCCGCCCCACATGTACACGCCGCGCGGCAGATCCGGATGGATGATCAGTTTCTTGAACGCATTGGAGCGGCGCGATTTGTACTCGACCCACGCTTCATAGCACCGCTGCAGACGGTCGACCGCCGCGCGCTGCGCCGGGTCGGATTGATAACCCCGCGTCTGCAGTTCTTTTTCGTAGTATTCGGTGACGTTCATTGTGTTGCTGCAAAAAGAAAGGCGGGAGGGGTTGAACCCGCCCGCCTTTGTGGTGATGCCGAAGTGCTGCGATCAGTCAGGCGTGCGCGTCATTACATATTCAGCGCGCGCTTGTCGACGGCCAGCGCCGCCTCGCGCATGACTTCCGACAGCGACGGGTGCGGATGGCAAATACGGCCGATGTCTTCCGACGCCGCCTTGAATTCCATCGCCACCACGGCTTCCGCGATCAGGTCCGATGCGTTCGCCGAGATGATATGCACGCCGAGCAGTTCGTCGGTCTTCGCGTCGGCGATCATCTTGACGAAACCATCCGCCTTGTTGATGCCGAGCGCGCGGCCGTTCGCCATGAACGGGAACTGGCCCGTCTTGATCTCGCGGCCTTCCGCCTTCAGTTGCTGCTCCGTCTTGCCGACCCATGCGATTTCCGGTTCGGTGTAGATCACCCACGGAATGCAGTTGTAGTCGATGTGCGGCTTCTGACCGTCGATGATTTCGGCGACCAGCACGCCTTCGTCCTCAGCCTTGTGCGCGAGCATCGGGCCACGCACCACGTCGCCGATCGCGTACACGTTCGGCACCGCCGTCGCGCAGTGATCGTCTACGTCGATGAAGCCGCGTTCGTTGGCCTTCAGGCCGATGGCTTCGAGACCGAGGTTGTCGGTGTTCGGCACGCGGCCGATCGACACGATCAGGCGGTCGGCTTCGAGCGTTTGCGCGTTGCCGTCCTTGTCCGTGTAAGCGATCGTGACGCTGTTCTCAGCGGTCTTCACTTCGCCGACCTTCACGCCGACGTGGATGTCGAGACCCTGCTTCTTGAACTGCTTGGCGGCTTCCTTGGCGAGCGCCTGGTCGGCGGCGCCGAGGAATTCCGGCAGCGCTTCGAGCACGGTCACTTCCGCGCCGAGACGACGCCACACCGAACCCAGTTCCAGACCGATCACGCCCGCGCCGATCACGGCCAGCTTCTTCGGTGCCGTGTCGAAGCTCAGTGCGCCTTCGTTGTCGGACACGATCCTGTTGTCGACCGGCACGTTCGGCAGGTGACGCGCCTTGGAGCCGGTCGCAATGATCACGTTCTTCGCCGTGACCACTTCCGTTTCGCCTTCGCCGCTCACTTCGATCTGCACGCCGGCGTCCGTCTTGCCGGTGAACTTGCCGTGACCCTTGAGCCACGTGATCTTGTTCTTGCGGAACAGGAATTCGATACCCTTCGTCATCTTCTCGACGATGCCTTCCTTGCGGGCCAGCATCTTCGTGATATCGACCTTTACGTCCGACACGTTGATACCGTGATCGGCGAGATGGTGCTGCGCGTTTTCCAATTCTTCCGACGACGCAAGCAGCGCCTTCGACGGAATGCAGCCCACGTTCAGACACGTGCCGCCGAGTTTCAGCGTGCCGGCCGGGTTCTTCCATTTTTCGATACATGCAACCGTCTTGCCGAGCTGTGCGGCGCGGATTGCAGCGATATAGCCGCCGGGGCCCGCGCCGATCACGACGACGTCAAATTCTTTGGACATGACAATCCTTTTTATGACGGAACGGCGCACGGCCACGTTTCGTGGCGCGCGCCGTTCCTGTACTGCGGAATGCGAAAGACGTAATACTTAGATGGCGCCAACTTGCGCAATGGCAAGCCGGCGCCGGCCGGACCGGCTTTTACAGGTCGAGCAGCAGGCGCGCCGGGTCTTCCAGCGCATCCTTCATGGCGACCAGCGACAGCACGGCTTCGCGACCGTCGATGATCCGGTGGTCGTACGACAGCGCCAGATAGTTCATCGGCCGGATCACGATCTGGCCGTTTTCGACCACGGCGCGTTCCTTGGTGGCGTGCACGCCCAGAATCGCGGATTGCGGCGGGTTGATGATCGGGGTCGACAGCATCGAACCGAACACACCGCCGTTCGAGATCGAGAACGTGCCGCCGGTCATTTCGTCGATCGACAGCTTGCCGTCTTTCGCCTTCTGGCCGAATTCGGCGATCTTCTTCTCGATTTCCGCGAGGCTCAGCTGATCCGCATTGCGCAGGATCGGCACCACGAGACCGCGCGGCGAACCGACAGCGATACCGATGTCGAAATAGCCGTGATAGACGATGTCATTACCGTCGATCGACGCGTTCACCAGCGGGAACTTCTTCAGCGCGTGAACGGCCGCCTTCACGAAGAACGACATGAAGCCGAGCTTTACGCCGTGTTCCTTCTCGAACTTGTCCTTGTACTTGTTGCGCAGGTCCATCACCGGCGCCATGTTCACTTCGTTGAACGTGGTGAGGATGGCATTGGTTTGCTGCGACTCGAGCAAACGCTCGGCGATACGCGCGCGCAGGCGCGACATCGGCACGCGTTGTTCCGGGCGGTCCTTCAGCCATTGATCGGCCGATGCCGGCGCCTTGACGTCCGGCAGCGACGGCTTGGCAGCCTTCGGTGCGGCGGCCGGTGCCGGTGCTGCAGCCTTGGCAGCAGGAGCGCCTGCGGTCAGCACGTCGCCCTTGGTGATGCGGCCGTCGCGGCCCGTGCCGGCGACGTCGCCGGACGAGAGGCCCTTTTCAGCCATCAGCTTGCCGGCGGCCGGCGAAGCAGCGGTGTTCGCACCCGTTGCGGATGCGGCTTGAGCCGCGGGTGCGGGAGCGGGTGCGGCAGCCGGTGCGGCGACAGGCGCCGGCTTCACTTCGGCTTCGACAGCAGCGGCGCCAGCCTTGCCTTCGGTGTCGATCTTGGCGATCACCTGATCGGCGGTGACAGTGTCGCCGTCATTCGCGATGACTTGCGCGAGCACACCGGCCGAGGGAGCCGGCACTTCGAGCACGACCTTGTCGGTCTCGATTTCGATGAGAATTTCGTCTTGAGCAACAGCCTCGCCGGGCTTCTTCTTCCACTGCAGCATCGTGGCTTCCGAAACCGACTCGGAAAGCTGGGGAACCTTGACTTCAACAATAGCCATTATAAATATCCTGAATACGTATCGGGTGACGGCGCGGTGAACGACGACCGCCTGCGAACCATGACTGCCGCGAATGAACCTTCAATGGTCACTGAGTGCGGCACGGGAAAGCGCGTGGCGCTTTCCCGGTTCGTCTGTTCTGGTTATTTAGCGATCGACGCGCTCTTGAGGCGGCCGAAAGCGCCTTCGATCAGCGCCTTCTGCTGCTCGTAGTGCTTCGCGTAGTAGCCGACTGCCGGCGAGGCCGAGGCCGGACGGCCGCTGTATGCCAGCTTCTGTCCGTCCTTCATGCCTTCCTTCAGGTGGTGCTCGATGTAGAACCACGGCCCCTGATTCTGCGGCTCGTCCTGCACCCACACTACTTCGGTCGCGTTGTCGTACTTCTTCATTTCCGCTTCGAACTGCTTATGCGCGAACGGATAGAGCTGTTCGATACGGATGATCGCGACGTCGTTCGACTTCGATTCACGGCGATGCGCAAGCAGGTCGTAATAGACGCGGCCCGAACACGCCACGACGCGCTTGACCTTCTTCGCGTCGATGGCTTCGTCGATCTCACCGATCACCGGCTGGAACGAACCGTTGGCCAGCTCCGACAGGTCCGACACGGCTTCCTTGTGACGCAGCAGCGACTTCGGCGTGGCGACGATCAGCGGCTTGCGGAACAGACGGATCATCTGACGGCGCAGCAGGTGGAAAATCTGCGCCGGCGTGGTCGGCTGAACGACCTGCATGTTGTGGTCCGCGCACAGTTGCAGGAAACGTTCGATGCGCGCCGACGAGTGCTCGGGACCTTGGCCTTCATAGCCGTGCGGCAGCAGCATCGTGAGACCCGAAACGCGGCCCCACTTCACTTCACCCGACGAGATGAACTGGTCGATCACGACTTGCGCGCCGTTCACGAAATCGCCGAACTGCGCTTCCCATGCGACGAACGTATTCGGTTCAGCGGTCGAGTAACCGTATTCGAAACCGAGCACCGCTTCTTCCGACAGCACCGAGTCGATCACCGTGAACTTCGCCTGACCTTCGGCGATGTTCTGCAGCGGCACGTAGGTGCCGTCATTCCAGCGTTCGCGGTTCTGGTCGTGCAGCACCGCGTGACGGTGCGTGAACGTGCCGCGGCCCGAGTCCTGACCGGTCAGGCGCACCGCGTAACCCGACGCGACCAGCGACGCGAATGCCAGGTGTTCGCCCATGCCCCAGTCCAGCTTCGCTTCACCGCGGCCCATCGCGCGACGGTCGTTGATGACGCGCTCGACCAGCGGGTGAACCTTGAAGTTTTCCGGAATCGTGGTGATGCGCTCGGCGAGGCGCTTCAGTTCGGCGAGCGGCACGGCCGTGTCGGCTGCGTCGGTCCACTTGCGGTTCAGGAACGGCACCCAATCCACCGCGTACTTGCTCTTGTAGTTCGAGAGCACCGGGTCGACGGTGTGGTGGCCTTCGTCCATCGCCCTGCGGTACGCCTTGACGTATTCGTCTGTGTCGGCAGCCGTGATCACGCCTTGCTGCACCAGCTTTTCAGCGTACAGCGCGCGCGTGCCGGGGTGCTTGGCGATCGTCTTGTACATCAGCGGCTGCGTGACGGCCGGCGTGTCCTGCTCGTTGTGGCCGAGCTTGCGGAAGCAGACGATGTCGACGACGACGTCCTTGTGGAACTGCATCCGGAAGTCGATAGCCAGTTGCGTGGCCAGAACGACCGCTTCAGGGTCGTCACCGTTCACGTGCAGCACCGGCGCCTCGATCATCTTGACGACGTCCGAGCAGTACAACGTGGAGCGCGAGTCGCGCGGGTCCGACGTCGTGAAGCCGATCTGGTTGTTGATGACGATGTGCAGCGTGCCGTGCGTGCCGTAACCACGCGTTTGTGCGAGGTTCAGCGTTTCCATTACCACGCCCTGGCCCGCGAAGGCCGCGTCGCCGTGGATCTGCACCGGCAGCACTTGCAGGCCGCTGTCGTCGCCGCGACGATCCATGCGCGCCTTCGCCGAACCTTCGACCACCGGGTTGACGATTTCGAGGTGCGACGGGTTGAACGCGAGCGACAGGTGAACCGGGCCGCCCTCGGTCGAGACGTCCGACGAAAAACCCTTGTGGTACTTCACGTCGCCGGCCGGCAGGTCGTCGACATGCTTGCCTTCGAATTCGGCGAACAGGTCGGCCGGCATCTTGCCGAGCGTATTGACCAGCACATTCAGACGGCCACGGTGAGCCATGCCGATGACGATTTCCTGCACGCCGCGGGCGCCGCCATGACGCACGACTTCGTCCATCGACGCGATGAAGCTTTCGCCGCCTTCGAGCGAGAAGCGTTTCTGGCCGACGTACTTGGTGTGCAGGAAGCGCTCGAGCCCTTCAGCGGCCGTCAGGCGATTCAGGATGTGCTTTTTCTTTTCGTTGGAGAAGTTCGGCGTCGAACGGATCGACTCGAGCTTCTCTTTCCACCAGCGCTTCTGTTCCGGATCGCTGAGGTACATGTACTCGACGCCGATCGTGCCGCAGTACGTGTCACGCAATGCCTTGACGATCTCGCGGAGCGACGCGCGCTCGAATCCGAAATACAGATTCGTTGCGCTGAACTCCTGGTCCATGTCGGCTTCGGTGAAGTCGTAGAACGCGGGTTCAAGTTCGGGGATAGCGGGACGTTCGCGGCGCTTCAGAGGATCGAGGTTGGCCCATTGCGTGCCGAGGAAGCGATATGCGCCAATGAGGGACTGCACATAGACTTGCTTTCGCGCGGTAGCGAGGTCTTCGCCGCCGGTTGCCGTGCGTGGGATGAAGGCGTTGGCCTTGGCCCGTTGAGCAAACGATTCGACGATCGGGCCATGGGCCACGTCGTTGGCATTGGTGCCATCGGATGCAGGGACGTTCTGCAACGCGTCGAAATAGCTGCGCCAGTTCTCGGGCACTGACGCCGGATTGTCGAGATATGCTTCGTACATTTCTTCTACGTACGGAGCATTGCCGCCGAACAGATAGGAGTTCGACTGGAATTGCTTCATCATTTTTACGCTCACCTTTCTTCGAGTTTCTCGAGAAATAGCGGGTTACAGAACCTTCCGCGACACGGCCTGACCGTTTAGCGGATTGCGCGAATCAAGTCTTGCTTGGAAGGACCTAAAACTTTGCACCCGGGGAGCATAGCACAGATCGGATAGTCCAGATAGCAGACGGATTGCCGCTCAAGCCCGCCGCGACGGGCTTTCCGGCCGATATCCACCGCGCGCAACAGTCTTCTGCGACAAACGTGGACAAACGGCCACCAACGGTTTGCCAACCACCAGCAACTACGTACAACGTAAATGGGGCTCCAAAACGGCAAAAGCCACCCGAAAGTGGCTTTTGCCTGTTTTACCCTGCCCTCATGCCGCTTAAGGCCGACATCAATCAGTCCACTGCGCCCTTACGGCTCGCGCTGCGGCGCTCGTGTTCCTTCAGGTAACGCTTGCGCAGACGGATCGATTGCGGCGTGACTTCGACCAGTTCGTCGTCGTCGATGAATTCGACCGCGTATTCCAGCGACATCTGGATCGGCGGCACGAGGCGCACCGCTTCGTCCGTACCCGACGAACGCACGTTGGTCAATTGCTTGCCCTTGATCGGGTTCACGACCAGGTCGTTGTCACGGCTGTGAATGCCGATGATCATGCCTTCGTACAGCGGCTCGCCCGGCGACACGAACATACGGCCGCGATCCTGCAGCTTCCACAGTGCGTACGCGACTGCCGCGCCGTCGTCCTGCGAAATCAGCACGCCGTTGCGACGCTCGCCGACCGCGCCTTCCTTGACCGGCTGATACGAGTCGAACGTGTGGCTCATCAAGCCCGTGCCGCGCGTGAGCGTGAGGAATTCCGACTGGAAGCCGATCAGGCCGCGCGCCGAAATACGGTACTCAAGGCGCGTGCGGCCACGGCCGTCCGACGCCATGTCGAGCATTTCGCCCTTGCGGCGGCCCAACTCTTCCATCACGCCGCCCTGGTGGCCGTCTTCCATGTCGACGGTCAGGTTTTCGTACGGCTCGTGCTTCACGCCGTCGACTTCCTGCATCACCACGCGCGGACGCGACACGGCCAGCTCGTAGCCTTCACGGCGCATGTTTTCCACGAGAATGGTCAGGTGCAGTTCACCGCGGCCCGCCACTTCGAACGTGGTTTCGTCGCCGGTTTCCTTCACGCGCAGCGCGACGTTGTGGTTCAGTTCCTTCATCAGACGGTCGCGGATCTGGCGGCTCGTGACGAACTTGCCTTCGCGGCCGGCGAGCGGCGACGAGTTGACGAGGAAGTTCATGGTCAGCGTGGGTTCGTCGACGGTGATCATCGGCAGCGCTTCCGGCTGTTCCGGCGAGCAGATGGTCACGCCGATACCGATTTCCTCGATACCGTTGATCAGCACGATGTCGCCGGCCTCAGCCGATTCCACCTGCACGCGTTCGAGACCCTTGAACGACAGCACCTGGTTGATCTTGCGGTTCAGGATCGCGCCGTCAGGGCCCGAACGCACGGCGACGGCCATGCCCGGCTTGATACGGCCGCGCGTGATGCGGCCCACGCCGATACGGCCGACGTACGACGAGTAGTCCAGCGACGTGATCTGCAGTTGCAGCGGCGCTTCCGGATCGGCCGGGCGGACCGGCACGTGTTCCAGCACGGCGTCGAACAGCGGGCGCATGTCGCCTTCGCGCACGTCCGGCGTCAGGCCCGCGTAACCGTTCAGGCCCGATGCGTAGACGATCGGGAAGTCGAGCTGCTCGTCGGTTGCGCCCAGCTTGTCGAACAGGTCGAACGTCTGGTTGATCACCCAGTCGATGCGCGCGCCCGGACGGTCCACCTTGTTGATCACGACGATCGGCTTCAGGCCGAGCGCCAGCGCCTTCCTGGTCACGAAGCGCGTTTGCGGCATCGGGCCTTCGACCGCGTCCACCAGCAGCAGCACCGAGTCGACCATCGACAGCACGCGCTCCACTTCGCCACCGAAGTCGGCGTGGCCCGGCGTGTCGACGATGTTGATGTGCGTGCCTTCGTATTCGACCGCGCAGTTCTTCGACAGAATCGTGATGCCGCGTTCTTTTTCGATGTCATTCGAGTCCATCACGCGTTCGACGACCTGCTGGTTCTCGCGGAACGTGGCGGTCTGACGGAGGAGCTGGTCGACGAGCGTGGTCTTGCCGTGGTCGACGTGGGCAATGATGGCGATGTTGCGTAGGGCGCGAGTCATAGGAAACCTGGAGACAGTTGGAGTGCGCCGCTTGCTCATACCGGTTACTTTATAAACCACGACAAGCCCAAAGCGCACTTTTGGGAACCCAACATTATAGCACGCACGAATGAAGCTTTCTGGTATTCCCTGATAGACCGGCCATCTTCCGTGCAGCGGCACGTAGGAGACCGTGCGACTTGCGTCGGCGAAACCCTACGCAAAACCGGAACATTGTTGTCTTGAGCGACAAAAGTTCCTTGCCTAAGCTGTAATAACGCTTGCCGCGTCAATCAACCACGCCCTATAATCCTGCCTAGTCAACCATTGCATTCGCACGAGAATCATGACGGAGCCGTCTCCCACATCCCCGCCGGAGGTCAGCGAATACCAGCTAGGCGAAAGCGTCGGCTATCTGCTCTCGCGAGTGAAGTCGACCATGTCGAATCTGGTCACGCAGCGCAGCATGGCCGAGCTCGGCATCACCAGCCAGCAAGGCAGCATCCTGTTCATGGTGGCAAGCGGCAAATGCCTGCTGGCGGCCGAACTGGCCCGTGAATACGGCATCGACGCGAGCGCGGTCACGCGTCTGATCGACCGGCTGGAGAAACGCGGCCTGCTGACGAGAGTGCGCAGCAATGAGGACCGGCGGGTGGTTCGCCTCGCGCTGACACCGGAAGGTCACGCGATCGCCGCCAAAATGCCCGCGATTTTCACAGGCGTGCTGGACAGCCTGCTGGGCGGCTTCACCCCTGAAGAAGTGGGTTTTCTGAAAAGCATGCTGCGCCGCGTGCTGATCAATTCCGGCGAACACACGGGACTTACCCGTGATGCGGCAAGCAATCCCGACAGCAAACCGCAATAAATTGCTTGCAGCGTCCATCATTACATTCACTCAAAGAGTCGAGCGATGAAATCCCTTTCCTTGTCCGCGCCCGCGTTTTCGAGCCGGGCGGCCGTCGCCGCCGCGGTGACGGCGCTCGCCCTCACGGGGTGCGCGAACTACTTCGGTATGAAAAGCGACAAGCAGATGTCGTCGCCGGCTCAGTACGAGTCCACCCAGAGCCTGTCCGGCGAAAGCGGTCAATGGCCGTCGCTCGACTGGGCCAACCAGTTCGGCGACCCGCAACTGCCCAAGCTGATCGCGGAGGCGCTCGAGGGCAGTCCGTCGATCGCACAGGCGCAGGCGCGCGTGGCCAAGGCTTCGTCGTATATCGAAAGCTCGCGTTCCGCGCTGTATCCGAAAGTCAACGGCAGCTATTCGTGGACCCGTGAGCTGTTCTCGGGCAACGCGCTCTATCCGCCTCCGTACGGCGGCACCTGGTATAGCGAAAACAACGTGCTCGCGAGCGCGTCGTGGGATCTGGACCTGTGGGGCAAGAACCGCCAGCGCCTCGGTCAGGCGGTGTCGCAGGAAAAGGCCGCCGAAGCCGACATGCAGCAGGCGCGCGTGACGCTCGCCGCGTCGGTGGCGAGCACCTATAACCAGCTCGCCCAGTTGTACGCGTTGCGCGACATCGCCGCGCGCGAAATCGCCAACCGCCAGGACATCGGCCGCATTACCAACGGGCGCGTCGCCGCCGGCCTCGACACCAACGTCGAGCGGCAAACCGCGAACGGCAACATCGCGACCAGCCAGTCGAACTTGACCGACCTCGACGGTCAGATCACCGTGGTGCGCTATCAGTTGGGCGCGCTGCTGGGCAAGGGTCCGGACCGCGGTCTGCAGATCGCCCAGCCGGTTCTGAGCACCGGCAACACCGTGGCGCTGCCGAACAACCTGCCGGCCGATCTCGTGGCGCGCCGCGCGGACATCGTCGCCGCGCGCTGGCAAGTCGAAGCCGCGATGCACGACGTGAAGGAAGCGAAAGCGGAGTTCTTCCCGGACGTCAACCTCGCCGCCGGTTTCGGTTTCGATGCGTTCGGCTGGGGCCGCTTCCTTAAGTCGAGCAGCCGTCAGATGCAGTTCGGCCCGGCCATCCACCTGCCGATCTTCGACGCAGGCGCGCTGCGCTCGCAGTTGAAGGGCCGCTACGCCGATTTCGATCTGGACGTGGCGAGCTACAACCAGACGCTGATCAACGCCCTCTCCGACGTCGCAACGCAAGTGTCGTCGATCCGTTCGATCGATCAGCAATCGGGCGACGCGCAGCGCGCGCTCGACGCGTCCACCAAGGCGTATCAGCTGGCCGTGATCCGCTACAAGGCCGGTTTGTCGCCGCAGCTGCAGGTGCTGACCGCCGACCAGAACCGCCTTGCCGCCGAACAGACGGTGACGAGCCTGAAGATGCGCCGCCGCGATATGCAGATCGGTCTTATCAAGGCGCTCGGCGGCGGGTTCGACGCGACGCAAACCGGCCTCGTGGTGCCGACCGATGCTCCGGCATCGGCCACCGCCGCGACCGCCGCCGCGAATTGAAACCACATCGACGCCACACCCACGCACGAACATCCGAATAAACGACGACGCTTGAGAGAACCCGGAGCACATCAATGAGCACCCCCCAGCAGCCCGCGGCCCCCGCACAACCGGCGAACAACGGCAAACGCAAGCGCATGATGACGCTGCTCGTCATCGTGATCCTGATCGCCGCGATCGCGTACGGCCTGTACTACTTCCTCGTCGCGCGCTTCCATGAAGACACCGACGACGCGTACGTGAACGGCAACGTCGTGCAGATCACGCCGCAAGTCACCGGCACGGTCGTCGCCGTCAACGCGGACGACACGCAAACCGTGAAGGCCGGCGACCCGCTCGTCGTGCTCGATCCGGCCGACGCGCGCGTCGCGCTCGAACAAGCCGAAGCGAATCTCGCGCAAACGGTGCGCCAGGTGCGCGGCCTGTTCGCCGACGACAATCAATACCAGGCGCAAGTCGCCGTGCGCCAGTCCGATCTGTCGCGCGCTCAGGACGACCTGAAGCGCCGTCTGACGGTCGCGCAAACCGGCGCGGTGTCGCTGGAAGAAATCTCGCACGCCCGCGACACCGTCAAGAGCGCGCAAGCCGCCGTCGACGCCGCCCAGCAACAACTGGCCTCGAACCGCGCGCTGACCGCCAACACGTCGATCGCGAATCACCCGAACGTGCAGGCTGCCGCCGCGAAGGTCCGCGACGCGTACCTGAGCAACGCGCGCAATAACCTGCCCGCCCCGGTCACGGGCTATGTCGCCAAGCGCTCGGTGCAGGTCGGCCAGCGCGTCTCGCCGGGCACTCCGCTGATGGCGATCGTGCCGCTCGGCGGCGTGTGGGTCGATGCGAACTTCAAGGAAGTGCAGTTGAAACACATGCGCATCGGTCAGCCGGTCGAACTGACGGCCGACGTGTACGGCTCCTCCGTGGTGTACCACGGCAAGGTGGTCGGTTTCTCGGCGGGCACGGGCTCGGCCTTCTCGCTGCTGCCCGCGCAGAATGCAACCGGCAACTGGATCAAGGTGGTGCAGCGCCTGCCGGTGCGGATCGCGCTCGACCCGAAGGAACTTGAACAGCACCCGCTGCGCATCGGCCTGTCTATGCAAGCCGACGTGACCATCAAGGACGACAACGGCGGCCAGCTCGGCCAGGCGCCGAACACGATCTATCAGACCAACGTGTTCGAGAAATACGGCGACCAGGCCGACGCGGAAATCGCCCGCATCATTTCGGAAAACGCGGGCCCGAACGGCGGCGCGCAGAAGTCGGCGCAAGCCGGCGGCGCCAAGCCCGCTGCGGCGGCCGCGAAGCTGATGTAAGCCGCGCCACGATTCATACAAGGCTTTTTTATTGATGGCTCAGGCTCAGGCGCAACTCCCTCATCCGCCGCTCGAGGGCGCGCAACTGGTGATCGGCACCATCGCGGTGTCGCTCGCGGTGTTCATGAACGTGCTCGACACGTCGATCGCGAACGTGTCGATTCCGTCGATTTCAGGCGACCTCGGCGTGTCGTCCGATCAGGGCACGTGGGTGATCACCTCGTTCGCGGTGGCGAACGCGATCTCCGTGCCGCTCACCGGCTGGCTCACCGACCGCATCGGCCAGGTGCGCCTGTTCATGGCGTCGATCGTGCTGTTCGTGATCTCGTCGTGGATGTGCGGCCTCGCGCCCACGCTGCCGTTCCTGCTCGCCTCGCGCGTGCTGCAAGGCGCCGTGGCCGGTCCGATGATTCCGCTGTCGCAAACGCTCCTGCTCGCCAGCTATCCGCGCGCCAAGGCGCCAATGGCGTTATCGATGTGGGCGATGACCACGCTGATCGCGCCGGTGGCCGGACCGATTCTCGGCGGCTGGATCTCGGACAACATTTCGTGGCCGTGGATTTTCTACGTCAACATTCCGGTCGGTGCGATTGCCGCAGCGGCCACGTGGATGATCTTCCGCAATCGCGATTCGGTCGTCAAAAAGGCGCCGATCGACGGCGTCGGTCTCGGCCTGCTGATCCTCTGGGTCGGCTCGTTGCAGATCATGCTCGACAAAGGCAAGGACCTCGACTGGTTCTCGTCGACCACCATCGTCGTGCTGACGCTGATCGCGGTGATCGCGCTCGCGTTCTTCGTCGTGTGGGAGTTGACGGCCGAGCATCCGGTAGTCGATCTGTCGCTCTTCAGCCGACGCAATTTCACGGGCGGCACGGTCGCGCTTTCGATCGGCTACGGCCTGTACTTTGGCAATCTCGTGCTGCTGCCGTTGTGGCTGCAAACCGATATCGGTTACACCGCGACCGAGGCCGGGCTGGTGATGGCGCCGGTCGGCCTGTTCGCCGTGCTGCTGTCGCCGATCACGGGCAAGATTTTGCCGCGTACCGATCCGCGCTATATCGCGACGCTGTCGTTCCTCGTATTCGCGTTGTGTTTCTGGATGCGCTCGCGTTATACGACCGGCGTCGATACGTATTCGCTATTGTTGCCCACGCTGATTCAAGGCATCGGCATGGCCGGGTTCTTCATTCCGCTGGTGTCGATCACGCTCTCGGGCTTGCCGGGCAACCGGATTCCGGCAGCGTCGGGTTTGTCGAATTTCGTGCGGATCATGTGCGGCGGCATCGGCACGTCGATCTTCCAGACCGCGTGGGATCACCGCACCATCATGCATCACGCGCAACTGGCCGAGCAGGCTAGCGCGTACAACCCGGTGTTCGATCAGTCGATCCGGCAGATGGGCGCGGCGGGTTTCAGTCAGCCGCAGGCCTACGGACTGTTCAACACGATGGCCACGCAACAGGCCGCGCAGTTGGGCGTGAACGATCTGTTCTTTGTGTCGGCCGGGATATTCGTCGCACTGATCGCGCTGATCTGGATCACCAGGCCGGAGCGTGCGGGCGGTGACGCCGGAGCGGCGGCTTCGGCCGCGCATTGAGTGAGGTGTTCGCGTCTTTCCCCGGCGCAGCAAAGTGAATGAAAAAGGCGGGATCGCTCGAAAGCGGTCCCGCCTTTTTCTTTGCTTGGGAAGCGTTTTATCGCGGCCTAGCTCGCCGTCGCCACCACTAGCCTCTCCGGTGCGAGCACGCCCTCGCCTTGTTTCGCGACACCGAGCAGACGACCTTCCGCGGCATACACGCGCACGCGGGGTGCATTCACCGCGTCGCCGGTGATGACCAACTCCGACAGCTTCAGACGTTGACCGTGCAGAAAGCGGCGAGTCGCATCCTCATCCAGCATGACGAGCGGGAACGTGGACAGCAGCGCGTCGACCGGTTGCAGCCACGCGTCGCGCTCGCTTTCCGTCGCGTCCGACAACGCATCTAGCGTCACCGCATGTTCCAGCGTCAGCGCGCCGACGCCGGTACGCCGCAACGCCACCAGATGCGCGCCGCAACCCAACGCTTCGCCGATGTCCTCGGCGAGCGTGCGCACATAGGTGCCTTTGCTGCACGTCACGCGAAACGTCACGTCCGGCAGCGCGCAGGCGAGCAATTCGAGCGCATGGATCGTCACCTGACGCCCTTCCCGCTCGACCGTCTGGCCGGCGCGCGCGTATTCATACAGCGGCTTGCCGTCGCGCTTGAGCGCCGAATACATCGGCGGGACCTGGACGATGTCGCCGAGAAACTTCGGCAAAGCCGCGAGGACCGCCGCCTGATCGCACGTCACGTCGCGCGTGTCGATCGCTTCGCCTTCGGCGTCGCCGGTGGTCGTGCGGATGCCGAGGCGCATCGTGGCCTCGTAGGTCTTGTCGGCTTCGAGCAGATCCTGCGAAAACTTGGTGGCTTCGCCGAAACACAGCGGCAGCAAGCCGGTGGCGAGCGGATCGAGCGTGCCGGTGTGGCCCGCTTTTTTCGCCAGATAGAGACGCTTCGCGCGAATCAGCGCGTCGTTGCTCGACAGGCCGAGCGGCTTGTCGAGCAGCAGCACGCCGTCGAGCGCGCGACGCGGCACGCGGGGGCGTTGAGGTGCGGTCATGTCAGAAAGACGGATCTTCGAGGTAAACGGAAAGCCGCGCCAGGCGCATTGCAGTCAAAGCACGGCAGCCGGGATACGTGCTCAGTCTTCTTTCGCGCGATTGGCATTCGCCTCGTCGATCAGACGCGACATTTCGACGGCCCGCTCGATCGTCTTGTCGTAATGGAAATGCAGCGTCGGCACGGTATGGATATGCAAGCGCTTGAACAGCTGATTGTGCAGATGACCGGCCGCATGCGTGAGCGCTTCCAGCGTCTGCTGCGGGTCGCCCGTCAGCGTCGTGAAATAGATCTTCGCGTGCGCGTAGTCCGGCGTCAGCTCGACGCTTTGAATCGTGACGATGCCGATGCGCGGATCCTTGACCTCGCGCAGCAGCTCGGACAGGTCGCGCTGGATCTGATCGGCGATCTGCACGTTGCGATTGGGAGAAGAACGTTTTTTAGGCATGGTGTTGTGTGATCCGTTCTGACGGATGCAAAAAAGTTGTTCGCGCAGCCGCGGCCTTCGTAATGCGAGCGGCATGCAAGCGGCTCGATGATCGTGGTTGGCGGGCGCCGTAGGCGATACACGCGCAGGCCCAAAAACAACGGGCGGAGCGGGCGTTAAGCCCGCTCCGCCCGTTGAGCCGTGCCGCGTGAATTACAGCGAACGCGCGACTTCGGTGACCTCGAAGACTTCGAACTGATCGCCTTCGACGATATCGTTGAAGTTCTTGATCGACATACCGCACTCGAAGCCCTGACGGACTTCCTTCACGTCGTCCTTGAAGCGCTTGAGCGAATCGAGCTCGCCCGTGAAGATGACGACGTTGTTGCGCAGCACGCGCACCGACGACGAGCGCTTGACGAAACCGTCCGTGACCATACAGCCGGCCACCGCACCGATCTTCGGCACCTTGAAGACCTGGCGCACTTCGACCGTGCCCGTCACGACTTCGCGCTTCTCCGGCGCCAGCATGCCCGACATCGCGGCCTTCACCTCATCCACTGCGTCGTAGATGATGTTGTAGTAGCGAATATCGACACCGTTGGCTTCCGCCAGCTTGCGCGCCTGTGCATCCGCACGGGTGTTGAAGCCGATGATGACCGCCTTCGAAGCCGTTGCCAGGTTGACGTCGGACTCGCTGATGCCGCCCACGGCGCCGTGCACGATCTGCACGCGGACTTCGTCCGTCGACAGCTTGAGCAGCGATTGCACCAACGCTTCCTGCGAACCCTGCACGTCGGCCTTGACGATGAGCGGCATGTACTGCACTTCGCCTTCGCCCATCTGTTCCAGCATGTTCTCGAGCTTCGCGGCCTGTTGCTTGGCCAGCTTGACGTCGCGGAACTTGCCTTGACGGAACAGCGCGACTTCACGCGCCTTGCGGTCGTCCGGCATGACGATGACTTCCTCACCGGCTTGCGGCACTTCCGACAGACCCTGGATTTCGACCGGGATCGACGGGCCGGCGGACTTGGTCGGCTTGCCGGTTTCGTCGAGCATGGCTCGCACGCGACCGTAAGCGCTACCTGCCAGCACCACGTCGCCGCGGTTCAGCGTACCGGACTGGACCAGGATCGTTGCAACCGGACCCTTACCCTTGTCGAGCTTCGCTTCGATGACGAGACCCTTGGCCGCCGCTTCGACCGGCGCCTTGAGTTCCAGCACTTCGGCTTGCAGCAGCACGTTTTCGAGCAGGTCGTCGATGCCCGCGCCGGTTTTCGCCGACACCGACACGAACGGCGAATCGCCACCGTATTCTTCCGGCACGACGCCTTCCGCGACGAGTTCCTGCTTCACGCGCTCCGGATTCGCATCCGGCTTGTCGATCTTGTTGATCGCGACGACGAGCGGCACGCCGCCTGCCTTCGCGTGGGCGATCGCTTCCTTCGTTTGCGGCATCACGCCGTCGTCGGCTGCGACCACCAGAATCACGATGTCGGTTGCTTTCGCACCGCGGGCACGCATGGCCGTAAAGGCTTCGTGGCCCGGCGTATCGAGGAACGTGATGACGCCGCGCGGCGTTTCGACGTGATACGCGCCGATGTGCTGCGTGATCCCGCCCGCTTCACCCGCTGCCACCTTGGCGCGGCGGATGTAGTCGAGCAGCGAGGTCTTGCCGTGGTCAACGTGACCCATGACCGTGACGACCGGCGGACGCGGCAATGCTTCCGCATCGCTGATTTCGCCTTCGACCAGCATGGCTTCCGGATCGTCCAGCTTGGCCGCAACCGCGTGGTGGCCCAGTTCCTCGACGATGATCATCGCCGTTTCCTGGTCCAGCATCTGGTTGATCGTGACCATCTGGCCGAGCTTCATCATCGACTTGATGACTTCCGACGCCTTCACCGCCATCTTGTGCGCCAGATCGGCGACCGTGATGGTTTCGGGCACGTGCACTTCACGCACGATCGGTTCGGTCGGCGCCTGGAACGTGGTGTTCTGATCCTGATGCTTGCCGCGACCCTTCGGGCCGCCGCGCCAGCCGCGATCGACACCGCCGCTCGTATCGCCGCGCGTCTTGATGCCGCGGCGCTTCGCTGCGTCGTCCTGCCAGCCGCCCTTGCCCGCCGGCTTCTTCTTGTCGCCCGCAGACGGTGCCGTCGTGGCAGCCGGAGCCGCAACAGCCGGCTTCTTGGCGGCCGGACGTGCCGGCGCCTCACCTGCCGGACGTGCCGGTTTGTGCAGCGTGCCCTTGGCTTCCGCGGCCTTGGCCGGCTCAGCGGGCTTCGGCGCCGGTTCCGGCGCCTTGACCTGCGCCTTGCGCGGCGTGTTCATCATTTCGCGAATCGCACGCGCCTCGGCTTCCGCCGCCGCGCGACGCTTGGCGATTTCTTCCTGTTCGGCACGCGCTTTCTCAGCGGCTTGGCGCGCCGCGTCTTCCGCCTTCTTCGCGGCTTCGCGTTGCGCCGCGCGTTCCGCCGCGGCGCGCTCGTCGTCCTGCTCGGCAGCCGGCTCTGCAGTCTTGGCAGCCGCCGGTTCGGCTTTCGCCGTCACCGGCTGCGCAGCTTGCGCCGGCTGCTGAGGCTTCTCGCGCACCGCCGCCTCGGTCGCAGCGGCCGCGCGCTTCTTCGCCGCTTCTTCTTCCGCACGACGGCGCTCAGCTTCAGCAGCCTGCTCGCGCGCCTGACGTTCGGCTTCTTCGCGTTCGAGTTGTTCCTGACGCGCCTTCAGCTCCTGAGCCTGCTTTTCGAGCAGCTCGGCTTCGTGACGAGCTTCCTCTTCACGACGCTGAAGTTCGAGATCGTCAACGTCGGCCTCGGCCACATGATTCGATGCTTCCGCGCCTTCACTGACGGTTTCGTCGCGGCGGACGAAAGTGCGCTTCTTGCGCACCTCGACCTGAATGGTGCGAGCTTTGCCCGTCGCGTCGGACTGCTTGATCTCCGACGTATGCCGTTTCGTCAGCGTGATCTTGCGCTTGTCCGCATCAGTCGAGCCGTGAGACTTGCGCAAGTGGTCGAGCAGACGCGCCTTGTCCGTTTCGGACAAGGTATCGTCTTCGCTCGCTTTTGTGACGCCCGCCGCCTGCAGCTGCTCGAGCAGCACGCCTGCAGGCATTTTCAGTTCCGCGGCAAATTGGGCTACGTTGTTACTCGCCATTCATTCCTCTTAATGCAAGGACCGATTCCTTGCGGTTAGCATCGGGTCATGCGGCCTGCCGGCCGCGTTCAATTTAGTGCGCCATGGTCATTTCTCACTGGAACCAGTGTTCACGTGCTTTCATGATCAACGCCTTAGCGGCATCCTCTTCCATTCCGGTCATCTCGACCAGTTCATCCACAGCCAGCTCGGCGAGTTCGTCGCGCGTCTGGATCTGGTGTTCGGCCAGCTTTGCGAGCAGGTCGGCGTCCATGCCGTCCACGCTCTTCAGGTCGAGCGCTACATTTTCGACCTTTTCTTCATTCGCGATCGCCAACGTCAGCAATGCATCGCGCGAGCGATTACGCAATTCGTGAACGGTGTCTTCGTCGAATGCCTCGATTTCGAGCATCTCGTTGAGCGGCACATAAGCGATCTCTTCGAGGCTCGTGAAGCCTTCGTCGATCAGGATGTCGGCCACTTCCTCGTCGACATCGAGACGCGCCATGAACAGGTCGCGCAATATGCCGCGTTCCTGATTCTGCTTTTGCGCAGATTCGTCCGGCGTCATGATGTTGATCTGCCAGCCGGTGAGTTCGCTGGCAAGACGCACGTTCTGGCCGCTGCGGCCGATCGCGACCGCCAGTTCGTTTTCGTCCACGACGACGTCCATCGAATGCTTTTCTTCATCGACGACGATCGACTGGACGGCTGCCGGCGCGAGCGCGCCGATCACGAACTGTGCGGGATCCTCCGACCATAGCACGATGTCGACGTTTTCGCCACCGAGCTCGTTACGCACGGCCTGCACGCGCGAGCCGCGAATGCCGACGCAGGTGCCGATCGGATCGATACGCTTGTCGTAAGCGATCACGCCGATCTTGGCGCGCACGCCAGGATCGCGGGCCGCCGCCTTGATTTCCAGCAGGCCCTGTTCGATTTCCGGCACTTCCATCTCGAACAGCTTCATCAGGAATTCGGGCGCCGTACGCGACAGTTCGATCTGCGGACCGCGAGCGGTGCGATCGACCTTGGCGATATAGGCGCGCACGCGGTCACCCACGCGCAGGTTTTCCTTCGGAATCAGCTGATCGCGGCGCAACAGCGCTTCGACACGGCCGGTTTCGACGATGAAATTGCCCTTATCGAGACGCTTCACCGAGCCGGTCATGATGTGCTCGCCGCGCTCGAGAAAGTCGTTCAGGATCTGTTCGCGTTCCGCGTCGCGCACCTTCTGCAGGATCACCTGCTTGGCGGCCTGCGCGCCGATACGGCCGAATTCGATCGACGGCACGGGTTCCTCGATATACTCGTCGAGCTGAATCTCGGGCTTCTCTTCACGCGCTTCGAACAGCAGGATTTCCTGGTCCGGCTCCTGCAAACCGGCTTCGTCCGGCACCACGCGCCAGCGGCGAAACGTTTCGTGTTCGCCGCTTTCACGGTCGATATGGACGCGGATATCCGCGTCTTCTTCGAAGAGTTTCTTGGAGGCCGAAGCGAGAGCCGCCTCGAGCGCGGCAAATACCACGTCTTTGTCGACGTTCTTCTCGCGTGCCAGCGCATCCACCAGCATCAACACTTCGCGACTCATTGTTTGCGGCTCCTAAAGTCAACTTTCGGAACGAGGCGTGCTTTATCCATGTCTGCGAGCGTGAAATCAAGCATCGCGGCGCCTTCCTTCCCTTCAAATTCCAGACCGATCGTCTCGCCTTGCGGAGCATGCAGGATGCCCCGGTACGATTTCCGTCCGTCCAATGGCTTTTTCAATGTGATTACCACTTCGCTGCCTGCGAAGCGTTCGAAATCCGCCAGTTTTTTCAGCGGGCGGTCGAGACCCGGCGACGACACTTCAAGCCGCTCGTAATCGATATTTTCGACCGTCAGAACGTGCTGGAGCTGACGCGTGACTTTCTCGCAGTCTTCGATCGCAATGCCGGCCGGCTGGTCGATATAAATACACAACATGCCGCGCCCGGTGCGCTCGAGATCGACGAGCTCGTAGCCGAGTCCCACGACCGTGGTTTCAATCAGTTCCGTCAGTTGCACAGTGCCCTCTTAGATGTTCGCGCAGCGAGCCTGCCGCTTGTTTTGCAAACAACCAATGCGGGCCGCGCGCCAAGCCGGCGCACGTTCGTGCTACCCGAGATGCCGAACCACTTAAACTGAGCGGCAAAAAAAAATGGGCTAAACGCCCATCATCTTATTACCGGTGGTCGCATCTGAGCCGCACATGAAAAGCCGCACGCCCAGCGACTTCGCGATTGTAGCCATTTTTCGGGACAAACGCAAACCGCAGAACGCCGCGCGAAGCGCATTTCCGCTTGATTTCATGGAAAATCCTTCAACGATATGGCGACGCTTCAGGCCTTTTGCAAGGCGGCTTGCGCCGCCTCCGTCCCGCACCCGGCAAGCGAGGCACGACAACTCCGCCCCTACTTATGTGCGCGCCGCGATTTTTATGCGCCGCATTAAAATCGCGGCGCTCGTCGATCGATTCTGACAGCCGCCTCGAACAAATCGTTGGAACACGATCCGCGGCCGGCCGCCATGCGCGACTTCTTTGCCGCTTAACGGCCACGCGAGCGGCCGCGCGGTGCGCCGCCGCCGCGATTGGCGCCTCCCGCGTTGGCATTATTGCCGCCGCCTGCCCGGTTGCCCGCGCCGCCGCTGCCGCCGCGATTGCCGCCCGGCCCGCGACCGCCGCCGCCCGGATTGCCGCCGGCACCGCCGACGCGCTTGCCGCCGCCGGCCGCACGATTGCCACTGCCCGACGGCGCCCGATTGCCGTCGACGTCACGCCCGCCACGCGGACCGTCCGCGCCGCCGCCCATCGGGCCGCTGAAGCCGCTGCCGGCGCCACGCCCGGCGCCGCGGCTGCCATAGCCGCCGCCCAACCCCGCGCCCGCACCGCCGCCGAAGCCGCCGCCCGCCGCACCGCGCCGGCCCTGGCCGCGCGGCTGCTGCTCGAAACGGCCATGCGACATCAGCACCGGCTCACGGTTGATGAAGCCCATCGACGTTTGCATCGGATCCGGCTGCTTGCGCTCCGGCGCGGCGCCACGACCGCCCTTTTCTTCCGTCGGCGCCTTCAGGCCGACCGACGCCATCAGCGCGCGAACCTGATTGTCCTCGAGCTCTTCCCAGCGGCCTCGCTTCAAGCCCTTCGGCAGCGAGATCGGGCCGTGACGAGTACGGATCAAGCGGCTGACCATCAGGCCGGCCGCCTCGAACATGCGGCGAACTTCACGATTACGCCCTTCGGCCAGCGCGACGTGATACCAGTGATTGGTGCCTTCGCCGCCGCCATCGCGGATGCGCAGAAAATTCGCCGGACCGTCTTCCAGCTCGACGCCATGCAGCAGCTTCTGACGCATGCCTTCGGCCAGTTCGCCGACCACGCGCACCGCATACTCACGTTCGACGCTATAACGCGGATGCATGAAACGGTTCGCCAGATCGCCCGACGTGGTCAGCATCAGCAGACCTTCCGTGTTGAAGTCGAGTCGGCCGACCGCGAGCCACTTGGCCGTTTTCATCGGAGGCAGTTTGTCGAACACCGACGGGCGGCCTTCCGGATCGGCGTGACTGACGATTTCGCCAGTGGGTTTGTGATACAGCAGCACGCGCGGCGGTTTGTTGGCCAGCTTGCGCTTGACCGGCTTGCCGTTGATGCGAACCTGATCGGTCGGCATGATGCGCTGGCCGATGTGAGCCGGCTCGCCGTTCACCGACACGCGGCCGGCGACGATCAGCTCTTCCATGTCGCGGCGCGAGCCCATGCCGGCTTCGGCCAGCACCTTGTGCAGCTTCGGCGCGTCGTCGTCCGCCGCCAGCACGCGCTTGGGCGCAGCCGGCTTGCCACGGCGCAGCATCGGGGCGCGCACGCCGCCGCCGGCGCTGTTGTCCGCATCGAATGCGGGCGAGGTGACGTACGAGAACAGATCGTCCTGGCCGGCTTCCGTCGCCGCGGCCGCCGGCGCTTCGGCGCCACGGCGGTTCTGGCGCTGGCCGCCTTCACGCGGCTGGCGCTCACCGCGCCCGCCTTCACGCTGACCTTCGCGAGCGCCGCCCTCGCGGGGCGCGCCTTCACGTTGACCACCCTCGCGCTTCGCGCCGCCGGCGTTGCGCCGCGGCCCCTGGCCCTTGGCGCCCGCTTCCTTGCGCGGCATACGCACTTGCGCGACCACCTCGCCGTCCGGCGGGGCTTCGGTGACGACTGGCGCTCCTTGCGCCGGCGCGCCTTCGGCGCCCTTCGTCTTCGCTCCGGCGCGGCGCCGCGCGATCAGGCTGCGCGGCCCGCGACGCAGGCCGCGGCGCGGACGGTCGTCGCCGTCTGCTTCCGTGGTCTGCGCCGGGCGCTCGCCCTCGCCTGCCGATGCTTGCGTGGTGCGCGTCTCGTCAGCGCGCGCCGACGGCACGGCGCGCTCGGATTCGGACGAATCGGTGTCGTGGGTATGTGTCAAAACAACCTCAAAATGTCAGGTCGCGCGCGCCCGTTGCGGGCGCGGCAAAAAAGTTCGGTTACGTCAGGCGCTGCGCGACTCGGGTTCGTCGTCGGTCAGAATGCCTGCGTCCTGAGCGGCATCGCGACGATCTTTACGATCGCCGTGCGCCGCCGTGGTCGGGTTCGGCTCGGCGGCGCGCTCCGTATTGCGGAGTGCGCCCGAGTCGTGCGCGGGTATTGCCGGATCGGCCTGGGAGACCGGATCGTGATTCAGTGCGGGCTCGGCGGCGCCGGCCCGCGGTACTACGTTTGCCGCTTCTTCAGCATGTTCTTGCGCGGCCGGTGCGCCGGCAGTGTCGTCATGCGACTCGGACGCCGGTGCGGTATCCGCTCCCTCCGCCGACTCCCCGTGCTCGGCATTCGCCGCTTGACGCTCCTCGGCTATTTCCGCTCCCGCCGTTCCAGGCGCCTGTCCGACATGGCCGGCATCTTCATGGCTCGCAACGTCCGCGGACTCGGGCGGCGGTGTCTCGCCTGCTGCGCGCGAGGTTTTCTGCGGCTCGGCGCTAGCGCTAGCGCCGAGGGATTCGTCCGCAACAGCGGCTGCCTCGACCACGCCGGAGTCCGCCCGCTCTTCGATCACACCCTCTTCGCCCGAGGCCAATGCCTGCGCGGCTTCCGCATCCGAAAACTCGATCGCGTGCTGACCGAGCAGATCCGCGTTCAGTTGCGCGGACGGATCGGCGAGCGGCGGCAATTCGTCGAGCGCCGTCAAACCGAGGTCGTCGAGAAACTGCCGCGTGGTCGCGTACAGCGCCGGACGGCCCGGCACGTCGCGATGACCGATCACTTCGATCCAGCCGCGATCCTCGAGTTGCTTGACCACCTGCGTATTCACCGTGACGCCGCGAATCTCCTCGATATCGCCGCGCGTGACCGGTTGCCGGTAGGCAATGATCGCGAGCGTCTCGAGCACCGCGCGCGAATATTTCGGCGGCTTCTCAGGATGCAAACGATCCAGATACGAACGCATCGCGGGCTTGCTTTGAAATCGCCAGCCCGACGCCAGCCCGACCAGCTCCACACCGCGCCCGGACCAATCGTGCTTGAGGTCCTCGAGCAAAGTCCGAACGGTGTCTGCCGACATGCCGTCGGCAAAGAGCTTGCGCAACTCGCCGAGCTTTAACGGCTCCTGCGCGCAGATCAAGGCAGTCTCGAGGACGATCTTCGCCTCTTGGGTATTCATGCAGCCAGGTCGACCTTATGAGTTAGGGTCAAAGAACCGGATCAAACAGACGATGTGGAACTGAAGACGCGCTCGCCCGATTCTGATCGGTCATATTGATGGGAGCACGCACCGGGGGGAGGCGAAACAGGCAATCGAGCCAAACCCAGCCGGACGGAGCAGCGATATTCCTGGAAGGAATCGCGTGACTGAGCGCCATATTACGCAAAAACAATCAGTGCGTAAAGACGAAATCCCGGACGAAATCCCCGGCGCATTATCCGGTCCTGTCTTGGCCGACGCGCTTTAGCGCAACAGCGGGGGCAAACGGACGGAAACCCGCTTTGCTCAAAAGTGTTTTAAGCCGCTTTCCCGCCCCGCCTCGTTGGCGCCGCTCACCGCGGCGCGCCGTGTCGCGCGAGGAACTGCTTCAGACGCTCGACACCGGCGTCCAGCCGCGCCGTGTCGCAGGCATAGCACCAGCGCACGAAACCCTCGCCCTGAGGGCCGAACGCGCTGCCGGGCGCCACGCCCAGGCCCACCTCGCGCACCATCGCCTTGCATAGCTCGAGACTGCGCGAGGCGCCGGGCATCGAGAAAAACAGGTACATGGCGCCCGGCGGCGCCTTCACGTCGACACCCGGCACCGTGGACAGCGCCTGCACCAGATGATCGCGCGATGCCTTCAGGTCGAGCACCAGCTCCTGCGTGAAGCGCTCGCCCTGCTCGACGGCCGTGATGCCCGCCTGCTGAACGAACGCCGGCGCGCACGAGGTGTTGTACTCGACCAGCTTGCCCAGATCGTCCATCAGCGCGGCCGGCGCGACGATCCAGCCGAGCCGCCAGCCGGTCATCAGCCACGCCTTCGAGAACGAATTCACGCAGATCACGCGTTCGTCGCGCCCGGCCAGATCGAGGAACGACGGCGCGGTGCGCGAATGCGTGCGGCTCGCGCCGGGACCGGCGTCCGCATCCGCGTAGTAGAGGCGCTCGTAGACTTCGTCGGCGACGAGCCAGATGCCGTGGCGTCGGCAATGCGCAAGCACCGTGCGCTGCTCGTCGCGGCTCATCACCCAGCCGGTCGGATTGTTCGGCGAGTTGATGAGCAGCATCCTGGTGTCCGGCGTCAGCGCCGCGAGCAACTGCTCGATATCGAGCTGCCAGCCGCGCTCGCCATAGCCCAGCGCGACGGTCTCGACATGCGCGCCGAGAATCTTGGGGATCTCGACCAGGTTCGGCCACAGCGGCGTCACCGCGACGACGCGGTCACCCGCGCCCACCACCAGTTGCGCGGCCAGCATCAACGCATTGACGCCCGCACTCGTCACCGCGACGTGGTCCGGCGAAGTGGCCCCATGCAACTCGCTGACGTAGCGGGCGAGCGCCGCGCGCAACGGCGCGATGCCTAGATTGTGCGTATAGAACGTCGCGCCCGCGGCCAGTGCGGCGCTGGCGGCGTCGCGGATGAACGCCGGCGTTACGCGGTCGGACTCGCCGAACCAGAACGGCAGCACGTCGTTGACGCCGAATCCGGCGTTCGCGACTTCGCGGATCTGCGAAGGACGCAGGGCGCGCACGGCGTCGCGCGCATTCGGGATAGATGGCACAGGCAGATCCGATTCGCTCATCGAGGCTTCCAGACGGGTGACGGCAAGGGTTGAGATTCGGCAGAGGCGACAGTGTAGCGTGGCGCCTGTGTTCGGGACGGCGAAGCCGCCGGTTGGTTAGGCGTGGGACCAGGCAGCAGTCAACATCAGCCCAGATCCTCAGCCCGCGCGGGCAATTGACGAATCAGCTCCCACACGGCTTCAGCCGCCGGCGACAAAGAACGGTCGCGCCGCCGCACCAGTTCGACCGTGCGCTCCGCGCGCGGCACAAGCGGCCGCGCCACCAGCGAGGCGCCCGCCGGCAGCGGCAACGCGAGCCAGGGCAGCACGCTTACGCCGACGCCCGCCTCGACCAGCCCAAAAACGGTCGCGGAATGCCCCAGCTCCTGCACCACCGTTGCGCTTACGCCGTACTCCTGCATCACGGCGTCGATGATCGGCCGGCTGCCCGACGCGTAATCGAGCATGACGAGCTGCTGGCCGTCGAGATCCGTCCACGCCACCTGCTTGCGCGCCGCCATGGGATGGTCGCCGCGCGAAACGACGCAGAACGAATCCGTCATCAGCGATTCGCTGAGCAGATCGTCGGCGGAAAACGGGCCGATGATCACGCCGAAATCGACCTCGCCCGATTTGACCTTGCGGACCACGTCGCTTTGCACGTCGTCGCGCAAGCCCAGGGTGATGTACGGAAACTGCCGCCCGCACGACGCCACCACGCCCGGCATCAGCCGGCAGGCGACCGTCGGGCTGGCGGCCACCACCACGCGCCCGCGGCGCTGCTCGCCGATTTCGCGGATCTCGCGCAGCGCGTCGTCGAGGTCGTTCAACAGACGCGACACGCTTGAAACAAGATTGCCGCCGACGTCGGTAAGTTGCACCTCGCGCGTGGTGCGATCGATCAGCTTGAGACCGATTTCGCCCTCCAGTTCGCGCACGCAGCGGCTCACCGCCGATTGCGTCAGGCCGATTTCATCGCCGGCCCGGCTGAAGCTCTGCAAACGCGCGACCTCGATGAAAACCCTGAGCTGGCGCAGCGTGACATTCATTTACCGACCTCATCAATAGCTCATTTTGATGCGTATTGTATGCTGAAACACCGCCCGGAAGCGGCCTCAGCGACTTTCGCTGCAATGCAGCGAGAAGGCGCAAACGCACGCTGGCCGGGCCTGATTGCACAAGATTGGTGATTGTCCCGATTTGCGTGATGGGTTTTTTGGATTCTCATACGCCCCTAGCTAGCGCCCGCGCTGGCCCGCCGCTACGGGGCTTTCAGGCTGTTGGACTTATCTTGGCACAGTTCCTGCATTTACATGCACACAGGGTCGGCGCCATAACTTCTGACTGCATACAGGACCGTGGCAAGCCCGACCCCCTTGGCACTCGCCTATCGAGTGCATGGAGAGTGCGCGGCGCGGGGCAGCGCACCGGAGTTAGCTTCGCTGAGGTGAAACATGATGCTGTTCGACGATTTGAGAGACAACGAGTGGGCGCTGGTCGAGGCGTTGTTCTGTGCGGAGCCTGCACGGAGCGAACGGCGCGGTCGGCCACGCGTGGAAGCGCGCGCGGTTGTCAACGCCGTGCTTTGGGTGCTGTCGACCGGCGAAGGCTGGTCCAAGCTGCCCGGCCGCTATCCGTCGCCGCCGACTTGCCGCCGCCGCTTCGATGAGTGGCAGGCCGATGGTACGCTCGCCGAAATAGTCAAGCGACTCGGCACGAGCGGCCGCGAAATTTCGCTGCGCGGCCGGATCGGCGCCACCGCCGCGAAACCGCCGGCACCGCCGAGCCGCGACCGTCTGCGCGGCGCATTCTGGACCAATCCGGAATCCTGGCGCGCCCCGGTCAAGATGGCCTGACGCGAATTGTTTTGCCCCGGGCGCCTTGCGGGCGCCCGGCACCTATCCAGGCCTTCGTGCGCCGCATGTCGACGCCCGCCTGGTCCGTCATGGGCACCGCTCGCCGGCGCGCCCAATGCAGTCGTCCCTTCCCGCCATGCCTGCCTGTGCGCTGCTTCAGACGTCTGAAGCAGCGAGAAAGTTGCGGGTGAAACATCCATTTACTATTACTTACAGCGTGCTTTCGCTAGTCGGCATACCTTAGATGTATGCAAACAGGCCTTGAGTCGATCGGCTAGACGGGAGCTCAGCATGAAACCAATGTCACTGCTTCTGTGCGGCATTGTGGTTTCATCAATGACCGCACCGGCGCTCGCACAGCAGCGCCCGGAAGGCTGGAACTGGCGGCCCGATCGCACGGCTAGCCTTCAGGCCTGGCAGCAACGCGACACGCGCAGCCGTGACTTCACGCCACCGGCGCCGCGCGGCGATTTACGTGGCGATATTGCGAGCAACGTGCGCACCCGGCCCGAACCGCCACGCGAAGATCCAACGCGCCGCCGTTAGCGAGAAACGTCAGTCGAAGCATTTGACCTGCTGGCAGCGAGCGCTCGGATATCGAGCGCCGCACCTGTTCGTCACCGTATGGATTTGCCGTGAATTCGCCGGGATTGTCCGCGGCGGCCGTGAGCTAAACGCAGCAGTAAGAACCGGATTGATCGGGGAACCACTGGGCTCCGAACCAGTCTGATTCAACGCCATTAGCACAGCGTGGCAGTAGTAATTCCGGTAGCCCGTATCCGTACGATACGGGCTTTTTTTTGCATGACCGGCGACGCGGCCGAACGCGCGAGGCACCTGCGCGGAATATGCCCGAATGTGTCCGCATTTCCCCGCTAGCGAGCAACGAAATCGCCGCCAGCCGCTTGCGGCGGCCGGAAAAACAGCGTCAGCCGTGCGCCGAAGCTAAGGCCGGACTTCGAGAGCGGCGGTGGGCCGCGAGTCGGCGGTGGCGACGACGTAGTCGTTCATTCGCTGGGCAGTCCAGCTGAGCAGCCGCTCGTCATGCGCGAGCCGCGCGAACTCGGCCTTGCCGCGCTCGGTGAGCACGGCGATATCGACAGGTGCGTGAAAGCCCGGAGCCGGTGCGACGGTGCGCTGCCGAACGGTCTCCATCAGGCCAAGCGCGCGAAGATATTGGAAAACGCCCGGCCGTCTGGCCCATGGGACCTGGCGATATTGCGCCCGCCGCAGCGCTTCAAGTACCGCTTCGTTGGAATACGTGGTCATCTCACTTCTTTCTTAAAGTGCAGCCATGACACATTTATGCCCAACACGTCACCGCGCCACCAGTGACGCGCATAGCACCCGCCCTTGGCTGGAAGCAGGCTGCATGTCATGCAGCCGGATTTCCGCCAGGTGCTGCCTGGTCTCGTTTTCGGAACCCCCGTCTGAACAGCATGTTAGCGTTCTGTCCACGAGCCGGCGATGCAACCGCTGCGGCGCGATAGCAAGCCCGTGGATTTGTCCCGAAAGTCATACGTTACCCCATCTAAATTGATTCTATTCACTTTATTAGCGCTTTTTTTTGCAGCAATCGTGCTATGGAAAGGCGCTCGCCGCCTGCTCGCCGTTTGCACGCTCGCCCTGTTCTGGCTGCTCTCGGCCGGCTGGCTCACCGCGCCATTGCTGCAATTGGCGCAGCCGCACCGCCAGACCTCGGCGCCCGCCACGTTCGCGCCGCGCACCGCGATCATCCTGCTCGGCGGCGGCACGATTTACGACGACGACGATGTGCTCGTGCCGCCGCGCGACGTGCTCATGCGCATCGCGGTGAGCGTGGATAACTATGCGGCCTGCAAACGCATGGCGCTCACCTGCGAGGTGATCGTAAGCGGTGGCAACCCACAGCGGCATCGCGCGACCGAAGCCGACACCTATCTGCCCTATCTGCTGCGCGAGCAGGTGCCGCGCTCGGACATCGTGTTGGAAAACAGCAGCCGAACCACTTATGAAAACGCGCGTAACGTGTCGACCATTATCGAACGATCACGTTACGATTCCTTGATACTGGTCACGTCCGCGTATCAGATGCCGCGCGCATTACTCGACTTCAAGCAATTCGGTCTCTCACCGCAGCCTGTGATCTCGAGCGCGCGGCGCGCACATCTCGGTGTACTGCCACGGTATGACAATCTGGTGAATGCGGAGATCGCGCTGCACGAGCTGATTGGGATCGCACAATTTCATGTTTATCGCGCAATCGGATGGTTCTGAAACGCGCGTCGTCGCAACGGACGATTTATTTAGAGATGCCAATATTTTCCTTAACGACAACGCGCTGCGATGCGCGGGCGTCAAGATCGAGCTGATGGCGACTGTGGGGCCGAGGTAACAAGATGTAACCAATTGTCATCGCCGTTACAAAGCGTCTACTGGAGCGGATATTGCTCGCTAGAATGCATTGTCTTTCCGTTTGGACAGACAATATTCGGGTCCATAAACCACTCTGCGGAGGTAACGATGAAGAAAGTGTCCCTGGCGATCCTGGTTTCCCTTAGTGCCGTAACGGGCGCGGCCTATGCGCAGGACGGCGGCGTCACGATGAGCACCGATCCGGCCAAGGCCGCCGACGTCGAACAGCGTGCGCAAGATTTGCAAAACCGCCAGCAAGCAATGGAAAGCGCCCCGGCGCCCGCCACACACCACAAGATGTCCCCGCATCACAAGAAGAAGGCCGCCAAGGCCGATGCCGCCAGTTCGTAAGCGCGGCTAGTCAGGTCATTGACAGCCTCACCCGCGGCCTCGCCGTGAAGGTGAAAAGCCGAAGCCGGCGCCGCCGGTTTCGGCTTTTTGATGTCTAATGGACTTGCAAAGGGACTTTGCGAAGCACTCACAGGTCTTCGACGCGCGGGGCGCCGACGGCCTGCCAGGCTATCTCGTCAACGAAGCGTTAAAAGCAGCGCCAAGCAGCGCCGGAAGAGCCCCGAGCGCGGGCGTTCGAAGCCCGCGGCATCCCGCTGACGGTATGCTAAAGTCGCGCACCGACCGGCGCCCGGCCGGAATCCCCCTAACCCGTGCGCACCTTGGTGCGGAGGACAGCATGAGCAACATCCAGCTAGATATCGAATGGACTGAAGCAGCATCCCGCAAAATCGAAAAACTGATGCCGCGCGGCGGTCAGGAAGCGTTCCTCGCGCTGCCGCCCGTCGAATGCCTGCCGATGGAAGGCGACGTGCTGTTTCTCGGCCCGGACGGCAAGCAGCAGCCGTTCATCGTCGCGGAACGCCAGTATCACCACGATGGCGATGCCGACTGGACCATCATCCTGATCCTCGACGTCCCGCAAGCGACCCACTGAGCACGAACGGCAAGCGCCGCACGAGCCAGTCCGACTCCGGCCGGACTGCTCGCTCGCCGTCGGGCGGTGCTCCCGAACGCTTAGGCGATCTTCGACACGACGCGAATTTCCGCGTGTTCCACCCAATCCGCCACGGCTTTCCTGTAAGCCTCGATGTGCACGGATTTCGCATGCGCCGCCAGCGCCTCCTGACTTTCCCAACGCTCGACGAACACGAACCGGCGCGGCTCCTGCACGTCTCGGTGCAGATCGTATTGAAGCGCGCCTCGCTCCTTGCGCGTCGGCCCGACGATGCCTTCGAGCGCTTCACGCAGTTGCTCTTCGTAGCCCGGCTTCGCCACCGAGATTGCGACCACTGCGATTTCCGACATGCTGCCCTCCATTTCACGAAAAGCAGCAGCATACCCGCCGTCCGTCAAACCTGCAGGCGGCCGCGCGTGCGCATCCGGCGTCATTGTCACGCGTCGTCCGGGCTGGCGGAAACCGCGAGCCGAAGCGCAGAACGCCGCAGAACGTCCGAGTACCCTCTGGCCTGGAGTTTGGCGGGCGTCCACTCGCCACCCTGCTACGCTCGGCTTCATGCACACGGTGGATTGCGACGGGCTGCGATGACCGATGACGGCAATCGAGGTTTCGAGCGCGGCAAGCGCGCGCGACGTGTTCACGAAGTCATGTCAGGCGGCTTCGCCGCAGCCAGTTTGCAGGGCAATCAATAAGCTTGCGCGTCTGTGATAACCCGCACATTCATGCAAATTGCAAACTGCTAGACTGGTTTGACCAATCCGCCGGAGTCCAGCATGGCTGGCATCGTTCTCCGCGTTCCCGCGCGTTTCGCGCCTCACCCCGCCAATGCCTGGGCTGCGTTTTCGTTGCGCGCTGAAATCCGCGCGGAATCGGTTTGCGCGCCCCGTCACCCGCTTGCCGCGATGCCACCATGCCCGCTCTCATGCCTGCCCTTATGCCAACCGTCAGCGAATTGACCCTGAGCGGCCTGCTCCCGCATCTGGTCCGGGACGAGTCCGGTTGGACCGCGACGTGGCGCGCGCTGACCCTGCACAGCGCATTCCAGCCGGTGCTGTCGGTCACGCATCAGTGCGTGGTCGGCTACGAAGGACTGCTGCGCGCCTTCGATCCGGTCGGCTTGCCGGTCTCGCCGGACGTGCTCTTCTCCGGCACCCGCTCCGCCGCCGACGCCCGCGAGCTCGATCGCATCGCGCGCTGCCTGCATGTGGCGAATTTCATGGAGCAAGGCATCAGCACCGGCTGGCTGTTCCTGAATACCCGCCCGCAGGTGTTCGAGACGGACTGGCCGCAACGCACCTTCATCGATGAGCTGTCCGCGCACTTCGGCCTGCCGCAGGAGCGCATCGTGATCGAGGTGCTCGAGCAGCCCGCCGACGATGAATCCGCGGTCGCCAGCATGCTGGCCGCCTCTCAACCGCGCGACTTTCTGATCGCGATCGACGACTTCGGCACCGGCTTTTCGAACTTCGACCGCGTCTGGCGTTTTCGCCCCGACATCGTCAAACTCGACCGTTCACTCGTCGCGCGCGCCGGCAAGCGCGAGGGCGACGATTCGATGATCAGCCACCTGATTGCGATGCTCCACCAGTCCGGCACCCTGGTGCTGGCCGAAGGCGTCGAGACCGACGAGGAACTGATGATTCTGATGCAGGCCGACGTCGATTTCGTGCAGGGTTTCTGGCTCGGTCAGCCGCACAGTTCGGTGCAGGCGGCGTGCGCCAAAGTGCCCGCGCTGATCGAGTCGATGTGGGGCAAGTTCGCCGATTACGAGCGCGCGCACGCCCGCCATCAGCGGATCGGTTTTGAAGGTTTTGCCGAGGCGGTGCTCGCCGCCGCCGACGCCTTCAAGGCAAGCGGCGATCTGCGCGAGGCGGCGCAAAAAGTGTGGCATCTGCGCGAAGCGCGCCGGGTGTTCATCACCGACAGTGGTGGCGAGCAGACGCAACCGTCGATCACCGCCGTTTGCGTGCCGCCGCCTCCGCTGCGGCTCGCGCCGCTTTACACGAACACGCGCAGCAACTGGTCGCGGCGCGCGTATTTCAAGCATGCGCTCGCGGCACCGGGGCGCGTCGCCATGATGGGTCCGCACTATTCGCTCGCCGACGGCGAGGACTGCTATACCGCGGCAATCGCTTTCGAGCGCGACGGCATGCACGTGCTTTGCGTCGACTTTGTACCGACAAGCTCGACGGCCAATGCGCGCGCCGGCGGACGCGGCGGCAAGCGTTAATCGTCCACCCGCCCGCGGCCCGATTTGATTTCGCTGCGCTTGGACTTGCCGTCGAGACGCCGCAGGTTCGACGCGCGCGTCGGGCGGGTCGCGAAGCGCGGCTTGCGCGTCACGCTGACGCTTTCGATCAGATCGTCGAGCCGTGCGAGCGCCGCCGCGCGATTCATCTCCTGAGTGCGATGCTCCCGCGCCTTGATGATCACCACGCCGTCGCGCGTGAGCCGGTGATCGGACAGCGCGAGCAGGCGCATTTTCAGCACTTCCGGCAACGACGACGCGCGCACGTCGAAACGCAGATGAATGGCGCTCGAAACCTTGTTGACGTTCTGGCCGCCCGCTCCTTGCGCGCGCACTGCGGTCAGTTCGATTTCGTTCGGCGGGATCGGATAGCGGGATGTCATGACGCGAGATTGGGCAAAGAGACACAAGTGTACACAGCGGCCGCCGATGCCTGAAACCGTTTGCGTCGGCATGGCCGCTTCATCGATACTGCTGCTTCCGTTTTCAGCTCCATTTTCAGTTCAATTTACATGAAGCTCCGTCCTGCTTTCGTGCTGGAACTCGCCGTCAATTTCCTGCTGCCGTGGCTCGCTTACCGGCTCGCGCTGCCGCGCTTCGGCGAGACTGGCGCGCTGATTGCGTCCGCCGTGCCGCCGATCGTCTGGAGCCTGATCGAGTTCGCGCGTTTTCGCCGCGTCGACGCGCTCAGCGTGATGGTGCTGGCCGGCATCGCGTTGTCGGTCGCCGCGATGGCGCTGGGCGGCAGTCCGCGCATGCTGCTGTTGCGCGAATCGCTGGTGTCCGGCGCGGTGGGCGTGGCGTTTCTGCTGTCGCTGCCGATGCGCCGTCCGCTGATCTTCTATCTCGCGCGCGCCACCGTCGCCCGCGAAATGGAAGGCGGCGCCACGCGTTTCGAAGCGTTATGGCGCGAGCGGCCCGCCCTCGTCACCTCGATGCGGCTGATGACGCTGGTGTGGGGCGCCGGCCTGACCGGCGAAACGGCACTGCGCGCGTGGATGGCGCTCACGTGGCCGATCGAACGCTTTCTGGTGGTGTCGCCGTTCATCGGCTACGGCATCTACGGCACGCTGGTGCTGTGGACGCTGTGGTATCGGAAGATGATGCGCAACCGCACGGAAGCGCGGGTGCCCACGGATGGGATAGCGGGGTAGGTATATTGGCGCGTTGGGTGGCCAGGGTCGCTTCGGCGACTTCGCGACTCGGCCGCTCAGCGGCTCGGCGGTTCGCACCGCCCGCAAAAACAACCGCCGCTGCCCACGCCACGCCGCTACGGCTGACTCGACGCCTCCGCAATTCTTGCCGCCAGTCCCGAGTCACGCTGCGTCGGCGTCGCGATAGCCTGCGCCAGCACGGCGCGCGCGCCGATCACTTCCACCCGCTCCCGCGCCCGGGTAATCGCCGTGTACACGAGCTCGCGCGACAACACCCGGCTGAACACCGACGGCAGCATCAACACCGCGTGGTCGAACTCCGAGCCTTGCGACTTGTGGACCGTGAGCGCGAACGCGGTGTCGTGCGGCGGGAGCGCGGCCGGCGATACCGCCCGCAGACCGCCGTCGCCGGTACGGAAGTACACCCGCAACGCGCCGCCCGCGCCCGGCAGCGCGATGCCGATGTCGCCGTTGAACAGCCCCAGCGCGTAATCGTTGCGCGTGACCATCACCGGCCGTCCCGCGAACCATTGCGCGCCCACTGCAAGCGTCACGCCGGCCGAGCGCCGCACCTGAGCAGCCATCACCGCATTCACCTGATCGACGCCACGCGGCCCCGAACGGGTCGCGCACAAAACGCGAAAGCGGTTCAACGCATCGAAAAGCGGCAACGGGTCCGGCGTTTCGGCTGCGAGCGCCGCAGCGAGCGCGTCGGCATAGGGCGCGAAGCCCGCGGCAAGCCGCATGATCGTGCGCTCGGCAAGCGTTGCGTGCGTATCTTCGTGAAGTGCCGCGGCGCACGGTTCGACCGGGTCGATGTTCAGGACGTCGAGCGCCGCGCTCGCCGAGCCGTTGCGGATTGCCAGCGACAAGCGGCCGATCGGCGATTCGAGGCCGAACCGATAGTTGCGCTCGAGCCAGACGACGCTGTCCGCGAGCGGGTTTTGAAGCTGTGATGCCGCCGATGCCATCGCTGACGCCTGCGCGTACGGAGACGACACGCTCCCGGCCGACGCGGCGCCTTCGAACAGATCGCCATCGGAGCGTTCATCGGCAGCACCCGGCGCATCGGCATGCGCGAACAGATCGTCAGACGGCGTATGGAAATCGTCCGGCACATCTTCATGAGTGAACGGACCGGCAGGCTCCTCGTCGAAGCCCCGCGATGCGCCCGGCAATGCTTGCGCGAGCCGCGCCTTTTCCATGCCCAACGCGGCGGCAATCTGCTGCAGCCCGTTTGGCGTGAAAGCCGGCCGCGCGCTGAGTTCGGCGAACACGGCGCCCGCCTCGACGGCGGCGAGCTGGTCCTTGTCACCGAGCATCACGAGACGCGTGCGCGGTGCAATGGCATCGAGCAGATGCGCGGCCATCGCGACGTCGATCATCGACGCCTCGTCGATCACGATCACGTCATACGGAAGCGGGTTGTCCCGATGATGACGGAAGCGCCCGTTCGGCCCGGTGCCCAACAACCGATGCAACGTGAACGAGGTTTGCGGCAGACGCGCCGCGAGTTCCTGCGGCAACGAACTGGCGCGCGCGAGCAGCGCCTCCTGCATCCGCTGCGCGGCCTTGCCCGTCGGCGCGGCGAGCGCGATACGCAAGTCCGCGCGCGCATCCAGCAGGCAGGCGAGTACGCCAACAACGGTCGTCGTCTTGCCCGTGCCCGGACCGCCGCTGACGATCGTCAGCCGCCCGGACAGCGCCATCACGGCAGCCACGCGCTGCCAGTCGATCTGATCGTCCTGCGGTTCACCGAAATAACGCAGCAGCCTGTCGCGCAAACCTCGAGATGACATGCCCGCCGACACGGCATCTTGATCCGCGCCTCGCGCATGTCCGACGAGCGACTGCGCAAGCCGCCTTTCATAATCGTAGTAACGCGCGAGATAAAGCCGCCCTTGCCCATCGACGACGAGCGGGCGCAACGCATGCGCCGGCTGCACGCCGTCGCTTGCGACACCGCTCGCGAGTAATGCGTCACGCACTTGCGCGACCTCGGCGTCGTAGCGCTGCGCGAGTTCGTCGAGCGGTACGCACACATGTCCTTCCGATGTCGCGCGGCTCGCCGCGAACGCGCCGCGCGCGGCCCAGCGCACGGCGTCCGCGGATGCGCCGCCGCGTTGCGCAAGCGCGCTCACGCGCCGCGCGAAGCCTTCGGCGAGCGCCGTGCTGAAATCCGCGGGCGCGGGGACATTGACCTCGACATCGGGCAACGGCTGATCGAACGTGCTCATTGCGCGCCTCCGTCCATCAATGCATCGAGCGCCACGACGAGCGCGTAGTCCGGCCGCCGCGCATGCACGCCCGCCGCATGTTCGCCGTGTTGCCAGCCGGGCCGCACGCCGCGCACGAACAGATACAGATAGCCGCCAATGTGCCTGTCATAGTCATAGTCCGCGAGCCTCAGCCGCAGATAGCGATGCAGCGCGACAACATAAAGCAGCGCCTGCAGGTGATACGCGTGGCTCGCCATCGCTTCGTCGAGCGGCGCGGCGGCGTAGTCGTCGGGCGTGTCGCCGAGATGATTCGACTTCCAGTCGACCACCCAGAAGCGCCCGTCGTGTTCAACGATCATGTCGATGAAACCTTTGACGAAGCCGCGCAGCGCGCCCTGCTCCAGCGCGACGTCGGGAAAACCGTGCGCGGCGAGCAGCGCGCGCAACGCGGGAAAGTCCAGCGATGCCGCCGAGAACAGAAACTCCATCTCGTTGAGCCGGCGCTTCGGATCGAGCGCCGCGAGCGTCATGCCAGGTACGAGTTCCGTGCTGACGACATCGCCAAGCAGGCGGTGCATCATCGCGGGCAGACGTTGCGCGAGTTCAGGCTCGGCGGGCGCTGGCCGCTCGTGCAGCGCGCGTTCGATTGCGTGCGGCCACGTAGTGCGGTCGGCGAAATCCGCGAGTTCGAACATGCGGTGCAGACACTCGCCCGCCGCCGGGCCGCGCGGAAACGTGAGGATGTCGTCGGGCGCGAGCTCGACGGGCGCCGTGACCACATCGAAAAGAGCCGCGCTCGACTCGCCGCTGGCCACGTCCGCCAGTTCGTCGTGGTCCGGACGCGCTTCTTCGCTTACCGCCGACGCATCGTCGGTACGCGA
>WNGR01000470.1_pt1 | contig 43931 bp, 44 predicted proteins | sample 5407581 | NCBI WGS metagenome assembly WNGR01 (sample SAMN13153383, study PRJNA577476) | soil metagenome | isolation source: 80 cm soil or saprolite under Garry oak tree replicate 2 | place: USA:California | collected 2016-06-15 | reverse complement strand
GGTGTCGAAGGTTTCGTCAACGTGCTCGGCGGTGATCTTGCCCAGCGCAAGCTGGCTTCCCGCGCCGGCATTGGCGAAGACGATGTCGAGGGTTCCGCGCTCGGCCTTCACCGCCGCGTAGAGTCGGTCGAGGTCGGCCCCATCTGAAACCGAGCCCTTCACCGCGCGGGCATTGGGCCCGAGGTCGGCAACAGCGGCGTCAAGCGCTTCTTGTCGGCGGCCGTAGATGAAGACGAAGGCGCCCTCCTCGATGAAGCGCTTTGCTGCGGCGCGGCCGATGCCGGTAGCGCCACCGGTGATCACAGCGGTCTTTCCATTCAGTCTGGTCATATCATGCATCCTTCCTTGGAGTAGTACGGAAGCAGGGAACTGCTTGCTTGAGACAAGTATGCAGTTCTGATAACCTGAGGACAAGTATGCACCTTTTGGTAACCACAAAATGACTGACTGTTCTCAAACTTGCGGTGGCCGCTACTCCTACGGGCTCGCCGCCACGCTCAGCATCATCTCGGGCAAGTGGAAGCCGCTGATCCTGTACTTCCTGCTCGACGGCCCGAAGCGCTACGGCGAGCTCAAGCGCAACGTCCATGGTGTCAGCGCCAAGGTGCTGATCCAGCAATTGAAGGAACTGGAGGCCGATCACGTGCTGGCGCGGACCGACTACAAGGAGGTGCCACCGCGCGTGGACTACGCGCTGACCGCGCTCGGCCGCAGTCTGGCCGACAAGATTGTCCCGCTGTGCACCTGGGGAACCGAGAACATGGCAGAAATGGTGAGCATGCTCGCCGAGCGCGACAGTTTGCTTTAGCGGTCAGCCGACATCGACGTTCAAGGCGATGTCGAAGGTGCCGGCGCCGTTTTTGGCCAGGCCGATGAGCATCAGGCCGAGCGACTCGAGCGTCGAGGCCATGTGCAGGGCGCCGACATCGAACGGACGCAGCCCGAGACTCTCGAGGAAGGTTGAGACGCGCGCCTTGGCCTTCGGATCATCAGCGGCGATGAACGCGTCGAGGCGTCCACGCCGAGCAAGTACAGGGCCGAAGAGGGTGTTGAACGCCTTCACGACATGCGCGCCGGCGGGGGCGGCCTTGGCGATCTCCTGCGCGCCAGAACTGCCGTGGGGTGTGACGAGGCCCGTGAGGTCGGGGGAGACCGGGTTGGTGATGTCGATGATCACCTTGCCGTCGAGCGCGTCCCCGAACTCGGTCACCACCGCCGCCGCACTGCCGTACGGCACGGCGAGGATGACGATGTCGCCCGCCGGCGCGACACCGTACGTCCTGTGGTCGCTCCGGCTGCGAGCGTGTCGGCCAGCGCCCGCGCCTTGGCGGGGTCGCGGCTGACCACCTCGACGGTGTATCCAGCCTTGGCGGTACGGCCGCCGATCGCCGCAGCCATGCCTCCTGTGCCGATGATGCTGATAGTGCTCATGTGCTGTCTCCTGGTGAGTTGGGTGGTGCTCGTAATCACTAGCAACCATCCTATTCACATTACTTGCAAAAAACAAGTAAACATGGGATTTTACTTGCGCAATGCAAGCGATGTTAATATCTAGCCATGAAGACGACATCTAAAGAAGACGTTCGGTCTCATTGCGCAGTGAACTACGGCGTGGAGATCTTCGGCGACCGGTGGTCGCTCTTGATCATTCGCGACATCGTTTTTGTTGGCAAGAAGACGTATGGCGAGTTCTTGAAATCGGAAGAGGGAATCGCGACCAATGTCCTTGCTTCCCGCCTTGCCTTTCTCGAGGAGCAAGGAATTCTCTCGAGAGCACCCAGCCCCGACGACGGGCGCAAGGACTTCTACACGCTGACAGAGAAGGGCCTGGACCTCATTCCCCTCGTGCTTAACATAGTCCTTTGGAGCGCGAAGCACGATTCGAAGTCGTACGTGCGGCGCCGCAAGGAGTTCGTTGCTCGATTAAGTCGAAGCCCCATGCAGGTGAGCGAAGAGGTGAAGGCGCTGGTCCGCAATGGCGGATGTATGTTTCCTGAGAGCAAGGAATGAGCAAGACGGCAAGCGCGCCCTGTCACGTCGCACGAACGATATGCGCACACCACCGGCTACGAGGTGCAGCGAATAGCGGGGCCGATGTCCGAAACGGTCCTGGAAGCCGCCATTAATGTTTCACCAACCCCAGCGGCTGCTCAGGGTCCGCGTGCGGCCGATCGCCGTCAGGCAGTGACCGCCCACTTTGAGTCGTTCGCACAAGATTTACAAACGTCCCTTGCACACCTGTTAAGCGACATTCGCGCGCTTCGGCGACGTCTTGTCTGTAGCTCGAAGATACAAGACAACTTATCGGCACTGACCAGCGACTGCGCTGTCGCGCCGTGCCGATCTGGGCAGAATCAACACCGAAAAACGCCTGCCAAAACTAGCAACATGGATCGGTAAAGGCGAGCTCGACTACTGTTGCAAGCATCATGGCAGCCGCGTTGGCGGGAGGCGGCTCGACCTTTGTGGGGCGGTAGATCGCATCGCCTGCGGCGATGCCCTGTCCGCTCAAGGCGCATATACCGGATCGTTTGGCTGTAGCAAGACGCCAAACCTGTTCGCCGTACTTGCAACCCCGGGGGTCGCTCCACGATACGGTGGCCGTTCGTGGACTGGGTCGATCGAGTAGCGCGATCGCAACGTCGCCATTCTTGAACGGCAGACTGCCCGATCCGTGCGAATCGACTATATGCCTGACTCGAGCCGTCAATTGATGCGCGCATCCTGCATCGAGTTGCCCGACGGTGCGCTGCCATGCAATGTCGGCCGTCACGTGTTGATCCATGGGTACTCCCATCAAAAGTGAGGTGGCGTTCAACTCAGCCGTATCTTCGGCTGCACGAGGCCGTTGATCCGCTCGGCGGTCCACAGCGTCATGGCCTTGCCGAAACCATGCAAGGCCTGCTGATGTTGCCGGTAGAGCATGGCGTGACTGAGCTGCGCGAATCGGCCCTTGATAAACCCGCCACGGAAGAACCCGAACTGCCCGAGCGTCCCAAAAGCGTTGTAGTCGCTCAGCGATACCAGCGCGCCGAAGTCGTGAAATGCAAAATCGGGCAATGAGCCGCCGCCGAGCCAGACTGGCAAGTGCTTTGCGAGATGTTGTGCCTGTTGCGTGGCGACTTGCGCCGTGGGTGCGAGAGGACGTTCACTGCCGGCAAGGGTCAACGTCGAGCAATCGCCAAGGGCGAATAGTGTGTCGTCGTCCTGCGCCTGCAGGGTTGGTCTGACGGTGATCTGATTGGAACGATTGCTCTCGATCCCATCCAGTTTGCTCAGAAAATCAGGGGCCTTGACGCCCGCCGCCCATACCATCAAATCCGCCGGCTGCTGGGTGCCGTCGCTCAACCGGAGTCCATCGGGTTCCGCGGCGGTCACTCGCGTGCCCGTTCGCACCGTGAAACCGATGTGCCGTAACTGTGCCTCACTGGACTCCGACACCGCCGGCGGAAACGCGGCCAGTACGCGCGGCGCGCTTTCATAAAGGGTTAGGTTCAGACGTGAGCGGATGCCGGGGTCGCCGTAACTCGACGCCACTTCGAGCAAGCGGCTCAATTCCGCTGCCAGTTCGACGCCGGTCGCCCCGGCGCCGACGATAGACACGCGCAACGGGCTATTCGTCACAACACTCTGAAATATGCGGATTCGCAATGCTTCGTTGAAGACTTCAGCCTGTGCCTGGCTGTCAATGAAATGGCAATAATCGAGTACGCCTGGGGTGCCGAAGTCGTTGGCGCGACTGCCCAGCGCAAGAATCAGTACATCGTATTCGACCGTGCGAGGGCCGATTACAACTTCACCTGACGTCGAACGCAGCGCAGCCAGCTTTACGATGCGCGCATTGCGGTCCAGGCCTTCCATCTCGCCTGGCTGATAGTTGAAGCCGTGGTCGCGGGCGTGGGCGAGATAGATGACCTGCTGTTGCTGGACATCGCGAGTGCCTGCCGCAATCGTGTGCAGCATGGGCTTCCAGATATGGGTTGCGCTTTTGTCGATCAACGTGACCTGAGCGCGGCCACTGCGGCCAAGCGTGTTGCCCAGCCTGGTCGCGAGCAGAAGTCCAGCAATACCGCCGCCGACGATGACGATCCGGGTGGTCTGGCGCATTGTCAAAATATTCTACGAATGATGAATTAATGCGATACTAAGGTGTCGATAGGTTCATGTCAAACCGGTGCCACGCTGTTATTCGCGGTGCAGCACCCGTTAGAATTCTGAGCTTTCCTTGAACACGATCTACCGTCGCCGATGAAACACCCTAACGATCAAGCCCAGTGCGCCGAGACGACTCCCACGCCGCGTCGGTCGCGCGGCCGTCCAGCGTGCAGCGACGCGGGTGGCGCCGACGCATTGCTCCGCAGCGCCCGAGGGGCGTTCGCAAGGAGCGGCTATGAGGCGACGAGTGTGCGCGAAATCGCCAGGGTGTCGGGCGTCGATCCCGCGCTGGTCGCGCATCACTACGGCTCGAAGGAAGCGCTGTGGATCGCCGTGGTGGACCAGATCGCCGACGAAGCGGCTCCGATGGTCGCGAAGACCGCCGCCCTACGGGAGATTTCAGGCTTGGCACCGCGAGCGCGCGTCGAGGGCGCCGTGTCGGTCCTGATCGACCAGGTGTTTCTAACGCCGGACGTGGGCATGTTCTTTTCGACTGCCGCAACCGAAACCGGGGAGCGCCTTAACCTGTTGATCGAGCGGGTGGTGCGGCCGTTTCATGACGTGTTCGTGCCGTTGCTCATCGATGCGATCGACGCAGGTGAGATTTCGCGGCAGGACCCTGACATCATGTTTATGATGCTCGCCAATGGCATCAGCAAAACTGTCGCCTATAGCCATGTGCTGAGTCCATTCTCTTCCTTACCGCGGCGCGCCAAGGAATTCAAACGCGCCGTTCTGACGACTGCTTTAGCCATGCTCGGCTGAACCGCTGCGACTTGGACACCGCTCTCGCAAATCTGCCGCAAAGCGGTCCTTCAGATATTGCCGGTAAGCGACCGGGTTGGGCCGTCAACTGCCGACCGCCGGAGATACAAGGGTCGGGCTGCGTATGCTCGTCGCATCAGAAAGCAGTCGGCCATAAACCGTCCCTCCCAATTCCGAGCTGAACGGCCCCTGCCTCTATTTCCGGCCGTTCGTCACCAGCAGTTGAGTCAGATTTCAAAGCTTGCAATTTCTTCGGAAAATTTCAACAATGCTCCGGTAGGACCAGAACGCGGCCCCCCTATACCGGAGGTATTGCATGCATGGTTACGCTTTGACGAAGCGGGTATTCGCGAGCGTTGTGATGGCGTCGGCTCTGGTGGCCTGTGCCGGAATGCAGAGTGCAACATTGGCGCAGGCTCAAACGGCCGCTGTTGCGAAGCCCGATGAACACACCGTGACCGACGCCTACATCTACCTCCTGGGCCGCCTCCTGGTGATTCGACAGGAACAAATGGACCGCAAAGCGCCAGGCTTCGCCTGGAATGCGATCAGGTACAACCCGCTCGGGTCAGCCGACTTCGTCAATCCCAACTTCGATGTCGCTTATCTGGAAGCGTGGATCTCGGCCGACGATCATGCAGGGGCATTGCTGGAGGTCCCTGAAGTCACGGGACGCTACTATACGGCGCAAATACTTGATGAGTGGGGCGAGGTAATCGCCAATATCAACGAGCGGACCTTCCCCTCGAAACCCTATGGAAAGTTCGCTCTGGTTAAGCCGGGCTCGACAGTAACGATTCCACCCGATGCCGCGCGCATAGAACTTCATTCAAGCAAGGCAAAGTTGCTTGCGCGCGTCGAGATAAAAGGTGATCGCGACGGTGCGCTCGCACTGCAGAAGCAGTTCAAGCTGACACCGCTTGGCGACGTGAGAACTTCGCCGGCACCGACCGTCGCTGACTTTGACAACGCGAAGCTGTTGGGAGCAAACGCTTTCGACAACGTGGACGCTGTGTTAGCGAGTGCGCTCGACGTGTCACCTGTTGCAGCGCCGATGCAGCAGCAGGTTCGCTCGGTGGCCGCCTACGTGGCATCGAGTCCGGGCGCACGTGCCGAGATCGATCAACTTCTGCGCGACAAGGTCGTACCGGACTTCGTAAAGAACGCCATTGCGAGGAGCGGGCCTGTTCACAACCATTGGGTTGGAGGTGCGCAGACCGGTAACTACGGCAAGGACTACTCCCTGCGCACGGTCGTGAATTACGCAGGTATCTGGGCGAACGTGACGGACGAGGTTATCTACTTTGTTGCCGCAGCCGACGCCAACAACAAGCCACTGGACGGCAGCAAGACTTACGTGATGCATTTTCCGGCCAACAGCTTGCCGTCGAGCGTAGTGAATGGCTATTGGTCGGTGATTCTGGTCGGCGCTCCCGACTATCGCGTGGTACCCAACTCGCTGAACCGTTTCAATTTCAACAGCTACTCGAGCCTCACGAAGGAGCCGGACGGCTCATTGAAAATCGCCATCGGTCCGAGTTCTGTCAAGGGTGTACCGGAAACAAACTGGCTACCGTCCGCGCCCGGCAAACGCTTCTCCCTGACGTTCCGCACCTACGTGCCGAGGGACATCGTCAAGCAGGGAAAATGGGCGCCTCCTGCCGTTAGCGAAGTGCCTTGACGTGGCTTCGGTTTCTAGGGCGTTCCAGAACAGAATGATCCAAAGGGCAAATATGAAACTGATAGTGCCGTTCGCGGCTCTTCTTTTCACCGCCGGAGTCGCGGCCACTCAGACGCAGCCGTCCGCCGGCTCACCTGTACCAGTGACGGTCGACAATTTCGTTCGTGCGGAGACGGACATGTATGTCGTTGCGCTGGCAAAGCAAGGTGGCCTGGGGAAACTGCTCCACCGCAGGGAACCCGCATCGATCGATCATCAGACTGTCATACGCCTGAACCGCGACACGCTCTACACGTCCGGGGTCTTCGATCTGGACGCGGGACCGGTTACTATTGCCATGCCTGATCCAGGCAAGCGCTTCATGGCGTTGCAGATCATCAATGAGGATCACTACGTGCCGAACGTATTCTACGGTGGAGGCACGCATGTCCTTACCCGGGAGAACGTCGGCACGCGTTATGTCGCCGTTGCGATTCGAACGCTTGTCGATCCGGGTAACCCGGACGATATCGGGCAGGTCCACAAGCTGCAGGACGCGATCAAAGTGAGCCAGAAGGTCCCGGGGAAGCTTGAAATGCCAAACTGGGATGCAGTGAGCCAGAAGAAGGTGCGCGACGCGCTCCTGGTTCTCGCGTCGACGATTCCAGACTTCAAGAGGGCGTTCGGCACCAAAGAGGAAGTTGATCCGGTACGACGCCTGATCGGGGCTGCTGCAGCGTGGGGAGGCAATCCGGACAAGGATGCAACCTACCTCAACTTCACTCCAACCCGGAACGACGGAAAGACTGTCTATCGACTGGTGGTCAAGAACGTTCCCGTGGATGCATTCTGGTCCGTGAGCGTCTACAACGCCCAAGGGTATTTTGAAAAGAACCCGTCAAACGCGTACTCGATCAATGACCTCTCCGCGAAGAAAAGCAATGACGGCTCGATCGCCATTCAGTTCGGTGGCTGCGACGGTCAAGTCAAAAATTGCCTCCCGATTGTTGCCGGTTGGAACTATACGGTGCGACTGTACCGGCCGCGTGCCGAAGTCCTCGACGGTACGTGGACTTTTCCAGACGCTGTGCCGACCAACTAACCTGGCGCCTCGCGCGTAGCGCAGCAGGGTCCGCTGTCACTCAACTTTCGGCCGTTGGTCACGGCCGGGGGAGTGCTCGCGTGGCCGGACCTTGGGCTAAGGCTCACCGAGAGGTTCCTGGGGACAGCAGTTATGCTGGAAACAGCGCGTTTCATGCTCGTTGCCCCCTGGACGCGAGCAACGCTTCTACAGCGAACTCGATCCGGGAACGAAACATGGCGACAGCGCTATATCGAGGGCGCAGCATTGGCTGTTCACTCAACGCGAGCGTCCGGTCAGCGTTGTGGAAATTGCTCGCCATGCGGGCCTTGAACCGAGGACGTTTCTGCCAGCCGACTCCGCAACGAGCCTCATCTGTACCTGATCGTCTCAGTCTGTCGCCACAGCGGTCATTCGTAGAAGGCGAGTGACCGGCCGCTGTGGGTCACTGCAATTGCGTGGCGACGAATCAGGCGAGAACGCATCGATATTCGCCATCTATCGCGTGATGCACATGAGCGACATGCAGGAGATCGACATTCGGATCGCGCAGGGCGATCCGGCTACGCCGAGGCGTTGGGGAGTTGTCGAGTCCTTCGGTGGTGCCGGCGGTGGCTAATGCGGCAACGGCTTGCCCCAACCGGCCCACGCCTCTGGCAAGTTTGGGACGCTTTTATCGATGTGATGTTGCATCCCTGAATCTTTACAGCTTCGACACCATCGCAGGCGGTATCGCGGCCAGCCTCAAGTGCTCGACGCCTTCTGCAATCAAAAGCGTCGATTGCTGCCCGTCGCGCAAGCGAATACTAATCGTCCGGTCACGCTCATCGCGCGAACCCACCACGACGAGAATCGGCACCTGCTTTTCGCGTGCGTCGACGATCTTCTTTTCCAGCCCGCTCGGGCCGGCTGTCGAGTAGTGCAAGAATGCCCGCATCGTCGAGCGCTTGCATGACCTCTTGCGCGTAAGCCTTGTCCGCGTCGCTGATCGTCGATCGTATTTGCAACAAGCGCACCACGCAAACGTCACTGCTGGCCGCAGCCGACATCCCCTTCTTCACAATGCAACTGTTCTTCGAGCAGTCTGGTTTGCGCCTGCGTGAGACGGCTCAGGCAAGACGAATGAATCATGGGCTGCGCGCTATACGGCCCCGTCGATGAACTCAGGAAATCACATTGGGCGTCACGATAAGCGACCCACGCGTGTTCGGCCTTCTGCAACCGCGGCTTGCCCTGCGGACTGACTTTTCCCAGCAGCTTGCCGTAGGTCTCGTTAAGCTTCTTGTCGGCGGCCCGGTAGTCGAGGTCGGCGCAACGGTTCAGCGAATACTGGTCGGACGCCTTCTTGCAATCGATCTTTTCTGCTTGTGCATTGCTGCACAACCACAGACATGTCACCGCCAGAATCGACACTCGCTTCATGGAAAACCCTCAGGCGTTGTTTTGTCAAATGGAGTGGTAAGCAGGGGTTCGCTCGCCTGGACAGCAGGATAAACGATACGATGCATGTTTGATCCGAAGCCGTCGCGTTTTCGCTAAACTTCGATTCGTCATTCAACCGATCGAGCATCTCCATCTTGACTATTCACATCCGCCCCGCTCACGCATCCGACGCCGCGTTGATCCTGCGCTTCATCACCGAACTCGCGGTGTACGAGAAAGCGGAGCACGAAGTCGTCGCAACCGTTCAGGACATCGAGGCAAGCCTATTCTCCGCAAACTCAACCGCGAAGGCTTTGATCTGCGAGATGAACGGCGAGCCCATCGGCTTTTGCGTCTACTTCTTTTCCTATTCGACGTGGCTCGGCAAACAAGGACTTTATCTGGAAGACCTGTACGTGTCGCCGAAATCGCGCGGCAGCGGCGCGGGCAAACAGATGTTGCGCCACCTCGCCCGTATTGCGTGCGACACCGGCTGCGGCCGGTTCGAATGGAGCGTGCTCGACTGGAACGAGCCGGCGATCGGCTTCTATAAATCGATCGGAGCAAGCGCGCAAAGCGAATGGGTGCGTTACCGGTTGGCGGGGGACGCGCTTAAGGCGTTTGCTGAAGACGCTGTGTGAGCCACACTGCGCGACCGCTCGCAAAGTTCGAGCGCGCCGCCCGTCCATTATCAATCCGCCTCTCCACTCGCCACCGGCTCCACCTCGAACGCATCGCCGGTGGCAAAAAACGTCCCGCCGGCCACGTAATGGCACGTGCGCAAATCGGGATCGTCGCCGAAGTGCCAGCGGTTGTTCGAATACACGCGACTGTCCGCATACGCCGCCACCACTTCGCCGATGATCAGGTCGTGGCGCTGGCTATCGTCCGGAATCACCTTGCACTCCATCCACGTGATGCAGCCGGCCAGCATCGGCACGTCGATGTTTTGCGCGGGGAACGTGTCGAGGTCGAAGGCCGAGAACTTGTCGAGTTCGGCGCCCGCGTTCGTGCCCACCGCCAGCGTTTGCGCGGCGAATCCGCGGCTCGGCAGTTGCAGCCCGAACACGCCGCTCGCTTCGATCAGCTGCCGCGTGAGCGTGCGGCTGTCCACCACGACGACCACCTTCGGCGGGTTGAAATCGAGCGGCATCGCCCACGATGCCGCCATCACGTTCGAGCGTCCGCCGTGCGCGCTGGTAATGATCGTGACCGGTCCATGATTCAGTAACTGCGTGGCCCGCGACAACGCCACGGGTTCTCGTGTGACTTTCATACGTCGTTTCCGCTTCAAAGTGATGAAGGCGATTGTAGCGAGGCTGTGCGAAACGGGTGCGGGCGAGTGAGACCGCCCAAACGCTCAAGCGGAAAAGAAAGCGATCAAAGCCGGGGATGCAAAACGAAGATGTAGGGCGGCAGCCCGAGAGAGCCGCCGCCCAGGCGCGCATCAGTGTGGCGCTTTACCGTTGGGCAAAGCGTCCAGCGGTTTGTGCTGTTCCTCGCCGAGGCCGGGGAAGAACGCGTTCCATGCAGCGCGTACGCCTTGAGCCGCGGTGGCCTCGGCATTGACCGATTCCGCCTCGCCGTCGGCTGCTGTCGACGGATCGGCGGAGAGGCCGCGCCAGTGTGTGAACACCAGCAACGGCTTCTCGGTCCATATGCCGTCGCCAAACTTCGCAAATGCCGTGTCCCCGCTCGTCAGCTGTACCTCGTACCAGCCTTCGCGGACGGGCGTATGGGCGGCAAGCTCAAACCATGGGGTCGGTTCGATTTCCTTCATGTCGTCTCCGGTCGGATAAATCGTCATAGATAACCACAACAAAGGCTTTCTTCATACCCACTCGACCGCAGCCCGGCAGGCGCGCGCGGCATTTCCACGCGAGGTTGCAGTGCGGTGCGCTGAGCATGACCTGCGGGCGATCCGTCGACGTCGCACGTTTCGAAACCGCCGCGCATAAACGACACGATAGCGCGACATGGGCCGCGCGGACAAACGCAAAACTTATCGGGCGCGCTGAGCGATCAATGCCAACGCACGGATGGCCGGCGCCAGCTGTTCGGCGGGCGTGTTGCCGTAGCCGATCACCAGCCCGTTCGTCTCCGCGCGCGGCCGCAAGGCGAAACCGGACAGCGCGCGCGGGTTGAGTCCCTCGGCGAGCGCGCGTTCGGTCAGCGGCCGATCGGCAATCCGCGGCGGCAAACGAAGCGTCAGATGCATGCCGCACTCGCCGCCAAGAATCTGCGCCGGCGCGAAATGCGCGGTAAGCGCGTCGCGCAACGCCTGCTGGCGCTCCCGATACAGCCGCCGCATGCGCCCCAGATGCCGCCCGAATTCGCCGCTTTCGATGAAATAGGCGAGCGCAAGCTGCTCCAGGCGATGCCCGCCCCGCAGCATCTCCTGCAACGCGACGGCCGCGTGCTCAGCGATCGCGCGCGGCAGCACCACGAAGCCGATGCGCAGCGCCGGGAACATCGTTTTGCTGAACGAGCCGACGTATAGGACCGGCGCGTCGTCGACCAGCCCTTGCATGCTGGCGATCGGCTCGCCGGTGTGGCGGAATTCGCCGTCGTAGTCGTCCTCGATCAGCCATGCGCCGCTGCGGCGGGCCTGCGCAATCAGCTCCAGACGCCGAGCCACCGACAACACCGAACCCGTCGGATACTGATGCGCCGGCGACGTATAGATCAGCTTCGGCGGATGCGCGGCCCACGCGTCGGGCGGCACGACGATGCCTTCGGGGTCGACCGGCATCGGCAGCGTGGTCAGATCGCCCAGATTGAAGGCGGCCTTCGCGCCGCGATAACCGGGATCCTCGACCCAGGCGACGTCGCCGGGATTGGTGAAGAGCCGCACGCACAGGTTCAGCGCCTCCTGCGCGCCTTCGGTGATCACCACTTGCGGGCCCTCGCAGCGCACGCCGCGCGCCATCCGCAGATGCGCGGCGATCGCCTCGCGCAACGCCGGTTCGCCGGCCGGCGTGCCGTAGCCGAGCGCCTGGGGCAACGCGCGCTCCATCGAACGGTCCAGTGCGCGCCGCCAGGCCGGCAGCGGAAAGCGGTCCAGTGCGGGCGTGCCGGGCGTCAGAGGAAACGTATTGTCGGCTTGAGTGCGCGTCGCCGCGAACTGTCCGACGCGCGCTGCGTAACTTACTTCGGACGCGGCGGATTTTGCGGGCGGTTCGCCGCGCGCAGCAGGGCTCGAAAGCGGACTGACGCGCGTGCCTTTCTTGTCGGCCACGACATAGCCGACCGCGGCCAGATGCTCGTAAGCGATCACTACCGTATTGCGCGAGACGCCCATTTCGGTCGCCAGCAAACGCGACGAAGGCAGCGGTGAACCCGCCGGCAAACGTCCGGCGAGGATCGCCTGCTGCAAACGCTCGATCAACTGTTTTTGCAGCGGTGCGGTTTTTTCAGTGCCGCCAGTGCGAATCGCGGCGGCAGGGCTGGCGAGCGGGCCGATGATCTCGATCATGCCGGCTGGACCTATTAAATGTAGTGGGTGTGGATCTTTTTAACATACCACGTTTGCCGTATCGTTCACGGTAACCTAACGATTCGCCTTGGAGAGTAGATATGGAACCCAGACGTAACGCGTTCGAACAGCCGATCGGCGCGCCCGTGCCGGGCTGGAACGGCGCCAAGGCGCCCGGCCGCGAGCCGCTCGAGGGCCGCTATTGCCGGATCGAACCGGTGAACGTCGAACGCCATGCCGCGGACCTGTACGACGCGTACAGTTCGGCGCCCGATGGTCGGGACTGGACGTATCTGACGATCGGTCCGTTCGACAGCCTCGACGCGTTTCGCGAGCATCTGACGCGCGCCGCAGCGTCCACCGATCCGTTGCACTATGCGGTGATCGATCTGGCGACCGGCAAGGCGGTCGGCACGTTGGCGCTGATGCGCATCGACCGCGCGAACGGCGTGATCGAAGTCGGCCACGTGACGTATTCGCCGCGTCTGAAGCGCACGCGCATCGCCACGGACGCGATGTTCCTGTTGATGAAGCACGTGTTCGACGAGCTTGGCTATCGGCGCTTCGAATGGAAATGCGATTCGCTGAACGCTCCGTCGCGCGCAGCCGCGTTGCGTTATGGCTTCACGTTCGAAGGGATCTTCCGTCAGGCGATCGTGTATCGCGAACGCAATCGCGACACCGCGTGGTTTTCGATCATCGATAGTGAATGGCCGGCGCTGCGTTCGAGCTATACGCGTTGGCTGGATGCGGGCAACTTCGACGCGCGGGGCCAGCAGGTCGAGCGGCTGGTGGATCTGATCGCGCGGCAGCAGGCGGCGGCTAGCGAAGGCGCGCGATAAGCGCTAGCGCGTCGGACGGGCCGGGCAGTTGATCGCATTCCAACGAAGCGCTCAACTGCTGACGCGCCCACCGCCTGCCGCGCGCCGCAGCACGATGGTCGGCTTGCCTTTGTACGTGGTGCGAAGGTGCTCGCGATAGCCGCACTTGTCAGCGACACGCAGCGAAGGCTGGTTCTCCGGCGCGACGATACAGGCGGTTTCGGCACCCGGCCATTGCATGTCGGCCCAACTCAAAGCGGCGCGCACGGCTTCAGTCGCGTAGCCGCAGCCATGCACCGCCGGGTCCAATGCCCAGCCGATTTCAGGCGTACCCATCAACGAAGGTTCGATCTCGCGGTGATAGTCGGCAAGGCCGACTTCGCCGAGAAACCGGCCGCTCTGCTTATCACGCACCACCCAGTAGCCGTAGCCCAGCATCGCCCAATGTCCGGCGTAACGCAGCAGGCGTGCCCAGACCTCTTCGCGCGTGAACGGCTTGCCGCCGATATAGCGGATCACCTCGGGATCAGACCACATCGCATAGCTCTCGAGGAAATCGTCACGTGTGTGCGGACGCATGGTCAGGCGGTCGGTGGTGAGGTGAGTGGCGTGCGTTGACATTGAGAGGGGCGGGTGGCGGAGAGCCTTGAAGTTAAGAAGCGTTGCAAGTGCGAGGGATGATCGCAGATTTTTTGCGCGCAAGGAAACCCCACCCTCAAGCCAACTCCAGAAACCGCGCCAGACATACCCACCGGCCCCACCTCGCGCGCTGTCCTATCGCGCCTTGTCCGATATTCGAAAGTCCTTGTCCTACCGTCTTTCCACCGGCCCACTTAGACTACGTCTCATCTGCTACATCAAGCAGCCCAGAACCCGACAGGAGCGACACGCAATGAAAGCGATTCAATTCAAGTCTTTCGGCAGCCCGGAGGTGCTCGAATACGTCGATCTGCCGACCCCGCAGGCCGACGCCGACAACGCCGTCGTGCAGATCGAGGCGGCCTCGGTGAATCCGAGCGACGTCAAGAACGTGTCCGGCCATTTCGAGCACACGGTATTGCCGCGCACGCCCGGCCGCGACTTCAGCGGCGTGGTCGTGGATGGCCCGCCGCACTGGCTCGGCGCCGAAGTGTGGGGCACCGGCGGCGACATCGGCTTCACGCGCGACGGCACGCACGCGCAGTTCATCAAGATTCCGCTCGCCGCGCTGTCGCGCAAACCGAAGGCGCTCAGTCACGCGGCGGCGTCCGCGATCGGTGTGAATTTCGTGGTCGCGTGGCTCGGCACCGTCGAATACGCGCATCTGCAAGCGGGCGAAACCATCGCCGTGATCGGCGCGGGCGGCGGCGTCGGCGGCGCGGTGGCGCAGATCGCGAAGGCGCGCGGCGCGCGCGTGATCGCGGTCGACCGTCATCCGCTCGACGCAGGCACGCCCGCGGGCCGCCTGATCGACGGCTACGTGCCGTTCGACGAAAACGTCACCGAGCGTTTGAGCGCGCTCACGGACGGCGCCGGCGCCGAGGTGGTCTACGACACGGTGGGCGGCGTCGCCTTCGAGACCGCATTGAGTCTCGTCAAACGCCGCGGCCGGGTGCTGGAAATCAGCGGGACAGGCAAGCGCCGCGTCGAGTTCGATCTGATCGACTTCTATCACAACGAGACGCAACTGCTCGGCGTGGATAGCGCGAAGCTCGGCGTCGCCGAATCGGCGCCATTGATGACAGCGCTGGTCGAGGGCTTCGAAAGCGGCAAGCTGCAAGCGCCGGCTATCGCGCGGGAATTTCCGCTCGAACGCGCGCGTGAAGCCTATGAGGCGGTGGCTGCCGGCACGCGCGGCCGGGTCGTCATCAGGATGTGATCGTCGAGGCGGCAACCTTTCCCATCACCGAGCGCCACACGCTAAGATTGAGGCCGCCGGGCCCGCGGGCCGCGCATCGTAGCGCGGCCCGCACGCGTATCGCCAGCACGCGCGCTGCCTGGACACCACAAAAAAGCCCTGCCTCGGAGAATCGGATGTCTGAAGAATTTGAAGTACACGGTCCGCATGACCATGCCGTCGAACATGCCGGCCATCACAACGCCGATCCCTTTTCAGGCCGCATGGCCGTGATAACGGCGATCCTCGCGACGATCGGCGCGCTGTGCGCATACCAGAGCGGCAACAGTGAAAACCTGGCGCTGTACTACAAGAACGAAGCCGCCATCAGGAAGACCGAAGCGTCGAACCAATGGAATTACTACCAGGCCAAGGGCGAAAAGCAGAACCTCGCCGAACTCGGCGAGGCGCTCTCGTCCGGCAACACCGATGCTCACGCGAAGTTCGCCGCGGACGTCGATAAGTACAAGCAGCAGAAAGAGCCGATTCGCGCGAAGGCCGAGGCGATCGAAAAGGAAGTCCTGGACAACGACGCCAAAAGTGAAGCGCTTCTGCACGGCCATCATCGCTGGGCACAGGCCACGACGTTGATCCAGGTCGCGATCGCCTTATGCGCGATCACTTTGCTGACTCGCAAGCGATGGCTGCGCAATCTGTCGTTCGTCGTTGCGGCGGCGGGCGTGGTGACGGGCGCAGTGGCGTTTTTCTCGGCTTGATTCGATGCAACGGCTGGCGGACGCATTCACTGATGTGCTGCGCCGTACCGTCCGCGATAAGGAGTGGTGTGTGATTGATGGCTCCGCCGTTCTAGGCGTTTTCTCCGTATATGTGGCCGGCGTCGTGATCCCTGGGCCGAACTTCGTCGCCGTTGCGCACAAGGCCGCGTCGGCCACGCGCATCGAGGCGCTCGCGATGGTCGCCGGCATCGTGCTCGTCAACCTGTTCTGGGCAAGCTGCGCGATTCTCGGTGTCGGCATCGTATTCACCGCGTTTCCGTGGCTCGCGCTGGCCGTGAAAGTGGCCGGGGCGGCTTATCTGATCTGGTTCGGCGGCCGGCTGATCGTCAACGCTTCGGCGGGCAAGCCGACGCAAAGCGTGAAGGCATCGGCGGGCGGCTTCCGGCAGGCATTCGCGCAAGGCTTCGCGACCAACATCGCGAATCCGAAGTCGATGGCGTTCTTCGCCGCCGTGTTCTCTTCGGCCGCGCCGGCGCATGTGAGCGTGGGAACATTTGCCGCGATGCTCGGCATGGTGTGCGTCGTTGCGAGCAGTTGGTATGGATTCGTCGCGCTGACGTTGTCGCACGCGCGCATCGCGACGGCGTACCGGCGCTGCAAGGCGTGGATCGATCGCGTGTGCGGCGGCCTGATCGTCGCGTTGGGCGTGCGTCAGTTGATTCGATAGGGGCTATTTACGATTCAATGTGCGACGCCGCGTGCACGCTCGAGCAACAGTTCGCGCTCGCGTGCATTGCGCGTCATCGTGGCCGCGCGTTCGAATTCGGCGCGCGCCTCTTCCATGCGCCCGAGCTTCGCCAGCAAATCGCCGCGCACGCTCGGCAGCCAGTGATAGTTGGTGAGCGCGGCATCGGTGGCGAGTGCGTCGACGATCTCCAAACCCGCAGCCGGCCCAAACGCCATGCCCACCGCCACTGCCCGATTCAACTCGACCACCGGCGAAGGCGCCACCTGCGCCAGCGCGTCATACAGCGCGACGATCTGCGCCCAATCGGTGTCTTCGGCGCGGCGGGCGCGCGCATGACACGCGGCCAGCGCCGCTTGCAACGCATACGGACCGCTCGCGCCGCCCAGCGCGTGCGCGGCGTCGAGTGCAGCCAGTCCACGGCGGATCAAGAGCGGATCCCAGCGGCTGCGGTCCTGATCGAGCAGCAGCACCGGACGGCCCTCGGCATCGGTACGCGCATGCGTGCGCGACGCCTGAATCTCCATCAACGCGACGAGGCCGTGCACTTCGCTTTCGTCCGGCACGAGACCGCTCAGCACGCGCCCAAGCCGTAGCGCTTCCTCGCATAGCGCGGGACGCATCCAGTCGTCGCCGGCGGTGGCCGAATAGCCTTCGTTGAAAATCAGATAGATCACCTGCAGCACCGACGCGAGCCGCAGCGCGCGCGCATCCGCCTGCGGCACCTCGAACGGCACCTTGGCCGCCGACAGCGTGCGCTTGGCCCGCACGATGCGCTGCGCGATGGTCGGCTCGGGCATGAGAAACGCCCGCGCGATTTCGTCGGTGGTGAGCCCGCCGAGCAACCGCAGCGTGAGCGCGACGCGCGCGTCGGTCGACAACACGGGGTGGCACGCAGTGAACACCAGCCGCAGCAGATCGTCGCCGATGTCGTCGGCGCGCGCGGCATCGAGAGCATCGACGAAATCGGGCACGAGGTGGGCCTCCAGCGCGTCGAGATCGTGGCCCAGTTCTTCGCGCTTGCGGGCATGCAGCGCTTCCTGCCGCAAGCGGTCGAGCGCGCGGTTTTTCGCGGTCGCCATCAGCCACGCTCCCGGATTGTCGGGCACACCGGCGGACGGCCAATGCTCGAGCGCGGCCACCAGTGCATCTTGCGCCAGCTCTTCGGCGAGCCCCACGTCGCGCACCATCCGCGCGACGTGGGCGATGACCTTGGCGGATTCGATCCGCCAGACTGCCTCGATCGCACGATGGGTGGCCGGTGTCGTCACGAGCTCAGCCCGCCGCCCTGGCGTTCGGGTCCATGTAGATCAGCTCCCAGACGTGCCCGTCGATATCCTCGAAACCGTGCCCGTACATGAAGCCGTAGTCCTGCGGCGCGCGCGGCGCCGTGCCGCCCGCGGCGAGCGCCTTGGCGACCAGCGCATCCACCTCGCCCCGGCTTTCGCACGACAAGCCCACCAGCACCTCGGTGCTTTCCTTAGGATCGCAAAGCGACTTGTGGGTAAACGACTTGAACAGGTTCTTGACCAGCAGCATTGCGTAAATGTTCTCGCCGAGGATCAGACACGCCGCCTGGTCGTTGGTGAATTGCGGCTCGAAGCTGAAACCGATCGTGCTGAAGAAGGCTTTCGACCGTTCGAGATTGCCGACGGCAAGATTGACATAGATCTGCTTGTGCATGATGACATCCATTGATCGGGTGGTGCGCTGCGCGGCAACTGCGCATGTGGGCACATGCGGTGCATTTCGCCGCCTCAGTCACGATGCCGCGCATTCGACGCGGCGTTAGATCGACGCGCGGCTCAGCGCTTGCCCGCTTCCAACTCGCGGAACCGGTCTATTTGCGGGCCGGGTTCGAAGTCGTCGAGTTCGAACAGCTGGCGCACTTCGATTTCGCCCTCGGCCTGCTCGCCGAAGGGTGCCGGAAAGCGCCGTGCCCATTCCATCGCTTCTTCGCGCGAGCGGACCTGAATCAGCGTGTAGCCGGCGATCAGTTCCTTGGTTTCCGCGAACGGACCTTCCACCACCGTGCGCTTGCCACCGCTGTAGCGAACGCGCCAGCCTTTGGAGCTCGGTTGCAAGCCGGTGGCATCGAGCAGCACGCCGGCTTTGGCCAGTTCTTCGTGGTACGTGCCCATCGCGGCCAGCAGAGATTCGCCGGGCATTTCGCCGGCTTCGCTGGCGGCAGTCGCTTTGACCAGGATCATGAATCGCATCGCCGTTACTCCTTTTCGTGATGAGGGGGAGAGCCGCGCAGATTTGCTGGCTCCTTACTCATACGACGAGCAATGCACGGCCGGATCGACACCCATATCGATGCATCAGGGAAAACCCCAAAGTCATCTTCAACGGATGCGCCCATCGCTTACGCGAAACAAGGCCCGAGCTTGCGGACTTCGACGGTGCACCACGACGCCGCCGGGCAGGCTTGCGCGATCGCCACGGCTTCGTCACGGCTTTCGCAATTGAGCAGGAAGAAACCGCCGATCATTTCCTTGGCTTCGGTGAACGGGCCGTCGAGCAGTTTCGGCTGGCCGTCGCGTACCTGCACGCGCACGGCGTCTTTCGTTGAGGTGAGTGATTCGACGGCGAGCAGTTTGCCGCGTTCTTTCAGATCGGCGGCGTAACGCACCATCTGGTCGTAGACTTCGCGCCCCGCGGCCTCGCCGCGTTCAATGCGTTGATGCGGGGGTTCGACGATGAGCAGCATGTAAGACATGGCGTCTCCGATTGATCGCGCCGCAGACGTGAACGCCCGGCAGGCGTATGAAGGCAAACACCGCGCTTGCGGTGGGTAGCGAGAGGCAGTCTAGCAAGCGCGGATCACTCCGGCAAACGCTGCCCGACGCCGGTGCGGCGGTCGATCGGGATTTTTACGGAGACTCGTGATCTCCGCGCGGCATGGGGACATGGATTTTTGGATTTGGACGATCGCCCGTTCCCGCTGCTCAGCACACTAAAGCCGCTGAAATGGAAAAACGCCCCATGTGGGGCGTTTTCGTTGACGCATTCTCAGATACGGAATGGCGTACCGCTCAGACCGCCGCTTCCGCAATCGCCCGCACCTGCGCCGAGCGCATCAAACCTTCGATCATTCTCGCTTCCGCGCTCGCAATCTCGCTCAACGATGCCACCGCCAGTTGCCCGTCGAGAATCGCCAGCGCCGTGCACAGGCGGGCGTATTCGTCGTCCTCTAGTGTCCAGGCGCCCTCGCGATGCTCGCGGGCGTCGAGTTGAACCATCGCGGCATGCGCGCTTTCGATGTCGGCCAGCACGTCCTCACCGAGGCCGAGGCGCGCAAGCTCCTGCGACACCAGCAAATGCCGGCTCAACGTCATGTGCAGATTCCGCGCGCCGTGGCCGTGCCGGAACGCGTCGAGCGCGCTGTAGGCCTGCAGGACCATCGCCGAGGTGACCGGCTCGTGTGCGGTGCGGCTAAAGGTCAGCGCGCGCAACAGCGGGGACATGGCCGGCTGGCTGTGCTTGCGGATTCGCGATTTGCTCGACATATCGGTTCAACCTCTTTCGCTAACTTTCGGCTTTACCACCGAATTCTGCACTACTTCGGCGGCAACCGCCGCCGAGGCGCCGGCGGCCTGACAGGGCTCTAATGCGAGTCTGTGTCGCCATCATGGCAAGCAACTATTAAGGCAGACTTAAACGTTCGAAGGACCTGTTCATGCGCGCCGCCTGAACGCGCGCGCCAAAGAAAAAAAGCCCTGTTCCCGCGTGAGAACAGGGCCGGACAGGATGGAAGGGTCGTGCACGCGCGTGGATGCCTGCCGACCTATAACCACCGCAAACCAATCAAGCTGTTGCTACCTCAACTGCTACTGCAAAAAGCGATTACCGACTGAATTGCTGCTATTTACTGCGAAAGCTGTTGCTGCTTTGTACTGCGACTGCATCGCAGCCGGGTTCTTCGTCTTCAACTACGCCTGGCTGCAACCCCCTGCTGATTCGCGCGCCTATTGCATGGATTGCGCGCCGTTTGCATTACTTCTACTTCCTACTGCTTTACTGCCCTGCCGCATTCGACAACGCGGCAAACTGCCATCAACGGTACGGTTCAAAACAACGCGGGGGAAGACCGCGTCGACGGGGCTCGGTGTCTTGTCGCTCCATGGAAAACAGTGTATGCGAGCGCATGCGACGGCAATTGCCCGAAGCGAGGGGAATTGGCAGGCTAATTTAACGAATCGGCGTAACGCGGCGCTTTCCTCTGATGTGAGAGGCGTGCAGGCCGGTTACGCCGTTGTCGGTACGGTGAAATATCTGGCGGATTCTTCGGTGCGAAACGCCGATCGAACCGGCGAAAAAACATCAACCTCGGGCGGCGAAATCACTGATCGTCAGCAATACTTTTTCGCCGGGCCGCGCCAGCATTTTTCTTTCAGCGACGGCGGTAATGCGCTTGCGCCCGTCCGCGAATGTCTTCAGTACGCGTTCCTCGCCGGCGTCGCGTTGCAACCAGAAGTGCTGTTCCAGCGCCTCACGCGTCACAGCGCACTCAAGGTCCCGCCCTCGCGCCGAAAGCTGGAAAATCACCGCGCGTCCGTCTGCCGAGACGCTAGGTTCAAGCTCGATAATCTCCATAGCCCACCTCGCAAAGTTCGTTAAGCCGTTCGCCGTGTTGAACGAACGACGCCGGAAGAAACTGAATGGAAACGCTGGCCATGTGCCGGCTTCTTTTGACTGATGAAATGCGCGCCGCCGCATCGCCGGCTTCATCGCAACTTGCGCAGCGGACGCGTTGGCCCCGTCGCACGGCCGTTCGCCGTCTCGCGCGCGAGGTATCGAACTTGCGTGCACCAGCAATCCGCGGATGAGGCAGAAGCAAAGCCCATGCCAATGCGCACGAGACGTGCGCAGCCGGCCGCGGCCCGAGCGCCGCGAACAGACCCCCGTGACCCGTTCCGCGAGCCGCAAACTCCGGCAGCGCCTGAGGCAGCGCGCATGGCGGCGCACCGATCCGCATGAGTAGGGAGCATCGGCCAATGATATCGGCGCGTGCTTCGAGCAGGGAAGTCGAAAGGCGAAAACATAACCGCGTGGTAAAAAAGCGCTGCTGGCGCGACAATTCACGACAATTTTTACTAGCCATCCCACGCCGGAAACGTTACCAACATGTCCGATCAAGAACCTGCCATTACCCTGCGCCCGGCGCTGAGCGCCGACGAGGCCTTTCTGTTCGAGCTGCGCAAGGCGACCATGACGGAGCATCTCGCACGCGCCGGCGAACCTTCGAACGACGCCGAACATCGCGCGCGTCTGCTGCATCGTTACGACACGGCGCGCGTGATCTGCGTCGACGGCGCGCCGGCCGGTTTGCTGAAAGCGCATCGCACCGAGACCGAGTGGATCCTCGTGCAATTGCAGATCTCGCCGGAGCGCCAAGGGCGCGGCATCGGCGAACGCGTGCTGCATACTGTCCTGCAGGCCGCGCAAGCCGACGCGCTGCCGTTCGCGCTCAAGGTGCTCAAAGGCAATCCCGCGAAGCGCCTGTACGAGCGCCTGGGCTTCGAGACCACCGGCGAAGATGACAGACAGTTTCACATGAGGCGCGCGCCGCGCGCGTCGGCGGAAACTGAAGCAGAATAAATGGCGGATAAAGACTGCTCGACACATCGGAACGCAATGGACTTTGTTATGACACTTCGCGACACCTCAGCCATCGCCAGCTGGCACGCCCACGTCTATTTCGATTCGAGCAGCCGCGACGCCGCGTGGGCGTTTCGCGAGCAAATCGAAGCGCGCTGGAACGGCAAGCTGCAAATGGGCCGCTTCCACGAGCGGCCGGTCGGACCGCATCCCATGTGGTCGTATCAGCTCGCGTTCGCGCAGGAGCAGTTCGCCGAACTGGTTGGCTGGCTCACGTTGAATCACGGCGCGCTGGATATTTTCCTGCACCCGAATACCGGCGACGCGTTGCGCGATCATCGCGACGCGGCAATGTGGATCGGCCATTCGCACGAGCTGGCGCTGAGCGCGTTGCTCTGAAGAGCTCGGAACGCGTGCCGCTCACACATTCGTATACGAACTGCACCAGCCACGCGCGGCCACCTGCTTGTCGCCGAACAGCGTGCAGCCGCCGTATGCGTCGGTGGCTTTGCCCTGGAACAGCGAGCAATTGCCGCATGTTTGTCCGGCGGCGTAATCAGGGAACTTCGTTTTGTCGACCTTCGATGCGTCCTCTTTATAACCGACGGCTTGTGCCTTCGGATCGGCTTCGCTGAGTGCGTTCGAGGTGCCGGCAAATGCGGTGCGCGACAGCATGAGCGATGAGCCCACGCCCACGCTCAGCAGCAGAAAATGACGGCGCGATGTTTTCATTTTGATCCGTTGGAAAGTGAGGGCGCTCGTCGATCGACATGAATAGACATTGAGCGCGGTCATTCGATAAATCGCGTGAACCGTTCAACCGGCTCGCGCTCGGTGCTCTTTCGCTGCGCCCTCATTGCACGCCGCGAACGCAACGGCATCATCTTCCATACCGAAGCACCGTACTCGTTGCCGCAATCACATGATCTTTCACCGCAGCGAGCAACGCGTCCCTCGTCAAGCCGGCCGGCAACGCATCAGGCGGCAGATCGAGCGCATAGACTTGGGCCACATAGTGATGCGGAACATCGCCAACCGGCGGACACGGTCCGTAATAGCCAAGGCCGCCGGTCCGGTTCGTTCCGCTTACGCTACCGGCGGGCGGCGCGGCACCGGCACGCAGTTCTGTCGTCGACACGGCGACGCCGTACAGCACCCAGTGCACTATCCCCAGCCCCTTTGCGCCGTCGGGATCGAAAAGCGTGATCGCGTAACTCTTCGTGCCGGCAGGTGCATTGCGCCATTGCAGAACCGGCGAGACATTGCCGCCGCCGCAATTGTTTGCGCTCGCCGCATGACTCGAATCCAACGTGCCGCCATCGGCGAGACCCGGCGACGATACCGCGAACGGCTCCGCCGCGCGGACACTCGCCGCTGAAAAAATCAGCGCGGCGCATAAGCCGACAGATAGCCGTCGGCGTGCAAGGCCAAAGTGATCGCTTCGCATCATCGTGGTTATCCGTTGTTAGTCCGCTCGTCCGAAAGGACGGCTGGCGTAAAGCGCACATCACCGGTGCACATCACCGCCGTCGATGGCAAACGTTTTGGCCGAGCGCTTTATTCCGTCGACACGTTCGAAATCCCCCGAGTGTCGCTTGCCGAACCGATCACTTGAAGCGACCGGTCCGTTTGTTAGCCTCCGGTAACTGCCGCGTCTCGCGCACGGACTTCGGATGCCATAGCCGCGCGCCGCCTTCAATACCCGCATCGTTCGAAACGGTTGCGACGTTCGCCGGCAACTCAATCGTGAGACGCGCCGCGTTGCCGCCGCCGATCCACAACCTGTCGTAATTCACCAGCGAATTCAGAATCCCGATCACCTTCTGGACGCGCCGGTTCCAGCGCTTATTCCCCACCTTCTCACGCGCGGCCTCGCCGATGTACTCGTCATAGGCGACGCCCTTCTTACTCACCGGATGATGCGCAAGCTCCAGGTGAGGCATCAATTCGCCGTCGCGAAAGAGCGCCGTTCCCGCGCCCGTGCCGAGCGTCAGCACGAATTCGATGCCGTGACCTTCGATCGCGGCAAAGCCCTGCATCTCGGCGTCGTTGATCATGCGAACCGGCAAACCGCCCAGGCGTTGCGCCAACGCATCCGCGAGCGGAATGTCGTGCCAGCCCTCAATGCCGAAGTGCGGTGCCGTGAGAATGCGGTTGTTGCGCACCACGCCCGGAAAACCGATCGACATCAGCGCGGGCGGCGCCTGTCTGACGAGCGGCTCGACCAGCTTCGCCAACGCATCCACCAGTTGATCCGGTGTGCACGGATGCGGCGTCGCCACGCGCACGCGTTCGGTTTGCATCTGCCCGTCCGCACCGATGATCGCGGCTTTCAAGCCGGTGCCGCCGACGTCGATCGCCAGAATCCGCTCGGTACTGTCTTTTACTTTCGCCTTACGTGTCGTCACGGTGTCCCCTGATTGTGTTTGCGTATTGAAGCGTCTGATGGCGTTACTTTTTCTCGACCACATTCTTTTTCGAAGGCCGCCACGCATGACCGTCGCGCGCCAACAGCGCGTCAGCTTGCGCGGGTCCCTCGCTGCCGGCCGCATACCCGTGCACTGCAATCGCGCCGCCGGTTTTCGGATGCAGTACGTCGTCCACCGCGCACCAGCTCGTTTCGATGCTGTCCGCACGCTGAAACAGCGTCTCGTCGCCGAGCATGCAGTCGTACAGCAACGTTTCATAACCGACGTTGGCACGCTCCGCGAAAAAGTCGCCATAGTCGAACGAAGACTGCACCGCGCCGATCTGCATCACCGGCCCCGGCGTTTTCACGTTGAAGTCGAAGCTCGTGCCATGCGCGGGATCGATGCGCAAGGTCAGCACGTTCGGCGTCAACGCGTCGACGGGTGTGTCGCGGAACAAGCGGAACGGCACGGGCTTTAGTTGCACTGAAATCTCCGTGCGGCGCGCGGCGAGCCGCTTGCCGGTGCGCAGATAAAAGGGCACGCCGGCCCAGCGCCAGTTCTCGATGAACACGCGGGCCGCCGCGTAAGTTTCCGTCGTACTGCCTGGCGCAACGTCCGGTTCCTCGCGATAGCCGATGCCCGCGGGGCCGCTTTCGTATTGGCCGAAAACGATGTCGTCTGGCGTCAGCGGCTGGATCGCGTCGAAGATTTCGGCCTTCTTGTCACGCACGGCTTCGGCATCGAACGAATTGGGCGGTTCCATGGCGACCATGCCCAACAACTGGAACAGGTGGTTCGGCACCATGTCGCGGAACGCGCCCGTCTGCTCGTAGAACTTGCCGCGCCCTTCCACGCCAATGGTTTCAGCTGCCGTGATCTGCACACTGTCGATGTATTCGCGCCGCCACATCGGTTCGAACAGCGCATTCGCGAAGCGCACGGCGAGAATACTCTGCACGGTGTCCTTGCCGAGAAAGTGATCGATGCGATACACCTGCGATTCTTTCGCATACGACAGGATGTGCGCGTTCAGATCGCGCGCCGTGGCGAGATCGGTGCCGAACGGTTTCTCGATCACGATGCGGCGAAAGCCGCCGCTCCCGCCCTCGCCTTCTTTCAGCAAGCCCGCTTTGCCGAGGTGCTCGACGATGGGTTTGAAAAAACGCGAACCGACCGCGAGATAGAAGATCACGTTGCCGTCCGGCGTTTGATCGAGCTTCTGCTTGAGCTTAGTAAACGTGTCGTCGGTTTCGAATTCGCCGGCCATGTATTCGAGGCGTTGCGCGACCCAGTCCCACGCTTTGTCGTCGAGCTTGCCGGCGTGGAAGGTGCTGGCTTTGTCGGCGGCGAACTGTTGCAGCGATTTGTGCAGGTCGTCGCGCCACTCGCTCGTCTCGCGCGCGCCATGATTCACGCCGACGATTTTCATGCCGCCGTCGAGCAGGCCGTCCACCGCGAGGTTGTACAGCGCGGGCATCAGGAGCCGTTTCGTCAGGTCACCGCCCGCGCCGAAGATCACCAGCGTGCAAGGCGGCGCCGGCCGCTTGCCGGCCGGCGATGCGGGCGCATTGTGCGGGCCCGCGCTGACTTTGCAACTGGGTTCGCGGCTGACGCTGTCGGATGATGAGGTGTTCGGTGTAGTCGACATGGGATTCACTTTCGGAAGCCAATGGAACGGATGTGGCGATACATGAAAGACCGCGCTTGAGCCCAAGCGCAGCCGAGAGTTCAGGTACGAACCCGCGCACGCCATACAGGGGCCGACGCCGAAGCCAAAACCGGCTCCGGCTCCGTGATGGCGGGTGTGGGCGCGGTCGGAATCGGCGCCCGCTCCGGTTCACCCGCCAGCGGCACATTACCCGACGCCGCCATCGCACGCGGTTGCAGCAGCAACGCAACCAGCCCGCTCCAGCCGGTCTGGTGCGAAGCGCCCACGCCGCGCCCGTTGTCGCCATGGAAATACTCGTGGAACAGGATCAGATCGCGCGACCGAGGGTCGGTTTGCAACAGCGGATACGCGCCCATCACCGGACGCTCGCCGTCCTTATTCTTGAGGAACAGCGTGGTGGCCCGGCGCGCCAGCTCGTCGGCGATCTCGCTGAGCGAGAACTTCTGCCCTGAGCCGGTCGGATACTCGACGCGAAAATCGTCGCCGTAATAGCGGTGAAATTCGTATAGCGACTCGATCAGCAGATAGTTCACCGGCATCCACACCGGACCGCGCCAGTTCGAATTGCCGCCGAACACGCGCGTATCCGATTCGGCCGGCAAGTACTTCACGCAAAAACTGTTGCCGTTGTAGTTGAACTCGAACGGATGGTCGCGATGGAATCGCGATAGTGCCCGCACGCCGTGATCGGAGAGGAATTCGCTTTCGTCGAGCGCACGGCGCAACAAGGCCTTCATGCGATGTCCGCGCAATACCGAGAGCAGCAGCGCATTGCCCTTGCCCGGCTCGTTCCAGCGCGAGACCAGCTTCGCCAGATCGGGGCGATGTTCGAGGAACCAGACGAGCCGCTCGCGCAGACACGGCAAGTTGCCATGCAAGCGCTCTTCGAGCACGTGCACCGCAAAAAGCGGAATCAGACCGACGATCGAACGCACCCGCATCGGCACGCTGGTGCCGTCGGGCAGGCGCAGCTTGTCGTAGAAGAACTCGTCCTCGCTGTCCCATAGGCCGGTATCGCAGCCGTCGTCGCAACTCACGGCCTCGGCGATATACAGAAAGTGCTCGAAAAACTTCACACCGATATCGACGAACACATGGTTCGCATACGCGAGTTCCAGCGCGATACGCATCAGGTCGAGCGCGTACGCGGCCATCCACGCGGTGCCGTCGGCCTGATCGATGTGACCGCCGGTAGGCAGCGGCGAAGAGCGGTCGAAGATGCCGACGTTGTCGAGCCCGAGAAAGCCGCCCTGAAAAATATTGCGTCCGTCGGCGTCCTTGCGGTTCACCCACCACGAGAAATTCAGCAACAGCTTGTGAAAGACGAGCTCCAGAAAATCGCGATCCGCCTTGCCGGTGAGCGCGCGGTCGATCTCATAGACACGCCACGCGGCCCAGGCATGCACCGGCGGATTGGCGTCGCCGAGCGCCCATTCGTAGGCTGGCAACTGGCCGTTCGGATGCTGATAGCGGTCCTTCACCAGCAGCAGCAACTGACGCTTCGCGAACGCCGGATCGATCAGCGCGAAAGCGGCCGCATGAAACGCCAGGTCCCACGACGCGTACCACGGGTACTCCCACTTGTCCGGCATCGACACGATGTCGGCGTTGCACAGGTGCCGCCAGTCCGCATTGCGGGCATGTTTGCGCGAGGCCGCCGGCTTGGGCTGCAACGGATCGCCGTCGAGCCAGCGCTGCACGTCGTACTGGTAGTACTGCTTGGACCACAGCATGCCGGCAAGCGCCTGACGCTGCACGAGACACGCGTCGGGGTCGTCGATCTCATGTTGCAGCGCGCCGTAAAATTCGTCGGCCTCGGCGATACGGTGCGCGAACACCGCATCGGCATCGAGCTGCGTATCGGCGGAACTCGACTGCGGACACCAGCGCATGTACACCACGGCGCGCCCATGCGGACCGAGCTCAATCGGCGCATGGGCGGCGGCCTTGGTGCCGGCGTCGCGGCGTATCGCCTGATCGTCGCGGTGCACGAGGTAATCGTTGAAGCCGTCCTTGAACGGACCCGTGCCTTCCATGTTGAACAGGCGCTTGACGTTGGTGTCGTTCTCGCAGAAGAGCCACGTGATTTGCGGTGCGTCTTTCGACCAGGCCGTCACCACAATCGGGTCATGTCCACGATGATGCCCGAGCACATGCGCTTCGCCGTTGTGATCCGTGGCCGCGACGAGCGACGGCTTCTCCTTGTTTTCCTTCCACGACCACGAATTGCGCGCCCAGATTTGCGGAAGCACATCGAGCGAGGCCGCCTCGTCCGCGCGATTCTCAATCGTCACGCGCATCAGAATATCGTCGGGCGCGTGTTTTGCGTATTCGACCTGCACGTCGAAATAACGCAAATCGTCGAACACGCCGGTGTCGAGGATTTCGTACTCCGGCATGTCGCCGCCGCGGCGCGCGTTCTCCTGGACCAGGTCGTCGTATGGAAACGCGGCGTGCGGGTACTTGTAGAGCATGCGCATGTACGAATGCGTAGGCGTGCCGTCGAGATAGAAGTACAACTCCTTCACGTCCTCGCCATGATTGCCTTGCGCGTTGGTGAGGCCGAAAAGACGCTCTTTCAGGATCGGGTCCCGGCGATTCCACAACGCGAGCGACACGCACCAGCTCAGCGTGTCGTCGCCGAAACCGGCGATGCCGTCCTCGCCCCAACGGTAGGCGCGGCTGCGCGCATGGTCGTGCGGAAAGTAGTCCCACGCGGTGCCGTTCGCGCTGTAATCCTCGCGCACGGTTCCCCATTGACGCTCGCTGAGATACGGTCCCCAGCGCTGCCAATGGGCACAGTCGGCCGAATGCAGGCGTAAACCTTCAATTGTGGCGAGCAGATCGGCAGCGCGCAGCGGTGGCATGACTACGTCCTTGCATCAGGCTTGCGGTCGGACTCACATCCTAGCGCGGTTTACGCGACCTTGGGCTCCAACTACGCAAGCAGGCTTTCCATGCGCAGCAACTCTCCTAGCGACCACGCCTGAAACGGCGCGCCGGCAGTCGCGTGAGGGACGTCGCCGCCGGCAATCTCGGAGAGATGATCGAGGCCGGCGTGGTCGAGGTGCGCGTACAGCGGGTCGAGAAAACGCGCTTTGGCTTCGGCGCGAGCATCCGCTGCGTTGCCGTGAACCCGCAGCCATGCTTCGACAAACGGGCCCAGCAGCCACGGCCAGACGGTTCCTTGATGATAGGCGCCATCGCGCTCCAGCGGCGAGCCGCCGTAGCGCCCGCGGTAGGCGGGATCGGACGGCGCCAGCGTTCTCAGGCCAAGCGGCGTGAGCAGGTGCGCCTCGACCTGATCGAGCACCGCGCGCGCCGCCGTGCCTTCGAGCAACGGAAACGGCAGGCCGCCTATGGCAAAAATCTGGTTTGGGCGGATCGAGCGATCAATGCTGCCTTGAACGAAATCCACGTCGACGTTATCGAACAGCGCCTGGGTGGACGGGTCGATGAAGCGTTCATGAAACGCTTGCAACGCTCGCTCGGCGGGTTTCTGCCACTGCGGGTTCCACATTGCTGCAATGCGCAATGCGCTGATCCACAGCGCCTGCACTTCCACCGGTTTGCCGATGCGCGGCGTGACCACCCAGTCGCCGACTTTTGCGTCCATCCACGTGAGTTGCATGCCGGGGACGCCGGCGTTCAGCAGGCCGTCGGCGGCGGATGCCTTGATGTTGAAGCGCGTGCCGTTCATGTAGCCCGTGAGGATGGCTTCGGCGGCTTGCTGAAGGCGCGTTCGGGTGGCGGCGCTCGCGTGTGGCGTCGCCAGATAATCGTGCACCGCGACGATGAACCATAACGACGCATCGACGGAGTTGTATTCGGGCGTGTCGCCGTAGTCTGGGAAACGGTTCGGCAGCATGCCTTCGGATAGCGTGCCCGACCATTCGAGCAGGATCGCTTCGGCCTCGTCGAGACGGCCCGATGCGATCAGCAAGCCGCGCATCGCGATGAACGTGTCGCGGCCCCAGTCGGTGAACCACGGGAAGCCTGCGAGGATCGTGCGGCCTTCGCTGCGCGTGACCACGTAGGCGTCGGCGGAGCGTTGCAGGCGGGAGCCGGGTGCGCTGCGGCGTTGCTGTTCGAGGCGTGCGAGGTCTACTGTATGGGCGGCTGGCAGTTTCGCGTTTGCTGGTTGCGCCGATTCGATTGCGGCCGCGGCGGTTACGCTCGACGCGCTGAGGATTATCACCGCTTCGCTCGCAGCCAGATCGAAGCTGAATACGCCGGGCGTCGCGAGATCCTCGCTGAAGTCGAGGCCACGCTCTTGCTCGCGAACGTAGCAGAAGTTTCGATACCAATCGGGCGCGTGCGTGTAGACGCCATTCGTCGCTGCGTTGACGACAGGCACGTCACCGTAGGGTTGCCAACTCACGCATGCCTGGTCGTTGCTGATCCGCGCGCTGAAATTGAATGCGGGATTTTCGTGGTGCAGTGCGTGATAATCACGCCCCGAAAGCAAAGGCCTCACTTTCAAAGTGAACGTGCGCATCTCTGGTGATGCCTGAACGCCGTCGAGCCGCCAACGCAACACCGTTTCGCGCGTCGCCTTGCTCACGAACACTTCGGCTGTGAGCACCCGCTTCGTATCGAGCTCAAAGCGCCACGTCGGCCACGGCGCGGTGTCGAATGCGAGCAGGCTCGCCGTCACGTCAGGATAGACCACGTCCGGCACATACCGCTGCATGTTCAACGGATAACGCTTGCCGTCCGCTTCGAGCCACGCCTCCACGCCGTTGACGAGCACCATGCGCCCACCGGGCGCTCGCGTGGCAGTGAGCAGCAACGCGTGATAGCGGCGCGTACGCAACGTGCCGACGGTGCCCGATGCGAAACCGCCGAAGCCGTCCGCCTCCAGCCATTCGTCTTCGAGACGCGTGATGTCGAAAGGTCTTTCGATGCGTGTCATGAATTTACCGGAATAGACAAAGCCGCGAATCTTTCGGTATGCCTGGGCTTCCGGCATATGGCGCTACGGTGAAAATTGTCCTGCTTATCGCTTTCCATTTCCTTTCGAACAACCGACGTATCGAACCAGTTTCACTCACTCGCAAACGTTTCACAATTATTTCTTGAAAGGATTAGAGACTGCATCCGCCTTCACGAAACTGGATGCAGACATGAGAAGAGACAAACGCCTCGCAAGCGCTGCTTTTGTTGCGCTCGCAACGTTCACGTTGAGCGGCTGCGGCGCGGATGATTCCGCGCCGGCTTCAACCACTTCAGCATCTTCATCGCCCACGGTTGCGAACAACGATGCCGCGCAAAGCGCAGCGACGACGCCCGCGACTGCAATGCTCAATGCATCCGCGCCGCTCGCGGCGAACCCGTCCGTGGCTTCCGACGCGATCACGCAAAACATGCAAGCCAGTCTCGCCGCGGACAGCCATCAAGTCGCGCCGGTCATGCACCACGCACCCGGCGACAGCGCCAGCGGCAACTAACCCGATTCCCCCGGCGCGCGAGGCGCGCTATTCTTCCCCCCGCAGAAGGTGATATTCGATGACATCAAATAGCCGTCGCCGTTTCCTGCAGACCGTGGCTTCATCCGCCGGCGCTGCTGCCGCGCTGACCGCGCTGCCCGAGTCGATTCGCAATGCGCTTGCCGTGCCCGCGTTTTCGCGCACGGGCACGATCCGCGATGTCGAGCACATCGTCGTGTTCATGCAGGAGAATCGCTCGTTCGACCACTACTTCGGCCACCTGCGGGGTGTGCGTGGCTACAACGACCGCTTCCCGATTCCGCTGCCGAGCGGCAAGCCGGTCTGGTATCAACCGTCGAAGGCCGACCCGACCAAGCCGGTGCTGCCGTTCCATCTGGATACGTCCACGACCAGCGCGCAATGCGTCGGCGACCTCGACCACTCCTGGTATAAGACCCACGCCGCGATCGACGGCGGCCGCTACGACCAGTGGCCGGCCACCAAGACCGACATGACGATGGGCTATCACCTGCGCAGCGACATTCCGTTCCACTACGCGCTGGCCGATGCATTCACCATCTGCGACGGTTACTTCTGTTCGCTGCCGGGACCGACGCACCCGAACCGTTCGTATCTGATGACCGGTATGGTCGATCCGACCGGCACGCTGGGTGGTCCGCTGCTCGACAACAACGATTTCGTCGACGGCGACGGTCCGCCGAATTATCAATTGCTCTCGTGGACCACGTACCCGGAACGCCTGCAAACCGCGGGCATTTCGTGGCAGGTGTATCAGCAGGGTTTGACCGGCGCCGATCCGCTGAACGGCAACTACGGCACCAACATCCTGCAGAACTTCACGAACTTCATCAATGCGCAGCCGGGTTCGCCGTTGTATGAGCGCGCGCAAACCGTGCGCACGATCGCCGATCTGAAGGCCGACGTGCTGGCGAACAAGCTGCCGCAAGTGTCGTGGTTGTGCCCGCCGGCCGCGTACTCCGAGCACCCGAGCTATACGCCCGCGTATGGCGCCGAATACACGTCGCAGGTTCTCGATGCGTTGACGTCGAATCCCGAGGTGTGGAGCAAGACCGTGCTGTTCATCATGTACGACGAGAACGATGGTTTCTTCGATCACCTCGTGCCGCCGCAACCGGCGACGACGCCTGCCCAAGGCAAGTCGACGGTGAGCACCGAGGGCGAAATCCACAACGTGGTGAATCCGGCGCGCGGCGGCAGCTACACCGCTGACGGCTTGCCGTACGGCCTCGGCCCGCGTGTGCCGATGACGATCGTGTCGCCGTGGAGCAAGGGCGGTTTTGTATGCTCGCAGGTGTTCGATCATACGTCGGTGATTCGCTTCATCGAAACGCGGTTCGGCGTGTACGAGCCGAACATCACGGCATGGCGCCGCGCGGTGTGCGGCGATCTGACGACTGCGTTCGACTTCCGCACGCCGGACTCGAAGGTGCCGCAACTGCCGGACACGAGTAACTACAAGAGCATCGCCGACAACCAGTGCGCGACGCAGCCGAAGCCGAGCGTTCCCGCGATGCCCGGCGCGATCGATCCGCAGGAAAGCGGGATTCGTTTCGCGCGTGCGTTGCCGTATGAGTTGCATGTGAACGGTCACGCGGATGTGAAGAAGAATACGTTCGAGATTTCGTTCGGCAACACCGGCGACCAGGGCGCGCACTTTTATGTGTATGCGACGAACCGAACCGACGGTCCGTGGCGCTACACCGTCGAAGCGGGCAAGTCGCTCGGCGAGACTTTCGATCTGACGACGACGAATGGCGCTTACGCGTTCGAAGTGTTCGGGCCGAATGGTTTCGTTCGCAAGTTCGCGGGCGATACGCAGCAGGCGACCGCTACGGCGCAGGCGTCGCAGGCTGCGGGTTTCCATGGCAACGGCAAGCCGGCGCAGCCTGAAGTCAAGGTGCAATACGATGTGGCGAACGGGAATGTGTTTCTGAGTTTCAGCAACACGGGCAGTGGCGTGGCTCGCTTGACGGTGAGCGACAACGCTTACGGTGCACGCGTGCGTCCGGTGTTGGTGCCGGCTGGGGCGCATATTGAAGAGGCCTGGGTGCTGGCGTCGAGCCATCATTGGTACGACTTGACGGTGACGAGCAATGACGATGCGAATTTCTCGCGTCGGTTGGCCGGGCACGTTGAGAATGGGCGGCCGAGTATTAGCGATCCGGCAGCGGTGGCGCCGGTGTTGGTTACTGGTTAAGTCGCGTTAGGGGATGGGCTTCGGTTGGGCAAGAAGGGGCTGGGTCAAGCGCCGTCACGCACGGGAACGCGCAGGACGGCCCAGACCAGGCAAGCGCTCGCGGCGTGACGCACGGTCTCGGCGGGCGCTTGCCGGCACACAAACCGCGTTGGGAGCGCTGCGGGACGCAAAAACCTACGCCCCCAACAAAACCCCCGTCCTAAACGCCCGCGTCCCCGTCACCCGCCCCAACGGCGCCCCGGCCGTCACAAACCGAATAGCTCGCCGCATATAAAACACCCCTTCCGTCTTACTCGAAACCGTAGTCGTCGCATCAGTCAACGGATCGACGATATCGAACAAAGCCTGGCCGACGCGAATCGTGTCCCCAATCCTCGCGCGATGAATCAGAATCCCGCTCACCGGCGCATAAAACTGCTCACTGCCAGCGAGCGGCGTCGCGGGCGTCAGCAGTTCCGGCAACGGCTTCGCATCAATCAGAATCGCCTTGCGCCACACGAGATAATTGACAATCGCGTCAGCATCCTCTTGCGCCACTTCATAAGAAACATCGCGCTGCCCGCGGCATTCAACCGTCACCGCGATCGTTCCATTCGGCACCGGTTTATCGGCAGGCATTTCCTGCTGCAACTTCCACCACAACAAGCTATGCGTCTCATCAAACGACTCACCGCCTGAGTTAGTCGCAAGCAGCGAAGCCTGCGCTCCGAGATACCGAGCCAAAGGTTCGAACTCGGGCCACGCGGCCTCGCTGGTATAGAGGTGCATTGCCGCCTCCAAAGAACAATGCAAATCGATCACGACGTCCGCATCGAAAGAGAGTTTCAGCAAAGCCAGGTGCAAAGACTCGAACTCAGTCAGCGGTTTCTGTTCCGCCAACTCAGCCGCAATCAACTCACGAACGATCCGCCGATTCTCCGCAACATTGGAACCCAAAACCTCTTTGGCCCGCGCCGCCAGCTTCGAGAACTGCATGAAGTGTCGATTGAAGTTCCTGCCGCTGCCTAAATCGAACCGCCCAAGAAACTGACCCAGCACGTATTGGCCGAGCCCGACCGGATTAGCCACCGGCACCAGCACGATTTCCGCATTCAGCGCACCCTGCTTCTCCAGTTCGAATAATCGACGCTTGAGCAAAACAGTTGTCAGCATCGCGGGCGTTTCATCGGCATGCAGCGACGACTGGATATAGATCTTCTGCCCGCTATTAGCCGAGCCGAAGTGAAACGACACCAGTTCGCGGTGCGTGCCGATAGCCGGCGATAAAAGCGGAATCGATTGCCTGTTCATGAGCTGATGATCTGAAGAAGATATAGCGAGTAGGAAGTCAAAAAATCAATTGCCGTACGGATCGAAGTCGAAGTACTTTTTCGCGATCTGCGCATACGTGCCGTCCTTGAGCATCGAAGCGATCGCCGCATTCATGGACGCCTGCACCGCGGTCTCATCCTTGCGCAAGCCGATGCCCACGCCGCGGTCGCCCATCGAAAGCGGTTCGCCGACAAACGCAAAGCCCTTGCCCGCCGGCGTACGCAAAAAACCAATGTCCGCTTCCACCGAACCGAGCAGCGCGCCGTCGAGCCGGCCATTCCGCAAGTCGGCAAATACTTCGTCCTGACTCTTATAGGCGATCACATGCGCACCGATCGGCGCCCAGTTCTTCAGCGCGTAGCCTTCGAACTGCGTCCCGGACTGCACGCCGATCTGCTTGCCGGCCAGCGCGTTCATGCCGCCCGCAAGCGCCGAACCTTGCCGCGCGATCAGCCGCGATTTGAATTGAAAGAGCTTCGACGAAAACAGAATCTGTTGCTCGCGCTTCTCGGTGATCGCCATCGACGACAGGATCGCGTCGATCTTGCGCGCCTGAAGCGCCGGAATCATTCCCGCGAATTCGAGTTCCACCCACTGACAACGCGCGTGGATGCGCCGGCAGATTTCGTTGCCGAGATCGACGTCGAAACCTTTGAAGCTGCCGTCGGGCGCCTTGATGTCCATCGGCGGATAGCTCGGATCGATACCGAGGCGCAGCGTGTCGGGCTCAGCGGCAAACGCGCCGCTGCTGAAAGTCAGCGCGGCGCTCAAGATCATCAGCGGAATTTTCATGGGAGACGGAGAGTGGTTGGGCGGAGGACGACAGGCTCATGCTATGCCGCGCCCGCGCCTCTAAATAGTCCCATTCGGACTATCATGATCACTTTTCCCGATCACAGATAGAAGCTTTCATGGCGTTGACGATCTCCCAACTGCGCGCGTTCACCGCCATTGCCGAGCACGGCAGCATCCGCGCGGCGTCGCGGGCGCTCGGTATCGCGCAGAGCGGCATCACGCAGCAGTTGCAGAACCTCGAATCGATGCTGGGCGCGACCTTGTTCACCCGCACGAATCGCGGCATCGCGCTGACGGCGCTCGGCCAGCGCCTGTTGCAGCGGGCCGGCACCATCATCGGCGAATGCGAGCGCGCCGAGCAGGAAGTGCGGCAACTACGCGGCGACTACGTCGGCGAGGTTACGTTCGGTATGACGACCGAGCCGCTGGTCGACGCGTTCGCGCCGGTGCTGATGGAATTTCGCTCGCGCTTCGAGCGGGTCGCGGTGCATCTACGCACCGGCACCTCGCGGATGATGATTTCGTGGATTCGCGAAGGCTCGCTCGACTTCGCGGTCGCGCTAGTGTCGAAGCACACCGATACGGCCGATCTGTCCGTGACGCCGCTTTATCCGTCCGATCCGGTGATCGTCTGCCGCCAGGGTCATCCGAAAGCCGGCGCGACGTCGCTTGCCGAACTGGTCGATTGCACGTGGGTGGCGACGCGCTCGCCGAATCTCACGGACGATCCGCAAATCAACCGCCTCAGTTATCTGTTCGAAAGCCACGGTTTGCCGCCGCCGAAAATCGTCGCGACGGTGGAAGGTTTGTACGAGACGCTGCATCTGGTGGGCGCGACGGATTGCCTGTCGCTGGAAGCGTCGATCGTGGCGAAGCGCGGGCCGTTCGCGAGCACGCTCACTTCGATCAATGTGCGCGAGCGCGCGGTCGAACAAAACGTGTGCCTGCTGCAACGCGCGGCCATCCCGCTCACGCCCGCCGCGCAGGAACTGGCGACGATGATTGCGTCGTACACGCGCACGGTGAGGGCGCGGTGAGTGCCGGGTTCAATGCAGCGCAAAGGGCGATGCTCTATGCTCTTCGGAATGCCTCGATACACAGCGAAATCATTGGCCTTTCGCGCCGCATCGAGTCTTCACATGTCGTAGACCATCAACAGGAGTTTCCCAAATGATGAATCGAGACAATCCCGTCTGGTTGATTACAGGTTGTTCAACCGGATTCGGCCGCGAACTGGCCAAGCTGGTATTGGAGCGCGGCTGGCGCGCCGTGGTCACCGCACGCGACCCGTCGAAGGTGAAAGATATCGCCGAAGCATACGGCGATCGCGCGCTGGTTCTGCCGCTCGACGTGACCAACCGCATGCAGATCGAAGACGTCGTCACGCAAGCGAAGCAGCGTTTCGGCCGCATCGACGCGCTCGTCAATAACGCGGGTTATGGTTACCTGGCCGCCATCGAAGAAGGCGAGGACGACGAAGTCCGCGCCATGTTCGAGACCAACGTGTTCGGTCTGGTCGACATCACCAAGGCGGTGCTGCCGGTCATGCGCGAACGGCGCAGCGGGCTGATCGTCAACGTGTCGTCGATCGGCGGTCTTGCGAGTTTCGCGGCGACCGGCTATTACCACGCCACCAAATACGCGGTGGAGGGCTTGTCCGAATCGCTCGCGACGGAAGTGAAGCCGCTCGGCATCGACGTCCTGATCGTCGAGCCGGGGCCGTTCCGTACGAACTGGGCAGGCCCGTCGATCAAACAATCGGCCACGGTGATCGACGACTACGCGGCCACGGCCGGCGAACGCCGCAAGCAGACCGAAGCGCGCAGCGGCAAGCAGGCGGGCGACCCGGTGCGCGCCGCGCAGGCGATCATCGATGCGGCGCTGTCGGACAAGCCGCCGCTGCGATTGCTGCTTGGTAGGACCGCGCTTGAACTCGCGCGCAAAAAGCTGGATTTCATGCGCGGCGACTTCGATGCATGGGAGGCTACGACGGTTGGCGCGGATTATCCGGAAGGAACGGGTTAAGGCTGCTGTTGTCTTGCCCGGCACTTAGCCGGGCCGCGGTGGAACTGTCCAGACCGTTTGATATGGCTGGTGCGATTGAACCGTGAAAGCCGCCCGTCCGATTCAAAACTCGACCAACGCAAAATCTTCCTTGCCCACGTCGCAGAGCGGGCAGCGCCAGTCGGCCGGAACATCCGCCCAGCGCGTGCCGGGCGCGATACCTTCGTCCGGCAAACCAGCGGCTTCGTCGTAGACCCAGCCGCAGATCACGCAGACCCATTGCTTGAAGTCCTCCGCCGAGCTTGCGTTTTCGGCCGCCGCATTTGGCGCATCGGCTGCTTGCGACGCCGGTGTCTCGTCGAGGCTCACCACGAGCGGCGCGGCAGTGCCCACGCCACTTTCTGCAAGACGCGCCTGCAAGCTTTCCAACAACCGCTGCGCTTCGGCCTGCGTCAGATCGATCCAGTACGGATCGCCGGCGCCGTCATTGAGCCGCTCAGGGGAAAACTGGATTTCTACGGCTACGCCCTTCTTGTACATGGCAAATCGGAATATCGATGAGGCCGGCAGCGCGTGCCGGCGTAAGGTCTGAAGCGTGGACTAGACCAGCTGATTCAGCAGAATGGAGGCGATCAGGCCGGCGGCGCCGATGATGCCCAGCAATTGCAGCAGAGTGAGGGATTTACGGGATGCGGTGGGGATGTGTTGCGTCGTCACGAAGTGTTCTTGAAAATGAGGAAAAGCGAAATGGTACACGGGTGCACGGCCTGCACATCTCGAATGGCGCAAACCTTTATGCATCAGATGCCATTATCGCTGCTCGATGGTGCCGGATTGCCTACCGAGCGGAGATGGATTAATTCCTCGCGCGGTGGAAAGTTCGCTTACGCCCGATTACACCCATTCATTGGCGTCATTGGCGTGGCACCGCGTCCCGCGCGGCGCCAAAAGCCACTATCAGCTATTCGCCAACGGATTACCGTGACGCGAATCCCAGAAACGAATCACAGCCGTATCGCCCGTGCCGGCGCCCACCACTTGATCCGGCGCGCCGCGCTCGCGCAGCAACGCCCGCAGTTCGTTGATAACGGGAAACACCTCATGATTCCAGTCGGCGCCCTGCGAATCGTGCGCGCGCTGTTCGGCTTCGACGATCTCGCGGTCTTCCTTGAAAATGCGCTCGGTGAACCACACGAGGAGCGGCCACGCGAGATTCAGCGCGCCGGGAATCCCCGGCTTGCGAATCGACAGCAGCCCGAACGTGCGATTGGTGCGCTGCTCGCGATCGAGCGGCACGTAGACGATCCACAAATCCATCACCAGCGTCTGCTCGGACGTGCGGATCTGCAGCGTCTGATACGGATACTCGGTGCGGATCGTCATCACGTCCTTGTCGTTGTCGCCGCCGGTTTTACGGCTCTGGCCGAACACAATCGCTTCACCGATCGGCTGCTGGCCGGCCATGCGCGCAAACGTGTAATCGACCTCGACCCAATCGTCGCCGCGCCGCCGGCCCAACGACCGCGCGCGCATCTGCCCCATTTGCCGGCGATGCAGAAACTGATGGTTCATGTCCATCAGGTTCTCGTGCATGAACGAGTAGTGACAATTCACCGGACGGCCGAAACGGCGCGTCTTGTACTTCTTGTCCGACACCGAACCGAACGCGGGCAACGGCCTTTCTTCGGCCAGGGTGGCATTGCCGGGAAACACGAAAATCAGCCCCTCGACTTCGCGGCACGGATAGGAACGCACGCCATTCGGCAGACGATCGCGGCCCAGATACGGCACGTCGATGCATTTGCCCGAACAGTCGTAAGTCCAGCCGTGATAGCCGCAGCGAATCGACTCGCCGTCCACCACGCCCTGATGCAACGGCACCTGACGATGCGCGCAGCGGTCTTCCAGCGCGAAGACCTTGCCAGATTCCGTGCGCGCCAGCACGATCGGGTCGCCGGCGAACGTCACGCCGTGCGTCTTACCCCGCTTCACCTCATGAGACCACGCGAGCGGATACCAATAATCAGGGTGAATACCGACGCGGCGCAGATCGCGCACCGGCGCGTTGTTGGCGGCCTGGCCCGGCGCGTGCGCGGGTGCGTGGGTGGAATTCGGCGCGGCCGCATGAGCGAGCGTCGCGTCAACAGGTGTATCGACCGCGTCTTGTTCGAGCGGGGGAACAGCATGCATAAGTGGAGCCTCCGTGCACGAGCGGATAGAAGGTTGCCGCCCCGCAATTCGTGGGCGGTATCGTCGCACAGTCTACTCGAACCGGAAGCAGCTTGGGGTTCGATGACCGCCGCGCCCGCCATGCCCGGCGGCGCCTCGTGCCGGCGGGAGCGCGCCGGACTGCCGCTCTGCGCGCCGCCACGGATGCGCCCTACCGCCGGTTTTCGTCGTGCGCCAGAAGGGCGGCGCGGCGTTGCGCTGGCCGTCGAGCCGTCAACTGTCGCCCAAGCTGCGGACGTTCGTGGATTTACTCGCCGAACGCCCATTCCGCGACGCCCAGGCGTGGCTGTCGAGATAGCGGTATCGTGTCGGCATCGCCTGTTTCCACTCGAATCGCCCTCTCATGCCTAGCCGTTTCAACGCCGCCTTCTCCGCCTTGCTCGCCGCCGCCTTGTTCGGCGCGACCACCCCGCTCGCCAAGGCGCTGCTCGGCTCGCTGTCGCCGTTTCTGCTCGCCGGACTCTTCTACCTGGGCAGCGGCATCGGTCTGGCGGCCGTGATTCTGGCGCGCCGGCTCAAAGGGCGCGCCGCCGCACAGCAGACCGATCACGGCCACTTCCCATTACGCGAAGTGCCGTGGCTCGCTGGCGCGATCGTGGCGGGCGGTGTCGCGGGGCCCGCGCTGTTGATGCTGGGCTTGCAGACGACACCGGCCGCCACCGGCTCGCTGCTGCTGAATCTCGAAGGCGTATTTACCGCGTTGATCGCGTGGATCGTGTTCCGCGAGAACGTCGATGTGCAGGTGTTCCTCGGGATGGCCGCGATCGTCGCGGGCGGCGTGGCGCTGTCGTGGCAGCCTGGCGCGGCCGGACTGCCGCCGGGCACGCTGCTGCTGGTCGGCGCGTGCGCTTGCTGGGCCGTCGACAACAATCTCACGCGCAAGGTGTCGATGCACGATGCGATGTTCATTGCCTGCGTGAAAGGACTCGTGGCCGGTTCAGTCAACGTGGCGCTTGCGCTCACTCTCGGCGCCGCGTGGCCGAATGTCCCGACCGTCGCCCTCGCGATGCTGACGGGTTTTGCCGGCTATGGCGTGAGCCTCGTGCTGTTCGTCGTCGCGCTGCGCAATCTCGGCACCGCGCGTACCGGCGCTTATTTCTCGGTCGCGCCGCTGTTCGGCGTGACGTTGTCGTGGCTGCTGTGGCCGGAAATGCCGCCGCCGCTGTTCTGGGTCGCGGCCGCGCTCATGACGCTGGGCGTCTGGCTGCATATCCGCGAACGGCACGAGCATCCGCACACACATAACCCGCTGGATCACACGCATCGTCATCGGCATGACGCGCATCATCAGCACGAGCACGATTTCGCGTGGGACGGCAAGGAGCCGCACACCCACCCGCATCAGCATGCGCCGATCACGCACACGCACGCGCATTTCCCTGACATACATCATCGCCACAACCATTGATTTTCTGCGCCGCCGCGTGGCTTGAGCATTTGCCGCACTGCAAGACAAAAATCTCTGTGGAATGAGTCCTGCGATAGACCGATTCAATTGGCATCCCCGCGGATCGCATTCTCTAATGACTGGTGTTGTCCGAGCGCCGTTGTGTCCAACCCGCCTGCCCAGTCTGGAGAAATCCATGTCACAACCCGAGCCTAACGTTGACGAAGTGGTGAAAAGCATCGCAGAGGAAACCGACACGCCCCCGGAAACAGTCTCGAAGATGTACGCGGACACACTCGCCGACTATCGGCATGAAGCCCGTGTATTCGATTACGTGCCGCTCTTCGCGGCGAAGAAAGTGCGCGACCAGTTGCGCCATAGCTCGAATCGCAAACACTGACACGGCGGCGCGCGGAGACCACCGCCTGCTCGATTGACGTTTTGCACCAAGCTGGATCATCACGTGCCAATTCACGCGAACGCGCACCGATTAATTTTTTTCCGCTGCTAGACTCTGACCCGGAACCATCGACCCGGGGGAGTTGGTATGCGAGTGACAATCGTAGGCGCGGGCATCGCCGGCTTAAGCACAGCGTGGTCGCTCGCAAAACTCGGACACGACGTCACGCTGATCGAACAAGGCTCGATTCCCAATCCCCTCGCCGCGTCAGGCGACCGGCACCGCATGATCCGCCGCGCATACGGCGATGCCGACGGCTATGCGCAAAACATCGCCGAGGCATTCGATAGTTGGGATCTGGTGTGGAATGACCTGGGCGTATCCCACTATGCGAATTGCGGCGTGCTCGGCATTTCGCAATACGCGGGTGACGGCGCCGAACGATTCCGTGCGGGCCTCGACCGGATGGAATTCGAATACGAACGGCTCGAGCCGCGCGAAGCAGCCGAGCGTTATCCTTTTCTCGACCCTGCTGCGTTTCGCTATGCGTACCTCGATCGCGATGGCGGGGTGCTCTTTAGCGAACGCATCGCACGCGACATGAAAGCGTGGCTGAAGATGCGCGGCGCCGATATTCGGATGCACATCAAGGCGCTTTCCGTCGATCCGCATAGCGCTTGCGTGCGGCTCGAAGACGAGACTGTCGTGCGCGCCGACCGGCTCGTCGTCGCTGCCGGCGCGTGGACACTGCAACTGTTCCCAGCGCTTGCGGAAAAACTCGAGACCTATCGCAACGCCGTCGCTTATCTGGAACCGCCGGTGGATCTGGTGGACGCATGGTCGAATGCGCCTGCGATCGTCGACATTGGCGGCGATAGTGACGGTTATGTGTTGCCGCCCGTCGACGGCGTCGGTTTGAAGTTCGGCGCCGGCAGCCATAAAGTCCGCGCGCCGGACCCCGACGCCGATCGCGTGGCGGCACCCGGCGAGGGCAACCGCTTGCGCCGGCTCTTTGCGCCGCCATTCCGTCGTATCGACGAATATACGGTTACCGAAGTGAAGACCTGCGCGTACACCTTCACCGCGGACAAACGTTTCTTTTCGAAACGCATCGGCAATACGCTGATGGTGTCGGCATGCTCGGGCCACGGTTATAAATTCGGCGCGGCGGTGGGACGGCGTGTAGCCCAGGCGCTGGAGACGGATGATGATGTGGCGCTTGCGCGGTGGTTGAGAGCGGAGGCGGTCTAACTCACGCTTGCCGCGCGTATTCGCAGACCAATCCGCGCATCATGGTGGCGAGCCGAGCCACCAGCGCATTCGCTTCGTGCGGCTTGATGCCCGCGTAGCCGAGCAGGAAGCCGTTGTAATGCGCGGTGTCTGTTGCCGGTTGCCGGCGGAACGCGCTTGGCAAGCGCTGACGTTCGACGTCAACAGGCCGTGGTTCAATTCATGGATCTAAACTTCGAGCGCATTGTGGAGCTAACAATAGCGCCACAAATTTCTTATGCTGATGTTTCCGGAGCCGCCGCCTCATACTGCAAGCGGGACTGGCGCTGAAGAGAGCGGAAGCAGGCGCTGAGCGCGACCGTCTACGCGTGTTCGATTCAGCCCTGGCAGGAGTGCAACCGCTGCCGGCCACCATCACACAACAAGGAATTGCGCTCATGTCCGACCCGATTCAAATCCGCTCCGTCACTCCCGGCGACTTCGACGCCTGGCTCCCGCTCTGGGACGCTTACAACGCGTTCTATGGCCGCTCAGGCGAAACAGCAT
>WNGR01000884.1_pt1 | contig 43963 bp, 42 predicted proteins | sample 5407581 | NCBI WGS metagenome assembly WNGR01 (sample SAMN13153383, study PRJNA577476) | soil metagenome | isolation source: 80 cm soil or saprolite under Garry oak tree replicate 2 | place: USA:California | collected 2016-06-15 | reverse complement strand
AGCTGCTCTGCATCGGCCGCGGCCGCCGCATCAGGTCCCAGTCCCAGCTTCTGTGCGGCACGCCACAGCAGCGTGGCGTCCCCGGTCGGGTCGGCCGCCGCTAGCAGCATCAGCTGCTGGGCTGGTCCAGGCAGCACCTGAACCCGGCGCAGGTAGTGGTCCTGGAGCCTGCCCTGGACTTGGCCAGGCAGGTTTGCCTTGGGCGGGTCGGCGAAGCCGCCAGCCCGCTCGGCTTCGCTCATCCCTCTGGCCAGCTCCAGCAGCCCCAGCGGGTTTCCCCCGGTCTCGGCGACGATCCGGTCGCGAACCCGGTTGTCCAGGTGACCAGGGACCGCGGCCGTCAGCAGAGCCCGCGCGTCCTCGTCGGTGAGCCCTTCGACGGTCAGCGCCGGCAGGCCGGGAAATAGCCGCTCGCCGGCTGCCTCCCGGACGGCGAACAACAAGCCAACCGGTTCAGCCAGCAGCCGCCGTCCAACGAACGCGAGCACCTGGGACGAGGCTTCATCCAGCCACTGGGCGTCATCGACCAGGCAGATTAGCGGCCGCTCGGCGGCGTTCTCGGCCAGCAGGCTCAGGACCGCCAGGCCCAAGACGAACCGGTCCGGAGCAGGTCCGGCCGCCAACCCAAACGCCACCTGCAACGTGCGCTGCTGCGGCTCCGGCAGCGCGGGCAGGCAGCTCAGCATCGGCGTGCAGAGCTGGTGCAGCGCCGAGAGCGGCAGCTCCATCTCGGATTGCACGCCGTCGATCTGAACGAGCCGGCAGCCAGATGCCTGGCGCGCGCAGTAGCGCATCAGCGCCGTCTTACCGATCCCCGCCTCACCCCGGATGACGAGCACCGCACTCTCACCGTCACGAACACGGCCCAGCAGGTCGTCGAGGGCCTTTCGTTCGTGAGCACGCCCCCTGAAGGCCGGCGTCCTGGGTGCGGCCATGGCGTAACGATAAGCCCGTGATCAGGGCAAGGGAACACCCTGGTTCGAGGCGGCGTAATGCTATCCAGGCTGGTGCCATGAATACCGCACTCAACGGGTCGCCTGCGGGTCGCGTGGCAATCGTCACCGGAGGGTCCTGTGGCGTTGGCCGGGCGACTGTCCGCCTGCTGGCGGCCAGCGGCTACGCCGTCGTCGTCAACTACCTCCATCGCCAGCGTGCGGCCGAGTCGACCGTCGAAGCCATCCTCGCGGACAACGGCGACGCCGTGGCCATCCGCGCCGACATCGCCGACGACCTGGACGTACAGAGGCTGTTCGCCGAGACCATCGCGGCGTTCGGCGGTATCGACGTCGTCGTCCACGCCGCCTGCAGGCGGATCGCCGCGCCTGGAGTAACCGAGGTCGACCTAGACGAGTTCGATGCACTGGTCCGGATCAACACGCGGGCCACCTTCGTCGTCAACCGAGAGGCAGCCCGTCACCTTCGCAACGGCGGTGCGATCGTCAACCTGTCCAGCTCAGCGGGCGGTTCATCACTGAGAACCCACGGCCTCTATGCAGCTACCAAAGCCCCCGCAGACGTGCTCACGCGAGCCCTCGCGCTAGAGCTGCGCGAGCGCAACATCACTGTCAACGCGGTGTCGCTCGAGGCCGGTCGGCCGTCCCCACCCAACCAGGTCGCAGACGTCATCGCGTACCTGCTCAGCGAGCATGGCCACGGCCTCACCGGCCACGTGCTCCGGGTCGGCGATCGCGGATTGCAGCCGTAGTTTCCGCGACACCAGGCCCCGTGTGCCGGGCTGCCGACGTCCCTTATGGACCAGTGCCCGCACGGGCTCGACGAATTCATCGATTCACGACTCTGGGCGCAGGACCAGTGACGGTTCCAGCTCAGGACCAAGGGAGTGGAGAAGTCTGGCCGCCGCGGCGTGGGTCACAGCCATGACGCAAGAATGATTCGGCGGGGGTCTTCACCGGTGTGCTCGCGGACACCGTAAAGGGCTTGGGCGGTCACCCACAGGACCAGCCGCCCCAGGTAGTCCGGGTACCGCTCGATCTTGGCGTTGAAGTAGCCGACGGCGGTGTTCTCGGTCCGCAGCAGTTCCTCGGCGTCGTCCAGGTACTGCCGGGTCTGTTCGATCGTCCGCTTCGCGTCGTCGTTGAGTTCCTTATTCTTATGGCCGGTCCCGATGTGCCGCGGGCCGAGCGCCTCGACCTTGCCGATCGCGTCCCGCCACGGTCCGAAGCCGACGATCGCGCTCTGCGCGAGGTACATATGAACGCCGTTGTAGATCACGTCCCCCGCGACCACCAGCCCCAGATCCGGGACGTGCAGCACGCTGTTGTCGTCGGCGTCGCCGTGGCCGACGTCGACCATCACCAGGTCGTGGCCCTCGAGCGTGAACCGGTTGTCCGGGACCGTCGCCGCGGTGACCGGCGACGGCGGGATCAAGCCCGGGTACAGCTTGTCCCACAGCAGCGGGCGCGCGGCCACGGAGCCCTGCATCTGCGCGATCGCGCTTGCGGTGGCCACCACACGCGCCCCGAACCGTTCGGCCAGTAGCCCGGCCGCGAAAAAGTGATCGCCGTGGCCATGCGTGATGAATATGTCCGTGACGTTCCGGCCCTTGGCGGCGACCCAGTCGCCGAGCGTGCGCGCCTGATCTTCCGTCATCCCAGGGTCGGTGAGGACCGCGTCCTCGCTGCCGTAGATCAGCGTGCTGGCCATGGGAGAGAACCGCTTCGGTTCCCCGTTCGGAAGAAACCCGTCCTGTGGCGGCGGATCGTTGACGAACACGTCGTAGCCGAGGTTCCTGGCCTGGTTCATGACTGGGCCTGCCTCGGCAGCTGGTTCCGGGCTTCGATGGCTTTGACGGTAGTCGCCAGCGCCTTGTCCAGGACGCGCTTCCCGCCGGTCGTCAGCAGGATCTCGAACAGCCGTCCCTTGAGGTTCTTACCCTCGCGGACCACGACGGCGTCCACGTCCGTGGTCCCGTCGGGCCGCGGCGTGAGGGTGTAGGTGTGACCCGAATGGCCTCCCCACAAGTTGGAGTCGGTGGTCGTCATCGTGATGCGGAGGGGGTTGGACCAGTCGTAGTGCAGGCGTTCCCAGATGCCTTTCGAGCCCTCGGTGACGTCGGCCTGGCTGGGGCCCTGGTCGTGCACCTTGAGATAGCCGTCGGCGCTGTTGGGGAAGATCTTCGAGCGGCCCGGCCCGAAGTCGGTGAGTCCGGCCAGGAACTGCTCGGGCGTCGCGGTGGTCGTCTGGTGAAGGCGAATCGTGGCCATGGCGTGCTCCTAGATCAGGGTCTGTGCTCGCTTCTACTTTGACTTAGCCAAGGGCTTCACTGTGACCGGCGACCTGCCCGCCGTCGATGTGAAGGATCTCGCCGGTGATGAAGGGCGAGGATTCTAGGAAGAGGACGCCGTCCACGACGTCACTGATCTGGCCCACGCGGCCGAGTGGCGGAAGCAAGCCGCCGCAGCCATAGCCGTCGCCGCCGGGGTGCACCGGGGTCTGGATGATGCCCGGGGAGACGGCGTTGACCCGGATGCCTCGGGAGGCGTACTCGAGGGCCAGCGAGCGGGTGGCTGCGGCCAGGGCGCCCTTGGTCAGCGCGGTCAGTACCGCCGGCGAGCCGGAGTCAGCGACGTCAGCCACGATGGCGCTGACGTTGACCACGTGGCCGCCGTACCGCACCGCCATCTCGCCGATGGCGCGCTGGGTCAGCCAGAAGAACCCGGTGAGACCGGCTCCCACCACGGTGGCGTAATCGGCGGCGGTATAGCCGGTGAACGGCTTGGAGATGACCACGCCCGCGTTATTGACCACGGTGTCGATGCGGCCGAAGCGGTCCAGCGCGGTGTCGACGATCCGGCCGGCGGTGGCGGGTTCGGCGATATCACCGGCCACGGTGACCAGGTCCGGTTCCTGCGACCGCTTGATCGTGCGGGAACTGGCGACCACGGCCCAGTTCCGCTTCCGGTACCCGGCGACCAGGCCAGCACCGATGCCCCCAGAGGCGCCGGTGATGATGGCGACCTTGCGGGTGGTCATGACGACTATCTATTCCACGGATGGCGGCCTGTTACGGTCCGCATATGGCCGGGCCTGACGACGGCCTGCTCTGGCTGGTGGATGCGCATATCATCGGTGAACCTCCTGCCGGTGACAGCCTGACTGACACCACTGGAACCACCTTCTCGCGGCAGTGCGGCCGCCGCGCCCGTAAAAGCACTGGTGTGGCACCCTGGTCCGCCCGAGTCCGGATGCGCCATCCCCACGCAAGCAGGGACCAGGGCGCGGACCGGTGTGTCCACGGGCGCGCCCGTGGCACTGCGGGTGCTCGAGGGCTTCAGCCAGCGCAAGCTCCCCGACCGTTCGGCCTGGCTCATCAGCACCATCGCTCACTGGGCCTACGGATCGACGGCGGGCGCGGCGTACGGCATCCTGGCCGGATCCCTGCCCAAGCCGCATCTGGAGTACGGCGTGCCCCTCGGCGCCGCGCTGTTCGCCGGCGACTACATCGCCCTGCCGGCCGCCGGGCTCTACAAACCGATCTGGGAGTACGACGCCAAGACCCTGGCCTGGGACTTCGGTGCCCACCTCGCCTACGGCGCTGGCACCGGAACCGCGTTCTGGCTGCTGGCCACGATCGCATAGACCGCGAATCTACGGACCGCCAAGCGTCTACGGGCCATCGCGCCGCGGAACCGTGGAGTCGTGCGGCGAGAACCGGCGGTCTTATCGATGGGGCGGCGGCGCGGCCACGGCCGGGTGATCCCAGCCGATCTTGCCGACCCTGGACGCGCCGCCCGGTGAGCCGAGACTGGCTTGCTGGTTGGCCTCAGAGATAATCCAGGTAGCGAGCTCGACTGAGCCGGCATCCCAGATCTGACCCGGCGAGGACTGGACCCGGTTAACCCCGGGAACCCGGTCAACCTCGGGCCGGCCCCGTTCCATGACCCCCGTCGCCCCTTGCTGAAGCACCGGTCCATTGCGGGGAACGAAGTCGGCCTGAGGAGCCGAACCTGGACCCGGAACGTAGGCGGGTCCCGGCCCCGGAGCGTAGCCTGCGGAGGGGCTGCCTGCTCTCGCCGCTGTTCTTCACCGCGGGCCGCCCGTGGCTGCTCGCCTTCACCACGGTGTGGGGCGCGGCGGTCATCGCCGACTCCGGCGTGTTCTCCACCCTGCTCAGCGAAGTGGCCGACCGGCGTTACCTCGGCACCGCGCTGACCACCCAGACGGCCATCGGATTCCTGCTGACCATCGTCACGATCCAGGTGATTCCGCTGACCGCCGCCGTCACCGGCTGGCGCTACGCCTTCCTGGCCCTCGCGGCCGGGCCCATGACCGCGCTGCCCGCCCTGAGCCGCCAGATACGACCGAACGGCCTGCCATCTACCTTGACGGAAAGGACACTGTCATGACCTCCTCCTGGCCCAGCGGCCCGCCCGTGATCGGCGCGACCGCCGAGCTGTCCCGGACGATCGGCCCGGACGACATCGACCGGTTCACCGATATCAGCGGGGACCGTAACCCCCTGCACTACGACCTCGCGGCCGCGAAGGCGTCACGGTTCGGCGAGATCGTCGTCCAGGGCGGGATAACCAGCGCCATCCTCAACGCGGTGGTGGCCGAGCGACTCCCCGGCCCGGGGACCGTCTTCCTGAACGTGAACTGGGACTTCAAGGCGCCGGTCCGCCCCGGCGATGTCATCACCGGCCGGGTGGAGGTCATCGAAGCCAGGACCGACAAGCCAGTTACCAAGCTGCGCACCACCGTGACCCGCGGCGACGGCACCGTCGCCCTGGACGGTACCGCCGTCTGTTACACCATGGCGATCACGGCCGAACGCCATTAGCGGTGCGTGACGCGCCCGGCGGGCTGCCGCGGTGCCTTACTGCGCCGGGTTGGCCTGCGGCACGGGGGTGAGGGCCAGGATCATGCCGGTCATCGCGTCGACCGCCTCGGTGTCGGGCAGGCCGTGGTCGAAGCACAGCGAGCGCCAGGTCCAGAACGAGGTGGCGTGGCCGATGACCGCGCGCAGCCGACGATGGCCGTCCTCGGCGCAACCGAACGGTGCCGCGAGAACGTCGCCGAAATAGCTGTCCCGATCGCGCAGGCGCTGGGGGCACGACACGGGCGAAGCACTGTCAATCGTGGAACACCCGTTCCCGGTCGGCGCGCTCGTACCGCCGCACCTGCACACCCGCGAAGACGAGTACTCCATCGTCACAGAAGGCCAGATCGGGTTCCGGACCGGCGACCGCGAAGTGGTCCTGGGCCCCGGCGGGTACATCACCAAGCCGCGCGGCGAGCTGCACACCATGTGGAACGCCGGACCGGAGCCGGCCCGGATGATCGAGGTGATCAGCCCAGCCGGGTTCGAGCACTTCTTCCGCGAGATGGCTGACCTCGCCGCCGCCGGACCGCCGCAGCTCCCCGAGGTCATGGCGCTGGCCGACCGGTACGGACTGCAGTTCGGCCAGCCGGACTGGCTGCCCGATTTGATCGCGCGATACCACCTCACCCCGCCGCCAGGCGCATAATCACCCTGGTAGCGAGCGGAATCGATCAGGCCGTGCTCATATTGGGTCCCAGCCGCGCAGGTGCTTGACGGACTGGCGGTACTCCCATTCGATGGCGTCTTTGAGCCCGTGGGCCAGCCGTCCGCCGGTGGTGATGCCGGCGATGTCGGCGACCCCGCGGCGGGTTCCGACCGAGACGACGAACCCCTTGTCGCGGAAGGTGAATGCCTCCAGCGGCTTATCCTCCAGCTCCGCGTCCAGGTTGCGGGCCACTGTCTCGCCTTCCTCCAGCGCCACCTGCGCCAGCGGGGGCAGCGCGTGCCCGGTACGCGGATCGGTCACCGAGGCGAGGTCGCCGGCGACATAGATCTCCGGGTGGTCCAGCACGCGCAGGTACCGGTCGACCTTAACGCGGCCGTTGTGGCCGGTCGGCAACTCCGAATCGGCCACCAGCCCGGGTGCCTTCAACCCGCCCGCCCAGACGAACACGCCGCCCTCGACCAGCTGCCCGTCCGTGAGCCGGAAGCCCTCCTCGGTCGCAGCGGCGATCGTCGCGTTGGTGCGGACCTGGACTCCGAGGTCGGAAAGGATTCTGGCGGCCTTGTCAATCAGCTGTGGTGAGGAGCCGGCCAGGATGGTGGGACCCGCCTCGACAAGCTGCACGGCGGGCCGGTCGGCCGCCAGGCCGTGGGCGCTGGCTACCTGGGGCAGGATCTCGGCCAGCTCGCCGGCCAGCTCGACTCCGGTGGCTCCCCCGCCGCCGACCACCACGGTCGCCAGGCGGCGCTGCTGCTCAGGGTCGGCGGCTGCCGCGGCGGCCGTAAGCGCTTTGGTGACCGCCTCCCACACCCGTTCGGCGTCGTCAGCCGAGTACAGCGATAGCGTGCGCTGGGCCAGGCCGGGGATGGCGAAGTCATTAGGCCGGCTGCCGAGCGCGAGCACCAGCCGTCTCCAGTCGATCGGCCCCGCGCCGGTCAGGAGCCGTCGGTCGGCCAGGTCGAAGCCATTGATCTTGGTCTGGACGAAGCGGACCCGCGTGGCCAGCACCTCCTGGAGCGGGATGCGTACCGCGTCGGCGGCGCGGGTGCCGCTGGCGACCCGGGGCAGCTCGGTGATGGCCTGGTGGTAGTCGTACCGGTCGACCAGGGTCAGCTCCACCTCTGGGTGGTTGCGCAGCTTGGCCGTCAGGCGCAAGATGACGTGCAGCCCGGCGTAGCCTGCGCCGGCGACCACGATCTGCCCGCCGCTCCCGGCGGTGGGTGCATTCATGGCGTTCTCCATGGGTATTGCCCGCCTTTCTCGGGAGAAGGCTGCTGACTATGTCTGCGGGGCGGCCGGGTGCTGTCCACTGCCCGGCCGGACGGAGAGACCACCGCTTCGGTGTTGATGCAGGTCAGTCGACCGCATCCAGTCGGGTGCCGGAGAGCGCGGCGCATCGCCGGTACCGGCCACGCGTCACGCACCGGATCTGTACGTCAATAAGGCAAATCGCGGCCTTGTGGCTGCCCCCCGTTGCGGCCGTCTCCACGTTCGTGACACCTTCTGTCTAACACCCGCCAAGCCCGCGCCAGGTACCGGCCCCTGAGCTTGTTACCCGCCACGATTTTTGAGCAGGGTGATGACATTGGTGGTGAAGGCCTGCAGCACGTCGCAGCTGGGCCACCGCACGGGCATCTGCCGCGGCGCTATAGGAATGACTCCCATGCTGTTCTCGACGGAGATCGACATGGGGCCTGACCTGGTGGGCGATACTGGGATCGAACCAGTGACCTCCTCGGTGTGAATTAGGCCTTGGCCGTGGCCAGACGTTGCTGGGCGTAGCCCAGAATGCCGTTTACCTGTGAAGATTCCAGTTCGTTGTGGCCTGACGTCGCCTGGCGCCTGGCGCTGTTGGCTCCCAACTTGGCTCCCCGGGTTCATCGTTCCTGCTCGGCACGCAGGCAGCATCAGACAGGATAGGTCCGAGCAAAATCGGGCAAGATCGTAGACGGAAGGACGACCGATGCGGCTAACGGTCCTCGGCAAAGACACGCAGGGCGGCAACTCCCCGACGCTCTGGGAGACCGACGACGGCCAGTACGTGATCCAGGGCTTTACGCTCGACGCCGAAGCCCTGGGCCAGGTCGGAGCCGTCCCGGACGGGGAGGCCGTCATCCGTGTGCCGAAGAAGCTGATGCGCCACCTGAAGGAGGCCCATGGAGCCACTGAGCTATGAGGGCTTCAAGACGCTCGCTCTGGCCAGCAAGCGGGCCTTCCATCTAGAGCGGCGCGACTCCTACCACGTGGCGGCCGAGGACGAGCCGTTCGGCCGATGGCTCCGCGGCGAACCGGACGATTATGCCTGGCATCAGGACTGGCTGAGCTTCCTGCGCCAGGCTGCGACCGCTGGCGTCGCGGTACAGCGGGTGCGCCTGGCGTCGACGCCGCATACCGACTACATCCGCTGGGGGCTGGATGTCTCCCCGCTCAACATCGAGGCGGGCGAGGGCATCCGCTACCTGCCCCGCCACCTCGCCGACGGCATCAAGCTGCCGGACGAGGACTACTGGCTGCTGGATGACGACACGCTCATCCTCAGCGTGTTCTCGGCCGACGGCCGCACCGGCGGCTTCGCCCGCGAACCGGACTCGGAACTGCTCAGGCAGTGCCTGGCGGTCCGCGACGAGCTGTGGGACCGGGCCGTTCCCTACGCCCGGTACGTCGCCTGAGGCGCCCTGGATCAGCCTTGACCACCTCCGCCGACCAGGCCCGTGCGTCCCTGGGGGTCCGCCTGCGCGACATCCGCAGGGACGCAGGGCTGTCCGGGGTCGAGCTCGCCCAGCGGGCGCGCTGGCTGTCGTCCAAGGTCTCCAAGATCGAGCACGGCAAGCAAGGCCCGTCCGAGGAGGACCTGCGGGTCTGGTGCGAGCACTGCGACGCCCTGGGCGAGCTGCCCGACCTTATCGCCGCAGTGAGAAGCATCGAGACGCAGTTCGCCGAGTGGCGGCGCATCGTGCGCAGCGGTACCAGGCGCCGCCAGCAAGCCTCGGCGGCCGTGTACGACCGCACCCGGCTGTTCCGCATCTACGAACCCGCGGTCGTGCCTGGCCTGCTGCAGACCCGCGAGTACGCCGTGGCGGTGCTGTCGAGCTTCATCGACTTCGTTCGCGTCCCCGACGACGCCGAGGAAGGAGCGACCGCGCGGCTGGAGCGGCAGCGGGTCCTCACCCACGGGGATCGCCGCTTCCACATGGTGCTGGGGCAGCAGGCGCTGCATACCAACGTCGGGGGCTTCGAGGTCATGGCGGGCCAGCTAGAGCACCTGCTGACCGTGCTCGCGTTGCCGCGGCTGCGGCTCGGCATCATCCCGTTCGACGCGCCGTACCGGGTGCCGCTCAACAACGGCTTCTGGATCCTGGATGAGACGCTGGTCCAGTTCGACACCTACAGCGCGGAGCTGTCGCTGGCCAGGCCCGACGAGATCGCGCTGTACAGCCGGGCCTTCGAGCGGCTGGCGGCGCTGGCCGTCTACGGCGCGGAGGCCCGGGCCATCCTCGCAGGGATCTTGGACCGGCTTGCTGCCAGAAGTTCTTGAGCAAAGGCAAGCAAACCGCTTGGCTCTGAGCCGTACCGGTCCGTACCGTCCTGACCATGCGACGAGAGGATTCTGGCCGGAAGAGCACCGGACACGGCTACCTTTACGGAATCTGCCGTGTCACTGCGGCTTCGGCTCCCTCGGCGCGCGATGTCTCGGTATTTCCGCTGTCATGAGCGGCCTTTCCATAACGGCCGATCGGGCGGCCACGCCTCCCTCCTCGTTATCCCGCCATTTTCATTTCAGATGCCTAACCACCGTAGAGAGCGCCGGTGATGGGTCTGTCAAAGGCGCGGGCTCCATCCGCTTCCTTGGTCACGGACCGTAGCGGCATGCGGGGAGGATCCGGTGGCCCGGGAGGGCGAAGCCGGCGCGGCCGCGCACGTGCTGCCCGATCATCTTGATCTTGGTGCTGACCTCCCCGGGTCGGCGGCCCTGGTGAGCAGGAGCGTGCTGCCCGGCGTGGGACAGGTGCGGGCGGTCCCCTCCATGCGGGCTCTGCTTCAGGTAGCGGACGAGCAGGTTCGAGCTGCCCTGATAACTGAGCTCACGTATCTCCCGCAGCAGGGCACGTAACCGGGACCCAGGGCTGCTGCTTGGCCCGGCGCTTGTGCAGGTGGTCGCGGCGGGAACCGGCTAGGGAGGGCCGTACTGCGGCGCGTGCTGCAGCCGCCTGGACCCTGCAAGCGTTGCGCTTGACCGTGTCGACCGCGGCCCCGACCGGTGTCACCGCCAAGGTGACCGATGAGTGCACCAGCCGGTGGCCGCTATCAGCAGGCCAGGTGCAGACCGCGGGCAAGCTAGCATGCCCGCCCGGAATTTGGGTCTTGACCGCAACATATGCGTAACGTACGGTTCTCATATAAGACTTCTAGTTCGTAATTACGAACAAATTGAACACCCCCTCCCGGGACAGGCGAGTCAGCAGCCACCCTGCAACTCGACCCGGAGCCCAAGACCGTCGTCCTCAAACACGCCCACTAGCTACTGGCAGTAACAAGCCGCGGGCAGGAATCAAGGAGTATCCATGACGCAACAACAGCAAAGTCCGAATGCTCCTGTCGCGGCTGCGGCGGGTGCGGTGGCCGGGCAGGCGCCGGTGCCGGCGAGTATGCGGCGCATCGCGGTGGCCAGCGCGGTCGGCACCATGTGCGAGTTCTACGACTTCAACATCTACGGCACCGCGGCCGCGCTGGTGTTCCCGCACATCTTCTTCCCGGCACTGGGCACGGCGGCCGGGACGGCCGCCTCGTTCGCCACGCTCGGGGTCGCGTTCGTGGCCCGGCCGTTCGGCAGCATCTTGTTCGGGCACTTCGGGGACCGGCTGGGCCGCAAGAAGACCCTGATCGCGACGTTGCTGACGATGGGGATCGCCACCCTGCTCGTCGGCGTGATGCCCACGGCCGCCCAGATCGGCGCGGCCGCGCCGCTCCTGATCGTGGCGCTGCGGATCTTGCAGGGCCTGGCGGCCGGCGGGGAGTACGCCGGCGGGGTGCTGTTCGGGTCGGAGAACGCGCCGAAGGGCCGGCGCGGGGCCTGGGCGATGTTCCCCAACCTCGGCGGAGGCGGCGCGATCATCCTGGCGAACATCACGTTCCTGCTCACCGCACTGTTCATGCCCGAGGCCTCGTTCGTGTCCTGGGGCTGGCGCATCCCGTTCCTGGCCAGCGTCATACTGGTCGCGATCGGCCTGTGGATCCGGCTGAAGATCGACGAGACGCCAGTATTCAAGAACGAGGTGGCCCGCGCCGGGACCTCCAAGGTGCCGTTCATCGAGGCCTTCCGCAGCCAGCCCCGCCGGATCCTGCTCGCCACCGGCACCGCGATCGGCGCGGTGTACGTGCTGACCTACATCGGCGGCGCCTACATGACCAGCTACGGCACCGAGACCCTCAAGCTGGCCCGCACCTACGTGCTCACCGTCGCCGTGGCCGGCGGGGTGGCCATCTCCCTGGGCGTGGTGGCCGGCGCGCTGCTGTCGGACCGGATCGGCCGGCGGCCGGTGATCACTGGCGCGGTCGCCGTGGCGGCCGCCTGGTCGCTGGTGCTGTTCCCCATCCTGGACACCAAGTCCCCGGCCGCGTTCGCCCTCGGCGTCCCGGTCACCATGCTCATCGCCGGGTTCGCGACCGGCCCGGTGCCGTCGTTCCTGTCGGAGCTGTTCGCCACCCGCTACCGCTACACCGCCGCCGGGTTCTCCTACAGCGCGGCCGGCATCCTCGGCGGCGCGGTCCCGCCCTACATCGCCTCCACCGTCATCCCCGCCGCGGGCGGGTTCGCGTTCGGCCTCATCCTGGCCGCCCTGTGCCTGATCAGCCTGGGCTGCGTGCTGAGCCTCCGCGAAACCCGCAGCTACGAACTAGACCAGGTGGCGGTCGTCGCCAAGGCGAACGCCTGACGCCCGTTTCCCGGGGGCCCCGCGGCGCGGTCACGCGGCGGGCCCCCGGGTCCATGCTCGCGGAAAGCGCCTTGTCAGTACTTCCGGGCGGTCGTTGTGCCAGCTGACGGAGCGAAGGCATCTCAGAGAAGGAAAGTTGTCGTGCCGACTAGCGAAGAGACGTACGAGGTCTACGCCCTGCGATATGCCTCCAGGGAAGGGGAAAAGGCGAGGGAATACTACGGATTCCACAGGTACGGGGAACCCAATGCGCCCTGTCCGCTGGATTACTTCTTCTGGCTGGCGCGTAACGACCACCGGACCATCCTCGTCGACTGTGGCTACAGCAAGGACCGAGCCAGGGAGAAAGGCCGGTACACGCAGAACCACCCGAACAACGACGCGCTCGAGACCTTGTCGTACCTGGGTGTCCGGCCTGAGGACGTGGACCACGTCGTCCTGTCGCACATGCATCAGGACCATGTGGGGAACGTGAACCGGTTCCCGAACGCGACCTTCAGCCTGGCTCGCAAGGAGTTCGATTTCTGGACCGGGCCTTATGGCGCCCGCGAGCTCCCGGCGACCAGTGTCGACTCCTACGAGGTAGGGCTGGTCAAGGATCTCCTGCGCGATGACAGGCTGCACTTCGTGGAAGATTCCGAGACGCTCTTCCCGGGAGTCCAGGCGACACGGCTGGGTGGTCACACCCCCGGCCAGCTGATGACCGAGGTTACGGGCACCTCGGGACAGGTGGTCCTGGCGTCCGACGCCATCCACTTCTACGAGGAGATGGAGGCAGACCGGCCCTTCTGGTTCTTCTGTGACCTGGAAGGCACTTACCGCGCCTATCAGCTCTTCCGGGACCTGAACGCACGGCCAGACACCTCGGTTGTTCCCGGTCATGACCCCGCCGTGATGCGGAAGTTCAGGCCTGTTCACCCGGACTGGGTCGTCGACCTCACCAGTCCCTTGTGAATTCGTTTCCCGATCTGTCGCGCCGGCTCGCCTGCCTGCGAGCACGGCGGCCAAGCGCTTGACCGCGCGCCCGGCCGGGCGGTTGCGTATTGACCGGTGGCGGGGGGCACCGTACGATTTTTATCGTAATAATGAATATAGGTTCGTATATACGTACATCTTCGCTTCGCACACCTGTGCCCGCCGATGGTGTTCGCGTGAGGGAGACAACCGTGATCGAGCGAGACACGATCTTCATCGACGGCAAGTGGGTCGGGTCAGCCGGGACCGGGACCTTGACCGTCGTGAACCCGGCGACCGAGGAGCCGATCGCGACAGTGCCCCGAGGGGACGCCGACGACGTCGATCGCGCTGCCCAGGCCGCTGCCCGGGCGTTCGAGAGCTGGTCGCGGTCCTCGCCGGAGGAGCGGACCGCGGTGCTCTTGCGCATCGCCGACATCCTTGAGGCTCAGGCCGAGGACCTGGCGCGCTCGACCGTGCGCGAGATCGGCACGCCGATCGCCCTCGCCCGCAGCTCACACGTTGCCACCCCCATCAGCGACCTGCGCATCGCCGCCGCGAGTATCAAGGACATCGTGTGGGAGGAGCGGTTCGACGGCACGATCGTGCGGCGCATCCCCGCAGGCGTCGCCGGTGCGATCACCCCGTGGAACGGCCCGATGCGGATGATCGCGCTGAAGGCGGGCGCCGCCTTCGCCGCAGGCTGCACCATGGTCCTCAAAGGCACCGAGGTAGCCCCGCTGAGCTCCTTCCTCTTCGCCGAGGCCGCCGCCGAGGCGGGACTGCCAGATGGGGTCTTCAACCTAGTCAGTGGCACCGGGCCGGAGATCGGTGAGGCGATCGCGACCCATCCGCTGATCGACATCGTGTCCCTGACCGGGTCGGTGCGCGCGGGCAGCCGGGTCATGGAGCTGGCATCGCGGTCGGTCAAGCGCGTGGCGCTGGAGCTGGGCGGCAAGTCCGCCAACCTGATCCTGGAGGACGCGGACCTGGAGAAGGCCGTCAGCGACGGGCTTACGGACGCCTTCCGCAACGCCGGCCAGGTCTGCGGAGGGCTCTCCCGCACCCTGGTCCCCCGGTCGCGGCTGGCCGAGGCCGAGGAGATCGCCGCGGCGAAGGCGTCGAGCTTCGTCATGGGCGACCCCTTCGATGAGACCACGACCCTCGGCCCGGTGGTTTCGGACGTCCAGCGCCAGCGCGTGCGACGCTACATCCAGACCGGAATCGACGAGGGCATGCGGCTCGTCGCGGGCGGCCCGGAGGCCCCGGAGCATCTCGAGCGGGGCTACTACGTGCGACCGACCGTCTTCACCGGCAGCAACAGTGACACGCTGGCGCGGCAGGAGATCTTCGGTCCGGTCAACGTCATGATCCCGTTCGACGACGAGGACGACGCCGTGGCCATCGCCAACGACTCGGACTACGGGCTCGCCGGCGGCGTCTGGGCCGCAGACCCCGAGCGGGCCATGGACGTCGGGCGGCGCCTGCGCACTGGCCGTGTGCGCATTAACGGCGCACCCATCGACATGCGTGCTCCGCACGGGGGCCTGAAGCTGTCGGGCATCGGCCGGGAGATGGGCCGGTACGGGATCGAGGAATACCTCGAGTACCAGTCCCTCATCAGCTGAGACCCGCACCCGCCGAGCCTTCGAGAGGAGCCAGGGTGATCACTGCACAGGCGCGGGCGATGACTGGCCCGACGACGCCGTTCAGCACCGTCACCATCGAGCGCCGTGACGTCGGCCCCACCGACGTGCTGCTGGACATCGCCTACGCCGGTGTCTGCCACACCGACGTCCACCACGCCCGTGCAGAGTTCGGGCACACCCACTACCCGATCGTCCCCGGCCACGAGATCGCCGGCGTCGTCCGTGAGGTCGGTGCCGAGGTGACCGGCCTAGCCGCCGGAGACCACGCCGGCATCGGCTGCCTGGTCGACTCATGCCGGGAATGCGCCCGCTGCCTCGCCGGGCAGGAGTCCTACTGCCGCCGCAGCAAGGTGCTCACCTACAACGGGATCGGGCGCGACGGCGCGGTGACACTCGGCGGCTACAGCGAGCGCGTAGTCGCCGACCAGCGGTTCGTCGCCCGCATCCCGGACTGCCTGCCCCTTGAGTCCGCCGCCCCGCTGCTCTGCGCGGGCATCACCATGTACCAGCCGCTTCGCCTGTGGGGCGCTGCGCCCGGCAAGCGGGTCGGGATCCTCGGGTTCGGAGGGCTGGGGCACATCGGTGTCCAGATCTCGCACGCCCTCGGCGCGCACACGACCGTCCTCGAGCTCACCGGCGATCGCCGCGCCGACGCTGAGCGCCTCGGGGCGGACGACTACCGGACGACCGCCGACCTGGAGTCCGCGCGGGACTCGTTCGACCTGATCGTGTCGACGGTCCCATCGAACTATGACCTGTCCGCGCATCTCGACCTGCTCGACTTCGACGGCACGTTCGTGAACCTCGGGGTTCCGGACGAGCCGCTGCGGATCGACCCCTACACCCTGCTGACCAACCGGCGGAAGCTCGCCGGCTCGATGAGCGGCGGCATGCCCGAGACGCAGGAGATGCTCGACTTCTGCGCCGAGCACGGCATCAAGGCCGAGATCGAGCTGATAGCGGCGAAGGAACTGGACCAGGCCTACGACCGGCTCACGGCGGGTGACGTGCGGTACCGATTCGTCCTCGACACCTCGACCATCGCCGGGGCCTGACCGGCGCCGGATCTCCTGCTTCCCAACCGCCGCAGACCTGCCGCTACGCGGATGGCCGGCTCGGGCTCCGGCCCGGGCCGGGGTGGCGCGGGTGCCCGGAGGCAACGGCCCGGTGAAGGACAAGCCGCACGGTGTGTGCCGTACGGCGCCGGCTCCCCATCGCCATGGCAGCGTCAGCGACGATGATGCGCCGCCTGCCGGGCGCAAGGCGACATCGCTCTCCTACGGCTTCGCTGCGGCGAGGGAGGGCAGGGCCGGTTCCGCGGCGGCGAGCTCGGCAGCGAGAGCGTGCTTGTCGATCTTCTCCGAGCCGAGCACGGGCAGCTCCTCGGTCTGGAACCGCCAGCGCGTCGGGATTGCGAAGGAGGCCAGATCCGCCCGCAGCGCGGCCGCGACGTACTCGCCGAGGTCGGGCCGGGCGGCAGTGGTGTCGTCGACGACCACGACGGCGGCGACTTCCTCACCCAGGTCGGGGTGCGGCAGGCCGAACACCGCGGCGTCGAGGACGCCGGGCACCCCCGCCAGCGCGCGCTCGACCGAGAGGGGGGCGATGTTCTCGCCGCCGCGCAGTATGAGGTCCTTGCTGCGGCCGGTGATCCAGAGGTAACCGTCCTCGTCGAGGTGGCCTAGGTCGCCGGTGTGCAGCCATCCGTCGGCGTCGATGGGCCCGGCGGTGTCCCCGAAGTACCCGAGCATCTGGGAGGCCGCGCGGATCAGCACCTCGCCGTCGCCGTCCGCCGTCCGCTTGGTGAAGGAGATCTCCACGGAGGGGAGCGGCACTCCGCAGGCACCGGGCCGGTCCCGGGTGTCGCGGCCGCTGGCCGCGGTGGCCTGGCCGCCGTTCTCGGTCAGTCCGTACCCGGTGGCGATCCGCGCCCGGACGGACGGCAGCTCGTCGCGGATTCGCTGATAGAGGCTGGGATGGGCGGGCGCCCCGCCCAGCGTCAGGGAACGGAGGCTGCTCAGGTCGGTCGGCCGCTCCGCCTGGGCGTCGAGCAGCCGGCTGACCATGGTCGGAACAGCGCTCCAGCGGGTGACACCGTGAGCTGCGATGAGATCCATCGCCCCGAGGGGGTCGAACCTGCCCTGCGGGAACACCAGGGTCTCGCCGACCACCACCCCGCGCATGAGGGTCTGCACACCGCCGACGTGAAACAGCGGGGCCGTAAGCAGGGCCACGCTCGGCGGGGCGCCCTCGAGGTCTTGCGGGAGCCGCTTGGTGATGGCCAGCAGCGAGTGCAGGCCGGAGATGATCGAACGGTGCGAGAGCACCACCGCCTTGGGGAACCCGGTGCTGCCCGAGGTGAACAGGATCAGGGCGGCCTCGTTCTCGTCGTCGCCGCCGGCGCGTTCCGGCAGGGGGCCGCCGGTCTCGCCGGCCATGGGCCACGGCGCGACGGGGGTGCCGGCGGGGAGCTTGGACGCCAGCCGGCTGTCGGCCAGCACGGCCCGGGGCTGCAGCAACGCGAAGGCGTGCTCGATCTCGCGGGTGCTCCACCACGAGTTGACCAGGACCGGGACCGCCCCCAGCCACAGGGGCGCCCAGACGTTGACGACCCAGTCCGGCCCGTTCCATCCCAGCAACGCGACGCGGTCCCTGGGACCGATCCCGTGCTGCTGCAGCTGGGCCGCCTTGCGCCGGACGGCGGTCACGAGGTCGGCGAAGTCGAGGCGGAAGTCGCCTCGCACCACATGGGCCCGGCCGGCCCAGCGGCCGGCGTGGTCCAGCAGGGACGCCAGGTGCCGCGTGCGGGGCTCGTACATGCGGTAGGGGACGCGGCCCACCTGCTCGACCGCGATCTCGCGCCCCCACGGCGCGGCAGTGTCACTCATCTGTGGTTCTCCTTTGATTGCGGTGGGGCCGCTACGGCCCCTGCCGCCCGGTCAGCGGAACTCGATGTTGAAGTCGTGGAACTCGAAGAAGCGGGGCCAGTCGCCGGCGGGGCCGGTCCGCGGGCATGTGCGCTCAGTCCAGCTGGCCGCCGGCCTGCAGGACTCCCTCGGCGACCTTGAAGGCCTCGCCCGCGGCCGGAAGCCCGCAGTAGACCGCCGTCTGCAGCAGGACCTCCTTGATCTCGGCGACCGTGCAGCCGTTGCTGATCGCGCCCTCGACGTGGTGGGCGAGCTGGGCCGGACGGCCCAGCGCGGTGAGCATCGCGAGATTGACGATGCTGCGGGTCTTGCGGTCGATGCCGGCGCGGGCCCAGACCCGGCCGAAGCAGACTTCCTCGGAGTAGTCCTGGATGACGTCGTTGAACGAGTTGCGGTTCCCGTCCTTCTTCTCGACGTAGCCGTCGCCCATGAGCTCGTTCATGATCCGGCGGCCATTGGTCTTGACGTCTGCAGCGTCAGCGGTGCTCATGTCATCTCCTGATTGTGCCGGGGTGCGTGCCGGACGGCCGCGGTCAAGGACGGCCTGGACCTCGTCGGCGGAGAGCTTGATCGTCACGCCCGCCCGCTCGTTCTGAAGCAGCAGCGGGGTCTGTGAGTCCCGGTTTCCCCACCCGCGGTCGAGCGCCTCCTGGAGGTCCTCCTGGACCAGCCGGGCAGCGCGCATCGGGACGCCGAGCTGGTCGGCGAGCTCCAGCGCCAGCCGGAGATCCTTGTTCGCGAGAACCAGCGCGAACGACGGCGGGTCGAAGGCCTCCTGCAGGTACCGGTCGCCGACCCGGTCGAAGGTCCGGGCGCGGCCGATGGCGCCCTGGCGCATGGCGTGCCAGAGAGGGCCAGGCTCGACGCCCGCCTTGACCCCCATGGTGAATACCTCCGCGATCGCCGAGCGGATCGTCATGCTGGCGCAGTTGTGCACGAGCTTCGCGGTGTTGCCCGCGCCGATCTCCCCGACGTAGAGGATCTGGTCGCCGATGGCGTCCAGGACCCCGCCCACGCGGTCGAACGCCGCGCGGTCGCCGCCGACGTAGATGGCGAGCTTGCCCGAACGGGCGCCCTTGGGGCCGCCGCTCACTGGGGCGTCGAACAGCTCGACACCGTGCTCCTGGCAGGTAGCGTGCACCTCGCGGACGACGGTGGGGGAGTTCGTGGTCAGATCGAACCAGGTGCTGCCGGGCTTCAGCGCGCTCAGCAGCCCGCCGTCGCCCACGCCGACCTGCCGCATCTCGGCGGGCCCGGGCAGGGACGTGAAGACCACGTCAGCCGAGCCCGCCAGCTCGGCGACCGAAGCCGCCCAGGTTGCCCCGGCCTCCTCGAGGGGGGCGGCGCTGGCGCGGCTGAGGTCGTGCACGACGAGGTCGTAGCCCGCACGGCAGAGGTTGAGGGCCATGCCCTGGCCCATCAGGCCCAGTCCGATGAAGCCGATCGTCATGATTGTCCTTTCGTCGGTGACCGGCCAGCGGCGTCACCGTCGCTGCCATGCTGCCTTTAGGTTCGTAATTAAGAACTTGAGGACGTATACACGAATCCAACGGTAAGGCGGAGAGGTAGGACGTGTCAACGCCGCGGAGGCGTCCGGGCCGTTGACATCGAGGGGGGAGCCTCGTAGCATCGTGTATGTAAATACGGACTTGAGTTCATAATAACGAACTAAATTGCCATCGAGACAGGCATGGAGGCACGGAATGACGGCCCTCGAAGGCGTGAAGGTGATCTGCGTCGGGCAGTTCTACTTTGCCCCGTACTGCTCCTTGCTCATGGCCCGCCTGGGCGCCGACGTCATCAAGGTCGAGGCGCCTCAGGGCGACCCCTACCGGCGCTTGCCCACCGTCGACACCGACGGCTACCCGATCCAGTTCCGCTTTCTCAACTCCGGCAAGCGCACCATCCGTCTCGACCTTGCCAGCCCCGCCGGGCAGGACGTGCTGCGTGACCTCGTCCGCAACGCCGACGTCCTCGTGCAGAACCTCTCTCCCGGGGCGATGGACCGCTTCGGCCTCGGCTACGACGAGCTCAGCCAGGTCAATCCCGGCCTGATCATGGCCTCCGGGACAGGATTCGGCTCCTTCGGCCCTTATGCCGGCGAGCCGGCCATGGACCTCACCATCCAGGCCCGCACCGCCATCATGAGCACCACCGGGTTCGCCGACGGCGCACCCGTCCGCACCGGACCCTCGGTCGTCGACTTCGTCGCCGGCACCCACATGCTCTCCGGAGTGCTGGCCGCGCTGTTCCAGCGCACCCGCACCGGCCGCGGGCAGCACGTCGAGATCGCGCTGCAGGACGCCATCGTCCCCGCCCTGACCTCCAACATCGCCGGCCAGCTCAGCAACGCGAACAGCCCCGAGCGCACCGGGAACCGGCACGGGAGCATGGCCGTCGCCCCGTACAACGCCTACCCGACCGCCGACGGCTGGATCACGCTGCTCTGCCCGACCGACGCTCACTGGCAGCGGCTGTGCGCGCAGATGGATGATCCCGTCACCGCCGATCCGCGGTTCGCGACGATGGCCGGGCGGTGCGAGCACATGGACGACCTCGACGCCGTCGTGGGGCGGTGGACCAGGACGCTCACCAAGGAGCACCTGACCCGCAGGCTCACCGACCTCAAGATCCCGTGCGCTCCGGTCGTCACGCTCCCCGAACTGATCGAGGACCCCCATGTCCGCGAGCGCGGTGTGCTCCGCACCGTCACCGACGACCAGGGGTCGTTCATGACCCTGGGCAGCCCGCTGTTCCTGTCGGACTCGCCCATCGTGGAACCCACGCGGCCGGGCGAGCTGGGGGCCGACACCGATGAGGTCCTCGCCGCGGAGCTCGGCATGTCCGCCGACGACATCGCCAAGCTCCGCGACGCCGGAGTCATCTGAGCACCGGCCGCCCGCCGCAACGGACGTGGAGAAATGGAGAAGGAGCCGACATGAGCGTGGAATCGGACCTCAGAATCCGGCACCTGAGCCCTGCCTTCCGCACCTTCTGCGGACAAGGCGCGCTCGATGCACTGCCCAGGGAACTGGCGCGCGCCGGCGCCCGGCGGGCGGTGATCATCGCCATCCCGGCCGTAGCCGCACACGAGGACGCGATGGGCCGGCTTCACGAGGCTCTTGGCGAGCGGCTGGCAGGCCAGTTCGAGGGGGTGGAAGAGCACAGCCCGCTGCCGTCGGTCGAGGAGGCCAGGGCCTTCCTGGCCCACCACGACGCAGACGCCGTGATCGCCGTCGGCGGAGGATCCTCAGTCGTCACGGCGCGCGCGGCCACCATCCTGCTGGGCGAGGGCAAGGACATACGGGAGCTGTGCACCCGGCGGGAGCCGGGCGGCGGGCTCGTCAGCCCGAGGCTCGCGGCGCCCAAGCTGCCCCAGTGGGTGGTCCCGAGCTCGCCGACAACGGCCTACGCCAAGGCGGGCGCCGCCGTGCGCGACCCGGAGACGGGGCAGCGGCTCGCCCTCTACGACCCGAAGGCCCGGGCCCAGGGAGTCGTCCTCGACCCGGTGATGGCCCTCACCGCGCCCCCGCAGCTGAGCTGGTCGGCCGCCCTAAACGTCTTCTCGATGGCGGTCGAGGGCCTGCAGTGCCGCCGGATCGACCCGCTCGCCGACGCCATGCTGGCGCATGCCCTGCGGATGGTCGTCACGTGGCTGCCGCAGGTGGCGAAAGAGCCCGACCACGCCGCTCCGCGCCTGCAGCTGATGCTCGCGGCGGTCATGAGCGGCGAGGGGACCGACCATACCGGCGGCGGGCTCGCGCAGGCCCTCTCGCATGCCATCGGGCCTCGGTCGCAGGCGCCGAACGGTGTCGTCGAGGCCCTGCTGCTGCCGCACGCGATGCGGTTCAGTGCCAGCGCCGTCGCAGACCGGCTGGCGTCTGTCGCCGACTACCTGGGGCTGGCCGACCGCAGTGCGGAAGGGGTCATTGCCGAGGTCGAGCGGCTGCTCGGCGTCTTCGAAGCCCCGTGCCGGCTCCAGGACATCGGTGTCCCGCAAGACGCGCTCGCCGAGGCGGCCGCGCACGCCATGGACGACTGGGCCATCACCGCCGGGCCGCGCGTACCCGACCCGCAGGACGTGCGCGACCTGCTCCAGGACGCCTGGTAACCGCGCCATTGCGACCCATCGAATGACAATCACCCGAGGAAGTGCGATGACGACTACCCAGGCCCCGCGGAAGGCGGGGTTCGGCAAGGAACTGGCCACCGGCAGGTTCACCGACGAGATGCTCGCGGAGATGCGGGCCCTTATCGGCACCGAGCTGCGCACCGCGATGTCGGTCAACAACGAGTTCGCGGACCGCATGGCGATCCTGCGGTTCTGCGAGGGCATCGGCGATGACAACCCGTTGTGGACGGACGAGGAGTACGCCGCCGCGGCGCCGTCCGGCGGGATTATCGCGCCGCCGAGCTTCATTTTCGCCTGTCTCGGGTCGGTGCAGGTCGGCTGGCGCGGGCTCGGCGGCTTCCACGCCGAGACGAACATCGAGTTCCGCCAGCCGATCCGTCTCGGCGACCGCATCACAGCCCGCGTATTTTTCGACGGCTTTGACGGCCCGACCGACGCCAGCAACTTCGCCGGACGCCGCATCAAGGACTACCTGCGTCAGGAGTACCGCAACCAGGACGACCAGCTCGTCGCGACCTTCATCTGCTCGCGGATGCGGTTCGAGCGGACCGAGATGCAGGCCAAGCGTGAGTCGCGCAAGATCGAGCTCCCGCACCCGTGGACGGAGGAGGAGCTCGGGAAGATCGAGGATGATATTCTCGCGGAATCTCCGCGGGGAGCCACGCCCCGCTTCTGGGATGACGTCCAGGTCGGCGACGAGCTCGACGTCATCACCAAGGGACCGCTGGGCCTGACCGACTTCATCGCCTTCATCGCGTCCGGCGCGGCGCCGATCCCCCGGCTGTCGGCCCACGGCGTCGCGCTGCGCCGCTACAAAAAGCACCCCAAGTGGGCCTTCCGTGACCCCCGCACGAACGCGCTGGAGCCGGTGTACTCGGTGCACTACAACGACTACGCCGCCCAGTTGCAGGGCGCCCAGATCGCCTACGACGTCGGCATTCAGCGCACCTGCTGGCAGATTCATCAGCTCACGAACTGGATGGGCGACCAGGGCTTCATCAAGAGCATCCACGGCCAGTACCGCTCCCACGTCTACCTGTCAGACGTGCTGCGGCTCGGCGGAACGATCACCGAGAAGCTGGTCGACGAGGCCGGCGACCACGTCGTCAAGGTGGAGACATGGGCGTCCAACCAGCGCGGCCAGCAGGCGATGCCGGGCTCCGCCATCGTGGCGCTGCCCGCGCGCGGGGCAGCGCATGAGTGACATCGTCCGCGAGACGGTTGCTGACCGGGTCGCGCTGCTGGAGATGCGGCGCCCCCCGAACAATTTCTTCGACGAGGCATTGCTGACCGAGCTGGCCGACGCCTATCTGGCGCTCGATGACGAGAAGGATGTCACTGCCGTGGTGCTGTGCGCGCAGGGCAAGCACTTCTGCGCAGGCGCCGACCTCCGCGGAATGGGCGCGGCGGGGATCCGCCGCGTCTACCGGCAGGCGTTCCGGCTTTTCTCCGGCCGTAAGCCAGTCGTCGCGGCCGTGCAGGGCGGCGCGATCGGCGGCGGCCTCGGGCTGGCCATGTCCGCGGACTTCCGGATCGCCGCCCCGCAGGCCCGGCTGACCGCCAACTTCGCCCGCCTTGGCTTCCACCAGGGCTTCGCGCTGTCCGTGACACTGCCCAGGGCGGTCGGCCCGCAGCGGGCCCAGGACCTGCTCCTGACCGGCCGGCCAGTCTCGGGGGAGGAGGCAGCTAGCATCGGCCTGTGCGACGCCGTGGCGGATGACCCCCGCACGGCCGCCGTCGAGCTCGCGACAGCGATCGCGGCCTCCGCTCCGCTGTCGGTGCCCTCGATCCGGGCTACGCTGCGCCGGTCGCTGGTGTCCGAGGTCTCGGCCGCTCTCGACCTCGAGGCGGACGCGCAGGCCGCGCTCCTGGACACGACCGACTTCGCGGAGGGCATCGCGGCGTCGATCGGGAAGCGCCCACCGCAATTCACGGGTTCGTAATGGCGAATGGCAGATCGCAAAACGGCTACGATAGACCTCGTGACCGACGACGCCAGCCACTCCGACACCGGAGGCCCGGCCAGCCACCGTACCATCGACCGGGTGACCCAGATCCTCGAGGAGGTCGTGTACCACCCGGGAATCGGGTTCGCGGAGCTCGCCCGCGCCCTCGATGCGCCGAAGAGCTCAGTGCACGGGTTCATCCGGGGCCTGCTGGCCAAGGGCTGGCTCTACGAATCCGACCGGCGCTTCTATCTCGGCCCGGCCGTCTACGGCCTCACGCTGGCGAGCGGGCGCATCCGGGCTGGCCAGGTGAGCCAGGCCGACCTCGACGCGCTGCACAAGGACACCGGGATGACGGTCTTCCTCGGCGTCGAGGCCGGTGACCACCTCATCTATATCGGTGAGTCCGGCACCGACTCCCTGACCGGCTTCGCGGCCAGAAGCGACATCCGCCGCCAGCTGATCTCGACGGCCGGCGGGAAGGCCCTGCTGGCAGCGAAGCCCGACTCGGAGCGAGACGCCTACCTCCGCCGGCAGCAGAGCGGCAACGCTGAGGCGGTCTCGGAGTTCCTCGCCGAATTCGCCGAGATCAGGAAGACGGGCGTCGCGCGGAACTTCCGGCATCACGGCTCGCAGATCGCCCTGGCGGGCGTGCTGCGCAATCAGGCCGGCGAGAGCGTGGCCTCCGTCACCCTCGTCGGGCAGGCCGCTGAGGTGGAGCCACGGGAGGACAAGGTCCGCAAGACCCTGCTGAAGCACATCGCCTCCTGGACGCGGCAGAAGGCGGCCCCTCGCGAGCCCATCTGATCCGGCCGGCCTGACGGACCCGGTTCCGTTCGGGCCGGCCGGTCCGGAACACCCGCCGGCGCAGCGTCGCCCGCGATTCCCGGGTTGCCCCGTACCCGCGCAACAACGGCCATCAAGGCCGGTTAAGAACTCCGGGGATGCAGCCGCCGCCCTTTGCCCGGTTCGCGGTTGCCCGCCGTGCTGACACGCCATGGCGACGCTCCGCTTCGGCGGCCGTGAGGTCACCCGCCGAGATCGCGAGCACCACCCGCTGGAGCATTGACACCGCCCCGGGCATCTCTGTAATCTGATCGTAATAGTGATCAGTAGTTCATATATAAGAACTAGTGATGGCGGGCAAGGCGGATCATCAGTGCCGATGCTCAAGGAAGTGGGTTCGGTGGCCAGGATGCGACCGGATCCTCATTAACGGCGAGTGGGCGCCCTCGGCGGGCGCTGTCCCGGGCTGGGCCAGGCCCTCGAGCACCCGTATTCAGCGACAGCGGAGGCGATCAATGATCGAGCGGCAGCAGATCTTTATCAACGGCGAATGGACAGATCCCTCGAGCGACGATGTCGCCACCGTGATCAATCCGGCGACAGAGCTCCCGGTCGCGTCCATCCGGCTCGGGAGTCCAGCGGATGTGGACCAGGCCGTCGCCGCAGCATCGGCGGCTCTGCCCGAGTGGTCTCACACGAGTGCCGAGCACCGGGCGCAGGTCCTGCAGTCGCTAGCCGACCTCATTGAGGTCCGTGCCGACGAGGCAAGCCACATGATGACGACCGAGATGGGCCAGCCGATCACCACCGCGCTCGGGACGACCGCTGGGGCAATCCAGGATCTGCGCATCTTCGCCGACGCCCTGAAGGACGTGATCTGGAGCGAGACCGTCGGCGGTGCCGAGGTTCACAAGGTCGCCGCCGGTGTCGTGGGAGTGATCACAGCCTGGAACGTCCCTCTGCGCACGGTGGCGGTAAAGATCGGGGCGGCGCTGGCGGCAGGCTGCACCACGGTTCTCAAGGGGAGCGAGATCGCCCCGCTGACCTCCTACCTGGTCGCCGACCTGGCGCAGCAGGCAGGTATTCCTGCGGGCGTCCTCAACTTGGTGCCGGGTACCGGTCCGGTGGTGGGCGAGGCCATCGCGGCGCATCCGCGGGTCGACATGGTGTCGCTCACCGGCTCGGTACGCGCCGGCAGCAGGGTCATGGAACTCGCATCGCGGTCGATCAAGAGGGTCGGACTCGAACTGGGAGGGAAGTCCGCCAACATCGTTCTTGACGATGCGGACGTGGAGAAGGCCGTTTCCGTCGGTATCGTGGATGCCCTCCGGAACGGGGGACAGGCATGCGGCGGGCTGACGCGCGTGCTGGTGCCGAGGCCGAAGCTCGGCATTGCCGAGAAGGCCGCGGCGAGCGCAGCCGCGAGCTTCAGGCTAGGAGATCCCCTGGACCCCGCGACGACGATGGGGCCGATGTCGAACAAGGGCCAGCGGGACCGTGTCCGCGGCTACATCAGAACCGGAATCGACGAGGGTGCCCGGCTCGTCATCGGCGGTCCCGAGCAGCCCGAAGGCCTGGACGTCGGCTTCTACGTCAAGCCGACGGTGTTCACCGGCGACAACAGCATGCGGGTCGCCCGCGAAGAGATCTTCGGTCCGGTGGTCGTGCTCATTCCGTTCGAGGACGAGGCGGAGGCCGTGAATCTGGCCAACGATTCCGAGTACGGGCTGGCCGGTGCCGTGTGGTCCGCGAGCCCGGACCGCGCTCGGGCGGTGGCTTCACGAATCAGGACGGGACGCGTCGTCATCAACGGGGCCCCCGTCGAGCGGGCGGCCCCGCACGGCGGCTTCAAGCGTTCGGGCATCGGGCGCGAGTGGGGACGCTTCGGTATCGAGGATTACCTCGAGCTGCAGGCGATCCACGGCTGATCTGACGGCGGGCGGGCCGATCGCAAGCCTTGCACTGCTGCAGGCGGCAGGCCAGGTACCGAGCATGTCCGGCCAGGGAGGACACAGGCGCATGGCATATCAGGAAGCGCTCCCGGAAAGCTGCATGACCGCGGTGGTCGCGGAGTTCGGCCAGCCGGTCGAGCTTCGTGAGCTGCCCGTGCCGGAGCTGGAGCATGGTGCCCTTCTGGTGAAGATCGAGGCGGCGACCGTGTGCGGCACCGATCTTCACATCTGGGACGGTTCATTCGGCGCCGGGGGCATCGGTCAGGTGAACCTCCCGATCGTCCCGGGCCACGAAATGGTCGGGCGGGTGGCGGCCTTCGGCCCGGGCGAGCATGCTGACGTGACCGGTTCGGAGCTGAAGAGCGGCGACCGGATCGTCTTCACGCCGGGCCGGTGCGGATCCTGCCATTACTGCACAGTGGCCGGGCAGCCGAATCTGTGCACGAAGCGAATCGGCTATGGACGGCAGAGCGCCGTCTACCCCTACCTGGTGGGAGGCTTCGCCGAGTACTGCTACGTCTACCCCACCTCAAGCAGGATTCGTGTGCCTGATGAGGTGAAGCCCGAATGGGCGTCAGCTGCCAGCTGCGCGCTGCGCTCGGTGATCACAGGTTTCCGCGAGCTGGGCGCGATAGAGCCGTGGCAGACCGTCGTGGTCCAGGGTTCGGGCCCGCTGGGCCTGTTCGCGACGGCCATGGCGAAGCGCGCTGGCGCTGCCCGGATCATCGTGGTCGGCGATCCGGCCGCCCGGCTCGAAGTGGCTCGCGCCTGGGGGGCCACCGAGACGATTCCGGTTTCCAGCCACGGCGAGCCGCAGGACCGGGTGAGCGCGGTCCGCGAGACGACAGCCGGTCAGGGCGCTGAGATCGTGATGGAATTCTCCGGTGCCCGCACCGCCTTCACCGAGGGGATCGCGATGGTCCGCAGGGGAGGTCGTTACCTGGTGGGTGGGCAGGTCGGCCCGCAGGAGGTGCCCTTCCGGCCGACGTTGATCACGCAGAACCAGCTGACGGTCATGGGATCGTATTCAGGATCAGAGGCTGAGTACTGGCGCGCCATCGAGTTCATCCGGCGCGCGAAGGACGAGTATGACTTCGACCAGATCCTCTCCAATCGCTTCCGCCTGGATCAGGTCACCGACGCGTTCCGCGGCATGCAGTCGATGCAGGAGATCAAGCCTGTCGTGATCCCTGAGTTCGCCTGATCGCGGGTGACATGCCCCGGGCTATGGGCGTTGCGGGGATCGGCCTGCTCCCGATGGCCTCGATCAGGAGCCGCGTCAGCGCGTCCGGATCGGTGATCATCGGCTCATGGCAGGCGTTGAGCGCACGGTGGTGAAAACAGGGGTCGGTCTGCGCCCGGGCGCGCTGGCGCGCGAGATCGAGTCCGGGTAGCCGGCTCGGCTGGCACTCGATCATGGTTCCCGGGTGCGACCAGGCGCGGTCCGTCGGCCCGATGGTGTCCGTGTAGGTCTTGATCGGCTGAGGCGTCGTCTTGGAGTTCACCCACGCGATCTGACCAGGATCGGTCAGCCCCCACCAGCTCGCGTCGGACGTCGGGATGAACCAGCCTTCCCCGTCGGCAGCCGCCATCGCCGTCATGCGCTCCGCGCGCTCCGGGCCGATGAGGTCGAACACCGACTCTCCCGCCTTCGGCTTGTGCGCGTCAAGCCACACGACGAAGCGCACGCTGTCCGCGACCCGCTCCATCGCACCCGCGACCGGCATTCCGCCGTAGCTGTGGGCCACCAGCATCGTGTCGTGGAGATCCTCGAAGTCGAACACGCCGACGACGTCCTCGATGTGGGTGTCCAACCCGATGCCGGGCCGGAGCAGATGCGCCCGCTCGCCGAGACCGGTGAGCGTCGGCGTGTACACGTCGTGGCCAAGCCGCCGCAGGCGTGACGCGACGTCTCGCCACGCCCAGCCGCCATGCCGGCCGCCGTGGATGAGCACGAACGGCGGATTCTCAGACTTGCCGATGATCTGCTCGCCAGTTGCCACCGTGCCCATGCCCTCCTCCGTCGTATCGCGCGGATGCCACGTCAGGGGTCAAACGCCCGCAGGAGCTCCTCGACGTCATCGAGCTGCTCGAGGCCCTGGGATGAGGCGATCACGTGGTCGATGTCGGCCTCAGGCAGGGCCGCTTTCCATTTGCCGGACAGGTCCTCCCACGTGATCCCGCCGCCGGCGCTGTGGCCTTTCGGCCAGTCCACGCGCCGCTCGACGCTCGCGCCGTCGCGGGTCGTGATCCGCACGCGCGCCCCGCGGCCGTTGGGCTGCTCCCGATCCAGGTCGCTGTCGGAGCTGAGGGCGATGCGGCTCCGCATCGCCTCGAAAGCCGGGTCCACGAGGATCGCCGGAAAGGGACTGTGGCGCAGGCTCAGGCCTCCCTGGACGAGTGCCGCACCGAGCATGTCCTGGAGGCAGATGTTGTGCATCTTCCGGTTGTCCACGACCCGCATGGCGTTCGTAGGCATGCCGACCTCGACGGAATCGATCTCGGCGGCTTCGATCGAGTGCCCGGTGACGAGCCCCATCGCGGCCTCCACGGCAGCATGGATCGGATAGCCCGCGTTGATGAACTTGAAGTTGGCGCCCATGACGGCGAACTCGCGTCCCAGTGCGTCGGTCAGCACGCGGTCGCCGCCTTCCAGGCCCCAGGCCGCCAGGAGCCCGTCTGGGCCCCCGAGGACGTCCTCGCATCCCTCGAGCCCGGCCGCGGCCATCAGGGCCGCTGACACGCCAGCCGACGCGTACTGGCCGTTGCAGAACGACTTGCTGATGTGCCGCCGCTCCTGAAAAAGCGCGCATAGCCCATTGGCCTGGAAGGTGGCCAGGGCCATCGCGTAGCAGTGCGCCTCCGGCGCCAGGCCGAGAAGCCGGCTCGCCGCAACCGCCGCACCAACGCTGTGGAGGAAGTCGGCGTGCAGGTGAAGCCGTGATTTGACGCCGAATACCCCGCCGCATGCGGCGATCAGCCGGTTGCCCACGTCGTACCCGAGGATGACCGCGTTGAGAAGCTCCGCGCCGGTCTTGTGCTGCTGCTCGGCGATCGCCGTCGCGGCATGGACGACTGTCGCTCCTGGGTGGCCGCCGACCACATGCGCCCCGTCGACCTCATCGGCGTGTCCTGCCGTCCCGTTGGCCATGGCGGCGTACGGCGCCGTCGTGCGCAGCCCGGTGCCGAGGATCCGGCAAGGCCCGGAGCCGCCGGTCGCCGATGCGTAACGGGCGGCGAGCTGCCCGGCCGTGCGGTTCTGCCCGAACGCGGCGCAGGCTAGCTCGTCCATCACGATCTGGCGCGCGCGCTCAAGCACGTGGGGCGGGATGACGTCGGCCGAGGTACCAGCTGCGTACCGTGCCAGTGTCAGCGACAGGTTCTCCGGCGTCTTCCCCGTGCTCGCGCTCTGGCTCATGTCAGCGGGCCCTCCTGGCTTCTCTCGCCCGCGAAGCTGTTCGCGCCGGTCGAGATCATCAGATCGAGCGAGCTCGCAAGCTCGTCACGCGTCCCCGGGTCCTTGGCCGTGCGGAAGCCGGCCGCTCCCATCTGCAGGGCATCGTCCAATCCCATCGATCCGGCCTTCCCGGTGGTCGACTCAGCCTGTCCCAGGATCGATCCTGCAAGCTGTCTAGTTCGGATATACAAACAAGAGTTTTTAATTAGGATCACGGTAGCAATGCTCTGCGGGTCGGTCAAGCGGGCATCCGAACGGCCTTGGCCCGTCCGGTACGACCCGGGTTTCAGGCGACGAAACTCCGTCCAGGCAAGGCCCGCTCACGTCACCGCTACGTCAACGACGCCGTCCGGTTCTTCGCCGCACAATGCGGGCTGACCTGAGCCCGGGCGCGCGATGGGGCCTGGTGAACAGGTGAATCACCCCGGAAGGACGGCTCCATGCGAGGGTGCCGCTGTCCCGGATATGCACCCCGGGTCTCGCCGGGCCCCAAGCCTGGGACGTCCTCATCAGGTTCGGCGCGCAGCTACTCCGCCGCCTCTGGAACCCGGCGATCGCCAGGGTTCCCGTCCGTCATCCGTTCCTTCCGGCGGCTCGTATGACTCGTCAGTCAAGCCTTGCTACGGGGCCGCCGTGAAGTGGTTGATATAGTTTGCAGATGCTTGGTAAATACATCAAGCTTGACAGGGTGGTGACCGGCCCGCTGGGACGTGACACGAACCGGTACGCCAGCAACGGCACGCTGCGCATCGCCTACGAGTTGCCAGGGACGATGCACCGACGGCGCCCGTGGCTGGTGCTGATCCAGGGCATGGGATTCGACCGTTCCGGCTGGGAGCCGGTGCTGCCGGCGCTGCGGCGCAGTTTCCGGCTCGTCCTGGTGGATAACCGGGGCACCGGGCGCAGTGGCCGGCCGGATGGCTCGTTCACGGTGGCCAACATGGCCGGCGACGTGGTGGCGGTGCTCGATGCCGCCGGAATCGGCCGAGCCCACGTCCTGGGGGCAAGCCTGGGCGGCATGGTGGCCCAGGAACTGGCGATCACCCGGCCGGAGCGAGTCGGCCGGCTCGTGCTCGCCTGCACCACGCCGGGCTGGCCGGCGGGCTATCCCATGCCCGCCGCCTCACTGCGGCTGATCATGGCCACACGCGGCATGCCGCTGGAGGCGGCGCGGCGCCGCCACACCGAGCATGCCCTGTCCGCGCAGGCCGGGCAGCAGAACCCGGCCCTGGTCGGGCGCCTGATGGAGGTGCAGGGCGTGCGGCCGGTGGCCCAGGAGGTCCTGTCGGCGCAGGCGATAGCCGGAGCCCGCTACGCCGGGCGGCTGCGGCAGGGACGGATCGGGGCCCGCACGCTGGTGGTGCACGGCAGCGCCGATACCGTCGTGGACCCGCGCAACGCCAAGCTGCTGGCCGGCCGCATCACCGGTGCCCGCCTGGTCACCTTCCCCGGGCTGGGCCACCTGCTGTTCTGGGAAGACCCCGTCGGCTTCGCCGCCGTCGTGACGTCGTTCCTGCTCGACGCAGACGACACCGGGCCGCAGGCCGGCGGGTAGCGCGCGGCTCGGCATGCCTGCTGCCTGTCGTAGGTCACCATGAGAATACGAGGCGTGGTCATCAAGGTCGCAGTACGAGCACGCGCCTGAGACTGCGAGCAGCCGTCTGAAGACGGCGGGGGCCTGGAGGTCGTCCACCTGCTCGCCGATCGCTGGGGTCAGCGGGGCGGCGAGTGCGGCCGCCGCGTCATCTCCGAACTGCGCTGGGACCATACGCCTCCAGTACGCGTAATGACAGTTCCTCCCTTCTTCCGGCGGGCGGCCCTAGCGTCGGAAGGGAGGACCACCCGTTCTCGTCTACTGCAGGAGGTACTTCATGGCGCAGGAACAGAGTCGTGCGCAGCAGCTGGTGGGTGATATCGCCCCGAAGCTGGCGGAGCTGACCGACGAGGTGCTGTTCGGCGATGTGTGGGCTCGTCCCAGCCTCTCCCCGCGGGACCGCAGCTTGATCACAGTCGCGGCTCTGACCGCGCTGGGCCGCACCGACCAGCTCCGCTCGCACCTCGGTCTCGCGCTGGACAACGGCGTGACCCGCGAGGAACTGGCCGAGGCTGCCACGCACCTGGCGTTCTATGCCGGATGGCCGGCCGGAATGAGCGCGGCGGCCACACTCAAGCAGGTTCTCGATGAGCGGTGACCAAACGGATGGAGCCTCGATGGTTGTGCTGCCGGCGCCGGCGACGGCGAAAGCGGCCGCGGACCGGTAGGCTGCTAGGCACTGCCACATATTGAAACGGCCGACTGTCGTTACCGCAGGCACCAAAGTCAGATCACGAAACGTTGCGGCCAGGGTCGATGCGTTATGAGAGCCGACGCTAAGGCACGGCGATTCCCTCCAGCGCCGACGACGCGCGTCCTTCACCACCTCGGTGATCGCTCATAAGCAGCGTCACAGCGTCGCTACGCCTGGAAAGCGCGATCTGTGCCGCGCTGCGGGCAGCGGTCAGGCCGCCCAGATCGCCTCGCCGGAGCCGGGGTCGAAGAACTGCATGCCATCGGCGTTGATCGCGAAGGCGGTGCGCTCACCGGGCTTGACCGGGGCATTGGGGTCGACCCGCGCCACTCCCTCGCCCGCTTCGGTGACCGCTTCGGTGTCCGCGTCGGTCGCCCCTTCCGGGCGTACCCGGCGCGCATCGATCGTGAAGTGCACAATCAGCTCAGCGCCGAGCGCCTCGACCAGATCGACGTCAGCGACCAGAGTCGGCCCGGCCCGGCCGTCGGCCGCAGCGGGCAGGTGCTCGGGCCGCAGGCCGAGGACGACGTCGCGGCGCGCGTAGGCGGCCAGCGCGGAATGCGCCACGACCACGGGCTCAGGCAGCTGGATCAGCTGCGAGCCCAGCCGCACCGAGCGGCCGCCCTCTCCCACGGTGGCCTCGTACAGGTTCATCGCCGGCGAGCCGATGAACGCGGCGACGAACAGGTTATCCGGCCGGTTATACAGCACCTGCGGGTGGTCGCATTGCTGCAGGACGCCCGAGTTCATGACGGCCACCCGGTCGCCCATCGTCATGGCCTCGACCTGGTCATGGGTGACGTACATGGTCGACACCTTCAGGCGCTTCTGGATCCGCAGTATCTCCGCGCGCATCTGTACCCGCAGCTTGGCGTCCAGGTTGGACAGCGGCTCGTCCATCAGGAACGCCGAGGGCTCGCGCACGATCGCCCGGCCCATCGCGACCCGCTGCCGCTGGCCGCCGGACAGCTGGCCGGGCTTGCGGTCCAGCCAGTCGGTGAGCCCGAGGATCTCGGCGGTTTCCTTCACCTTCGCGCTGATCTCCTTCTTCGGCAGCTTTTTCAGCTTGAGCGAGAAGGCGATGTTGTCGGCCACGCTCAGGTGCGGGTAGAGCGCGTAATTCTGGAACACCATCGCGATGTCCCGGTCCTTCGGGCTGACATAGTTGACCGGCTGGCCGCCGATGCGCAGCGTGCCGGAGGAGATGCCTTCCAGCCCGGCGACCATCCGCAGCGCCGTGGTCTTGCCGCACCCGGACGGGCCGACGAGCACCATGAACTCGCCGTCGCCCACCTCCAGGTCCAGGTCCCTGACGGCGTGGAAGCCGTTCGCGTACACCTTGTTGACGTGCTCCAGGTCCACCGTCGCCATCACGCCTCCCGAGGTTCGCCGACTCACCCCTACATGGTGGAAGGTTCCATCGCTTATGGAACACCGCGCAATTGCCGGTGTCAAGAGCTGATTCCGGAGGCTGCAGGGGCAGTCGGGCGGCCGGATGCCGACGGCGGCCGGTCATTGCGGCATCTGGTACCCCGTGCCGAGATGGGCCGGTCACGCCTGGCGGGCGTGATCCCGGGATGCTCTCGTTCCGCGCCCGGGGTGCGGCGGGATGCTGCGTCCCAGGCGCAGCAGAGTCGGGACGATTTCTCCCGGCTCGCTGTCCTGGCCATTCTCGACCTGCCGGAGAGCCCTGTCGACGACGCGCGGGGCGATGTCCTCGAACGGGATGACGATGCTGGTCAGCGCGGGATTCAGCAACTCGGTGCCGGCGCTGCCGTCGAAACCGACAACTGCGAGGTCACGGCCGACGGTCAGGTTGAGCTCTGCCGCCACGCTGTAGACGATGGCCGCGATCCTGTCACTGCCAGTAAGCACCGCGTCTGGTTGTGCCGATGACAGGAACGAGCGGATCCTGGCGCGCGCGCTAGCGTCCTCGACGCGGAGCAGGCCGGCGCCCTCGCCGGGAATGCCGCGGCTGGCCAGGCCGGCACGGAACCCGGCCTCGCGCTCGGTGTCCCAGTAATTACTGGATACGTAGCCGACGTACCCGGGGTGGGTAAAGCCCTGGTCCAGCACGTACCGCACAGCCTCGGCCTCGGCCTCGGCATTGTCGAAATCCACCCAGTGCTGGGGCTGGCCCCGGCCGGTGCGGCCCATGCACGCGAACGGCATCCCGAGCGCGTGCAGCCGTTCCACCCGCCGGTCGCCGGGCTGCAGGTCGGAGAGCACGAACGCGTCCACCATGCGCCCGGCCACCAGGCGGCGGATGTCCTCAGCGGGGTCAGCCTGCTGGGCGATGACAAGTACCCCGTAACCCCGGCCCGCGGCCGCCTTCACCAGCGACTGCAGGAACTGCATCATGATCAGGTTGGTGGACTGCAGCTGGACCGGCGCCATCAGGTAGGCCAGCTGCATCGTGCGGCGGGCTCGCATGCTGCGCGCACCGTGATGCGGCTGGTAGCTAAGCTGGTCCACCGCCTGGAGCACCCGGGCCCGCGCGGCCTCGCCGACCCGGCCGCTGCCGTTCAGCACGTTCGACACCGTCGACTTTCCGACGCCGGCGACGCGGGCCACGTCCATGACCGTGACCTTGCGCTGGGCGTGGTGCGCTGGCTGGCGTGCTGGCGATGCCACCGTTCACCGTCCTGGTTCTGAAGCCGCCTGCTCCCAGTGTGCGTGAAATCGTGTCTTGACACTGCGGCAGGGTCAGCGTTTCCATGTTGATGGAACCTTCCACTTAGCGTACCGGAACGGAACGAACTGCCACAGGCCGGCCGGCACGTGCTGCCCGTACATGGGAGGCATTATGAGCGTCGCAGCCGCACCCGCACTGGTTCCGAAACAGGGAAAGACGGCGACGGTGCCGGCGACGGCCGACGACCGGCGCCGGGTTCGCACCGCGTTCGGCTTCCTGGCACCCAGCCTGATCGGCGTGGTGCTGTTCCTGGTCATCCCGGTGATCTTCGTGATGGTCCTGAGCCTGACCCAGTGGAACCTGCTCACCCCGATCAAGTGGGTCGGGTTCAGTAACTACGCGAACATCTTCCGGTTCGATGGCTTCGGCCACTCGCTGCTGGTGACCGCGTACTACGTGCTGCTGAACATCCCGGTCCAGACCGTGTTCGCGCTGGGACTGGCGATGCTGCTGAACAACCAAAGGCGGGGCAGCGCGCTGATCCGGGTCATCTGCGTGCTGCCGTTCCTGGCCACCCCGGTCGCCATGGGCATCGTGTGGAACTGGTTCTTCGCGCCTGTCACCGGCATCATCAACCAGCTCCTCGCTCATGTCGGGATCGCCGGGCCGGCCTGGCTGTCGGACTCGGCCACGGCCATGCCGGTCATCGCGTTCGCCAATATCTGGCAGTACGTCGGCTACAACATGCTGTTCTTCCTGGCGGGCCTGCAGGCCATCCCGCTGTCCCTCTATGAGGCCGCGGGCCTGGACGGGGCGAGCAAGATCCAGCAGTTCCGCCGGGTGACCCTGCCGCTGCTGCGGCCGGCGCTGATGTTCGTCCTGGTCACCAGCGTCATCGGCTCGTTCCAGGTCTTCGACACCGTGTACGTGATGACCGCCGGCGGCCCCGGGAACGCGACCAAGGTGGCCAACCTCAACATCTACAACACGGCCTTCTCCGGGTTCCGGATCGGCGAGGCCTCGGCCATGTCCGTGGTGCTGTTCCTGATCATCCTGGCGGTCAGCATCGCGCAGTTCACCTACTTCAACAAGCGCACCACCTACGAGATCGCGTGAGGAGGCAGTCATGGCCTCAATAGCCACCGCCGCACCTGGCGCCACAGCGGCGACGGAGGAACAGACGTCGCGGACGGGCCGGGGCGTCCGCCTCACCCTGTTCTATCTCGTGCTGCTGGTGATCGCCGTCGTCTTCATCACGCCGTACCTGTTCTCGATCTTCGCGGCGTTCAAGCCCCTGACGGCGATCCTGTCGCAGTCGCCCGCGCGGCCGCCGACGGCCTCGACGTTTACCCTGGAAAACTTCAAGGACATCTTCACGCAGTACGACTTCGGGCGGTACCTGGCCAACACGCTTATCGTCACCGTGATCCTGACCGCCGGGCAGGTGACGTTCTCGATGATGGGCGCGTACGCGTTCGCCCGGATGGAATTCCCGGGCCGGGACAGCCTGTTCTGGATGTACCTGGCCACCCTGATGGTGCCGAACGTGGTGACGATGGTCCCGCTGTACGTGATGTTCGCGCACTCCGGGCTGCTCAACACCTACTGGGCGATCTTCCTGCCGTACGTGCTCGGCACCCCGGCGGCGGTGTTCCTGATGCGGCAGTACTTCATGACGATCCCGAAGGAGGTGATGGAGGCCGCCCGGCTCGACGGCTGCTCGGAGAGCCGCATCCTGTGGCGGATCGTCGTGCCGATCTCCCGGCCGATCATCATCACCGCCACGCTGCTGGCGTTCGTGTTCGGCTGGAACAACTTCCTCTGGCCGCTGATCGTGACGAACTCCAACCACCTGAATGTCCTGACCGTGGGCATGGCCAACTTCAATTCCAATTTCAGCGTCCAGTGGAACCTGATCCTGGCTGCCTCGCTGGTATCGCTGATCCCGATGGTGATCTTGTTCTCCATCTTCCAGAAGTACATCGTCAGGTCCATCTCGCTGACCGGGATCAACCGATGAACAAGCGCACGCTTTCCAGCTGGCTCTCCATCCGCCCTGCCCGCACCCTGGCCAAGGCCGCGGTCGGCACGATCGCGCTGATGTTGCTGGCCGGCTGCGCGGCCGACTGGGGGTTCGGCGGCAACGGCAGCGGCAACGGCACCGTCACCTTGACCTATGCGCTGTGGGACGCGCACGAGCAGGTCGGCTACCAGCAGTCGATCAGCGAGTTCGAGAAGCTGCACCCGGACATCAAGGTGGACATCGAGAACATCCCGTACGGCAGCTACCAGCAGAAGATCACGGCCGAGTTCATCACCGGCGGCGCCCCCGACCTGTTCTGGGTGAACACCCCCTGGCTCGGCTCGTTCGTCAAGAACGGGATGCTCACCAACCTCACGCCGCTGATCCAGCGCGATCACGTCGACATGTCGCAGTACTACCCGCAGCTGGTCGCGATGCATTCGGTGGGATCAAAGATCTACGGGCTGCCGAAGGACTGGGACACGATCGCGCTGTACTACAACAAGGCCTACTTCGCCAAGCTGCACCTGACGATCCCGGCCAGCCTGAGCTGGAACGCAGACGGCACCGGGTCCTTCGTCACCTTCCTCAAGGCGGCGACCACCGACAAGGCCGGGCACAACGCGCTGTCCCCGCAGTTCAACCCGAACCAGATCGCGACCTACGCCCTCGGCGTGAACAATGACCCGCAGGGCGGCTGGGGTAACTACATCGCCGAGGTCGGCGGCAAGATCATCCCGCACCCTTACGCCCCGGCGGCCAGCCTGACCACCCCACAGGTCAACCAGGGCATGTCGTTCCTCGCCAAGACTCTGACCGACGCCCATGTCATCGTGCCGGGAGCCCTGTCCGGGCCGAACGCGAACGGCAACAACCTGCTGCAGATGTTCTCCCAGGGCCAGGTGGCCATGTGGGAGGAAGGCGACTGGAACACCGTCACGGTGAAGTCGAGCGTGACCTTCCCGGTCGGCGTCACCACGCTGCCTATCGGCCCGCAGGGCAGGATCAGCGTGTTCAACGGCCTCATTGACGGGCTGAACTCCCACACCAGGTACCCGAAGCAGGCCTGGGAACTGGAAAAATGGCTAGGCTCGGCACGATCCCAGGCCATCGTCGGCTCGGGCGGCTACGTCTGGCCCGCCATCCGCAGCCTCGACCCGCTGTTCCTGAATTACTGGAAGAAGAACGGGATCGACATGTCGGCGTTCCTGACCGAGGCGCACGGCAAGGTGGTCAATTTCCCGGTCAGCCCCGGAATCGGCGACGCGCTGACCGAGATCGTCAACGATCTCGGCCCCGCCTGGCTAGGCACCGAACCGGTCAGCACCGCACTGAACACCGCCCAGACCGACGCGAACTACATACTGAGAACCAGCTGACAGCGGTGACCGGCCGCCGGCCAGCATTACCCGCAAGCCGCCACGCCCCCGGACCGGCGCGTGGCCGAGATCGGAGCGCAATTGACCGTCGGTGATGATCTCCGCGCCCACCCGGCCGCCCCCCCGGGGGAGCGCCCGGATGGCTCCCCGGCCGAGAGCCCGGCCCGGCAGCGTCCGCTGCTGGTAGCTCATCCGGATGCCGCCTCCGGTACCGGGTTGATCTTGCTCCCGCAGGCGGGCGCCCTGCCGGCCGTGTGGGCCGGGCCGGTGCCCGCCTCCGGGCTCGACCCGCGCGACGCCGCGGCGCTGCTGGCCGCGGTCCGGCCGTGCGCCTTGCTGCCCCAGCATGCAGAAGGCTGGTTCGGCAGGCCCGGCCTGTCCGGGCACCGGCTGGGCCCCGGCCCTGGCGACCCCGTGGCAGCCGGGCGCGACTGGTCGCCGCAGTTCCAGCCGGTGCGGTCCGATCATGACGGCCTCCGGGCCCGGGTCGAGGCCGCGGACGTGACCGCGGGCTTGCAGCTGGTGACCGAGATCGAGGCGGTCCCCGGCGGCTCGATCCGGGCCCGCCACACGGTGATCAACACCGGCGGCCAGCCGTACGTGGTCGACAGTCTCGAGGTGGTATTCCCGGTCCCGGCGAGGGTGGGCCAGATCCTGGACTTCACCGGGCGGCAGACGGCCGAGCGGATTCCGCAGCGTCATCGCATTGGTGACGGGCTGTGGCTGCGCGAAGGCCGCCGGGGTCATACCGGCCACGACTCCGCCACCGTGATGATCGCCGGGGTTCCCGGTTTCGGCTTCGGCAGCGGCGAGGTGTACGGGGTCCACGTCGCCTGGAGCGGCAACACGGTGCACCGCGTGGAACGAGTGCCGTCCGGCCTGGGGATGATGCGCGGGCCTGACCAGCGGCTGGTGCCGGGGGTGACCACGATCGGCGGCGGCGAGCTGCTGCTGCCCGGCGAGATCGCCCTGGCCGAGGGCGAGTCGTACGCCACCCCGTGGGTGTACCTGGCAGCAACTGTGTCGGGCCTGGACGGCCTGTCGGCCCAGTTCCACGGCTACCTGCGCTCGGTGCCCGCCCACCCGGGCCCGCTCCGCCCGGTCAACCTGAACGTGTGGGAGGCGGTCTACTTCCGGCACGACTTCGCCAAGCTGGCGGCGCTGGCCGACATCGCCGCGGACATCGGCGTGGAGCGGTATGTCCTGGATGACGGCTGGTTCACCGGGCGCCGCAGCGACCAGGCTGCGCTGGGCGACTGGCAGGTCGACGAGCATGTCTGGCCCGGGGGCCTGCACCGGCTCACGTCGTACGTACGTGGCCGCGGCATGCAGTTCGGGCTGTGGATCGAGCCGGAGATGGTCAACCCGGACTCCGGGCTCTACCGCGCGCACCCCGACTGGATCCTCGCCGCCGGCCAGCGCCGGCCGCCGCTGCAGCGGCACCAGCTGGTGCTCGACCTGACCCGGCCCGACGTGTCCGGATACCTGCTCGAGCGGATCAGCGCGCTGATATCGGAGTACGAGATCTCCTACGTCAAGTGGGACTGCAACCGCGACATCATCGACGCCGGCAGCGGCGCTCGTTCAGGCGCCCCGGCCGCGCACGGCCAAGCGGCGGCCGTGTACGCGCTGCTGGACGAGCTGCGCAGACGGCACCCGGGCGTGGAATGGGAGTCGTGCGCCGCCGGCGGCGGCCGCATCGACCTGGCGATGCTGGAACGCGTCCAGCGAGTCTGGACCTCAGACATGACCGATGCCCTGGCCCGGCAGTCTATCCAGCGATGGACCGGGCAGCTCGTTCCGCCGGAGTACCTCGGCGCGCACGTATCCGCGCCGTTCTCGCACCAGACCGGGCGGTACATGCCGCTGCCGCTGCGCTGCGCCACCGCCCTGTTCGGTCACTTCGGGATCGAATGGGACCTCACCGAGGCCGACGCCGATGACCTCGCCGAACTCGCCGCCTGGATCCGGCTGTACAAGCGGCACCGCGCGCTCATCCACGCCGGCCGCATGGTCCGGATCGACGCCCCGGATGAGACCGCCTGGATGTACGGCGTCGTCGCGGCTGACGCCTCGGCGGCCCTGATGAGCTACGTCCAGCTCGACGAGCCGGTCAACGACCAGCCGGCGGCCCTACTGGTCCCGGGACTCGACCCGATGCGGCGCTACCGGGTCACCGACGCGACTCCCGGCACGCGGCTGCCCCGGCGAGCCGGACTCACCGACGCGCGAATCCCCGACATCGAGGCTTCGGGGGCCGCGCTGGCCGGGATCGGCCTGGCCATCCCGCCCCAGCGCACCCTGACGGCGCTGGTAACTCTGATCGAGGCGGTCTGAGCTGAGCAAGCATTACCATCCGCCAGCAGGTCAGCATGGCGTCGCTGCCGTTACGCCAGGTATGGCGGCAAGGCCCCGTCCTGCGCTTCACTTCGCGCCACGGCGGGGCTGGATGAACGACCCTAATGGCCTCTTCCAGTGAAATGATCTCAGTGGATATCGCGGTCTCGTGGTGCGCTACCGGCAGCGAAGATGGGACGGTTGCCAGAATGGCTGGCGTCTGCGGGCTGGCGCGGACGAATGATCGGCGAGGAAACGCTCAACTGAGCACATCTGCGCCGCGCGCGGGCGCGCCTACGACGCGTCGTTTACTCCGGAGTATCGGCCGGCCTTGCGGGGCCGAAAGCCAGGGCCGGGTCGGAAGCCGGGCCCGAATCGCACGCGGCGAACCTTCGCAGTGAGCTTGGGATCTATCAGGACGACACTGACCCTCGGGGCACCTGTGTTTGATGCGAACACCTGCAGGTTCCGCCGCCGGAAGAAGATCCTGGCGAAACTACGAAGCTGCGGAAAGTGTCCGCCGACATCAGCCGCGGCCGCGAAGTACCCATAGAGCATGGTGTCGCGCTCAGCATTGCTGAGCCCGTCGAGCGATCCTACTTGGTGGCGAGTCATCTTCCTGTACACCGGTAAGCGCGGGGTGCAGCTGATACCAGCTACATCGTAGCTGCGCACTCAGCGCTACCGAACTGGCTCCCGTGATGACGGCGATGGTCTCCGTGAGAGCTAGTCGGAAGCCAGGTGGGGAGCCATCATCGGCCCGAAGCGGGTGTACGCCAAGCAGTCCCCGAAGTTTAGGTCGGCCTTGCGGTCGCTGCCCTTGCCGAAGTCGAGGTAGGTGTCGTGGGGGTGTGAGCTGAGGTGAACTGGGAATTCCAGGCCAGGAGGTCGCGGGCCTTCGCGGTGCTCCAGGGGCCGGCCAGTTCGTCGGCCGAGATGGTGAAGGCCTGCAGGCCGTCGCGGTAGCTGAGGGCCGCGGCGATGGCCCCGGCCACGTCGGTCGCGGCGGTGGCGCAGGCCGGGGTACCGCCCGGACCCGTGGGACGGGCCGGCGGCGTGACCCTGCCCCAGGCGAGCCACAGGCGGTCCGGGGTGGGCCAGGCCAGCCGGAGGATGTTGACTGACAGGCCGTACCGGGCGACGGCGGCGCGGCACACTTCCTCTCCCAGTCGCTTGGTCAGCCCGTACACGTCGGTGGCGTCGGGACCGGCGGACTCCTCGAGCCGCCGGGAGACGGGGTCGGCGTAGACCGACAGGCTGCTCAGGTACACGGTGTGCGGCACGCCCGCGCGATGAGCGGCCGACAGGGTTTGATGCACCGAGGTGACGCTGGCGCCGAACGCCGAGGCGGCATCAGTGCCGCCCCCGTCGTGACAGATGACATGAGATCTATGCCCCTTCGCCTGGCGCGCACTGCACGGATCGCTAGCGGAGTCCGTTCGGATGATGTGACACAGTCGGGTTCGCCCGGTTGGCGTCTCGAAGCTTGCGGGTGATCGACTCGAGAACGTCGAGCTCCTGCTCGGATAGCACGTTGGCGAACCGTGCCCGGGCGCTGGGTTCGTGAACGGCGATGGCCTCGGCGATCCGCTCCTCGCCTTGAGCTGTCAGCCGTAGCAGGGTCGCCCTTCTGTTGATGGGGTCGGGGGATCGCTCGACCAGGCCGTCGGTTTCCATACGGTCGACGAGCCGGCTGAAGCTGCTGGGCGGGAAGGAAACCTGGGCGGCCATTTCGTTCATGCGCACCCCTGCTGAATCGCTTCGTTGCAGGCGTACCAGGGTCTCGAACCAGGTACCTGGCAGGCCGCTCTGGCGCTCGACGTCTGCCCAGATGCCTCGCTGGAGGTAGCTGGCGGCCTCGAGAAGAAGGCCGACAGCAGTGATCAGGTCTCTCTGCTTCTTGCCCATCGCTGCGACTCTACCAGATGGAAGTATTGTATTCGGTGGATCGCGGGGCTAGAGTGTCTTCCATTTGGAAGAGTCCTAGATAGAAGATACATTGGGAGGAGGAAGAGATGGCCGACCGTCCCGCTGACATCATCAGCCCCACGACCAACCAGGTGCTGCCGACCAAGGTGCCGCCTGCCGACGCCAGGGAAGCTGGCCGGGCCGGCTACGACAAGCCGACACCGGACAACTCGGTGATGCTGTTCATCGACCACCAGATCGGCCTCATGGTCGGGGTGCGTGACCTTCCCAACCTGGCCACCTACAAGGCGAACGTGGTTGCGCTGGCCACGATGGCCAAGGCCCTCTCGATCCCGGTTCTGCTCAGCTCGTCCAACGCCCAGTGGCAAAACGGCGACACGCTGCCCGAGCTCAAGGAGATCTTCTCCGACCAGCCGATCTACCGGCGCACCGGGATCATCAACTGCTACGAGGACCCCACCTTCCGGGCCGCCTTCGACGACCTGCTCGCTTCCACAGGGCGCGGTCACGTGATCATCGCCGGGGTCACCATCGGCACCTGCTGTGCCATGCCCACCCTGTCGATGCTCAACGACGGCTACAAGGTTTTCCCGGTCGTCGACGCCTGCGGCGCCTGGGACGACTACGAAGCCCAGGCGGCCATGGCCCGCATGAGCCGGGCAGGCGCCGAGGTGGTGACCACCTTCGCCCTCGGCTGTGAGCTGCAGGCCGACTGGAAGCTGCCCTCCGGCGACGCCATGTTCGAGCCGTTCACCCAACCAGCTGCCCGAATACGGCTGGGTGGTCGACAACTTCTGGAACAACGCCAACCAGCGCGCCGTCCCTGACCCGTTCGGCACTGTCAAGTAAGCACCAAGAGTCTGTGAGTTTCGATAGGCGAGGAGGTCGCCGTGCACGCTGCCTACGTCAGTGAATATGGAGCCACCCCGGTCGTGGGCGAGATACCTGCGCCGGAACCGGGAGCGGGACAGGTCCTGCTCCGGATGCGCGCCGCGGGCATGAACCCGATGGATGGCACGCTCGCCTCGGGCGCCTGGCGCCCGGCGCCGGCGACATTCCCGATGGTGCTCGGCGCCGATGGCGCGGGTGTGGTCGAGGGGGCGAGGAGATTCTCCCGCGGCGACGAGCTG
>WNGR01000466.1_pt1 | contig 44058 bp, 39 predicted proteins | sample 5407581 | NCBI WGS metagenome assembly WNGR01 (sample SAMN13153383, study PRJNA577476) | soil metagenome | isolation source: 80 cm soil or saprolite under Garry oak tree replicate 2 | place: USA:California | collected 2016-06-15 | reverse complement strand
CCCTGATTATTGCTAACGGGTTCAGTTGCCAGGAGCAGATCGCCCAGACGACAGATCGCCAGGCATTGCACCTGGCCCAGGTCATCCAGATGGCCCTGCACGAGGGAAGCAGTGAAGCGGTGAGAGAGTATCCTGAAGCGGGATATGTCACACAAGCCGCTCAACTGCCACCGGCCATACCAGTGGCAGTTGCGACGAGCGCGGGTCTCTTGCTCATTGGTGCTGCCGTGATATGGATATTGAGAAAGAGAACGTTTCGATGAAAGTTTCACTCTTCATCACCTGTTTCAATGATACCCTCTTTCCAGAGACCGGGCGTGCCGTCGTGCATCTGCTCGAGCGCCTCGGCTACACGGTCGACTTCCCGCAGGACCAGACCTGTTGTGGGCAGATGCATTACAACACGGGGTCGCCATATTTTTTCGGGCAAGGCATACGCTAAGCCCGCTTAGATGCCTCCTGACGCATGCTTCTCGTCAATTGAAGCGCAAAAGATGCAGATAGGAGATGTGTTGAGCGTTTATCTCTCGTCAGGAGAAGTTGACAGAACAGCCTGAGAAGCCGTTTCGCTTCTTATCGTAGGATTCTCCCGAAAAAATATGGTGACCCCTAATAGGACAACAAAAAGCTGCTCCCAAACCCTCTCTCGACTTTGAAGGAGAGTGGCTGCGGAGAAGCTCTTGGTGCTACGGCGAGCAAGCCCATTGCTGGGAGCGCGGACAGGAAAGGTAGAACAAAACATGACCAGCATGATGAAACCGGCAGAGGACGGATACCGGCCAGCCTATGAAACAATAGCCACAAAGATCACAGAGTTGATCACCTCCGCCGACCTGAAACCCGGTGATCGCCTGCCAACCGAACATGAGTTGAGCGAGCAGCTAGGAGTGAGCCGTACAGTGGTTCGCGAGGCGGTGAAAGTGCTTGTGGCGACAGGGCTGGTCTACACGCGCAGGGGCAGTGGTCTGTATGTAGCCAACAAGGCATCGCCGTTTGCAATGACGATGCTCGATTCTCTCACACCCGTTGATCCCACTCAAGTGGTCAGTCTCTATGAGTTCCGCCTCACGCTTGAGCCGCCGGCTGCACGCCTGGCTGCAGAGCGCATCACGCCTCACGAATTGCGGGAATTGCGCGAGGTGGTGGCCCTCAACCAGCGGAGCGCGGAGACCCAACAACGCCAGCAGTTCCGCGAGAGCGATGCTGCCTTTCATCGAGTGGTTGCCGAAGCAACGCACAATCCTTTCCTCGCCGCTACGATAGCCACGACCACCCGTGCGCAGGGTTGGGTGTTCGACATCGCGGCGGGTCGTACACAGGCATTGCTACTAACCTACGCAGAGCAACACGAGGCGATATTCGAGTCCATCCAGGAGGGAGAGCCTGACACCGCCTCTCAAGCGATGCAAACCCACCTGGAATGGGCGCTGTCCCATTCCAAGCAAGAGGTTCGGCGACGTCTCGGCGCTGAAGTAGTAGAATAACTTGTAGCTGCTGCGAACTCGACGCACACGGGTAGTTTCCTAAGCACACAGAAAGCCTGCACCTGTGATGCAACCGTTACAAGTGATACATCTGCAACAACTGCAACAACTGCAACAAACTTGTCGAACCCTTGCTCTTTCAGCAAGAAGTTCAGCACTGAATTACCATGAAACACTGCCATAGCACGATAGGGCTTCGGTGTAACTCCCTAGAAGTCTCCGGCTTTAGCCGAAGGCAGTTATCACCAATCACCTTTTCATCGCTTTAGTTCATAGAGACGAGAGCTTCAACGACAGCATCTACAAATTCCATTGTGCTTGCGCTCCCTCCTTGATCGCGGGTCAAGCTAACCCCATCCCGGTAGATTTGTTCGATAGCACGCTCTAACTGCTCTGCCTGTTCTGTATAACCGAGATAGGTGAGCATCATCGCGCCCGAAAGCAGCATCGCCGTGGGATTAATAATTCCTTTGCCGACCAGGTCTGGGGCTGACCCATGTACCGGTTCAAAGTAGGCGTAGCCTTCGCCAAAACAGGCACTGGGTGAGAGGCCCAGGCCCCCAATACTGCCACTGGCAACATCAGCGAGAATATCGCCGTGCTCATTGTTGAGCACTATCACATCAAGCGTCTCAGGAGAGGCAATCAGCCGTCGCGCCAGGTCGTCAATAAGAAATTCCTGGTAACTCAAACCCGGATAAGCACGCATGGTTTCCGCTACAATCGTGCGCAAGCGCCCATCAGTGCGCGGCAAGATCGAGTATTTAGCACCCAGCGTCACGCAGCCAGGATAGCCTGCAGCCTGGCGGAACAGCGCCAGCTCACATGCTGCAAGTGCCAGGCGGTACATCTGCTCATCAGTGTAGATACGCACGGCGTAGGCTCCGCGTTTTCCTGTAGGAGGGGTCTGCCACCATGACTTACTACTTGATAATGCATGTAACTCTGCAATGTCTCCTTCACGAGGCGGGTACATACCCTCCAAATTATCGCGTACAATCACGTAATCGATATACTGAGGGTGAAGCATCGGGCTGCGGTAACCCGGGCACCAGCGCACAGGGCGCACATTCACATACGTTTCTTTGCCCCAGCGGAGATACCACAAGATAGGTCTGCTTGGTCCACCACTTGCTCCGAAAAGTGTGCAGGCTGCGGCATCTATGGCCTTCCGGGTCTCGTCAGGAAACGCGTCACCGTAGCGATCTGATGCCTCACGTCCACCAGGCGCCTCCACAAAGCGAATATCCGGTACTAACAGGTGCAACACTTCCACAGTTGGACGTACTACTTCGGGGGCAGCATCGTCCCCAGCAATCACGCAGACGGTCGGCGGCTCCAGCGGTGGGGGAAGGGTATATTGCTGGCGCCTGAGGAATCCGGGAATCATCGTAGCGCCCCTTCCTGGCGGATATATTCGATGATGCCGCCCGCTGCCACGATACGTGCTACAAAGGGATTCAGGGGTTCGGCTTGAAATGTTTGCCCGGTCGTTCTATTGTGAATAATGCCGATCGCCAGGTCTAGCTCCATATCCTGTCCATCAGCGCTGGCTGCAACTACCTCTTCGCAGACGAGCACTGGCAAACCAATATTTACGGCATTGCGGTAGAAAATGCGAGCGAAACTGCGGGCAATGATGACCTGAACACCGCACGCCTGTAATGCGGCGGGAGCGTGCTCGCGCGATGAGCCACAGCCAAAATTGTGCCCAGCCATCACCACATCACCTACCCGCACTTGTTGTGCAAACTCTGGCAATACCTCGCAGAGGCAATAACGAGCCAGCTGTGTACGATCAGTGGTCACGTTGTAACGTCCCGGGATGATGATATCTGTGTTCACATTGTCACCAAGCATCCATATACGTCCCATGATTGTCTGTTCCTTCCTTCTGTCGGGTGGGGGCGATACATCAGCCCCTACAAAAAATTGCGTGGATCGGTAATGTGCCCGCACAGCGCAGTCGCGGCAGCGGTAGCCGGGCTACCGAGATATATTTCGGCTGTGGGGTCGCCCATGCGCCCAGTAAAGTTGCGGTTCATCGTCGTCAAGGCACGCTCACCGGGCGCCAGTACACCGAAGTGCCGGCCGATACAGGGGCCACAACCAGGAGTGCCAACCGACGCACCAGCTTGAATAAATGTTTCCAGGTAGCCCAGGCGCATCGCCTCCAGGTAAATCTCGCGAGAAGCGGGAACAACTACCATGCGTGTCTGGGGGTGAATGGTCTTACCCTGCATAATGTTTGCGGCGATAGCAAGATCGTCAAGGCGTCCGTTCGTACAGGTGCCGAGAAACACCTGGTCGATCCTCACATGCTCGACCTCCTCGACCGGAACAACATTGTTGACATCCGGGGGGCAGGCAATCTGCGGTGACAGTTTCGAGGCGTCAATCTCCACTACTCGTTCATATTGTGGATTGTATGGTGATAGCATGGGATACTCGTGATCGACACGACCACGCAACCACGCCTGGGTCGTTGCATCTGGGGCAACGAGCCCTGCTTTACCGCCCATTTCGATTGCCATGTTGCAGAGGGTAAAACGCTCGCTCACCGACATCTGCTCGACCAACTCTCCCGTATACTCGATGGCGCGATAGTTGGCACCATCAACGCTTACCATGCGCACCATTTCAAAAGATACATCCTTTGTGTACACACCAAAGGGCAGCCTTCCCGTTATGCGAATATTGATCGTTGGCGGGATGAGAAACCATGCACGGCCGGTTGCATAGGCAACCCCGATGTCGGTAGAGCCCATGCCGGTGGCAAAGGCTCCGAGCGCCCCATAGGTGCAGGTGTGGCTATCGGCTCCAACAATGATGCCACCAGGAGCGACATAACCACGCTCCGGCATCACCTGATGGCAGATACCCTCTTGCAAGATAGGAATGTCCTGCTCCTGTGCAAACGCGCGCACATCGCGATGCAGCGTGGCTGCTGCAATGGTAGCTGCTGGCACAATGTGGTCAAACACAATATGCGACCGCTTTGAATCGAAAACGCGCCCACCATTTGTCAATTTGCGAAAGGCCTGGATTGCCAGGGGAGTCGTCGTATCGTGGCTCATTACGCGGTCAACGTCCACCACGACGGTCTCACCTTGCGCTACAGTGCGACCCAGCTTGTGGCTAAAGATTTCTTCGGTTAACGTTCCCATGTTACACTTCCTTTCTCCTGGTACCAACTGTGAATAAATGCATCGACTTCTTCCTGGTTCAGCGAACCGCACTCAGCCCGCTCTTTAAGAGCTTGAGTAAGATGACTAGCCTCGTTATTGCTGAGATGCAACCCCAATGTCGCGGCGCGATGCTCAACAGCATACCGCCCTGTGTAGCGTGATCCAACATCAATGCTGCGCATAAGTCCAAAGTCTGCTGGAGCCAGCACCTCATACGATCGAGGATTATTGAGCACAGCCTTTGTATGCACACCGGCTCTGTGCGTAAACGCACCTGGCGCAGTAATTGGCATATTAAAGGGAATTGGCAGATCGAGGCACTCTGATACAAAGCGATCGAGTAGGACCAACTGCGTGAGATCGTACTCCTCCAGCAGTTCCGGCTGATGAATATAGAGTTGCGAGATCAGGCCACTGAGGGAGGCGATGCCATTGCGTTCACCAATACCCATGACGGTAACGTCGAGGCAATCTGCGCCACCTTCCAGTGCCGCGACAGTATTGGCAATGGCACATCCGGTATCATTATGCCCATGGAACTCAATACCAACCTGTGGATAACGGCCAGCGCAGAGACTGACTAGTCGCTCAACCTGGCGAGGTGTGGCAATACCTACTGTATCGGGCAGACCAATGCGCTGCACTCCTGCAGCGACAACGGCGTCAAAGACGGTCAACAAGTCAACCAGGTCGCTGCGAAAGGCATCCTCAGCGGAAAAGCGCACATAGCGCCCGGTTGATCGGATGAGCCGAATCAGCGGTACAGCATCGGCAAGAATCTGGTCGATGCGGCGGCCATGGCTGAATGCGCGTAGTTCGGCTGATGTCCCATAAAAGAGATTCAAGCCGAAAACGGGTGTATCCAGTGCGGCCTGTACATCAGCCTCAACACAACGCACATGCGCTACAATGTGCGCAGACAGGTCGAGTTGACATAGCGCTTGCACCGCCTGCCGTATATCTGGTGAGACAACAGGTGAAGGAACCTCTATGAACTCTACCCCAACGGTATCCAGTAAGCGCGCAATCTGCAGCCGTTGCTCAAGGGTAAAGAAAGCATTGGTAAACTGTTCACCTTCGCGTAGCGTCGAGTCGAGAATAGCGAGTGATCTCATTGTGCTGTTTCTCCCTGCTGGGCAAGCTCCCCCAGTACCAACTCAAGTACATCGATGGCATGGATATACTCAGCGATACGTATATGCTCCTGTGGTGTATGATCGAGACGCGAGTCACCTGGACCATATGCAACGATGTTCTCCCCCCAGGCCGGTCCCACAACATTCATATCTGCTGTCCCCGTTTTGTGCTTGAAGACTGGTTGTCCTCCAGTAGCACGAATAGCAGATATGAAAGCTCGTGATAAGGGCGTTGTGCGCGTCGTCTGAAAGGCTGCCTCTTCACCTGAAAAACTGATTAGCGCCTCATCTTCGTCAGCCCATCGCTCCAGTTGGGTACGCAAGCACGCGCTATCAAAGCCTGGCGGTAATCGGTAGCCAATACTGAGTTGCGCATGTTCCTCTAACCCATCTTGACTACTGTGAATGCCACGTAGCGATGGCATGAGCGCGGCAAAGGTAGAATTTGCCGCGTGCTGCTCGTTCCAATCAGCGGCATGGTCGTGCACTCGATTCCAGAAGGCCACAGCCATTTCATTACTGTTTTTCTGTAGACCTGCGCTATGATGTGCCGGGCGCGTTACGCAGTAATCCACCAGCAACCTGCCCTTGTAGCCAATCGTCACCGCCTGGCTTCCACTCGGCTCTCCGATAATGCAGGTATAAGGCCGCTGGCGTTCCACAACTGCCCGCGCCCCACGAGAGGTCGCAGTTTCCTCTTCAACGGCTCCTATCACGATAATTGGATGCTGCAAGGAGTCTAAGCTTCCAGAACGTACCAAGCGGGCCGTAGCACACAGGAATGCTGCCAACGGTCCCTTGGCATCTACCGCGCCCCGGCCGTACAACACACCATCCTGTAATTTCACTGGAATGTTACCACGAACGGTATCCATATGACCGAGCAGGATAACAGGTCGAAGATTCGCACTTGTTTCGGGAAGATGCGTAGTGGCAATAAAGTTTCCAGCGTTATCGATTGAAGCGTACAAGCCCATTTGCCGTGCCTGCTCAACAAGGTACCGGGCTAATTCCCGCTCCTGTCCCGAATAGCTCGGAATAGTGAGCACATTAAAGAGAAGCCCCACCTCTCCGTTTTGATCATCTCCTGAATATGTAGGGGAGGGGGGGGTGGCACCCTTTGCGGGAACCATGTCAGTTGGACCAATATCCAGGTTGGCGAATGCCTGACCTACTGGTACCGATCTTGCATATGCCCCTTCAAGCAGCACTTCTTCCACCGCATCAAGTACTCGTTCCAGTTGTGCCTCCGTAATTACCAGCGGAGGTAGCAGGCGTATGACGTTTGGCCCGGCTTGTAGAGCGAGGACGCCTCGTTCAAACAATGCTTCTAGATACGACTGAGCGCGTCGGTTGAGTTCCACGCCAAGTAACAATCCTCTCCCACGCACCTCGCGGATAAGTGGAGTACGTAGCGCTCTGAGCCGTTCAAAGGCAAATGAGCCAAGGGCGGCCGCACGCTCGGATAGAGCTTCTTGTTCCAGGATGTCAAGGGTGGCCAGCGCGGCTGCGCAAGCCAGTGGATTGCCGCCAAAGCTGCTGCCGTGAATACCCCTGGTAATGCGCCCGCTCTCCATCACTCGGAGACCCAGGCAGACCGCACCCATTGGAACGCCGCCCGCCAGGGACTTCGCGAGGCAGAGGATATCTGGTTGCAGGTCATAGTGGTTGCAGGCAAAGAGGCTTCCTGTACGCCCAAAGCCCGTCTGTACCTCATCAACAATCAACAGGGCCCCGCGTTCGCGGCAGAGTGATGCAAGACCCTGTACGTACTCATCAGAAGCCACATGCACACCTCCTTCCCCCTGCACCAGTTCAATGATTACAGCTGCAGTCTGCTCACTGATGGCCATCTGTGCAGCCGCGAGATCGTTATAACGAATATGGCTGACAGCGGGTACCAGTGGCGCGAAGGGTTCGCGATAGTGCGGCTCCCATGTTGCCGAGAGCGCACCCATCGTGCGGCCATGGAAGCCCCGGAGTGCGGCAACTATTCCCGCGCGCCCGGTGGCGATGCGCGCAAATTTGAGGGCTCCCTCCACGGCCTCGGTTCCACTGTTGCAGAGGAAGATATGTGTAAGTCCTTCTGGCACGAGACGGGCAAGGCGTTCAAGCAAAAGAGCACGCACATCGTTGTAGACAATTTCTGGACAGGTGATCAGGCGCAGCGCTTGCGCTGCGATAGCAGCAGCAACCTCTGGTCGTCCATGTCCGGCGTTCGCCACGCCGTAGCCGGCGGTGCAGTCGATGAATTCGTGCCCCTCGTCATCCCATAAAGAGGCGCCGCTTCCCCGTACGATAGTTACGGGGCGCTTACTATACACGCCACTACTGTAGGTATTTTCAAGGTCGATGGTTGCGATCATATACTAATCCTTTCTTTTGCAATGGGTGTTGCTTGAATCGTCGTTCCCGCTCCATTGAGCACATCCAGCAACGAGATGCTCCCCATACAGACTCGTGGCACGCCACCCTGAAGCGCTTCCTGCGCCCCCAGCAGTTTCTTACGCATACGGCCCTGGGCATATTCTGTGTAATCGGTAATGCGTTCGGCAGGGATAGTATGGATGAGCGTTGAGCTGTCCCCTGGATCGGTCAGCAAACCGGGAACGTTCGTCATGATGACCAGGACCTCGGCCCCCAGCGCGATGGCGACAGCAGCAGCTGCACGATCTCCGTCGACATTCAGACGTTCTCCCCCCTGGCTTATTGCGAGCGGTGCGATGACAGGGGTATAACCGGCGTCGAGTAACTGCCGGAGCAGTGTATCATTCACCTGCTCGACCTGTCCGGTGTAGTCGTCGCGCAGAATTTGTAGACGCCCTCCTGGAGTTTGCGAACGCACGATCGACTTGCGCCTTGCCAGCAGCAATCGTCCATCTACTCCAGCCAGCCCCAGCGCATTGATACCCTGCTGCTGCAAGCAGGCCACCAGTTCGGTATTGATCTGACCGGCCACAGCCATCGCATAGATGCTCAGGGTTTCACTATCTGTATAGCGACTGACCATCCCACTCGGCGAGGTAATCATACGTACCGGGTGTCCCAAACGCTCAGAGAGCACGTTTGTGAGATCAGACCCCCCATGCACCACGACAATATGTCGTCCCTGAGCGACACACTGGGCTATCTCACGCACAATATTCGCAGTGGTGGCACCGGCACTACCGCCAACTTTCACAACAAGTGTCATGGCAAAGCTCCATCCTTCCTAAATGGGGTGCAGACCAGGAAAGGCCAATCCCAACGACTCATCCCAACCACACATGCAATTGAGTGCTTGCACAGCATTTCCGGCGGCGCCTTTCAGCAGGTTATCCAGGGCGGCAATAACCACCACCCTCTGCTGATGAGGGTCGAGCTCGAAGCCGATATCGCAATAGTTACTTCCCGCCAAAATCTTCGGTTCGGGGTAACGGTAAACCCCGTTGCGTTCTTTGACCAGTCGTATGAATGGCTCATGTTGATAGGCTTCGCGATAGAGTCGCCACAACGTACGCTCATCCACACGCTCATTCAAAAAGGAATGAGCAGTAACAAGCACACCGCGCACGACATCGACTGCCGTTGCAGAGAAAGCGACATGCTGATGAAGCTCCCCACCAGAGGCTCGACCAAGCTCCTGTATGAGTTCGGCAGTATGACGATGCCCGGTAGGCTGAAACGAGCGCACAGCGCCGCTCCTGTCGGGATGATGGCTGCTCGGACCTGGCGTAGCCCCTGCCGCCGATGATCCAACCTTGGCTTCCACCACGAGAGGAAGTGCACCATCCACGAGACCTGCCCGGTAGAGTGGAGCTAATCCCAGGATGGCCGCGGTTGCCATACACCCGGTGCCACTTACAAGAGTCGCGTCCGGCAGTTCCGCGCGGTGCAGTTCAGGCAGGCCATAGACAGCATCCTCCAGAAGATGGGACGCGCAATGAGGCTCACCATACCATCGTTCGTACAGTCCAGCAGAGCGCAATCTGAAATCGGCTGAAAGGTCGATGACGCGTGGCGCAATTGCCCGGTAGTGTTCAATCTCCCTGGAGGATACACCGTGGGGCAGGCAAAGAAAGAGTACGTCACATGACGTCAGGTCATTGGAATGACAGAAGCGCAATGACCTGAGTTTGCGCAAATTCGGATGCACGCTATGCAAGTAATACCCGGCATGACTGCTGGACGCAACCTGCGTCAACTCAACCCGCGGGTGGAAGAGTAGGAGCCGCACCAGTTCCCCGCCTGTATAGCCAGAGCCGCCGATGATAGCAACACGCAGGCGATTCATCTTACAGCCTCCTCCTTCATGGCACTCAGTACGTAATCAAGCATCACACTGGGTATATCAACGCCTGTTGGAGCAATGCTATTGCGGAACTCCATCGTGGCATTGATTTCATTGACCAGCAGGCCGCGTTGCGCGTCTTCTAGCACGTCGATTGCCAGGATGCCCCCGCCAACTGCCTGCGCAGTACGCACACACAAGCTATCAAGCTCAGGTGTGACCGGACAATTGCTAGCAACCGCGCCACGAGCGGTGTTCGTGACCCAGTGTTCGCTGGTGCGGTAGATCGCACATATGGTACGCTCACCGACGACAAAAGCGCGAATATCACGCTGCGGCTTGGCGATATGCTCCTGTATGTAGTGGATATGCTGCTGATAGGAGCCAAGCGTCTCCCGGTGTTCGAGCACCGCTTCTGCTGCATCACGGTCATTAATGCGCGCCACCAAGCGTCCCCACGACCCGGTCGTTGGCTTAAGTACGACCGGATAACTCAGCATCTCCATACCGCGAATGGCTACCTGGGAATCAAAGGCTAACAACGTATGCGGAGTCGGGATGCCTGCACGGAGCAGCGCCAGTGTCGTGAGCAACTTATCGTTACACAGTGCAGTTACCGCCGCCGGGTTATACACATGTATGCCCCAATGCTCCAATATATTGAGCACTGCTAACCCACGCGATTGGCTCAGGCTGCGGCAGAGGACGGCATCATATTCACGCCATCGCTCATCAGGGTTTGACAGATCAAATAGCAATTCTCCATCATCGACGATGTCAAATGCAATTGCCCTCTGTCTCAGAGCATCGATCAATAGTTTCTCTTCCACGCGGATGCGTGATGTAAGAATAGCCAGGCGCATCGTGTCACTCTCCCCAATCTTCCTCAATCTGCGGTGCCAGCGCCACGCTGGGCGGTTCCAGGCGTAGCACTTCCAGTTCCGCGTTACAATCAGGACAGTAGGTGATCTCCCCAACCAGGAGATCTCGCACGGTAATCTCGGCTTCACATTCTGGACAGTGTGTCATTTGTTGGGTTCCTCCTTTTCGACTTCAAGATGCTTGACAAACAAAAACGCTCATCGTCCTTCGCTCAGGGAAGGACGATGAGCGTTAAACACTGCTCTCGTGGTACCACCTTCATTCGTTGCTGCCTCAAGGCAGCAACCTCGTCGAGTACTGACATACTCCAGCCCGGTAACGGGGGCATCCGGCCAAGTTCTACTCTCGCATGACGCGATTTCTTCTCGCAGCTCCGGGCTTTTTTTCACGGTTGGTTAACATACGAGCTTTCCACCAATCGCCCGCTCTCTGGATGTAACCAGGAACCGCTACTCGTCCCTTCGATGCTTTTGTGCTATGAAGTTTTTCGTTGCGCTATTGCGAAGCTACGAAGGGCAAATAAAAAAGCCCTTCATCCTTCGTTCAGAGAAGGACAAAGAGCGTTAAACACTGCTCTCGTGGTACCACCTTCATTCGTTGCTGCCTCACGGCAGCAACCTCGCCGAGTACTGACATACTCCAGCCCGGTAACGGGGGCATCCGGCCAAGTTCTACTCTCGCATGACGCGATTTCTTCTCGCAGCTCCGGGCTTTTTTTCACAGTGCATTGACATATGGGCTTTCCACCAACCGCCCACTCTCTGGACGCAACAGGCAACTGTTACTCGACCCTTCGACACTTCTATTTTATGAAGTTGTAAATCTGATAGTTAACTTATAGCATGTATCTACCTGCATTGTCAAGGATTTTTCCAAATTTCCTATCGCGAGATGCATTTTCGGGAGTCATCTCATCTCAGGCATCACTTCCCGCAGGATTTCCACTAGGAATTGAGCTCCCTGCCATGATTGTTCCCGTAACCTGCCCGCTTGCATCGACCAGTACGGTCATCTGCACCGGTAGCGGGCTAGTACTGTTTGTGCCCGTTCTTGTGAGCATTGCTGTCATATTCCAGCGTCTCTCTCCAGAGAAGTTGCTCAGAGGGCCTGCATAGAGTAGTTGTCCGCTGCTCGAAGCCAGCATGACACGAGACGAGGTGATGGTGACACCCTCACTTTCATTTCCTCCCGTTTGTCCTTGTAGGATCACCTGCACATACCCTGCTGGTCCATTGCTAATTTTCAGATCGAGTTGCAGAGTTACATTGCCATTGGCATCAGGCCCATTTTGTCTGAGTAGCCCTTGTAGATTGCCCGTAAAGGATTGAGGAAAAGCCACTTGTGGTGATGGTACTGCGTGCGAAGTTGATGCAGACCGCGAAGCTTGTACATTTACATTTACATTGTTGGCATGGGCATACCATCCAGGTTGAAATGGACCGAGCAGTGCCCAAAACGTACCAACCGCCAGTGCTAGTACTAACGCTACGGCAAGTCTGGGGTGAGCACGGCTTTGGGCATTTGCAGGTTTCATCAGGCGTATACAGAGCAGTGTTCCAACCAGCAAAACGCTGAACGCGTAAATTGCGGCCCCCCACCAGGTACGAGTATCGCTTCCTGTCGCAATCCCATGCACAACAACCAGCACAAACAGAAGCAATGTTAGCATGTGCAAGTTTCGCCACAATTTGTAACCAATGCGAGGTCGTAGCCATGTGCTAATGCCGATGGCAATACCGATGTAAAAGGCGATAATGCCAAGTGCCATCCACAGAGGACGGTAATAGCTCACAAAGGGGATAAACACCTCGTTCCAACCAAATCTGGTGAATGGGTCAACCCAGACCGCCAGTATATGTATACCTGTGAAGATGAGCGCGAGCAAAGTGAGAAAGTTATGCAGTTCGCTATTAATGATGCGCGGCCAGCGCGGTGACTGTAAGTGGAGCGTGAGCGCCAGCCCTATTGCAACCGACAATGTCAGCAGACCAAAGGCGGTGAAGCCACCTGCTCGAGCAACATCCCAGGTTACCGTTTGCCATATGCTCATTTTGTCACCTCTTTCCTACCCGCATGCAACATAGCATTCCGAGGCCAGGAGCCTACTGTCGTCCAGGTACCATCTTCCCGTACAAGCAGGCCTGCGAATGCCAGGTTATGCAAAAACTCGCTGCCCCGTTCTACACCCAGGAGAAAGGCTACCTTTGCCGCTACCTCTGCCTGCTCACAGCGGGCCGCTACCACAGTGACGGACCAGAGACCACTCTGAGCAGGCAATCCCGTACAAGGATCGATGAGATGATGGCGCATATGCGTTCCTTGCAGCCAGTGGCGGCGAGCCACGCCAGAAGTGGCAAAAGCACCATGATGTAAGGGGATTACCCACGAACGAGATTTCCCCTGCACTTCAATAGGCCACTGCTTCTCAAGAGGAGGTACGCCAAGTACTGCAAGATCACCACCCGCATTGACTAGCGCAGGATAAATACCTTCCAGACGAAGTTGCTCCAGAGCGGCATCGACAGTCATCCCCTTCGCAATGCCCCCAAAATCTACACTGACTCCAGGTGGTAGCGTCACCAATCGCAGTGCCCGGTTTATATGAATATCGCGCCACCGCCCGCCTGGGGAGGTGGGACGTTCAGCAGCTGGTAGCTCTTCCGGTAGCTTGTCGAAGGGGCGGTCGTACCCTAATTGCACCAACTGGTTGAGAAGGGTAGGGTCATAAAGTCCCTCTGTTGCCTGGGCCGCGGCAAGGGCGCTACTCATTACTGTGAAGAGCAATTCACTCGCCAAGAAATTGGTTCCTGCTTGCCGATTGAGTTGGGAAAGCTCACTCTCCGGTAAAAAGCGGCTCAATGTTTGCTCCCACTCGGCAAAGAGTGTTCTTACAATCTCTTCTCCACGCTGTAGATGTTCCGCTGGCAAGAGTAAAGAGATAATCGTTCCCATCGCACGGAACTGGGAGCGAGCCATGCTGGATGGGACGTGCATAAGCTCAGGAGGTGTGAGAGCCGGATACGGGTGGTTGTGCGGGATTGCCGTTTCCAAAGCCAAAGCCTCCTTACTGTTGTTGCTGGAAAGAACCTCCGTTAGGTGATGGCGAATTTGGTGAGGTTGGTGAATTTGGTGAGGTCGCGGGCGGGTTAGATGCTGGTGTTGGTGACTGGGTAGAGGTAGTAGAGGTACTTCCGACCACATGCCCGGCAACCAGACCGCTTAGTATCCCAAAGGCTACAAAAGAGCCTGCTATCAGCCTTTTTTTGCACGTATCCACCAATGCTAGTGCCTCCGCTTTAGATAGGCGTGGCGAGGCCGACTTAGCTGTGTGCTGATGTGGCGGGGCCGACCTAGCTTGCGTGGAGCGGAGAGGTGCAGCAGAACTACTATGTGATGCGCTTGCACGCGCAGTAGTAGACGGGTGCACGAATTCCTGCTGTTGAGAGCGCGGTGGATTCATATATCCTTGATATGATCGATATGGCAAAGTTGGTTGCTTATAAGGATTATTTGCATCAGGATTGGACATGAGTAAACGCCTCCTACAATATATGCATACCTAGTTGTAAACAGTATGTTTGCATACCGTTCATGAATCCGGTTATGTAGGTCATTGTAGCTGGATATTGTCAGAGACCAATAAAAAATTTGTAAGATTTCAGTAAATTCTTGCCAAAATTGTATAAAGTGGGGTTGTCTGACCAGCAAGAGGACTTATTGCGAAGGTGTATATGGTGGAGTAACGGCTGTGATTCAATTTTGAGGGAGAACAAGGTATTTAACCATTGTTACATCCGCGACATTCACTATTTCAAATAACTGCTGAAGTAATATATGATCAGGTCGGGTAGAAATTGCTGCTTGTTTTTGTCCGGCTCCAACTGCATAGGTGATACCACCCCAGAGGTGAGCTAGAAATAGAGGTTCGTAATAACTCTCTGAGGTATGACCCAGAGCAGTATACCATGATCGCCCACCGTCATAATCGTGCCACCAGGCAATAGGATGGTCAACACCCATTGTACCACCAATGTATGTACTTTCATCGAGAATCATGAGCACATGGACTTTACCACGGGGATTTGTGGCAAAGTTATACCATTCATCGGTACGCACCCAAAGGGGCGGCAGCATAACGGTCGATGGATGTGTTCTATCGACAACAGGTATGGTCGTTTGGAGGACTCTCGAGTGCTTGTGAGCAATATTGAGAAATGCGCCCAGTAGTTGGCCGTACCAGGGCCAGTCGTACTCTGTATCGCTGGCAGAATGAATACCTACATACCCACCGCCTGAACGAATATAGCGTTCAAATGCTGCTTGCTGATTGTCATTGAAAATCTCACCAGTAGTCAGGAGGAAGATAACAACACCATAGTGTGCCAGATTGGCATCAGTAAAGGCTGTTGAATCTTCGGTAAAATCAATCGCAAAGTTATGTCCAGCAGCTAGCTTTTGAAGAGCTATCTTTCCATCTTTAATGGAGGCATGGCGAAATCCGTCTGTTTTCGAAAATACGAGTAGACGCCGGCATGGACTGATCGTTGACGATGCACTTCCGCCAGTACTGGCCTGTTGTCCATTGCAACCGCTATGAATCGTAGTCGTTGAAGATCTATATACATAATACGCTACGGTCAACAGGGTTGCCGAAAGCACAAGAACAAGTATCAAAGCGATCAACCAGTACCTATTGATCATCATTCTTCTTGATCATTGTTCTTCATCTTCCTCTGCTTCAAATTCTTCTTCATCATCCCAATCAAATTCTTCCACATTAGCATCTCCGGTATAGCCGCACACGCCCACTCGTGGGGAGTTGACGATAGGCAAGAACATATCTTCGTACTCTTTCAAACTGGTCCTGGCACATACATCACACAATGCACCATCTTCAAAGTAATAATTTCCCGCAGCGACCTTAGTAGCGGGTTTTCCACACTCGCGGCAGGATATTTGAGGCGGGTTATTACGTGCCATGATCTTAATAGTTTTATCCTCGCCGAACTCACCACTATACTTGTCATCATCCTTCGGCGCAGTTCCTTCGCGCTCAGCGACTACTTTCAACGCCAGTTTGGTAGTGGAGCCAAAGTCATATTCGTGGAAAAATTTTTGCCCCACTTTGAGTACCTTGCTCAGTTCAACGTCCATATCATGTTCATAATCATCATTAACAAAATCGACGAGAAGGGGCTGTATAAGAACGGACAGGTTACTCAGTTGTATTTGCATTTCAGGGGTTAGAGAGTCACCCATGCGTGCGGCCATGAGTTCAGTAAATTTGGCTTGAAATTCAGCCGGAGAAAGATCAGCAATATTAGCCTGAAATTCCTGCTGTAAAAGTTCACTTAGCCTCATAGCAACCTCGACTGGTGAAAGGTTTTGAATCTCGGCTTGAGAAAGTTCGGTGATGTCTGGTTCCTCCTCATCTTCGTCAATATCTTCCTCTTCAACATCAGCAGCTTCGACAGCCGTTGGATCTGCCAAACCCCACAGCATATCCTCTGTTTGTGATGAGTAAGATGCTTTGCCAATGTTAAAGGCACTGAGGTGATTGCAACACTCGAGCCAGATAGCTCGCAAAAACGCGTCCAGATCATACAGTGTGTTATTCGCAGGCATTTCGAGATGCATCCAGTACACCGGAAGATATCGTCCTTCGACGACGATGTGAAACAACCTGATTTTCTGCGCTTCTGCTGAGTTCTCCGTTTTAATAATGGCAGATCTTTGCTTACAGTATTTCAGGTGCTGGGTCATTTTGCTTTTATCAAATTCACTCAGGCAGAAATTACATTTACCGCTCGAGGTTAATTTTGTTGATGCCACTTTTGCCATTTGTCTTCTCCTTACTTCCCATTTTGCAAATAAATTATACTACCTGTTGCAAGACAAGGGAGAAGATAGAAGGAAAGAAGTTCTTCCATCTATGTAGAAAAAACGGGAAATATTGTGGCACCCTGCACCCTACTGCCCTGAATGGCGTGTAGGGTGCCACCTTAAAGAATAGAGTTTTTGTGTAGACGTACTCCTGGCGACTATCAGTTCATCAGTTAGCCACGAGTGCTAACGCTACCAGGTTCTCCTTCTTTTTGTGGAGGTTTACTCAACACATGAGGACGTGTCACTAGCAACCACACAAAGTAGATCAAACCAAGGCCAAACATCACCAGGGAATAGAGCCATGGCGCAGCAAATTGAGCGTCCCGGAAAATGGAGAGTTCAAAGAGAAGCCAGATTATGGATAAAACGATGATCGGCCACTCCCAGGCACCCAGACTGAATCCGTGCGTCTCTGGTAACTTGCGCCGAGCATAGATATAAAGAACGACCGTTGCCAGGTAAATGATAGCGGGCAGCAGGGTTGCCGCGCTAAACAGGTAAGTCAGTGTATTGCTCTGGCTAGGTACGAGAATGCCCAGCAAAGCAAAGCCAGCCAGCACTACCTCGATCAGTATTCCACAGAGTAAAGTCGCTGCTACAGGAGTGCCAGTCTGTTCGCCTACTCGTCTTAACAGCAAATGACCGGGGAAGCGCTCATCGCGTGACATTGCCCAGGTCAAACGCGAAACGGTAATAAAGATTACCAGACCACACGCAAATATCGAGAAGGTGACGAATACCAGGAAGATATCGCCAACCACCGTACCCAACATCTGGGTAATAATGTCTGCAACTGGCGTTGTCGAGGCAGTGAGCGCCGCGATGTTTTGCGACGCCAGGTTGAGCGCGATAAGGAATGCGAAGCCTACAACACCACTCAAGAACACTGAAAACCACATGGCTGTGGGAACGGTTCGATGGGCGTCCTGTGTCTCCTCCGCGAGGTTGGCTGCCGCTTCGAATCCTACAATGGTAAATGCTCCAAGCAGAAACGAGAGCATGAATGGGCCAGCGCTTGTAAGTGTACCGAGTGTCAACCACGGAGAAGGTGCGCTACCAGTGCTGAAAAGATGACTTGGTTGCAACATTCCTCGCACAGCACCAACTATCACTAACAGTAAAGTCAGTCCTACAATGCCGACTATCTCAGTGCCGACCGCAGCGTTATTAATACGGGTTGACCAGAAGGTGGAAAAAACGATGAGCGCCATCTGAACGCCTATCACTATTGCCGTAGCCAGCCACGCATTTTGGGGAGTTCCGGTATATCTGAAGAGGCTGGGCAGGACGGTCGCGGCCACAGCATAATCCACTGCCACCACGTCTACAATCAGGAAGACAAATGAAATCCAACCAATTAGCCAGCCAACTTTGGGATTCGCCAACCGTGATGTCCATTGATAGGAGTAACCTGCTAGTGGAATACGTGACGCCAGCGCGGCAAAGACCAGCGAAACGAACAACTGGCCAACGATCACCAGTGGCCAGGTCCAGATGCCAAGTGGTCCACTATTGACCAGTACAAAACCATACGTAGTAAAGATACCGGTGGTGATGGAGATGAATGAGAATCCGATTGCGAACGAGGCAAAGCGTCTCAGTTCGCGCTTAAATTCCTGTTGATAGCCGTACCTTTGTAGGGTTTGTTCCTCGGAAAATTCTTGCGAGTTATCAGCAAGCGACATAAATGTGCTCCTTTCAATCTAGCCCGTGGAGGCATATTCGATGTGTTGGAACTGACAAAGAGCTAATTGACTGTGATCTACATAGTGAGGCATGGTGAAGGGGAACAGAAGATGAGAAGCCTCACGCGAGGTGGAGAGGTTACCTCCTTTCTGTAGTGATGATAGAGATTAGTCAAAATATGGTATATGAACTTGTTACGAGTACACCCGCTCATATGCCATATTTTCAATGATTTGGAGGTTGCCAGGTCTATGAATACTTCTTCAAGAAGCGTTCCATACGTATCAAGGCCTCTTCAAGCTGCTCATAGGCGGTACAATAAGCACAGCGCACATAGCCTTTACCCGCAGCGCCAAATGAACTGCCAGGAACAACAGCAACCTTCTCCTCGAAAAGAAGTTTCTCTGCGAACTCCTCATCAGTTAAACCCGTATTCCCTATGTAAGGAAAGGCATAAAAGGCTCCTCGCGGTTCACAGCAAGTCAGGCCGATACGATTAAGACCATCGACAAACATACGACGCCGTCGAGTGTAATCTTGATGCATCATCTGTACATCATCCTCCCCGTGACGCAGTGCTTCTAATGCCGCTTCCTGGGGAGCGGTACCAGCGCACATAATCGCATACTGGTGAACCTTTAGCATTGCCTCCAAAATGTGTACTGGAGCAGCAACATAGCCAACGCGCCAACCTGTCATAGCATACGCCTTGGAAAAGCCATCAAGCAAGATGGCACGCTCACGCATTCCAGGGAGCGAAGCGATGCAAATATGTTTCTGCCCATATACAAGGCGGCTATAGACCTCGTCAGTAGCAACAATGAGATCGTGTTTAACAGCCAGCTCGGCAATACCCTCAAGTTCTACTTCAGGTACAACAGCACCAGTGGGGTTATTTGGGTTACCGATCAAAATCATCTTTGTGCGGGGAGTAATCGCTGCCGCAATTGCAGCAGCACGGACACCAAAATCGTACCTGGCAAAGGTGGGGACAGCTACAGGGACTCCGCCAGCGAAGATAATATCAGCTTCATAAGCAACATACCCTGGATCGAGGGAGATCACCTCATCACCTGGATCGATGATCGTGCGCATTGCCAGGTCTACACCCTCACTGACACCAACAGTAACCAGTATTTCTTGCTTGGGGTCATAGGTCAAACTGTAGCGACGTTGCAGCATAGCTGCCAGCTCTTCGCGTAATTCGAGTATACCGTAATTCGAGGTATATTTCGTATGGCCTAGCTCGATAGAGCGAACGCCGGCTTGACGGATGTGTACCGGGGTGACAAAATCTGGTTCGCCGACGCCCAGAGAAATGACTTCTGGCATGGTGTTAATAATATCAAAGAATTTACGTATTCCAGAGGGCTTTACCTGACGCACACGCTGTGACAACACTTCTCGTCTGAGCGTATCCATAGAAGCACACTTCCCTTCTTTTCTGAACGGAGGCAGGAAACAGCATATGTCTGCATTGGTCGTTGCCTATTCCTATCCTACTATGGTAGTCTTTTAATAGAGTGTGATAGTAGGCGTAGGTTTGCCTCTATTCTCTAACCTCTTACTTACCCACTGTAACATAAAAGAGGACTTGTTGACAATGCACCAATTGCCCATTCAACACGATGCTGAAAGAAGCCAATCTATTTCAACAAAACATAGCGTACTCGTCGATACCGATATCGGTGACGACATCGATGACGCGATTGCGCTTGCTCTCATTTTACAGTCACCAGAAATTGATTTGCAGGGAATCACCACTGTTTACGGAGATACCCAGCAGAGGGCACGTTTAGCACAATACTTGCTCCACATTTTTGGATGTGAAGATGTCCGAGTGGCAGCAGGAATAGAAACGCCTATACAACCTCGTCACCGACCCTCTGGCGTACCCCAGGCAGCCGTTATTGATCAACGAGTCGTTCTACCAACAATCAGTACACTTTCTGGACCGGAATTGATTATAGAGACTGCATTGGCTCAACGTGGTCGTCTAACGATACTTTGTTTCGGGCCACTGACGAATATTGCTACGGCTCTCAGGCTCGAACCGGCTTTATTCATGGCTATAAGAGACATTGTCATAGTTGGGGGTACAAGTAGTTTTCCTTTCCCCGATTGGAATATACGCAGTGATGCACGGGCAGCACAAATTGCCCTGGGGACGGGTATTCCAGTGACGATGCTAGGCTGGGATATTACGATGCGCTGCCAGCTTCGAGAGGGTGATATTACGAGGTTACACAATAGTCACTCTCGCCAAACCCAGTTTCTCAGCCATCTGTTGGAAGTTTGGAAAAGGCATCACTCACGTTGGCAGCCTGATCTTCCCTATCTCCACGATGCCGTGGGGGTTGTGGCATTGTGCGCCCCGGAGTTGCTAGAGTTCCAAGAAATGACAGCCAGAGTATTTGGGCGTGGGCCATTCAAAGGATTCATGGTTTCGCGCATAATGGATGGCCCATTAATTCAGGCAGCCGTAAGAATAAATGCTGAAGCAACGAGGGAATGGGTGATGGAGAGATTGCTGTCACCATCACGCGCGCAAACCTCGTAGCTTCTCAATGATAGTCGGTACTGCGGTGAGTAGGACATTTACATCAGCAGCGGTATTCTCCTTACCAAGTGTGAGCCGTAGACTGCCGTGAGCAACTTCCGGAGGAAGTCCCATCGCAAGCAGGACATGTGATGGATCAACCGAACCGGAAGTACAAGCAGAGCCGGTTGAGGCAGCTACACCAAGCAAGTCGAGGTTGAGGAGTATCGATTCCCCTTCAACGCCCTCAAAGCAGAAGCTTGCATTATTTGCTAGACGGCTGGTGGGATGTCCGGTCAGTTGGCTGCCCGGAATAGGCAAAAGGCCATCGATCAGACGATCCCGCAGGGCAACGATGCGAGGCTGCACCAGGGGTAATTCTTCATAAGCCAGGCGTAGCGCAGTGGCTGCTCCTACGATTCCCGCCACATTTTCGGTACCAGCGCGGCGCCCGCGTTCTTGCGAACCACCCTGTAGCTGCGGCAATAGGCGCATCCCCTGGCGCACATAGAGTATTCCTACCCCTTTAGGTCCGTAAAATTTGTGAGCAGAGAGAGAGAGCAGGTCAGCATTGAGAGCTGCAACATCTATCGGCAGAGAGCCTCCTGCTTGTACGGCATCAATATGAAAGGGTATTTTTTTGGCTCGACAGATACGACCAATTTCCGCGACAGGTTCAATGGTACCGACTTCGTTATTGGCATACATAACAGAGACGAGGATTGTCTGGTCGGTAATTGCTCGCCCCACATCATCCGGATCTACACTTGCATATCTATCGACAGGTACATAGGTGGTTTTGAAACCAAAACGCTCAAGGTACTGGCAGGTGTGCAATACAGCGTGATGCTCAATTGGCGTGGTGATGATATGATTGCCTTTTTTCTGCGAGGCAAAAGCGATCCCTTTAATAGCCAGGTTATCACTTTCAGAGCCACAGCCTGTGAAAGAGATTTCTGTTGGGCGGCAATTCAGGAAATCAGCTACCTGCTCACGAGCACTATCAATGGCTTGCATGGCGTGACGCCCAAGGGTGTAGATGCTGCTGGCGTTGCCATATTCAGTTGTGAAGTAAGGCAACATAGCGTCCAGCACTCGTGCATCTAGAGCAGTGGTTGCAGCGTGGTCAAGATATATTGTGTGATCTTGCATGAACGGTTCCTCTAAGTACGCTGTATTGTGTCGTTTTTATGGATGTTGGATCTTTTTTGCTACTCTATTTTATCATATGTGCCTTCATTACCGGCATCGAAATGCCGTATACTGTTTGTATCCATTCTTAAGAGGGGGTTTTTAGGAACTCCTCTCTAAGCAGCTTTTGGGAAGTCCTGATATTTGCTTGTAGGTAAGTCAGAACAAAGAGAATATTGAGGAAACAAGATGACCACGCCACCAAAACCGATGACTGCCAGTGAACGTGTACAGGCTGCAATTGCGGGAGAGCACGTAGATCGCGTACCTTTCTGTTTCTGGCACCACTTTAAACCAGAAGGCTCCGGAGAGCGAATGGCCGAGCTAACGATGGAGTTTTTTCGTAAGAAGTTCGACCTGGATATTGTGAAAATCATGCCCGATTTGCCTTATCCCGAGCCTCAGACGACTCAGTGGAGCACACTACCACGATTGGGGTTGGACACTCCGAGCTTTCGGGAACAGCTTATCTGTATTCGCAAGTTACGCTCGCAACTCGACAGTGACTTTCCGCTCATACTCACATTGTTCAGCCCATTTACTAGTATAACGCGGTTTATAGGGAGAACGGAGGCCATTGAACAGGCGCGCAAAAATCCTGAAGACTTCAAACTAGGACTGGCTATTATTGCTGCGAACTTGCATGAGTTTGTGAGCGCGGCCATTGAAGCTGGAGCAAGTGGGATATTTTTCTCCTGTATGGGTGCTACCAATGCTGACTTGACACGGGAAGAGTACGCCGAAATTGCTCGTCCCTATGATCTGCATGTTTTAGGGGGAGCGCAAGCAGGCCGGTTAAATATTGTGCATGTGCATGCCGACCCTACGCAAGAGGGTGATGAGATCTACTTCGAGGACTTCACCGACTACCCCGTCGCAGTGATGAGTTGGAGCGACCGCATCACCGGCCCAAGCTTGAGCGAAGCTCTGACCCTGACTGATAAATGCCTCATGGGTGGTCTTTGGGAGCGTGGCTCCCTCACACACGGCAGCGAGACTGAACTAGAGAACGAAATTCTGTCAGCGATCAGCCAAACCAAGGGACTACGGCTAATTTTGGCAAATGGCTGTTCTGTTCCCGATGATACGCCGGAGGAGTGGTTACATATCGCGCGGAGGCTGGTTGAGAATTTATCCTAACCAATTGCGAAAGATATATTCTGACCACTACTGTAGTAAGCAAGCTATGCTGTTTTCCTTTTAGGAAAGCAGCATTTTTTCAAGAGTTCATTTACTTGCCGCTTCCTCTACTTTATTACTACTCGTACCGTAAAACATCTAACGGCCTTACACGCACAGCTCCCCATGCAACTGCAGCGGCAACAAACATTGAAATCAGCGCAGTTGAACCAACAATCAACCCTATGAGGCCTGGACCAAATCCAATAGTAATGTGAAACACAAACGAGCTAAGGGCAGCAATCGCTCCCGCCACTAGCAGCATAGCCACCAGTGAACCAAGCACCCCAACCAGACCATTTTCAATAAGGACGGTTGCAAGTATTGAAGCACTGGTATGACCAACAGATTTCAAAATGCCTATTTCACGTCTCCGCTCCAACATGGCCAGGGCGACCGCGTTTGCAATAATGATCAGGCCGGCGATCATAGCAAGCGAGGCAACAGTTGTCAGCATGATGATGAGATTGTTGAGCACCTGGTTGATGAGCGCATCGATGTCGGTCACGCTGAAAATGAAGGCTGTAGGCACAGTTTTAGTTAGATGCTGCTTGAACGCGGGCAATTGATTAGGGTCCACTTTCAGTGAGAAGACCTCCAGGGTGAGTTGCCCACCGAGTTGCTCCGTCAAAGCGGTGTCAGCCAATATCCTCGCAAAATTTGTATTGCCTGTGCGCGAATCACCATCGTAGAATCCAACAACCTTGAGGACTTTTGTGACGTTTCCGTCTACACTTTGCACGACGACACTATCTCCTAAATGTAAGCGAACAGGTGCTTTTTCGAGCTGAGAACTCATGATGACATTATTCGTGCCGGAGTCAGATGCACTGAGATTGCGCCCATTTTTCAGAACAATAATAGGCAGGTTATTCTTGCCAGCATTCAGGCTGAAACCCTGCAGGTTACTCATAGCATTGAGAATATCTTCTTTGTTGATTTTATCTGTGGCACGGATACTCTTGAGAAGAGTGTTGACATCTTTCCCAGCAACGAGAAGCGGGTATATCTGTGGCACCACTGGATTGATGAGCGTCTTACTTGCATCGATTCCTTTCAGATACGGTAACTGATTGGTGAGCGTGGTTTTTTGTTTTGGCGAAACGATGACGAATACATTGTGGGTAAAGAGCGTATTCAATGTATTATTGATTGTATCCTTGATCCCCTGACCCAGGATCAATATGAGACCTATGGCGAATACTCCGACAAAGAGAGCCGTCAAAGTAGTAGTGGTGCGTATTCTCTGTCTGCCAATATTGCGGTATGCCAGCATAACGGCAGTTTTCCATGAACGTGGGGTGAACATAATGAAACTGTTGACGATGGTTGCTAAGAGGTAGACAAGCGAACCGCCTACCAGGATAATTCCAAGCCCTCCCAGGACTACGAGCACGTACTTGCCGACAATGCTGTAGCCAAGGCTTGTCGCAATGCTATTTGCGTATACTCCTGAATATGTCAGACCTACAAATAGAAGCGAGGAGAGAACGATGAAACCAAATGCCAGCAGAATCCAGAGTAGGATGCGCAGACGAGGTCGCTCATAGACTGGTAGTTTTGAGATCGCCAGTACCAGCAGGCTGAAGCCCAGGGCCAGGGCGAAAATTATGCCAGCGCCACCATAGACTGCTACAGTTGCCGTGATCACATCTTCCAGGATAGTTGAAGCTAAGGCGACGAAGAGTAGCGATAGTAAGAGGAGTAACGCCAGGGTAGTCAAGCGAGAGGATGTTTTTGTTCCCTCGCTTATCTCGCGCAAGACTGCTAGCGGACGTATCTGGCTGGCCTGTACGATTGGCAACAGCCCAAATATGAGGGCGGTTGACAGTCCTACCAGCAGACCTGAGGTGACGGTCAACGGGTCTAAAACAATGGAAAGATGCAGGAAAAAGGCGTTTTCAACGACAGCACGGACGAGAAAACTAGCACCCACGCCAGCAGCCGTTCCGACAAAGCCACCAATGACACCAAGTAATGCCGCTTCCAACCCAAACAATGTATATAAGTCGATCTGCCGATAGCCGGTCGTTTTGAGCATGGCGATCTCAACCTGCCGGCGATGCAAGAGGACTTGCATCGTGTTTATGACGCCAATACCACCAATGAAAAGTGCCAGCAAACCAACAATCCTTAAAAAAAGCTCAATCTGGTCGACCTGACTCTGGCGCCGTGCGAGTAGATCTTTCGCGGTGATAACGCGCACTGATGGTAGGGCCTGACCTATTTCTGTCTTAACGGAATTGATATTGGCAGTTGGTACGGTCATATAGGCTGTATCATATTGCGCGGGTAGGGGAGTGCCGTTAGGGCCAGGCACGGAGTTCAAGGCTGTTTGTGAGATGATCACCAGTGGTCCCAGAAAGGCACCTCCCTCCTGGAATTCCGCGGCAACGGTGATAGGCACAAGACGACCATCTACCGTCTTAACACGGTAGGTATTACCGATGTGTGCCCCTAGCTGCTGAAAGACGAGCGAGCTCATGGCCACCTTATTACCAGTGACAATACCCCGGATGGTCAAGTTATGTGATGGCGCTAAGAAGTTTGCCTGCCCAACTAGCGGATAGTTTTGAGAGATAGCAATGAATCTGAAGGTTACTTCATCTCCAGAGGAAAGTGAGATACTGCCACCGGCGTCAAATGAGGTTGCGTAATCGGTAATACGCCTGCGCTGCTTTAGTTGGTCGAGCACAATCACGTCCTGTCGACGCAGAGGTGTGATACCTGCGCTGATACGAATATCACCGCCGTTGGCCTCAACGACATTGCCAATGAGGGCCTGTTTGACGCTGAGGCCAACTAGCTGTAATGCTACAATTGCCATAACGCCAACGGCGACGCAGAAAATGGCCAGGATTGTACGTTGTCCCCCGCGTACAAGCGAGCGGGTGGAGTATGACCAGTAGAGAGCAAGCCTCATAGATTAAGTGTCCCTTAATAGAGTTGTTAGAAAGCTTCAATATTTTGTTGTGAACAGTGTACTTTTGCTGTCATATCTAGACTCTACCAGAAAGCTCAAAATTGGTCTAGATATTAAGGGTAGTTAGGTGCGATCAGAGCGCTTTTGACCACTGACCTGGGCGGGTAGAGCACAACACTTTGATCCCCCTACCCGAACTTTGTACCAGTTCTGCCACTTCGCGCGTCATCGCTGTGTTTTTCTCAGTAACATGTGTTAGTAGGAGATGGACGTTGGCAGTTTCGGGTATACTCTTCATGGCACCCTGTTCATTCGTCATTAGCCTTGCTACATGTCTGGGTGTCAGCACGTCTCCCAGGTTTATAGCCAGTACAGCAGCGATACGTTCGGGGCGATGGGCTATCTCTGCGCTCAGTGGTTGGTTCATTACTTCTGCACTCATGAGTAGTAGGGCTATGTTCGTCTGAGGTGGAACGACAGGTTCGTGTTCCGCCGGTGCTTTTATCATACTGCGGCGGGCGCCGTCAGCTTCGACGATGACAACATCGGCCCCGCTCCTGATGAGTAGCTCATACGGCTGGTCAAGCTGCAGGCCATTGATTTTCCCCTCACCAATGGCTTTTGCAGCGACAGTGATACGTTGATACTGCTTCCAGGCGGAATTCACCATTTTGAGGAGCGTAGGAGTTTCAGCAGAAATAATTAAGGTGTCCGTTTCACTCTGCCGGGGAACATAGAGATTGGTGGTAGTAGTGGTGACGACGCGCATACTTTTCGCTGCCAGTTCAGCGGCGAGTGTATACATTGTGGTCGTCTTTCCACCAGCCCCAACAAGAGATATGAGTGAACCAGAAGGAATATCAATAATGTCTGAAAGCATTCGTTTCTGCCCGCTACATTGAAGAGTAAAAGCACCGAAGCCAGGTTGACGCCGGCCAGGTTGACCGCTAGGGTCAACCCTACTATATACGGTACTCGGCGCGATGTTGCGCTTCGCACGCGCACAAGGGTTGTTTGGTAGCCATCGCTGTAACACTTTCTCAGGTTGTTGTAACCCTACTACGTAATTTATAGCGAAGAAAGGCGGTGGGTGCCTTTCTAGCTGGGCCTTCATATGTATAACAGGTGTGAAGGCCCAACTTTCTTGGGAGAAAAATGAACAAGCCTGCCCCTTTGTTAAAGGCAGGCTTGTCCGCAAGATGTCAAAAAAGGGATTACTCAGCGTCACCAAAAATGGTGTAGTGCCAACCCTTACGAGCCTCGCCGCCCAGTTCAATCATGACATGTTTGATCTGGGTATACTCTTCGAAAGAGTACATGGACATGTCTTTGCCGATGCCACTCTCTTTATAACCGCCATGTGGCATTTCTGATGTGAGCGGTAGATGGTCGTTAACCCAGACTGTCCCAAACTGAAGGTCCTTGCCCGCACGCATGGCCTTGAAGATATCTTTCGTCCATACGGAAGAGGCAAGACCATACACGACATCGTTGGCTTTCTTAAGCACCTCTTCCTCAGTGTCGAAGCGGCTGACGACGACGACGGGACCAAAGACTTCACACTGTACTATCTCCGCATCGTTGTGGTCCTCTGCGATAACGGTTGGTTCGAAGAAGAAGCCTTTTTCGAGGCCAGCTACGGTAACGCGTTTGCCGCCAGTGACGATATTGGCACCGTCGCGCAGGGCACGCTCGACAAAGCCCTCGACGGTGGCCCGTTGTGAGGCAGAGATCAACGGCCCCATGTCGGTGTGCTCATGGGCGGGATTGCCAACTCGAATTTGTTTGACCTTGCTCAAGAACGAGTCCATGAAAGCATCATAGATGCTGTCTTGTACGTAGATACGTGTAGCAGCAGTACAATCCTGACCGCAGTTGACGTAACCACCGACAACGGCTCCATTGGCAGCGGCTTCGATATCGGCATCCTCATAGACGATAAATGGAGCTTTGCCACCGAGTTCGAGGTGCACGCGCTTGATGGCATCTGCACCGGCTCGCATAATATGTTTCCCGCTTTCGGTACTACCTGTAACTGAGACCATATTGACATCGCGATGACTGCCAAGCGCCTGTGCGACACCAGGGCCACTGGTGATAACATTGAGCACGCCGGCAGGAATACCGGCCTCCAAGGCCAGTTCGCCAAGCTTCAGAGTGCTGAGAGGAGTCTCTACCGATGGTTTGAGAACGACGGTATTGCCAGCAGCGAGGGCCGGGCCAATCTTCCAGGCGGCCATCATAAAAGGATAGTTCCAGGGGGCCAACGATGCTACCACGCCGATTGGCTCGCGGCGAATGATGCTGGTATGGCCGCCGGTATATTCGCTGGAAGCTGTACCGGCAAGGTGACGAGCAGCACCCGCAAAGAAGTGAAGGTTATCGATGGCAAATGGCACATCGCTATCGCGCGCCAGTTTAATAGGTTTGCCAGCATCCTGCGACTCCAGTTCAGCAAACTCTTCAGCGTGTGCTTCCAGGAGTGAAGCAAATTTTTCAAGCGTAGCTGCGCGCGCACCGTGAGTCAGACCGGACCAGCGTCCGTCATCATAAGCTTCGCGTGCTGCAGCAACAGCGCGGTTTACATCTTCAACAGAACTTTCGGGAACTTGAGCAATTGGCTGGCCACTCGCAGGACCAATATCATCAACGGTTTTACCTGAACTGCTATTGACGAGTTCACCATTAATAAGCAGTTTGTATTCGCTCATTTGATAGCCCCTTTCAGAAGTCTAAAATACTGTGACTTCGCATGAATGTGCGTTTATTCACTCGTTTTTCGTGCCTGTACTTCGAAATAAATACGAATTTTTCGAAGGCAGGCCAATCTACTTACGTCATTTTACCACAGCGACCATCCAGTTGTCAGGCGGGCGCAATAATGCTGTTTAACGTATTCATCTGGAGGGCGGAAAATCCTGTGAGGGCCGATAAATCGGCCCCTACGGTTGGCCAGATGATGTTGTTAAAGGTCAAAATTGCGCCCCTACATATTTGCATCGTCTTTTATCCTGAAAAATATCGAGCCAAGTGTATCAGGTGTATCAGGTGTATCAGGTGTATCAGGTGTATCAGGTGTATCAGGTGTATCAGGTGTATCAGGTGTATCACACAAGTTTGAGTCGAGGTGACTCACTGTTTCAGGTGTATCAGGTGTATCACCTGTTTCACACAAGTTTGAGTCGGGGTGACTCACTGTTTCAGGTGTGTACATCCGCGGGTTTGCGCGAGCGTACATGCTTGTGATTATTATGAAACGGCCACAGTTCTTGTTTCAGTGACGTGCATATTGTAGCGAGCAAGTTCTTTGAAGAACGGCTGGACGGGTACGCACAGTTCTGGGCCGAAGGCGCCACGGCGGGTAACCTCTCCATTTGCTAACATGCGCCCGGCGATGGCGAGGGGCGTACCGGTATCGAGAGCACCAGCACTGATACCCCAACGCAGATAGGGCAAGACAACGACCTGGTTGGTAATCTCCACCTGTTGTTTGTTGGCTTCACCAGCTACGACGACGCGCAATACGTCGCAATCCCGCGGCTCAACATCTTCAACAGGAGTCATTTCGAGGAGCCGGGCCAGGACTTCACGAGGCGAAACTTTCACTCCTCGTACACTGATTGGCTCCTCACTGCCAAAGCCGATATCTACCAGGAATTTGAGTTTCGTTAAGAAATCGCTGGGAAAGGCTATTTTAAAAGACACATGGCTGATACCCTTGTCGCGGAACGAGACAGGAAAGGTAGCGCACTCCGAATGCAGCGAATAGATTGCGGTGGCACGACCAACGGGCAAGGGGAAAATGAGTTCTTCCTGACCCGTCAATGGCTGTTGAGGATACCAGGTGCCTTCCTGAAAGACCTGTGGCGACCTGGTAAACTCATCCAGGATTGTGCGAATAGAATAAGGAGCTACCAGGGGCGCGGTCGAGGGTGTATCATCGCTACAGCCAAGTTGCACTTTGATGCTATCCACCCGGTCTAGTTTATCAACAGCTGCCCGAGCAAGAAGGTTGGTGACGCCGGGTGTTCCACCCATACCTAAGATAGCAGTGATACCGGCGGCCTCGACCTGGGGACCCATATCCATCAGCTTGCGTGTCATATGGAAAAGGCCACCGAGGTCGGCATAGTGGACTTTCTCTTGAATGCATGCTCTGAGAATAGGCTGGTTAAAGACATATTCAACCGCGCTCAATACTACATCAGCACCACGCACGAGGGAGGCTAAACGATCAGCGTCGTTGACATCAATCTGTTTGACCTGTATTTTACTACTGTTGAGGGTTGCAGCGACCTCGTGGGCACGCTCCACGTTATAATCCGCAATGGTGACCTGGTCGATATCTTCATATTCGGTCAGGGTGCGCGCGGTTACACGACCCATAGCGCCAGCACCGCCAAGAACGATAATATGCATGGAACTCGCTCCCCATCTGTTATGCTACCGCTGTATTACTATCAGCTTTTTCCATTGCGGCAGGAGCTAGCTCATTACCAACGGAATGGCTGGGAGCCGAAACGGTGGTATCCAGCTCCTGGAGGGTATCCTCCAAACGGTTCAAGATGGTATCGATCTCTTCACGTGTGATGATCAACGGCGGCTCGACGCGAATGACGCGCGAATTATTGAGCGTACCGGATATAAGAACACCCCGCTTGAAGAGGCCAGAAGCGACAGCATAGCCGATATCATCATTCACAAAGTGCTGACCAATCAACAGGCCTTTACCCGTGATGTTTGTATATACATCACTATGGCGCGCGGCAATCTCTTTCAATTGCTTAATAAAGTATTCACCCTTTTCAGCAGCCTGTTCTGGAATGCGCTCTTCAAGAGTAACATTAATGGCAGCGATGGCGGCAGCACAAGCAAGAGGATTACCCCCGGTGGTAGAGGTATGAATAAAGGGATTGCTGTTCATCACACTCCATATTTTCGGAGTGGACATAAAGGCACCGATAGGCATGACGCCGCCGCCAAGGGCCTTAGCTGAGGTGATAATATCGGGCGCAACATCCCAGTGCTCAACTCCCCAGAGCTTGCCAGTACGTCCCATACCGGTTTGAACTTCGTCAGCGATGAGTAAAACTTCATATTCATCACAGAGCTGTCGAAGACGAGGCCAAAAATCATCAGGAGGTACAATAGCACCTGCTTCACCCTGTACAGGCTCCATAATAACGGCAGCGATATCGTTTCCTACCTCACGGGCAATACGTAGCTGTTGCTCAACAGCGTCAGCATCCCCAAAGGGCACATGAAACACGTTGTTATGTAGAGGCAAAGCGGGTCGACGAAAAATGGCTTTACCGGTGAGGGCGAGAGAGCCTGTCGTTTTGCCGTGGAAACCGCGCACCGAGGCAATGAAACCGCTCTTACGCGTATACAATTTGGCAAGTTTCATGGCTCCTTCAACAGCTTCTGTGCCACTCCCGACAAAGAAACTATATTGAATGTCACCAGGAGTAATTTCGGCCATTAAGTGGGCTAGCATGCCGCGCAGTGGATCTAAAAGTTCCTGCGTGGGCAGCGGACTTTTCTCTAACTGTGCTTTAACGGCCCCCACGACTTTGGGATGAGCCCAACCGAGGTTGAACAAACCAAACCCACCCAGACAGTCTATATACTCACGGCCAAGTACATCTTTGAACGTTGCACCACGGCCTGTCCATTCGACTGCAGCAAAGTCACCTGCTTCAGCGACCGACTTACGATACTCGATAAAACCACTATTGTAGTACTTAGCAAAATTGCTGACGGTGGTCTCGATTAACCACTCAGCCTCACTCTTGCCCAATTCCTGCTTCTGTACGATGTCGAGGTATCTTTTGGAATCGTTGAGGGCCTTGAGTAAGCCATCGGTACTCATAAAAATCCTTTCTAGTAATGCGGCCTGTAAAAGACATCCCACTCCGGCCCGCCTACCGGGTTAGCGTTTATCGGTAGCAAGTACCGATATTCCATAGATGTAATGCTAGTGGGTATGTGTAGGCCTATCCCCTGGGATAGCCTTTTGAAAAATTAAAGGAAGCTTGCTATTGGCTATAGATTGCCTACTCGAGAGAAAGCTTCACGAACGACGGAAGAACGATGAGCGATGGAAAGCGGAAGCAGTTCGCTCTAACAAGACCGACAAGTGCTGTTCGAGCGAAGGAGAGGGGAACCTCAAGGGTAGCAAGTTGACAGGTGGTAGCCACGAAATACGTAGAATTTCGGTATGTAACGTCCTCGTCTTTTACCTGGTATGTCTGTTACTTTCATGGGGTCACCGTGCATTTCGGAATGAAACTAGAAGTAGTGGACTACTCTTCTGTCATCAGTATAGCCTATGGAGTGGGAAGAAAGCAAGGTTGGTTAATAAGCCCTTGCAAGACGTGTTTCTAAGAACCTCGCCAGCAACGAAAGCGGATAGCACATTGCAAGGTAGAGCAGGGCACCGAGAACGAAGACGAACATTTTGACGTTCGCATCAGTTTGTGGTAAGGCAAGCGCAAATGTTTGGTGGTCCAGTTCGATTACAGCCAGAACCGAGAGCAAGGCACTATCCTGTACCAATGTAATAAAGTAATTCGTAAATGGAGGAATGGTAATACGGAATGCCTGTGGCAGCACAATATGGCGCATTGTCTGACGGGAATTCAAGCCTAAGCTCAATGAGGCTTCAATCTGACCTTTCGATACTGATTCGATACCCGAACGAAAGACTTCGGTCAGATAGGCACCATAGTTAAAACTCAATCCAATAATGCCATAGAAATAAGCATTAAACTGGTCCGGGACAAGGCTATTGCTTTGGAGAGCTGTCATAATCTGAAAAACGATACTATAGGGGTCAAAGCCGATAGTCGAAAGTACGTAGCCTACGCCATAATACCACAGCAGTAACTGTACGATAATAGGAGTTCCACGCACCACTTCAACATAGACAGTTGCTAGCCAACGGATAGGCGCAAAACGTGAAAGACGCCCCACGGCACCAATAAAGCCAAATATAGTTGCTAGCACCATGCTCAAGATGGAGACAATCAGGGTTACCTTGGCACCATCTAACAAAACAGGCAAATAGAGGGTCAGCTTACCCTGGTCTCTCTGGAAGGTGTACAGGTAGTAGCCAAATGCAACTACGGCCAGTAAAACCGCCACATAAAAGAGGCTGTTCAATAGAGTCAGCCAGGTCGGTGTATCTGACTGGCCATCAGTCTTTTGTTTAAACAGACGTACTGAGCGACGTTCTACCGAGGGTTCAACAAATGACATGTTCTTCTCCTTCCAGCTTACAGTGCCGCTCGCACTCTACGTTCAAAATACCTAGCAGCATATGAGGTCGGTAGGCTAAGAAGCAGGTAGAGCACAATAGCAAGTGCGTAAAGAGGTATAGGATTACTGCCATGATGCGTAACCCAGGTGTTCAGTACAGATGTAAGTTCAGTGCCAGCAATCACACTTACTATAGCAGAGTCTTTGAGCATATAGATAAAATCATTAACGAATGGAGGAATCATGAGAGGAATAGCTTGTGGTAGGATGATGCGAAAGAAGTTCTGAAACGATGTTAGACCCAGTGATAATGCAGCTTCTGTCTGACCTCGATCAACTGAAAGAAAGCCAGCACGAAATACTTCCGCCTCATATGCAGAGTAGTTTATTGCTAAAATGGCAATGCCTGCAGTCCAGGCATTATCAAGAGTTTCCAAATTGACTGTCAACAAGATAGCGCCCACTGCATAGTAGAGAATGAAGAGTTGAACAATAAAAGGAGTGCCCCGTATGATCTCAATATAAATACGCGCTGGCCCTTTCAGCCAGATGATACGAGAGCTACTCATTAGCGCAAGAATAAGCCCAAGGAGAAGAGCCAGTGGAAAAGCAGAGACACAATATATGATGGTATTTCTTACGCCTACCAGAAAGTCTGGAAGAGCTTGTTGGATAAGGTCCATAAAGCACATCCTTTGCAATCAATCGTGCAAATATCAATTCAGGCAAAAATATTGCCTCTTTCCTGAAACCAGTGCAACGTAGTCTTTGTAAGCATCAATCAGTGAAAGATGATGCCATCAAGTCCTACGTTGCATTGAAGAGCAAACTATGAGTGGACGCTTACCTCTAAAACCTACATGATGTTGATCTCAGCCTGTTGATCGTTCCACATGTTCCATTTCATATAGATCTTTTTCAGCGTCCCATCCTTTTTGAGGACTGTGAGTGCTTGATCGATTTCTCGCAGTAAGGTTTGAGCATTGGGGTTACTCTTATTAAAGCCAATAAAATAATCATCAGTACGGAATGGCTTCCCGATTGCCTTCAATGTAGGATTAGCTGTGGCACCAGGACCAGCACCCAAAACATAGTAGGCCACGATCGGCCCGTCGATTAAGACAGCATCAATCCTGTGCGCTGCCAGATCATTAAAAGGAAGGTCTGGATCATAGAGCTTGGTGGTGATCTTCTTGTCTTCCCCTAAGATATCTGCTGCTTTATAGCTAGCGCCCGTTCCAACCGTGAGACCTTCTAAATCTACCAAACCAAGATCGCTTGAAGTTGTCTTGCCGGCAAAACGTGAGTCATCCGCTCGTACCACAATCTGCTGTCCGTAGCGATAGTAAGCCTGGGAGAATAGCTCAGTTTTCTCGCGGTCAGGAGTCTTTTCCCAGCCATTCATCACCATGTCGAATTTGTTCGCCAGTAGAGCCTGCTCCATCTGCCCATAGTCGTTTTCTACCTGCTTCGATACAACATTCATTAGCTTAGCTATGGCTTGACCAATTTCATATTCGAAGCCAACCAACTGAGTGGGGTTTTTGGGATCTGGGAAGACGTATGGAGCCCCACCATCAGAGGTTGCCCCCCATTGCAATAGACCAGGAGTTTTCAGACCTGCATTGCCTATCGGAGTGACACCTGGGGTTGGTGTAATCGTGCTTCCTGTAGAAACATTTCCGCCACAAGCTGCTAAGAAAGATTCCAATGTCCCACCCGCAACAATGAGTCCTCCTGCCTGACCCATGCGCTTGAGAAATGTTCGCCTGTCAATTTCAGGTTTCATAACGCATCATTACCTTTCTGTTGGTAATCCTGGTCAATACCTATTTCGCTTACGGTAAAACCGAGAGCACACGCTCCAGGAATAGCTTTGTGCGCTCATGCTTGGGTTGCTTAAATATTTCCTCGGGATCGCCTTGTTCTACAATCACGCCATCGGAAATAAAGACAACACGATCGGAAACATCACGCGCGAATTGCATTTCATGCGTCACTACTACCATCGTACTTCCTTCATAGGCCAGGTCCCGCATGACTTTGAGAACTTCGCCCACCAGTTCTGGATCGAGCGAGGAGGTTGGCTCGTCGAAGAGGAGCGCTCGAGGTTGCATAGCCAGGGCACGCGCTATAGCAACACGCTGTTTCTGTCCACCCGAGAGGCGGTTGGGATAGGCATCGCGTTTTTCTGCAAGACCGACTTTGGCCAGTAATTTCTCGCCAAGAGCGATAGCCTGATCTTTTGGTGTTTTACGTACGAGGCGGGGAGCCTCAATGATGTTTTCGATGACGGTCATGTGAGGAAATAGATTAAAGTTCTGGAAGACCATGCCAAGCTCGCTGCGAATTGGAATGAGCTGCTTCACGGATAAATAGGGGTTTAGCCTTTCTCCGTGAATGTAGATTTCTCCGCTTGTCGCTTTTTCCAAAGCATTCAAACAGCGAATAAGGGTGCTTTTCCCTGAGCCACTTGGACCTATTACCGCAACGACTTCTCTTTTGCGCACCTCAAAATCGATATCTTTGAGAACGTGCTTATTGCCAAAATACTTGTTCAACTTGACAGTACGGATGATTATTTCATCCTCTACGACGTTAGTGGCCTGTGAGAGACTGCCCGAATTGGTTGTTGGAAGAGCGTCATTCATGTTGAATTGCTGGGAGTCCAAGTGAGCCTCCTTTATTAACTGCAGTATCTAACCTGGCACGAGAAGTCGCTTGCAAAATGCAGTTCTGAATGTTGCAACCAAGTATAATCACCACAATATTGCCTGTCAAGCATTCTCAGCAGCTATTCAAACATCTTGTATAAAGTCACCACAGGTGGTTATCAGGTAGCAATGCGATGCTACATTTTACTACGACTTTTTTGGGTGAAATTTCACTTTTTTCATTGTTATACACAAGAAGTACTACAAGTGTTGTGTTTAGAGCGGCTGACCGCTGCACACACAACGAAAAAGCATGGGACACGCTGTTTATATAATTGACAAGGCTGGGGGGGTTAGACTATACTCATTATGGTAGCTGAACAAACGTTCCCATTCTTTGACTTGTTTGTATGTATCCACTACTTGATTTGACCGTGCCGAGGCCGTTATGAACGTACCTGATGTTATGCCTATTGTTACTGTTTCTTTTCCAGATGCGCTACGAACGAGAGTTGGCAATCGCCGAACAGTGGCGGCTGCTGGTCGGACTGTGCGAGAGATCATCGATGCACTTGATCGTGACTTTCCCGGCTTGCGATTCAATCTATGCTACGAGACCGGTGAGTTGCGCCCTTATGTAAACATCTTCGTGGGAAGGGAGAATATACGCTACTTACAAGGTCTGGAGACAGCGGTTACAACAGGAGTAACACTTCACATCCTACAGTCAGTTGCAGGCGGCCGATAGCGACCTTTTGAAAGGAGGTATCTATTATGACCCAGCAGAGAGCCTATACCAGTGGATCTGTGTTGTTGTTGGTTGGAACGAAACGCGGGCTATTTATGGTAACTTCCAGGGATCGAGAGAAATGGGAGATTGCGGCTCCAACATTGAAGGGCCATCGCGTCTTTTATGCCATTCTGGATCAACGTTCTGGTAGCCGGCTATTCGCGGCAGATAACGGCGACTTCTTTGGCTCATTCTTACGCTATAGCGACGACTTTGGCGAAACGTGGCAAGAGCCGAAAATGGGTATCCAGTTTGCGGAAGGAGGGGGTGAGAAGCTTGTCAATATCTGGGTGGTTGAAGCTGGCCGAGCCAGTGAACCTGGAACGGTTTACGCAGGCGTGGATCCGGCAAGCCTGTGGATGAGCACTGACCACGGCGAGACATGGGAGATCGATAGAGGGCTTGCTACTCATCCGACGCGGGAGCGGTGGGAACCGGGAGCCGGCGGATTGTGCCTGCATACGATCATTGCTGATCCAACGAATGCGAACAGAATGTGGGTGGGTATCTCGGCTGTGGGCTGTATGCGCACGGATGACGGTGGACGTAGTTGGGTCTTTGCGAATAAGAACACTCGCACCGACTTCTTGCCGGTAAAGTATCCAGAGTTTGGGCAGTGCATACACCGGCTGGTCCAGCATCCGAAAGAGCCAGATGTGTTGTACCAGCAGAACCACTGTGGCATTTACAAGAGTGTCAATGCAGGCGAGGATTGGATGGATATTCAACACAATCTCCCTTCTCAGTTTGGCTTTCCCATTGCCCTAGATGTCCATCATCCCGAGACGGTTTTTGTGGTGGTAGAGGATCCAGCAGCGCGGCATAACGTCGGGCAGCAGTTTACGGTGTATCGCACGCAGGATGGAGGGGAGAGGTGGGAGCCGCTTACGAACGGGCTGCCGCAGGGGAATGGGGTGATGCTGGGCATCTTGCGACACGCGATGTGTACAGATACTATTGATCCATGCGGAATATATGTTGGGACGAATACAGGCCAACTCTTTGCTAGCAGAGACAGGGGTGATAGCTGGCAGATGATTGCTGATTTCTTGCCATCTATCTATTCGGTGACGGCAACCCTGCTTGTTTAGGTACTTTTTATCCTTATGAGCTTTAAGAAACGAGGAATACCGAGGGGGCTTTTCGCTGTTGTTATTCGCATGATAATGTGTTAGTGGTTCTTCATCCTTGAGAGGAGAACCATATTTTTACGAGCTTCATGAGGAGAAAAAACATGCGATCTGATATTGTCCCAGGGGCAAGATTTCCTGATTACGAGTTAACTGATCATACGAAAACGCGACGGCAGCTGAGCGAGCTTCAAGGAAATAACCCGATGATTTTGATCCTTTCGCGTGGGCACTACTGCCCAAAGGATCACCAGCAGCATCTCGAATTGGCGGCGTTCTATCCAAAGATCGCGGTCGCCTATACGAAGATGGTGACGATTTCAACGGATAACATCCTTGAGTCGAATGAGTTTCGCGACGCGGTTGGGGCACAGTGGCCCTTCCTGTCGGATTCGGGGCGCAAGGTGCAGCAGGACCTGGATATCCAGGAGTACACTGACCCATATCATAATCCGATGATCCCGCATACGCTTGTTCTTGAGCCAGGGCTGGTAATTTATAAAGTCTATAATGGTTATTGGTTCTGGGGTAGGCCTTCTACCGCAGAACTCTGGCTGGATTTGCGTGAGGTTACGAGCAAGATCAGGCCAGACTGGGATCTTTCGGCTCCAGGGATGCGCGAAAATTGGGAGGGTGATAAGAGGTTACACTTTCCTTATAAGGAAACAAATCAGTATAGGGGGTCGGCAGGTTGACCGCTAGCCGGCAGGTTGACCGCACCCCACCCAGGTTGACCGCTAGGGTCAACCCTACTATATACGGCGGGATACGGCGGGTTGGTTAGATGATAGTGAGCTCTTTGCCTACTTTCTGGAAGACGTCGAGGGCTTTGGTGAGTTCTTCGTGGGTGTGCAGCGCGGTGACGATGGTACGGACGCGGCATTTGTCGGCGGGGACGGTGGGGAAGACGATACCCTGGGCAAAGACGCCTTCTTCAAAAAGACGAGTACTGAATTTCATGGCGAGGGCACCTTCACCAACGATGACGGGGGTTATTGGCGTCTCGCTGTGACCTGTGTTAAAACCAAGTTGTTCCAGGCCGCGCTTGAAGTAGTGGGCATTTTCCCAGAGCCGTTCAACCAGGCTGGTGTCGCTCTCGAGAAGATCTATGGCGGCGATGCAGGTGGCGACGACAGAGGGTGGATGGGAGGTGCTGAACAACACGGGGCGAGCACGCATCATGAGCAGGTCTTTGACATCCTGGCTGCAGGCGACATAGCCACCGAGAGCACCGATGCCTTTGGAGAGGGTACCGACTTGCAGGGCCACGCGCCAGTCAAGACCAAAATGACTGACGGAACCGCGCCCATTTTTGCCTAAGACGCCGCTGGAATGGGCATCGTCGACCATGACGAAGGCGCCGAACTCTTCGGCGAGGGCGACGATCTCTGGAAGTGGCGCGATGTCTCCATCCATACTGAAGACACCGTCTGTGACGACCATGACTTTGCTAGCGCCTCTCGATTCCTCCAGCACGCGGCGCAGCCCGGCCATGTCTTTGTGTGGGTAGACCTTGCGGGGCGTTCTATTGAGACGAATGCCGTCGATGATGCTGGCGTGATTGAGTTCGTCGCTAATAATGATGTCTTCGGGAAGCATGAGGGACGAGATGACGCCGAGGTTGGTGGTATAGCCTGATTGGAAGGTGAGCGAAGCTTCGGTATGTTTGAAACGGGCCAGCTTCTCTTCCAGTTCCATGTGGAGGGACATGGTGCCGGCAATGGTACGCACGGAGCCTGAACCAACGCCATATTTGTTAATGGCCTGGATGGCGGCCTCACGCAGCGCGGGATGGACGGTCAATCCAAGGTAGTTGTTGGAAGAGAGCGTGATGACTTCGTGGCCGTCGATGATGACGGTCGCTTTTTGTTCGGTTTGTAGTACACGCGGGCGATAAAAGGTACTTTTTTGGCGCAGGGTATCAAGTTCACCTGCCACGAATTGTTGTAGTTTGTCCATTTTGTTTGCCTTTCCATGGGATAGTTTTGCAGCGGGTTATAGGGTACGCGGGCTTCCAGGGCTTCCAGGGCACCCCAAGCTTCCAGGGCGACCACAAGGGTCGCCCCTACTATGCTCGCGCGGGCACCACGAGGGATGCCCCTACATGGTCATGACTATTTTTCCACAATCGCCAGTTTTCATGATTTCCATGGCTTCATGAAGCTGGTCGAAGGAGAGGGTGTGAGTGATTACCTGCTTGAGATCGAGCTGGCCTGCTTCGAGTATGCGACGGGTGCGATACCAGGTGTCGAAGATGCGACGGCCAGAGATGCCGAAGACGGTCGCGCCTTTGAAGATGATGTCGTTCGCCAGGTCAAGTTCGACCGTGCGCGGGGGTATCCCTAGTAGCGAGACCCGGCCACCGTTGCGCAGTACCTTGAAGCTCTGTCGTATGGCTTGCGCGTTGCCCGACATTTCCAGGACGACATCGACACCGAGGCCGTCGGTGACGTCGAGCACCTGCCGCACGGGATCGACTTTACGAGGATTGAGCACATAGTTGGCGCCCATGGTCGTGGCGATGTCCAGGCGCTTGTTATTGGGTTCGATGGCAAAGATGGTACTGGAACCTGATATACGACAGAGACCTACTGCCCAGAGACCGATGGGGCCGCAGCCGAAGACGGCAACGGTTTTGTTGGTGATTTCGCCAGCGAAGGTGGCGTGAACGGCATTGCCAAAGGGTTCCTGAATAGAGGCAACGGTATGATCGATTTCTTTGCCTGTTTTCCAGGCGACGTTCTCAGGGATGGCGATGTATTCCGCGAATGCGCCGTCGCGATCGACACCGAGTATCTGAACGTTGCGGCAAACGTGGGCCTGACCGGTACGGCACTGGTAGCACAGTCCACAGGTGATGTGGGTTTCGGCGGCGACGAAGTCGCCGGGGACGAGGGATGTGACTTCGCTGCCGACGGCGACGACTTCACCTGCGAATTCATGACCAAAGATACGAGGAACGGTCATGCGGCTCTGCGCCCACGCATCCCACTCGTAGATGTGCAAGTCTGTACCACATATGGAGGCTGCTTTCACCTGTATGAGTACATCACGTAAGCCAATTTTAGGGATTTCTAGCAGAGCAAACTTTGCTCCAGGCGCCGCCTCAGCTTTGAGGGCCGCCTTCATTTTTCCATGCATGTTATTGCTACACCTCCGCGTTGAGTATGTTTTTCTTTATTCATTATGCGTCTTATGCTATTTGATTGCAAGGAGTGTGGCGAGGGTCCTGTTTTCGACGACGCTCGCTAATTTGGGGAAATAGCGCGTGTGTTGCTCGCTAATTTTTTGGGTTGCATAAAGCATGGCGTACAGGGAGCCTTGATTTCGGTCATACTCGCTATTTTGGGGAAATAGCGAGCAAAATGCTCGCTAAATTTTTTGGGTTGAAATGGGATGCTGTTGGAGGCCATAATTTCCACCTCATGGCTATATTGCGATACAATTTGGTTGGAACGATTGAATACGTTAGACATTAGATTTTCACCTCGTGAGGGATTTATGGGAGATACAGAACATGCTTTTCGGGCATTCATAGAGATTGGAGAGATTATTCCTGCTTTTACATTGCCGGGTTCAGATGGGATGCCGTATAGTCCATGGATGTATAAGCAACAAGAGCATCTTCTCCTACTTATTATACAGAGTAGTGCAAATAGCGAGGCGAGGGGGTTGCTTAAGGCTTTCGCACGGGAGTATCGCAGTTTTCGAGAGGAGGAGTGTGCGCTGCTGGTGATTTCGGCGGATACGGTAGTAGGAAATTTACAGGCACAGGAAGAGTTGCAGGTGCCTTTTCCTTTGCTGGCGGACCCAAAGGGTGAGGTGATTGGACTGTATACAGGGTGGGACGCGGAGAATAGGGTGGTTATGCCCAGTATTGTGCTGGCGGATAGGTATGGGGCGTTGTTCAGACAGTGGGTGAAGGAGAAAGAGGAGGACCTGGTGGGTATTGAGGAGATTTTGGAGACGCTGCGGTAGCTGCGGTATATGAACCAATTGTGTGCGCCTTAGACGGATGGGTTGTTGGGATGTTGTATGGCTGAAACCTCCCCGGCCTAATGGCACAGGGGGTTCTTGTTCCTCGTCCAACGCTTCCAATCGACCTCTCCGGTAGAGAGAGATTGGCTCTTGTCGGAGACTCCCAAGACTTTTTGGCCGACGCGCTCTGGCTCCGGAGATGCCGAAGCTTCGAGGCAAGGACTGCCCCTCTTTCGCACGTTGTTGTACCTGCTCCATTGCGGCCACCAGGCGCGGTTCCGCACCTTCCCACTCTTTCAGGGCAATGGAGGGAATAGTTTCTGCTGCTGGCAGATGGGCCAGCAAAAAGGCCGAGTACAGGTCACGCTGCACCGGGTCAATGCCGCAAGCACAGTGATGCCAGCGCTCGGAGAGCGGCTTTTTCACGTAGCGCTTACAGCCATGACAGTACTGCGACAGTTTGGTTGTCCGTGTGGGAAGTTCATGCAGGGTGCCGCCGGTCCTTGCAACCGTGCGCTTCAGCCTGTCTACAAACATCCCTGGGGCGTGAAGTCCCACACTTTTCCCATACTGCTTTTGCCACGCTTTGTATGAGACTTTTTCGAGGTGAATGGTGTTGCCTTGGCGCACGATCTCGTTGGCGAGCCGACCATGCAGACTTTGGCGATGGGCAGCCAACTTGCGTTCCTGATGAGCGAGACGACGTCGGGTGGCCAGGTACCCTCGACTGTCTTTCCACATGAGGCGCTGATGGCCATGCTTCTTGATACGTCCTTGCGTATCGTAGTTGGCTGGATTGGTGGCCTGACGCTGTCGATCGAGCTTGCGCGCTAAGCGGCGCTTGGTGCGTGCATCGGCCCGCAGTTCTTCGCCCAAGGGGATCAACCGGGCAGGACCCTGCCGTGGCACGATAGCAAGGCTCGCCGGACCCAAATCCAGCCCGATCACGTCCGTCCCTCCCGCGTTCCTGGGTTTCTGATAGGGCTTGCCTTCCAAGACCAGTTGCACCGCATAACGCAAACCCTGGCTGTCGGCCCCTTTGGCTTGCGGACTGGAGGCCTTGCGTCGGATGAGCCGTGCATACTTGATGCGATGCTCCAGGCCGTATTTCACGACGGGGTCATTCCAGTCAATGATGGCAGGGAGGCGGTCATTGCCCCACACCAGATAGCCGGCGTTGCCTCCTTGGGGAGCTTGCAGGACAAAGCGCAGCCCGGTATCATTGCGCTTGTTCTCCACACTATCCAAGCCACGCCCTGTACTTTTGAAGCGCACCTTCTTGGCTTGCCCCACGCACACGCGATTGACAGCGTGATAGGCGCGGCTGGCCAGTGTTTGGGCCAGCACCGAGTCGATGTGATCGGCGATCCAGCGGCAATTGGCCTCTTTGGCGAAGTCATGCAGGGCGAACTCCGAGAACCCATAAGTCTTGCGCAGTTGAGAGAAGGCGGCGTGACGCTCGTGTTTGCGCGAGCGTGGGATGGCACTGGCGGCTTGCCAGGCCGGGTCGGTCCGCATGCGACGTAAACGCTTGGTGGCTTTCCCAAGCAGCGCATTGTAGAGGCAGCGGGCGGCTTCCAAATGGGCACGCAGGCGTTTGGCCTGCCCGGCATCGACAGCTAAGGGCAGTTCCAGCAGAAAGGTCATCGTCTGGCTCTTTTTCACCTCGCGCCTCATCCTTTGAATGTTTGTTCGCATTCTAGCAGAGGGGGCTTGTTCTGTCAATCCTGCGTATTCCCCCACCCAGGGCTATTCAAAAGTCAGTGGCCCAAGTAAAAGATCAAGAGCAAGCTTGGGGAAAGCAGCAAAGATGCGCATTTGGTCAGGGACGTTGGGCACCCCAAGCCAATCCATCAGAGAGAGGACGATATTGTTAAGAGCA
>WNGR01002464.1_pt1 | contig 44076 bp, 46 predicted proteins | sample 5407581 | NCBI WGS metagenome assembly WNGR01 (sample SAMN13153383, study PRJNA577476) | soil metagenome | isolation source: 80 cm soil or saprolite under Garry oak tree replicate 2 | place: USA:California | collected 2016-06-15 | reverse complement strand
GCTTCCTCCAGACCCCTCCTCGCGGAGACGCCCTTGCCTTCGGCTAGTACTTGGTTTACCCTGTCTCGCGACAGTGACTGGATTCTCGTACAGGGGACTTGCACCCCATAAGTTCACGCCCATGACGGGCGTACACAAGGCCGGTGGACACCGACCGGGGCTGAGAAACGCCCCGAAGCGGGTCACCGCCCGAGCCGTTGAACTCAAAAAAGGAGGATGTAATGGGATGGTTCAGCCGTAAGCCTTCTCAGGAAAAGCTGGTTGAAGAGCTGACTAGAAAAAAAGAAATGCTACGTCTGCTCGAAGACCCTGCGACAATATATCAGTTTGGATTAATGGCATACGATGGCGATGGTCAAGAACAAGATTATAGTGAAGCAGCAGCTTGGTTCAGGATGTCAGCAGAACAAGGGCACTCTGGAGCGCAGCACAATCTAGCCTTGATGTATGAAGAAGGTTTAAGTGTAGAACAAGATTATGAACAATCATTTCAATGGTATCTAAAGGCTGCTAATCAAGGCAATGTCGGGAGCCAGAATAATCTAGGAGTGGCGTATTTAAAAGGACAAGGAGTTGAACAAAATGACGAAGAGGCTGCAAAGTGGTTTCACAAGGCAGCTGAACAAAACCTTGCCTCTGCTCAATATTTCTTGGGCTTGTTGTACAGTCTTGGCAATGGCGTACCTAAAAATTTACAAATTGCCCAAAAATGGCTTCAGTCAGCAGCTGACCAAGGTATCGTTGAAGCCGAAGAAATGGTTAAGGATATAGTTGACGAGGAAGAATCTATAAGAACTAAAGATCATTCAGCCACATCTGCTCTTGAACACCAGATGGAAGCCTTTATAGATAATGCTACAAAAATTATTTATTCTAATGACACAGAAATTTATAATGCTTTAGAGGAAGAGCTTCTAGCTGGTCTAAGCGTATTTGAATTATTTATCGCTTATATTGCTATTTCAGTTGCGGCGAGAACCCGAATTAAAATAAGAAAAACTGAGATTGAAATAGCTTTAGAAAATATTTTGTACCCAAAATTACAGCAGTTCCGTGATCTACGTACTCCAGAGGAATACACACAGTTTTTAGAAATCTATAAACTTGAAGCCATGTTAAATGTCAGAAAAATTGAAGCCGAATTTTTTATAGGTAGGATTGCATATGAGCATGATAAGCATTCCTATCAAGGGATTCTGTACAATACAGAGAAATCAAAAAAGAGACCACTCTCAATTGAAGAAAGACAAGAAGTAAGAACACTCGCGGAGAGTATCGCAACAACGTAGGGAGTGCCGCGGAGATATATCACATGACCAAACGGTACGTCGTTGTTGATCAAAACGTTCTGCGTAAGCTGTTGCTTGAGAAGGAAATCAAAACACAGCCGAATACCCACTTCGTACTTCCAGACCTAGCGTTTTTGGAGATGACGAAGGGGGCAAAATGGGAGTCAACTTTGCGCGGCTCTCTACAGCTCCTGGCCGATGTCTCGAACCGTGTACATGTCGCCTACTCGGTCAACGTTGCTCTTGATAGAGAGCTAGCCAGCCTACAACCAGTCACAGGCCATATGCTCCACCATGAAGCTACGAAGTCTGTGCGCGATCTCCTGAATTCGGTACGTTCAGGAACCGATGGCAAAACTATGAACCTTATTCGCACTGATCCCGATAATCATCTTGCAGACCTGTCTGCCGATCACCTTGACCACGTAGGAAACAAGAAGCGTCTTGGAGAAATGATTGAAACGACAAAGTCTTTCATCCCAGAAGAGCAACAAAAGCGTATGCGTGCAACAAAAGTAAGTGAATATGAAAAACTTCAAATGGTCCATGACATATCCGTGGGTCTTATACCTCAGATTTTAGCAGAGCGCGGAGTAACAACAGGGCGGGCTCGGATGTTTATGAAGCGCCGCCCGATGCTGCTGCGCTACTTCTTCGTAAAGATTTGGTATTACTTGCGCTGGATCGAGAAGGGTGGCTTTGACTGTGTTCAAGAAAAGAAAGTTACAAATGATGAAATTGATCAACAGTATGTACTCACAGCATCCTTCTTTCATGGTTTGTTGAGTGAGGAAGGGAGAGTAAAGGATTCCTATGAAGGTCTATGCAACCTCTTAAAGAGAAAAATTTAGAGGACAGGAACACCTCTGGGGTCAGGTTAGACTTTTGGATATTTGCCGAAACTGAAAACATAAATATCTGAAACTCTAGCCTGTCACCCTACCAATGGAGGTACCTTAACTGAAAACGAAGTTGAGGGGGCAGCTGTTGAACGTGGAAAAATAGAAATGGATTACCAACGAGACCAGTGGACCAGGCCGAGCCGTTATATAGGAGAAAATGTTATGCCTCAATTTGGTATTAGACTACCCGACAACATGTTGCAGGCTGACAAGATTGAATCGGTCCGCTCCTTTTCTGGACGCACTGATTGGACAGGTCTACCATCATCAACGCATTTGCATGCCGGAGTTATTAGTGTTGTATTACGTCCACCAGATACAGATACTTCTTTGGCAGAAGAGGCCTTGCTTTTACTGGCGACTCAACGAATACTTATCTACCTTGAGTCACCTAGTAGGTCAAAAGCTGTCGACATTCATCTTTTGTATTCATGGATCGAGAGGATTGAGCATATTTATAACGCTTATAAAGATGAAGAGATTGGCGCGTTACAATTGTTCAAGGACAAAATGCGTTTATCGATAGAATTACTTGAAAAGGCAACAAGCCTTATTCATAGCGACAAGCTGGCATCTGAAGTGCTTTATGCCAGTGGTTCAGAGATTGGTTTATCCGCCGATGTTCAAACGGCAAATGATTCTGGCGAACGCATAAAGTTGGCTTTGGATGTTGCTGAAATTGCCAAACTGCACTCATTTTAATGATCAGTAAAGATATGGGTAGAGAACCTTTGGGGACGCCCTTCGTATATTCGCATTTGAGGAAAAAGGATGTTCCAACCACCCGCAGTAACTCCCGCAACCTGGCCTGCAAGTTGTATGCATATATTCTCGGCCGGTTGCGCCTGCCGGATGCCGAAGCACTTATTGAGGAGGCCGCTGTATGATACCTGCTGTCCCTGATGGATACGCCGACTGGCTAAAGAACCTTAAAACCGATATTGCCCGGGCACAGCAACGCGCAGGGTTACTTGTTAATGCCGAACTGATTCAGCTTTATGGCCGTATCGGGCGGGATATCCTGCAACGACAGGAAACGCAAGGCTGGGGAGCGAAGGTAATAGATCGTCTGGCGCGTGATCTTAAAGAGGCTTTTCCCCATATGCGTGGCTGGTCATCCAGCAACCTCAAGTACATGCGTTTCTTTGCCCAGCATTGCCCTGATAGCCAATTTGGTCAGCAGGCTGCTGACCAATTACCGTGGTTTCATGTTGTGGTGCTGCTCACCAAACTGAACAGCCCCGAAGAGCGGGAATGGTATGCGCTGCAAACAGTAGAGCATGGCTGGGCGCGTACGACGCTGACGTTGAATATCAAGAACCGGTTGCATGTACGCCAAGGAAGTGCAGTGACTAACTTCGAGGCGCGTCTGCCATCGCCCGACTCTTCGCTGGCCCACGAAACACTGAGAGATCCCTATTTATTTGACTTTCTTGGTCTGGGTAACGATGCACACGAAAGAGAAATAGAGGCCGGCCTGGTGCGTCATATTACCCGATTCCTGCTGGAACTGGGATCAGGATTCGCCTTTGTTGGTCGGCAGTTCCAACTGGAGGTTGCCGGAGATGAGTTTTTCATCGACCTGCTCTTCTACCATACCCGGCTTAAATGCTATGTCGTGGTCGAATTGAAAGCAACTTCGTTCAAGCCGGAACATGCTGGACAACTGAATTTCTACCTCGCTGCCGTTGATGCCCAGATCAAAGCCGAGGATGATAAGCCGACTATCGGACTTTTGTTGTGCAAGCAGCAGAACCGGCTGGTCGCAGAGTATGCACTCTCCGGAATAGACAAACCCATTGGGGTAGCTGAATATCAATTATTGCGTAATCTGCCGGAATCACTGGGACGTAACCTGCCAAGCATTGAGGAGATCGAAGCGGAGTTGGCTGGTGAAACATTCACCGAGGAAGCTGACTTATGAGTTATGAGCCCTCCTACACCATCACCTCGTCTATTGTTTCTCTTGTCGCCGACATCTCGGAGTGGATGGGCTATCTCTCGGCACTTGAGTCGGAATCAAGGACGCTGTATCTGCGGCGGATCAATCGCATCCGCACCATCCAGGGATCGCTCGCTATTGAGGGCAAAAGCTGTCACCGAATGTCAGACCCCCCAAGTCACCCCCCAAGTCACCCCCCAAGTCGAACGCCTGCTGGAGACGCTGGTTGGCGATATGTCCCGAGACCAATTACAAAATGCTATTGGCCTGCAAGACCGCAAGTCGTTCCGCGAGCTCTATCTTGCACCGGCATTGGCGGCCGGATTGATCGAGATGACCATTCCTGAAAAGCCGAATAGCCGGTTGCAGAAATACCGGTTGGCTGACCTGGGCAGGGCGTGGCTGTCACCAAGGGGTGAGCAGTAGGCAAGCCGGGGCGGATGCTGTCGGTGAAAACGTCGGAGAGAATGTCGCAGCGTGTCGGGGCCGATAAGAGCGGAGCTGAAATGATCTATTGCTATGACCTAAATAATGACCTAAAATAGGCTATAAATAAATCAAGGAGCACGCCATGCAAACTATGCTTGCTACAGCTACGGTCAGTATCAGCGACCTCAAAAAAAATCCTTCCGATGTCATTAAGCGTTCACATGGAGCTCCGGTTGCCATCCTCAACCATAACCGCCCCACCGCCTATCTTGTCCCTGCCGCTGCTTTTGAAGCAATCATGGAACAGCTTGATGATCAGTATCTAATCCAGCTTGTAAAAGATCGCCAGCAGGAACGCAGCGTCAAGGTATCGCTTGATGAGCTATGAACTTGAATTCAAGGAATCAGCCCTCAAAGAATGGCGCAAGCTGGATAACAGCATCAGATGGCTGGACATTACGAAGCTCCACAGCCGATGTTGATGCAGCTCTAAAACACGCCGGACTGCGTGCCGGTGTGTGCTCTCATATCAGGACAACTACTCTTGATCCAGCCTCTTTTATCTTGCCGTAATCGCATCATAAATGCTACTTTGCCTCCGCTTTGAATCATCTGCGGAGGTTTTTTTGTGAGCATATTTCGTTACCTGACGGCCGGTGAGTCGCACGGCCCCCAGTTGAGTGCGATTATTGAAGGGCTTCCGGCCGGGATCCATCTCTGTGCCGAAACAATAAACCAGGATCTGGCGCGGCGGCAGCAGGGGTACGGCCGCGGCGGCCGGATGAAAATCGAGAAGGATACCGTTCAGATCCTTTCCGGCGTGCGATGGGGGGAAACGATCGGCTCGCCGGTGACTCTGGTGGTGCAGAACCGTGACTGGGAGAACTGGTCGGAGAAGATGTCGCCGCTTCCGGAACATCGCGATGACTCGACCGCGGTGACCCGTCCGCGCCCCGGCCATGCCGATCTCTCCGGCGTTTTGAAGTACCACCACAGTGATGTCCGCAATGTGCTGGAACGCTCCAGCGCGCGCGAAACAGCTGTCCGCGTGGCTGTCGGCGGTGCGGCGAAGGCGCTGCTGGCCGAATTCGGCATCAGGGTGGGGGGCTTTGTCACGGAGCTTGGCGGGGTCTGCGCCGACACGGTGCAGGAACCGCTGGAATCCCTGTGGCAGCGGGCAGAGACATCGGAAACATTCTGCTGTGACCCGTCGGCGGAAATCGACATGAAGCTGGCCATAGATGACGCGAAGGCTAACGGCGATACGCTCGGTGGAGTGGTCGAAGTTCAGGTGACCGGCGTTCCCCCCGGTCTCGGAAGCTATGTGCAGTGGGATCGCAAGCTGGATGCGCGCCTGGCGATGGCGCTGATGAGCGTACAGGCGATCAAGGGGGTCGAGATCGGCATCGGCTTTGACGCCGCCCGCAGACCCGGCTCGCTGGTGCATGATGAAATTTTTTACCAGAACGGCTATCGCCGCACCAGCAATAATGCCGGCGGCATCGAAGGAGGGATGTCAAATGGCGAGCCGATTGTAGTGCGGGCCGCCATGAAGCCGATCCCGACTCTTTACGCGCCGCTCAAGTCGGTCGATATGCGTACCCACGAGCCGTTTGAAGCAACCGTCGAGCGTTCGGATACCTGTGCCGTGCCGGCGGCACTGGTGGTGGCGGAAGCGGTCGTGGCAATCGAAATTGCCAATGCCCTTCTGGAAAAGTTCGGCGGCGATTCAATCCTTGAAATCCGGCGCAATCTGGAAGGGTACCTTGAGCAGATCCGCAATGCCTGAGCGAGAACAATTTTATGCCGACGCCGATATTAGAATTGACACGGATGGAAAATCCGTGGAAGATGTCGCGGCAGAGATTCTGTGCCGTTTGAAGGGGTTTTGAGTGAGCGTGCTGTCCGTTAATCTTGCTGAAAACAGTTATGATATTGTCATTGAGCGTGGTGCTCTTGTCTCGCTTGGTCAACGCTGCCGTACGGCAGGGTTGAAGGGCGTGGCCGCGGTCATTACAAACCCGGCTGTTGCCGCGCTGTATGGAACTACCGTGACGGACTCTCTGGCTGATGCCGGTTTCAGGGTAGCGCAGATAGAGATACCGGACGGCGAGGAATACAAAAACAGTGCAACTCTGAATCAGCTCTATGATGACCTTCTGGCGGCAGGTGTTGATCGCGGTTCTTTCATCGTTGCGCTTGGAGGCGGTGTCGTCGGGGATGTCGCCGGCTATGCCGCCGCTACCTGGATGAGAGGTATCCCCTTTGTTCAGGTGCCGACCACGCTCCTGGCCCAGGTGGACAGCAGTGTCGGGGGCAAGACCGGCATTGATCATCCCAATGGCAAAAATCTGATCGGGGCTTTTTATCAGCCCCGCCTGGTTCTGATTGATGTTGATACTCTGGCTACCCTCGATCAGAGACAGTTCCGTGCCGGTCTTGCCGAAGTTATTAAATACGGGGTTGCAATAGACCGCCCGTTTTTTGAATTTCTGGAGTCAAATAGTGATAAACTCCTGGCTATGGAAGCGGACGTTCTGATAGAAATTATCCGCCGCTCCTGCCAATTGAAGGCTCAAGTGGTAGAACTTGACGAAAAGGAAGCCGGTTTGCGCGCCATCCTTAATTACGGCCATACGCTCGGGCATGCCTTTGAATCTATTTCCGGCTATCGCGGCCTGGTGCATGGCGAAGCTGTTGCAATCGGAATGGTGCTGGCGGCCAGGGTTTCCGTTGCCGAAGGCCTCTGCAGCACGGATGATCTTGCAAGGATTTCCGCTCTTATTACCCGGTTCGGGCTTTCGGTTGAAATCCCCCGATATGATCGTTCAGAGCTGCTGAATGCCGTTGCCGCAGATAAAAAGTCCAAGGGCGGCGCTATAACCTTTATTTGTAACCAGGGCATCGGCAAGTATGCCATGTCGCACCATACTCCTGAGGAACTGCTCAAACTGAGCGGGCTGGAGGCATGACCATGCAGGATTCTTCTTCATTCTGGACAGATATCAAAGATCTTGAGGAACGGCTTGCCAAATTTCCGGACTCACTCTGCTTCGCCAGACTGTCGGAAATCTACCTCAAGGTGGGGCTTGTCGACGACGCTCTTCATGTTGCACGCCAGGGAGTTATAAAACACCCCCGCTATCTGGCCGGTCAAAAAGCCCTGTCTCTGGCATGTCTTGCCAAGGGATTGAACGATGAAGCTTTGACTGCATTAATGCTGGTTACCGAAGCGTTGCCCGAAGATATATCCTCCCAAAAGCTGTTGGGACGTCTCTTCTTTGAGGCGGGCGCTCAGGATGCTGCCCGTCAGGTATTCATGACAGTGCTGGAGTTTGCGCCGGATGATACAGAGAGCCGGATTGAGCTGCAATCGCTCGAGCGATCAGCTGGTATGACAGCTTCCGCTCATGAAGCGGATGATGAAGAGGTCATCGAAGACCTGGAGATGCTTGAAGAACCTGATATTCTGGAAGATGACCAGCCGGAGTCGGAACCGGGGTTCCAGGAATCGCCTCCGGCGCTTGACACCGTGCCGGTCCCGCTTAACGACCCTCTTTCAACAGGTACCCTGGCCGAACTGTATGTCAAGCAAGGATTTACACATAAAGCGCTTGAAATCTATCGTGCCATTCTGGCCGACAATCCGGCGGACCGGGTCGTCGCAGAGCGGGTAGTCGAGCTTGAGACACTGGAAGCCGGCTCTTCAGAGCCAGTTACAGAAAGTGATAATGCTTTTGAAGTAGAAACTGAAGATGAGTCCGCTTTCAGCGTGCCGTCTGAAGCTTATATTCAGAAAACCGAGGCGGAGGCGCTGCCGGAGTCCGGTAAATTCCCGGAGCTTGAAAGCCGGCAAGCCTGGGAAGATATTTCCGGGCACGAAAACGGAGCTTTCACGGTACCCCCGCAAGGAGTAGCGGAAAATGCGCTTGTTACGCTTGACGGGTGGCTTGAAAATATCAGGAGGATTAAGTCATGCCGCTGAGAGAGTCATTGCACAAGATAGTCCAGAGTGTAGATGGATCGCTGGCCGCAGTAATTATGGCCTATGACGGAATTCCGATTAATGAAGTGACTATTGAGCAGTCTGAGTTCGATATGCAGCTTCTGTCGGTTGAGTATGCGACTGTGCTTAAAGAAATCAAACGTGCCGTTGACGTTATTAAGATGGGTAACCTTGAAGAGGTTTCCATTTCAACTTCACGTACCTGTGTTGTCGTCAGGATTTTAAACGATGATCTTTTTGCCGCCCTTATAATGAACCGTGACGGCAATATCGGCAAGGGGCGGTATCTGCTTAAAATCAAGTCTTTTGAAATGCTGCAGGAGCTTTCATAACTATGAAATTTCTGGTACTGCACGGCCCTAATCTGAACCTGCTTGGTACTCGTGAGCCTGGGATCTACGGTAGTCTAACACTTGCGGAGATCGATGCTTCACTGGAGAAACTGTCCGCGGAGCTGGGGTGTGAACTTTCTTTTTTTCAGTCCAACACCGAAGGCGCACTGATCGATGCTATCCAGAACGCTGCAGATGGATGCCAGGGCATACTGATCAATCCGGCCGCATACACCCACACCAGCATCGCAATTCGTGATGCCCTTTCGGCATTGGGGATTCCCTGCGTTGAAGTACACCTCTCCAATATTCACCGCCGGGAAACGTTTCGTCACACCAGCATGATCGCACCGGTTGCTATCGGCCAGATCTGCGGATTTGGCCCTGACAGCTACCTGCTAGGCTTGCGGGCATTATTTAATTACGTTAAAAACAAATAAATATCCATACATCCATCTCATCTGTTTCACGTCGTTACGTAAAAACAGATTGTAGTCAGGGTTTCATTTATGCTAAAAAACAGGCGTTCTCGTCTCAAGCCGTTCTTTGACGAATTTTCGCTAAAGGCCGTACTGATCACCGATCTCAGAAATATTCGGTATCTATGTGGCTTCAGTGGCACTGAAGGGGCACTGCTGCTAGCGCCTGACAGAGCATGGTTTTTGTGCGATTCGCGTTACACCGCGCAGGCCGCTGAAGAAGTTCAGGGTGCCGATGTCATGGAATGCGCCCCGATCCGTATAGACACAGTAGCCGCCTTGGCGCATGAGTTTGGCCTTGACCGGATCGGCTTTGAAGCGGCTCATACTAATGTCAGCGCTTTTCGGCGGATGTCCGGGATGTTGACCGGAATTGATCTGGTCGAGCTTGGTTCCGATCTCGATGAGATTCGTATCTGCAAAGACCGTGTTGAAATTGAACTGCTCAGTTCGGTAGCCTCACTTTCGTCTCAGGCTCTTACTACGGTACTGGAAATCATCAAGCCTGGAGTGCGCGAAGTTGACATCGCCCTGGCGCTTGAACTTGAGATGCGGCGGCGTGGTGCGGATGGCAGGGCGTTCGATTTCATAGTTGCTTCCGGAGAACGTGGCGCCATGCCGCATGGCAGGGCCAGCGACAAGGTCATTCGGTCAGGTGAACTGGTCACGATCGATTTTGGCGCGTTGAAAGACGGTTATCATTCCGATGAAACGGTAACGGTCGCCTGCGGGAGTCCCGGAATTCGTGAACAGGAGATCCACTCGATTGTCAGGACGGCACATGATCTTGCGATTGAGGCGGTCAGGCCGGGTATCAGCTGCAAGGATCTGGATGAGATCGCACGTTCATACATCCGCGACAAAGGGTACGGCAACAATTTCGGGCACGGACTGGGGCATGGTATCGGTCTCGAAATTCACGAAATGCCGACGCTGTCTCCGCGCGGTGCCGCGGTGCTGGAAGAGGGAATGACCATAACGATTGAACCAGGAATCTATATTCCGGGTTTCGGTGGTGTCAGGATTGAGGACACCCTGGTGGTGACGGGTGACGGCTGCCGGGTTATTACCAGCGCCGATAAGCAATTGCTGGTCCTGTAGATTTTCGCGTGATGTGCAACACCATTTAAATGCACTACTATCAGACTGACTATAAAAGGAGACGTACGGAAATGGATATCAAAGACCTGAAGCTGCTGATAAAACTTGTTACTGAAACAGACATCACCGAATTCGAGATGGATAATTCCGATGAAAAAATTATAATCAAACGAGGCCACAAGCCTGAATATATTACAGTTGCCGCACCAGCCGTCCAGCAGTACGCTCCTTCCGGATATCAGCCCGCTCCGGCCGCTGCACCCGCTGCACCCGCTGCTACAGCTACCGCACCGGTCGCTCCTGCTGAAGCCGGTGATACGGTCAATTCTCCGATTGTCGGAACATTTTACGCAGCTCCCGGTCCTGAGGCTGCTCCCTACGTCACCGTAGGTCAGGTTGTTGAAAAAGGGCAGGTGCTTTGTATCGTAGAGGCAATGAAATTGATGAACGAGATTGAAGCCGAGTGCAAATGCAAAATCTTAAAGATTTGTAAAGACAACGCTCAGGCGGTAGAATTCGGAGACGCACTTTTTGTAATCCAGAAACTTTAATTTCATACCTGGTCCTGATAGACAGGATAAGGTTCGTTAACGAAGTTGTTTTCTGCGAGCCCCAATAAATAATTTATAACGTTACAAAAAGCGCAGAAAACAGATTCTAACTAACTAAAGAGGGGTTCGCCTTCATGTTTCATAAAGTACTTATTGCCAATCGCGGCGAGATCGCCGTCAGAATTATCAGGGCTTGCAAAGAGCTGGGCATCAAGACGGTCGCCGTTTATTCCCAGGCCGACATTCACTCTCTGCATGTCAAGCTGGCCGACGAGAGCGTCTGCATCGGGCCTGCTCCCAGTGCCCTGAGTTATCTCAATATCAATGCCATCATCAGCGCAGCCGAATTAACCGACGCCGAGGCTATTCACCCCGGATACGGTTTTCTGTCCGAGAACGCAAAATTTGCCGAGGTATGTGAAAAATGCGGCATTGTTTTTATCGGACCGACCGCTGAAAGTATGCGTATCATGGGCGATAAAATCAGTGCCCGTCAGGCCGTTATCAAACAGGGCGTGCCGATTCTGCCCGGTACCAAAGAGGGTGTACATTCTGTTGAAGAAGCCGTCAAAGTTGCGAAGGAGATCGGATTCCCGGTTATCATCAAGGCCACAGCCGGCGGCGGCGGGCGCGGCATGAAAATAGTCCATTCTCAGGCTGCCCTGCCGAACGCGTTCGCAACGGCTCGTGCAGAAGCCCAGTCCGGATTTGGCAATCCAGAAGTTTATATCGAACGGTATTGCGAAAAACCTCGCCATGTAGAGATCCAGATTCTGGGCGACAAGCATGGCAATGTTATTCATCTTGGCGAACGTGACTGCTCAATCCAGCGTCGTCACCAGAAATTGATCGAAGAGGCCCCCTCTACGGTCGTCACGCCTGAAATACGTAAAGCGATGGGCGACGCCGCTGTCAGGGCCGCTGCGGCCGTCGGTTACAACAGCGCCGGCACGGTTGAATTCCTGGTGGACAAACAGAATAATTTCTACTTCATGGAGATGAATACCCGTATCCAGGTTGAGCATCCGGTGACCGAAATGATTACCGGAGTGGACCTGGTCCGGGAGCAGATCCGTTCAGCCGCCGGAATTCCGCTGCGCTTCAAACAGGAAGATATCAGCATCCGGGGGCACGCGATAGAGTGTCGCATCAATGCGGAAGATCCATTCAAATTCACCCCCTGTCCCGGAAAAATCACCGCGTATCATCCGCCGGGCGGTTTCGGTGTCCGCGTCGATTCCTTCGTGTACGACCAGTATACCGTCGTGCCGAATTATGATTCACTGATCGGGAAGTTGATTGTTCACGCCGATACTCGTGAGGAGGCGATCAAGCGGATGGCTCGTGCGCTTGACGAATTCCGGATTGAGGGAATTAAAACGACCATCTTCTTTCATAAGCGCATCATGGCCCACAAGGATTTTATTGATGGTGATATTGACACCTCTTTCCTTGAACGAATAGTGCTGGAGTAGATCCCATGGACTTTCCTGATGAACTGAAATACTCGAAGGAACACATCTGGGTCAGGATTGAAAACGATACGGCAGTCATAGGTATCACCGACTTCGCCCAGGAAGAGCTGGGAACGGTCAGAGGTGTTGAACTGCCTGATGAGGGAGATGAAATAGAGCAGGACGATTCGATCGGATCAGTTGAAGCGCAAAAGACGGTTGCCTCAATTTATGCCCCTTTCAGCGGTACCGTCAGGAGCGTTAATCATGAGGCGTTGGACAACCCGGAATTGCTCAACGACGATCCGTACGACGGCGCCTGGCTGGTTGAAGTCTCGCTTGATGATCCCGAAGAGCTTAAAAATCTTCTGTCAGCCGACGATTACGCCGACTATATTGAAAACAGGGATTAGTTTTGACATAAACTATGCTATAAGGGCGGGATCATTCTGTGATCTCGCCCTGTTTTATTTGAAAGGAACCAAAACGTGCGCTTGCAGATTTTATTATCATTTTCGCTGCTGATTCTTTCGGTTACCGTCTGCTCTGCCGAGACTTCACTCCTTTTGTCTCTTAACGATGCCATCCGTATGGCTGTCGAGAAGAATCTGGACGTACGGGCAGAACTTTACAATCCGGCTCAGTTCGAGGCTGATATTAACCATAACCGTTCAATATATGATCCGGTTCTTAATATTCAAACTAAATACAGCGATTCTTATATAGCTTCTACTCATACGCAGGATGTTGTTATTAATCCTTCTGTCAGCCAAACTTTCTGGACCGGCGGTACGGCCACAATTGGTTTCAACAATGAATATACTAACTTCAGCAATGGTGTCCTCATTCCGTCGATCAGCTGGCAGACCGGACTGGGAGTCAGTGTAATTCAACCTCTTTGGAAAAATGTGGGCCGCGAGGCGACCGAGATCGCCATCAATCTATCCAGGTACTCAAAATTCGCCTCGCTCGATCACTTTAACTCCCGGCTGCTGTCAACCGTTGCCCAGGTCCGCACGGAATACTACAAACTCTACAGTCTGCGCGAAGAGCGGGATGTCAAAAAAGTTTCGCTGGAACTGGCGAAAAAAATCCTTGTCGAAACAAAAGCGCGTGTCAAGGCGGGTGTCCTGCCCGCCATGGAAATTCTTAACGCCGAATTCGGTGCCGCAACCCGCGAAAAGGAACTTATTGACGCCGACCTGGCAGTGAGTAATCAGGTTGATGTTCTGCGCCTGCTTCTTCAGATTGATGCCAAGGTGGGGGATCTGCAGACTGCCGATCTTCCGTCACGCGAACGGGTTGACGCAAACGAAAGTGAAGCACTCCAGAAGGCGCTGAATCGCCCCGACATCCGCGAACAGAAACGCAATCTCGAGTTGAATGAACTTCAAACCAGAAACCTGAGTCAAAAGACCCGTCCAGACCTTTCATTAACCGCCTCTGCGCAGTTAACCGGCCTCGATAGCAGCTATCAGCGGACTCTGGACAAGGTTGCTACCCTTGATTTTCCGGCCTGGAGCATCGGGCTCAATTTCAGTTATCCGCTGGGGAATGGCGCCGCCGAAAACGATTATCGCAGGAGCAGATTAAAAACAGAGCAGGTTTCCCTGCAGCTGCGCAGTCTTGAGGAAAATTCAGCCAAAGAGGTCAAAGCGGCTATTCGCGGGGTAGTAGCCGGTTATAAACAGATCGAGGTTGCCGATCGCGGGAAAACTTTTGCTGAAGAGCGCCTGCGGGCGTTCATGCGCAGAAATGAAGTTGGTTTGGCAACCACCAAGGATGTTCTGGACGTCGAAAATGACCTCGCCACAGCCAAGAGCAATCAGATAAATGCCGTTGTCGGGTATGCCAACTCTCTTACCCTCTTTTGGCAGGTGACCGGAGAGTTGCTGGAGAAAGAAGGTGTCCGGGTGGTGGAAGGTGATGCCGACAGGCTGTATGCGGCGACCCGCTGATGCTGAGAATCGGCCGGATAGAGTATGCAAACTGCACTCCGCTCTTTCATGTCCTGCGGGAGCAATTCCCCTGCTCCGGGTATGAATTTGTTACGGGGGTTCCGGCAGAGCTGAACAGGATGCTTCTGGCTGGTGAGATTGATGTATGTCCTTCCTCCTCCATAGAGTATGCGTATCATCCCGATCGCTATACTATTTTACCGCAGCTTTCCATATCAAGCAGCGGAGCGGTTGCCAGCGTGCTGCTCTTTTCCAGAGTGCCGGTCGAGAAACTGGATGGCCGAAAAATCCAGCTTAGCTCCGAATCCGCCACCTCCGTAAATTTGCTCAAGATCCTGCTCGGACAGCGCTTCGGCTGCTCGTGTTCCTACGAAGTAGCTCGGCCATCCGCCGCCGTTATCGATGACGATTCGTCAGCCCTGCTGCTTATCGGCGATGCCGCACTGCGGAATTCTATGAAAAAATCCGACCTGTACGTGTATGATCTTGGTGAAATGTGGTATTCATGGACCGGCTACCCGTTTGTTTTCGCCCTTTGGCTCTGCCGTAATGAGGTTGCTGGATGGACGGAGCTCGGGAATCTTGCCCGTGAATTGCTTCAGGCCAAAGAACGTGTCCCCGGGAGGCTTGAGCATATCGCCATGCTTGCCAAAGAAGTGAACTGGATGGGGAACGACCGCTTGCTGGCGTACTGGCGGGACAATATCTCATATCGGCTTGATGAGCGCGAGAAAGCCGGTTTGTTGCTCTATTACGCCAAATGTTTTGAGAACGGTTTGATAGCTGCCGTTCCGCAGCTGCATTTTTACTCGCCGCCGGAGAGCTTTCTGGCGGCGTAATCGGAAAGAATGCGGGCGTGATCGAAACAGAGCCGCTCCGGCAGTGAATCCGGCCTGAAGATGGCCAGATCAAGGGCGTCATCCGCAGCGTGGGGTATGCCCCGCCCCGTAGCGATGAACACCGTCGAAATCGTATGCATCCGGTTGTCACGCGCCGGGTCGGAATAACATCCCAGCAACCGCAGGTCCGAAATTTCCAGCGACGTTTCTTCGCGTGCCTCACGAACAGCAGCGGCTTCAAGCGATTCACCGTAGTCGACAAATCCCCCCGGCAGAGCCCAGCCAAACGGTTCGTTCCGCCGGTCAATCAGGACGATACCGCTCTCCAGCTCTATAATTATGTCCACAGTCGGGAACGGGTTGCGATACAGCTTTACGTCGGAGCCGCAGGAAGGGCAGGAGAGGGTGGAGAACGACATGGGTATGCCTCCAATAAATAAAAAGGGGGGAATGGAAATTCCCCCCTTGATTAAGACAATATCGAAGCTGGAAACTATTTTTTCTTCTTGGCACCGGCAGCTTTTTTGGAAGCCTTGAGCGGGTTGACCTTAAGATCGGCTATCGAGAGATCAACTTTGACGTGGGATGCGAAATTGCAGATTCCCCCGGTCCATTTCTTCACCGGTGCAGGATATGCGCTGCATACCTGACCAATGCTTCCGGTCACAATGCGATCGCACCCTTCACAGCTCTCTACAATCATCTGGCAGGACCCACCAGGAAATATACACCCCTGTTTTCCCCAAAAAGTACACTCGGTACCTGCTTGTACGGTCTGACACTTCATACTTCTTCCTCCTGAATTTGTTCTTGCACCAAAGTCCACTCTAGCAATTCTTGCCGAGTAAAGTCAACGGAATAATTGACGGTAAACCGGACTGTTCGAGTTGGTGGAAGCGTCTGTCAGGCGCCGCTGATTGTCAAGAAATTTCTGAGCAGATCCATTCCGCACTCGGTAAGAATGGATTCTGGATGGAACTGTACTCCCCAGATGGGCAGAACCTTGTGCCGCAATCCCATGATTTCGCCATTTTCGACCCAGGCGGTGGTCTCCAGGCAATCGGGAAGGGTGGGGCTGTCAACGATCAGCGAGTGGTAGCGGGTGGCTTGAAAAGGGTTGGGCAGACCCTTGAAAAGGTCTTTGCCGTTATGGTGGATGGGCGAGGTCTTGCCATGCATGATGAATGAGCTGCGCACCACGTTACCGCCAAAGGCCGCACCGATGGACTGATGTCCGAGGCAGACGCCGAGAATCGGAATTTTTCCGGCGAAGTGCTTGATCGCCGCGACAGAGATGCCGGCCTCCTCCGGCGAACAGGGTCCGGGAGAGATGACGATGCGGGCGGGTTGAAGGGCTTCTATCTCGGCCAGGGTGATCTTGTCGTTGCGATGGACTTGAACAGTTTCCCCCAGCTGGCTGAAATACTGGACGATGTTGAAAGTAAAGGAGTCATAGTTATCGATCATCAACAGCATTATTCCAGCCCTCCTTCGGCCAGTTCGATGGCTTTCATGACCGCCATTCCCTTATTGACCGTTTCCTGCCATTCGGCCGCCGGATCGGAATCGGCCACGATGCCGGCTCCGGCCTGGAGATGGACCCTGCCGTCCTTGATGACCAGGGTGCGTATCGTGATGCACAGATCCATATTGCCGGCGAACGAGAAGTAGCCGACCGCGCCTCCATAGACTTCACGCCGGACCGGCTCCAGTTCGTCGATGATCTGCATGGCCCTGACCTTGGGGGCTCCGGAAAGAGTTCCGGCCGGGAAGGTGGCCCGTACCAGGTCGAAGGCGTCGCGCTTCTCTTCAAGTTCACCCCGTACATTGGAAACGATGTGCATGACGTGTGAATAGCGTTCAACCACCATCAGCTCCGTAACAACTACCGTTCCGCTTGTGCAGACACGTCCAAGGTCATTGCGTCCCAGGTCGACCAGCATGACATGTTCCGCCCGTTCCTTGGGGTCGGCCAGCAGTTCCTCTGCCAGGTGTGCATCCGCCTCGGCTGAAGCACCGCGGGGACGGGTGCCGGCGATGGGCCGCAGTTCTACATGGCGGCCCTCCTTGCGAACCATGACCTCCGGAGATGCGCCGGCGATAATGGTGTCGTCAAGGCGCAGAAAAAACATGTAAGGAGAAGGGTTGAGGGTGCGCAGCACGCGGTAGATATCGAGTGGGTCGGCGGAGAGTTCGCCGCTGAAGCGCTGCGAGAGCACGACCTGAATAATGTCGCCGGAGCGGACGTATTCCTTGGCACTTTCAACCGAAGCCTCGAACTCTTCCCTGCTTACGTTGGAGCAGAGCTCGACCGCTTTTCCGAACGCGGGAGCGATCCCGGCAGGGAGCGGCATGCGCAGTTTTTTTATGATATTTTCAATATTTTCAGCAGCCTCCCGGTAGGCCTGCTCGGTCGTATTGTTGCCATCAAGGTGGGCATTGGATACGACCTTTATTTTCTGGCTGATATTGTCGAAAATCACGATCGTATCGGTAATCAGAAAGTAGGAATCGTAGGCGTCGAGCATGGCAGGCTTGTCGCTGGGCAGAGTTTCGAAATGCCTCACCATGTCATATCCGAGATAACCCACCGCGCCGCCGAAAAAGCGGGGGAGTCCTTCCACCTCTACCGGGGAGTAGCGGGACAGGATGGTGCGGACGCACTCCAGTGGGTCTTCGACGGTTTCAGAAGTCGTTGCGCCGTCGGCAATGATCTCGACAACGTTCCCTTTTGAACGGATGATCCTTGAGGGGCTGGATCCCAGAAAGCTGTAACGGCCCCACTTCTCGCCCCCCTCAATGCTCTCCAGCAAAAAGGAAAACCGCCCGTCGTCAATTTTCTTGAATGCCGTGACCGGCGTATCCATATCAGCCATGATTTCGCGGTAGACCGGAATCAGGTTGCCTTGGCACGAGAGTTTCTGAAATGTTGTGAAATCGGGGTAATACATACGGTTAACTCCGTCATTTATGCCACGGTGGGGATTGAAAATAACTAGCACAGGCGTCCCGTAGAGTCAAGCGAAGCGGGTTTGCCTCACCAGGCATGTTTCCAGTTTTTATTGTAAATATTGTTCCGGTCCAGGCCGGGGCCTGATGTATCAAGGACCGCTTCCGTATGTCCTGAATGAGAGCCTTGACTGACCTCAGCTTGTTGCCGACGAGGGATTATGGGGTATAATCAAGCAAGCAAAGGAGAGGGTATGCGCACCGGTATGAAGGTAATATTGGCCCTGATTTTCTGCGCCGCCCTGGCGGCTGCCGCGGAAGAGAGGATACGGCTGATCGGAATCAATGACCCGATTACACCGGTTACGGCGCATTTTCTTCACCGTTCCCTGATTGATGCGGCCCGCAGGGGGGATCGCCTGGTGCTGATCGAGATGGACACACCGGGGGGGCTGGATACGGCCATGCGTGAGATTGTCAAGGACGTGATGGCCAGCCCGGTGCCGGTTGTGGTTTATGTGGCGCCGTCCGGCGCCCGTGCCGCCTCGGCCGGGGCAATAATCTCCCTTGCGGCGGATGTGTGCGCTATGTCGCCCGGTACGAATATCGGCGCGGCACACCCGGTTTCACTGGGAGAAAAACCGGACAAGACCATGGAGGCCAAGGTTGTCAATGATGCCGAGGCCTATGCCGAAGGGATTGCCCACAAACGGGGCCGGAATGAGGCGATCGCGCGGCAAATGGTCCGCGACAGCGTATCCTTGAGTGCGGAAAAAGCGCTGGAAGGCCGGCTGATAGACCTGATCGCCAGGGATCGGGACGACCTGCTGCGGCAACTGGAAGGACGGCGTATCAGCCGGGACGGCCGTGAGGTGATCCTGCATCCGGCAGGCGCCGCGGTGGTGGCAACCGGGATGGGCACGGTGGAGCGGATACTGAACGCCATCAGCAATCCCAACGTGGCCTATGTACTGATGATGCTTGGGATGATGGGGCTGTTCTTCGAACTTTCCAATCCGGGTGTGATCCTGCCGGGGGTGATCGGCGGCATCTCCCTGATCCTGGCCTTCTTCGCCTTCCAGGCCCTGCCGGTCAACTACGCCGGGGTTCTGCTGATCCTTTTGGGGGTGACGCTGTTTATCGCCGAGATCAAGGTCGTGTCGCACGGGATGCTGACGCTGGGAGGAGTGGTAGCCATGGTGCTGGGATCGCTGATGTTGTTTGAATCGTCGGAGCCCTATCTGCGTGTTTCCTGGAGCGTAATCCTGGTAACGGTACTGGCCGTAGCGGGTTTCTTCGCAGTTGTCGTGTCCAAGGCGCTGGCCGTCCATCGCCGTCGCCCCACCACGGGACGGGAGGGGTTGATCGGCCTGGAGGGTGTGGTTGAAAGCTGGACCGCCACGGAAGGGAAGGTCTTCATCCGGGGCGAGTATTGGGATGCCGGGAGCGATGAGCCGCTCGGTAGCGGCAGCCGGGTTACGGTGGAGGCGGTGGATGGCATGCGGCTCAAGGTGAAAAGGATTTTGTAGGGGCGACCCGGCGGGTCGCCCGTTATCGGGCGAGGCAGCGCCTCGCCCCTACCGTCAATTACGGAGGCAAGTCATGTTCGATATCTACAATTATATACCGGTCGTCTTTCTGTTCGCCCTCTGCGTCATGTTCGTCAGCAGTGCGGTGCGGATCCTGCCCGAGTACGAACGGGGCGTACTCTTCCGCCTGGGGAGGATGGTGGGGGTGCGGGGGCCGGGGCTCTTCTTCATCATTCCCGGCGTCGACCGGCTGATCCGCGTGACGCTTCGGACAGTGGCCTTCGAGGTGCCGCCGCAGGATGTTATTACCCATGACAACGTCACGGTCAAAGTATCGGCGGTAATCTACTTCCGGGTCATGGAGCCGCAGAAGGCGATAGTCGAGGTGGAAGATTACCTCTACGCGACCAGCCAGCTGTCCCAGACCACCCTGCGGAGCGTGCTCGGTCAGGTGGACCTGGACGAACTCCTCTCCAACCGGGAGAAGATCAACAAGGAGCTGCAGGAGATACTCGACCGTCATACCGGAGGCGGAGCGTGAACGGCGCGCCAAGGTTATCCACGCCGAAGGCGAATTGCAGGCATCGGAAAAGCTGGGCCAGGCGGCAAAGGTCCTGGCCGTGGAGCCGACCGCCCTGCAGCTCCGTTATCTGCAGACCCTGGCGGAGATCGCCTCTGAAAAGAATTCCACCATCATCTTCCCGGTCCCCATCGACCTGATCAAGATGTTTCTGGAGAAGAGCGGCAAGGCATGACGCTAAAAAGCCCGTGACGGACTCGTCACGGGCTTTTTAGCGATCTTCAAGATCCAATTCAGTAATCGATCCCCTGCTGCGGTTCTATGCCGTCCCGATAGGCATGTTTTACCTCGACCATCTCGGTCACGGTATGCGCCCGCTCGCAAACATCGGGGTGGGCGTCCCTCCCCGTCAGCACCAGATGCAGTGCAGGCGGCTTGGCATCCAGCAGTTCCAGCACCTGGGGCAGGTCCACCAGCCTGAGCTTGAGGGCGTTGTTGATCTCGTCCAGTATCACGACATCAAAATGGCCGGAGAGGATCTTCTCGCGGGCCAGTTCGATGGCGTCCTGGGCATTGGCGCGGTGCTCGTGGTAGGGATAGGGATTGCCCTGGATGCCGCAGAAACCTTTGCCGGTCTGGTGGAGTTCGACCAGCGGCGCAAGCCACTTGATCCCGTCAATTTCGCCGCTGTAGAGATCGCCTTTCATAAACTGGATAATGCAAACGTGCAGTTTATGGCCGACCGCCCGCAACGCCATCCCCAGGGCCGAGCTGGTCTTCCCTTTGCCGTTTCCGGTCAGGACAACGATCAGTCCGACCTTTTTCTTTGTCTCCAGATGTTCCATACTCGATCACCACCTTTCCGCTACGACTCTTCTCTTTACTCCCTGGGCTTATGATAACTCTTTTTCGGCCCGGATTCCAGGCGTCTCCGCGCGGGGCCGCTTACAGGTCGAGGTTGGGCTGCAGGAAGAGCGTCATGCTCTCCAGCTCCAGGGCAGCCAGGCTGCCCATTTCGGGCCGACCGCCGAAGACGCAGCCGTTGTCCAGCATGATCTTGCTGCTGCCCAGCGACGCTTCGAGCTGGCTGCGGGTGACCGGCGTGTGACCGCAGATCAGGCGCCGGCCGCCGATACGCTCCCGGTCTACGAATGGAGAGCGTGTCCAGAGCATCGCCTCGGAGTCGTCGAAGGGGTCTTCTGTATCGAAATTGAGCCCCGCATGTACGATGACAAATTCGTCCAGCAGGATGTAGAGCGGCAGAGACCCCAGGAAGTTGCGGTAGAGCGGGGGGATGTCGCCGGCACCGTCCGCCTGGAAGCTGGCGAGGGTTTTCAGGCCGCCGTTGGCGCTCCAGATCTCCCGGTAGTAAGGATCGCAGCCCGCCTGCAGGAACATCTCCTCGTGGTTGCCGCGAATAGCGGCAACCGACAGGCCGCGCTTGCGGAGATCGAAAATGAAGTCCAGCACCCCCTTGCTGTCAGGCCCCCGGTCGATCAGGTCGCCCAGCAGGTAGATGCGGTCGACGGGCGACGGGCGGAGTGTTCTTTCAACCAGACGCCGCAGGGTGGAGGCGCAGCCGTGGATGTCGCCGATGACGAAGGTACGCGGCCTGTTCCCGATGCTGCCGCTTGATCCGGTACTGACTGGCATGAACGCTCTCCTTTCTGCTCCGAAAAGCCCTGTTTCCATGCGTTCATTATACCCCGGATGAGTAAAAGAATCTGTGTTGTTTTGAACGCTCACGAATGAGGCTCAATCTGATAGATAACGGCACCGGTTTCTGATATTAAATAACAAGATCAACAAAGGTCAAAGCAGCACGATGGGACCAGCATGTTTAATCTTGACCGCACAGTTGAATCAGTCTCCCGCCTCCCGCTTCACTGGCATCTCTGCGGCCTGGCCCTGGTCGCTCTCCTTCTTTTTCTCGGCCGTAACTCGAAACGAGGCGGTATCGTAACTATTTTTTTATGGAACCTGATCGGCGTGTTTTTGCATGAGCTGGCTCACCTTCTGGTGGGGGTCCTGCTCTTCGCCAGGCCGTCTGCTTTTTCGCTGATACCGCAGCGGCAAAAAGATGGCGTGCGGCTCGGGTCCGTCAGTTTCACCGGCCTCAACGCGTTTAATTCGTTACCGGTCGGCCTGGCGCCGCTGGGGCTGATAGTGGTTGCGTACTATATTTTCCAGAACTGGATGAGATGGTTTGCCCCGACGCTCTTTTCCACCGTGGGCGTTTACGCTGCTTCCTTCGTGCTGATCTACAACGCGATGCCGTCACGGCAGGATCTGAAAATTGCCTTCGGCTGGAAAAGTATTCTCCTCTACGGGGCGGCGGCGATTGCCGCTTACGAGTCATTTAGTTTATAATAGGAGTATAGGTTAAATACCGGTCATGGAGAGTGAGCCATGAATAAAACACCCGTCGTAGAGGTCTTCTTCGACTACATCTGTCCCTGGTGCTACCTCGGTTCCGTGCGTACCGATCGCCTGCAGCAGGAATACGGAGTCGAACTGCGCTGGACCGTATTTCCCCTTCACCCCGATACACCGGATGAGGGGATGGAACTTGCCGAACTCTTTGCCGGCCGCGAGGCGGACATCGAGGCCATGCAGACGAGACTGTCCCATCTGGCCGCGGCCGAGGGGGTTCCGCTGACGAGACGGACCCGCACCTGCAACAGCCGGCTCGCACAGGAACTGGGGAAATGGGCCGAGTCACGAGGTATGGGAAACCTGTACCGCCATGCCGTCTACCGGGCCTATTTCGTAGAAGGAGTAAACATCGCGCTTGTTGACGAGCTGATGCGGATTGCCGGGACCGTCGGGCTTCCGCTGGAAGAAGCGCGGACGGTTCTGGAGGCCCGGAGCTTTGCCGCAGCAGTCGATGCCGACTGGCAACGGGCCGGAGAGCTGCGGATAACCGCCGTACCGACCCACCTCTGCGACGGAAAGAGGCTGGCGGGGTTTAGTTCCTACGATGATTTCGTGCGTCTGATCGGGAAAGGATAACTTATGGTTCGAGCGGTGCCGGTGCAGGGATATCTGTTGAATTTTCCGTCACGAAGGACTACTCTGTAATTGTAGCAAAGATGTTTTCAGTGCGTGCCTCCACGGCCACGACTGGCTATTTAGTTTAGTCCAACGGTTGTGAGCCGAGCCTGTTGAATAAGATGGCAGACACATCGAAGGCACGTTTTAATGGAAGGTCGGCGGAAGATAGCCGGCCTTTCCTATTTTTGAAACAATTCCGAACGTTGACAGGAGGGTAGCGCCGGAGTAATGTGAAGCACTTTTAGTAAGTTAGAAATCATTTTTACATGATTTCGTAAGTGGACTATCCTGTTTTTCAGGGCTGTGAGATGAGGATGGGGATGAAAAAAGTGGGAAAACCGGATTATAAAAAATAGCCGCTGAACCGCTAAGTATGCCGGTTGGGCGGTTTTTTGTTATATGGCATTAAGTAGGTTTACCGAGGACGCTGGCTAATTAAAGTATGGTGTTCGCGAAAGGGGCTGTTATGGCACAGTGGGCTGAAAGATTCAAAAATCATCCAATTTGGAATCACTTTCAAAATTTTGGACCCGCAATAGATGACGCCTTAAAACGAGAAGGGATTGAGCCACAGTCAACAGAAGGTCTTGCAAGGTTAAAGGCCGTACTTTCTTTTACGGGGCAAAGACTTGCAGGCGCTGACCCGTTCATCCTCAACTTCGGGACTCTTGACAATCTTGGCAATCAGTTTCAAGCGATTATACAGGAAGTCCAGAACTTCACAGCTAATGGCAGCACCGGCCACATCACTACCGCCAACACTAATGCTGACACCGCCCTCAACATCCTTGCTCAGATAAATGTCCTGTTGACAACTGAGGATTTTATCTCAGCCAAGGAAGCAGCAGAGACATATCGCATAGGTTTAGTTAATGTCTTATCTGAGTTAAGGAACTCTTCTGGGCAATTGCAAAAAGATTTAGATGTCCTTAAAACTCGAACGGGCGAATTTACGGCTGAAATCAATACTGAGAAGATAAGGCTTGGTCAAATTTCGACTGATTTCCAAACTAAATATTTGGCTGATCAGGAATCAAGAAGCAAGGAATTCGTGGCTGCTCAGAAAGACCAGCAAGATCAACACTCCGTTCTCATCACAGAATTCAAGCAGGTTTCTGCCGAAGTACAGGCAAGGTATCTGGCCGACCAAGAATCAAGATCCATTGAATTCACGAAAAATCAAAAAGAACAACGAGAGCAATACGCCGCCCTCATAGCGGATTTCAAGGAAAAACTCAGTACTCAAAACTCTGATTTTACCAAACAGGGTGTTGAGATAGCACGCACCCATCAAAAGGAATTGGAAGCTCTCAAGGAAGAATTCGTAGAGGCAGCAACCAAGCTTCGTGACGAACTCACTGAACGTAAAGTTGAAGTTGAAAAACTCGTTGGAGTGATTGGAAATCTCGGTGTGACCTCAGGTTATCTCAATACTGCAAATGAGGCAAAGACAACCCTTAGGGTGTGGCAGGGGATAACAGTGGCCGCGATGATTGGATTGATTATAATTGCAATTGTGGCTTTCTTGCCGGCTTTAGGAAATACTTTTTCTTGGGGCAGTTTTGCGGGACGTGTATTTATCTCCCTTACATTTGGTGTCTTAGCGGCATACGCCGCCAGCCAAGCAGACAAATACCAGAAAGTTGAACGGCAGAACCGACGTCTGGCATTAGAGTTAGAGGCAATCGGTCCTTTCATTGCGCCGCTTACCACGGAAAAGCAGGAAGAATTCCGTATGACAATAGGTGAAAGATCTTTTGGCCACGGCGACGGAACACATGGGGGAATTGATTCTAAGAGTCCAGCAACCCTCGTTGATGTTTTGTTACAGTCGAAGGAATCAAAGGAATTTCGAACGTTATTAACTGAAATAATTAAAGCTTTGAAATAATACAAGCCCTACTATCGGAAAGCCTGGAAAGTGCCTACAAATACATTGTTGTTAGGAATAATTATAAATGAAACTTCATCGATTACGAATTTCGAATTTTCAATCGTTTGGCCCTGAAGTATCTGAGATTACGCTAGACGACCTTACCTTTCTAATTGGTCCTAACGGATCAGGTAAAACAGTGGTACTTGAAGCTCTATGCCGGTTGTTTGCTTTTGATCCGAGCCTAAGACGAGTTCAGCGGTCAGACTTCCACGTTCCCTTGGTGGAAATGCCAGATACGATGCCGGACGAACGTACTTTCTGGCTTGAAGCTGAGTTTGTTTTTCCTGAGCTTGAAGGTGATGAAGTGGATCACGCAACGATTCCACCACACTTTGCCCACATGCGGATGGACGATGCTGAAGGATTGCCTCGTGTCCGTTTTCGACTCGATGCCAAGCTTGATACAGATGGCGACATTGAAGACGTTTTGAACTACGTTTTGGATGTGGATGTTAACGATCAGCCTTTGACTAAACATCCGGTTCCACGAGCGGACAGAAATAATATTCACGTCCACTATCTCCCGGCACGTCGCGACCCGTCCGACCATATCGCATACACCGCAAATTCTTTGCTTGGGCGAGCACTCCGTTCTGTGAATTGGCAGGCAGAACGAGCGACTATCAAAAACCTCACTGGGCAAATCAGTGATGCGCTTGTGGGGAACAGTGCCGTGGGATTACTTGGTACACAGCTTTCCGTGTTATGGCACAGTTTGCATAAGGGATCGTTCTTTGCCGACCCTCAAGTGACCTTCGTCAGCAGCGAAATCGAAGCATTACTTCGGCATTTATCGGTCTCTTTTTCTCCCGCCCACGGCGAGGAGCTTGTGGACTTCTCTCGTCTGAGCGACGGACAGAAATCCATGCTCTATCTGTCCTTGGTACTCTCGATACAAGGAATCGGGCGGGCCGTACTCAGCGGTGAAGACGAGTCCTTCGATGTTGAAAAGCTGAAACCTGCAATTTTTACACTGGTAGCAATGGAGGAACCGGAAAACAGTCTCTCGCCTCACTACCTGGGTCGTGTTGTCCAAGCGCTGGGTAATCTGGGGAAGCAGGACGATGCTCAAGCCCTGATTGCCACGCATGCCCCGTCGATGCTTAGACGCGTGGAACCCGAGGCTATTCGCTACTTACGGCTTAATGAATCGCGACAAACACAAGTCTCTACTATTATTATGCCACTTGAGGCAGACGTGGCCCACAAGTTCGTTAGAGAAGCAGTACAAGCGTTTCCGGAACTATATTTCTCCCGGCTGGTCGTACTTGGCGAAGGTGATAGCGAAGAGATCGTTTTGCCCCGCCTCTTTAAGGCAAAAGGGCTGGCAGTAGATGAGGCTGCCATCTCCGTAGTTCCACTCGGTGGACGTCACGTGAACCATTTCTGGCGTTTGCTTAGTGCCCTTGATATTCCATTCATTACACTGTTGGACCTCGACTTGGCACGATACCAAGGTGGGTGGGGACGAGTGAGTTACTCCTGGAATCAACTTCAGGTTCTCGTTACGGCCTCCGATAACATCGTTGTTGAACCTCCCCCGACAATTCTAAATTGGGATAGTAATGAATATAAACTGCTTGAGGTTGAAGCCAATCCTAAATACATGAATTACCTCGAAGATTTGGAAGACAAAGGTATTTTCTTCTCTTCCCCTCTTGATCTTGACTTCTCCATGCTGACTAGTTTTCAGAGCGCATATGGAGTTAAAGATGCCAACAAAGTTACACCTGACGAAGATGATATTAAGGCAGTACTTGGAAAGAAGGGCGCCGGAGAGGATCAATACTCAGACGAGGAAAGAAAGCTGTTCATCACTTATCACAAGCGGTTCAAGCTGGGGAGCAAACCAGCCGCCCACTTGATTGCGCTAGCTTGCCTCAACGACGATGAACTGATTGCCAATATGCCTGCATCTTTGAGACGTCTGGTTGATGCTGTGATCGTCAAGCTTGAGGGGCTACCTGAGTGATTCGGCCCGAGGTTTGGCATCCAGCAGGTGGCCTTACGCTTGAGCCTAATGCACTTACTGCTGCCATGGAGGAGTTTCGATGCCAAGCCCTGACGGCTGGACCTGGCGCGGGAAAAACAGAAATGCTGGCGCAACGCGCCGATTTTTTGCTGCGTACGGGGTTGTGCCGGTATCCAAAGCGAATTCTAGCAATCTCCTTCAAAGTGGATGCAAGTCGGAATCTAAAGGAGCGAGTCAAACGTCGTTGTGGCATATCCCTTTCTGCCCGTTTTGACAGCTATACCTTCCATGCCTTCGCGAAACGAATCATTGATCGCTTCCGTCCAGTGCTTACCGGTAGTGATGCCCTAGACGCTGATTACACAATAGGCGAGGCAAAAGTAGCACGTCGCCAGATTGCGTTCGGCGACCTCGTACCACTTGCGACCCAAATTCTTAAAACATCCGCAATTGCTCGGAATGCTGTTCGCCAGACTTACAGAGATGTTTTTCTGGATGAGTTCCAAGACTGCACCAATCTGCAGTACGATTTGATCAAACTTGCATTTCAAGGCACGGCGATTCGCTTGACAGCCGTTGGTGATTCCAAGCAAAAAATCATGGGCTGGGCTGGTGCGCTCGAAGGTATCTTCATCTCTTTTGCTCACGACTTCAACGCGGTATCCTTGAACCTGTATCGCAACTTCCGTTCCCAGCCGCAGCTCTTACGAATGCAGAACGAAATCATCAAGGTACTTGATCCTCGTTCGGTGATGCCGGATGAACTGATCAAAGGCGATGCTGGGATAATCGAAGTCCAGTGTTACGATAGCAGCCAGCATGAGGCGGAATCTCTGGCAGAGCAGATCTGCAACTGGGTTACAGAGGGCCTTCCACATTCAGAGATTGCAGTGTTGGTCTCCAAACAGGCTGAGCTTTACACTAAACTCTTGATGGTAGAGCTGGAGCGACGAGGGATTCCATTTCGAAACGAACAGCTGCTTCAGGACCTATCGGTCGAACCCGCAACCCGACTCATTGTTGATTATCTCCTCGTGCTTTTTGGTGATCGTGAGCCAGATGCCTATACGCGGCTGATGGAGCAATTGACGGATTCAGCTATTGACGAGCAAGTGCAATTAAAACAGAGAAGTGATTGGCTCCGTTTCCTCAAGATTGAGAGGAAAAAGGTACAACTTTCTGAACAGTTAGATGGAAGTTTCGAATCTAGGTGGTCGTACACGGTTTCGTTCTTGAAAAAGTTTGGCAAGGGAAGGTTGGTTTCACTCTCGGCTGATTATGAGTCTCTGGCACGATTGAGGCAGGTCCTCGGGGATACCAAGAAGCGCCTCAGCGAATTAATGTGTGACGAGCCCGATGTGGTTAGGGCTCTGACTATGCTGACGGATGACGGTGCCGTTAGGATTATGACGATTCACAAGAGCAAAGGCCTGGAATTCGATTCCGTTGTTATTCTAGGGGTCGAGAACCAGGCATTCTGGGGGAAAGTTGACGAAGAGCGGTGCGTCTTCTTTGTCGGAGCTTCGCGGGCAAAAAGGTGTCTTGTGTTGACTTCTGCAGGCATGAGAACTAGACCCGAAGGCTTTGGTGGGAAATGGATAGTTTCCCGTACTCCACACCAAGAATTCATCGGATATGCTGAGAAGTATTGTTAAACGGAAGACCGTGGTGCCAGGCTTCCAAGATTACAACTTGATTGCATTCGCCATTCCGCCAGCGCCCAACATGCGGCGCAGAACTGTAATGATTGGTAAGAATGGCTGAATATCGATCAATAATGTGGTAAGGTTAGGTCAACAAATGGACGCGGGAGGCCGCCATGCTTGCCTATAAACAATATGTGACAATCAAAGATCCGGCAAAGATCGAACTAAGTGGCCTACCCTTCCGTGCCGGTCAGCGAGTTGAGGTAGTGATGATCGCCGAGGACGACGACCGGGCAACACGGGTTGAGGAGTTACGGACTCTCTTTCGCTCAACTCAGTCATTGCCACAGACAAAGGCCATTACTGAAGCAATGATCGCCGAAGAAGTCGAGGCTTATCGGGCCGGACGATGAAAGTCGTTATCGACACCAATGTGCTGGTTTCAGCAGTGCTCAAGGATCGTGATCCGGAAACAGTTATTATGTTCGTTGCCAACAGGGACGACTTTGAATGGATTGTTTCAAAGGAAATCATGGCGGAATACAGCGAGGTTCTTGGTCGCCCAAAGTTTGGATTACCCAAAAATATTCTTCACGAATGGTGCGCCATGCTCGACTATTTTATCACCGGTGACAGTGATTTCAACGAGGCGCACCAACTCCTTACCACAACCATTCTTTCGGTTTCCCAGTTCAAAAAGCTGGTGTCCGACCAGCTTGCCTGCAATCCCAACTGAATTCGCAAAATGCGGGGCCGCTTCTTCTGGCTTCGGGAGAATGGCCGACCTGCTGATTTCATAATATTTGAGGCCTTTCCCGAATGATCAAATTCCTCCACACCGCCGATATCCACCTCGGCAAAACATACCGCACTTCCGCCGGTGAATCCGAACGCTATGAAGACTTCTTTCGCATGCTCGGCGGCATCGTGGCCGACGCCATCGCCGCACAGGTCGATTTCGTCCTGATCGGCGGCGACCTGTTTCACACCGGCCAGATCCTTCCGCGCACCTTTGCCCGCACCATCGAAACCCTGCAACCGCTCAAGGACGCCGGAATCCCCTGTATCGCGGTCGAGGGGAACCACGACTGGATCCATCGCCGCGACAGCATCTCGTGGATGGAGGCGCTCTCGCAGATGGGCTACATCCGCCTGCTGCGCCCCTCACGTACCGACGATGGCGGTTACCGCTTCGATCCGTTCGATCCGGAAAGCGGCTCGGGCGGTCACATCGAGATCAAGGGGGTCAACATCTACGGCCTCGGCTATATCGGCACCCAGGCGGGCAACCATGTCGCGCGCATCTGCGAGGCGGTAAAAACAGAGAACAACCTGCTGCTGTTCCATGTGGGGGTCTGGACCTACTCGCCGGTCGAGATCGGCAACATGCAGCCGGAGGCGCTGCCGCTGGCGGAACGCTTCGCTTACATCGCGCTCGGCCACGGCCACAAACCCTACATCATCTCGACCCCCGATGGGCGCAGCTACGCCTTCAATCCCGGCGCCCCGGAGCGGGTCAACTTCGGCGAAGAGAAGTACGACAAGGGGTATCTGCTGGTCCGGGTGGAGGATGGTGTGTACCGCCACGAGTTCCGTCCGACATCACCTCGCCCGATGCTGGTGGCAACCATCAACCTGGACGGCGCCGGGAACGCCGAACAGGCGCTGGAGAGCTTCCGCAGCCAGATAACGGATAAACTCCCCCGCACGGATGATCAGCGCCGGCCGCTTTTGGAGGTACGGCTCACCGGACGGGTGGCCTTCCACCCTTTCGAGCTGGGACGCGAGCGGCTGCGGCTGGCTTTGGAGGAGATCTGCAACCCGCTGCATGTGGAGATCAAGAATCACCTCTCGCTGGTGACCCGCAGCGGGAACGGGGATGATGTCAAGCGCAGCCTGTCCGAGATCGAGCGGGATGTGCTGGGGGAGCTGATCAGCGCCAACAGCAGCTACCAGGAGCGCAAGGACGAGCTGGTCAGTCTGGCGCTGGCGATCCGCGATCAGGTAATGAAGGGGGACGTGGAGGGGGAGGAACTCATGGAACTTCTTTCTAACTCACCACGAAGGCACGAAGAACACGAAGTTTAAACCGGGAAACCTCAAGGATAGGCTAATTGAATTGGGTGAAGCCTATAAAGTTTCACACCACGAAGACGCGAAGGAAAACTATCATGAATAAGCCGAGTATCTTGCCTGATGACGGTACACGTGAGATTATTGCCGCAGCGCTGGAGGTTCACCGGCACCTTGGACCGGGGCTGCTTGAATCGGCTTATGAAGAATGTCTCTGTTTTGAGCTGGAATTGAGAAATATTAGTTTTGAACGTCAGAAACCTTTGCCTATTTCCTACAAGGGGAAAAAACTTGATTGTGTCTACCGTTTGGATTTGATAGTTGACCAGCGAATTCTTCTCGAACTGAAAAGCACGGAAAAGCTTCTTCCTATACATGAAGCTCAGCTACTGACGTACCTCAAACTATCCGGCATAAAGACCGGACTACTGATGAATTTCAACGAACAGCTTCTGAGAGATGGCATCAGGAGAATCGTCCTTTAAATCATTTTTTTTACCACGAAGGCACGAAGTACACGAAGGAAGGCTTTTAATAGATTGGGAATAACTTCTGATCCACGCCAAGAACCTTATGCCTTCAGGCGAATGAATAATCAAGAAAACCATTTTTTTAGATTCTCTTCGTGATCTTCGTGCCTTCGTGGTGAATAATCCTTTAGTGGTGAATAAATGCAAATCCTTTCAATACATCTCAAAAACATCAAGTCCCACCGCGACACCGAGCTGACTTTCTCCGCCGGGATCAACGTCCTCTCCGGTCCGAACGGCGCCGGCAAGAGCACGATCTTCGAGGCCATCGGCTATTGCCTTTTCGGTGTGGACGCCAAGGACTTCGTCTCAAATGTTGACCGCTTTCTCTCCATCGGCAGCAAGAAGGGGGAGATCAGCGTGGTTTTCCGGGGTGACGACGGCGAAACCTGGCGGGTGAGCCGCACCGTCGGGGCCGGCGCCAAGTGGCTGCTGGCCAGGGAGATCGGCGGCGGCTTCGAGGTTGAGGATCATGCCCGCATCGAGGAGACCGAGGCACGGGTGGCGGAAATCCTCGGCCTGGTCAATGGCCGTCCGCTGGCCGAACAGTTCAAGCTGGTCATCGGCCCGTTCCAGAACGATTTCCTCGGGCCGTTTATCATCAAGCAGGCCACCAAGCGGAAAGATGCCTTTGATGAGATTCTCGGTATCGACGCCTGGCGTAAGACTGAGACAGGAACCAGAGGTCTGCTAAACGCCGTACAGAAGAGAATCGAGATACTGACAACCGAGGTCTCGGGCAAGCAGGAACAGTTGGCGGTATTACCGGACAAGACCGAAGAGTTGGCTGCCATCAGAAATGATACGGCAGTACGTCTGAAAGATCTGAAAGACAAGGAAGCGAAACTTGTCACCATGGATTCACAACTGGTTCAGCTGGAAGCGCAGGAAAAGGCGATTGCGGTTTTGAACGGTGATGTGCAGGTCCTGAATAGCCGAATCACGGAAGGCAACGGCAAAATTGCTGAGCAAAACCTGAGGATCGAGGAGAGCCAAAAGGCCCTGAAAATTGTGGAGGAATCCAAGCGCGGCAAGGAGGCCTTCGACAAGGTTGAGGCGTGCCTTGTCGAGCTGCGACAGAAGGATCAGCAAAGGCGTGTTGTCGAAAAAGAGGTTGCCGGACTGGAGAAGGAGGCGCTGCGTCTGTCCCAATTGCTGGAGCATGAGCGCACCGAGATCGAAAAGGGCGGCAAACAGCATAATGCCGAGCAGGAAAAGATAAACACTGCCCGCAAGGAACTGCAGCCGGATGCGCTGATGTCCGCTGCTGCAGCCTGTGTGCCTGAGCTGCGCAATGAGCTGGAAGCAAAGCGGGGGAAACGTTCCCTGCTTGATGGACGACGGGAAAGCATGCTGGAAGGCAAGGAAAAACTGGCAGAAGGGGTTTGCCCCTACTTTCGGGAACAATGCCACAATATTGCCGGATCTGAGTCTCGCGATGTTTTCAGCAGCCGCATAGCAGAGCAGGACCGCCAGGCGACCGAACTGGACGATCAGATCAAAGAACTTGTTCTGAAGCTGAAAGATGCCGAGGCAGCAGAAAAAGAACTGAACAGCCGCACAACACGCCTGCAGGAGTTGGACAGACAGGCGGCTGGACTGGATGAACGCTGTGTCAGCAATCGTGAGCGGGCGGACGGGCTGGAGATGATATCAAAGCAACAGACCGAGGCCGCAAGAGTTGTTGAAGCCCGTAAGTCAGATCTGAAAAAGTCCTTTTCAGACATTGATGTGGCTATTACCCAGGCTGAACAGGAGCGCCTGCAGCATCAGCCTGCCAGAGATGCCTATACCGCCAACCTAAACGTGGCCCAGGACCTCGAACCTCGACTCCGGCATCTGCAAAAGATGCAACGACTTTTGGATACTCTGACGGGAGAGATCAAAGTAAAGCAGGCCGAGTTGGCAGAGAAAAAAAGTGGATTTGAACTAGAACTGCTCCAGCAGGCCCGTTTGGATAAGGAAAAAGTGCTTGCAGGGGTGGCCACGCTACGTCAACAGATTATCGACCTTGAACGCAATGCAGAACGGCTGGTGAGTGATATTAAGCATCTCAACAAGGTACAGGTGGAGATCGAGGCCAAACAGGTCGAGATCAAAAACTTTGAAGAGAAGGAAAAGCTGGTCAAGTTCCTGCGCAATCAGGTCTTCAAGAACGTCTCCGCCCAGCTCTCGGAGCGCTTCCGCGAGGAGATCAGCCTGCGGGCCGACCGCATCTACCGGACCATTGCGGAAACGGACGAAGAGCTGTACTGGGGTGACAATTACCAGATCATCCTCAAGGATATGCCGGACGGAATCATGCGGGAGCGCAGCGACGACCAGCTTTCAGGCGGTCAGATGATGAGCGCCGTGGTGGCCCTGCGGCTGGCGCTGCTGCAGACCATCGGGGCGCGGGTGGCCTTCTTTGACGAACCGACCTCCAACCTGGATGCCGCCCGACGGGAAAACCTGGCCCATGCCTTCCGTGCCATCGATGTGGGACGGGAAGAGGTTACGGAACATTGGTACGATCAATTATTTCTGGTAAGTCATGACGTGGCTTTTACGGAAATTACTGATAAGATTATCGAGCTGTAGGTTACGGCAAATACGTTCAATCAACATGCAACAGAAAAGGAAATCCACCCATGGCAATGACCGTTGAAATAAAGGGCAACAGGCTCTGTATCGAAATCGACCTTGAAAAACCGACCCCGTCCGCATCCGGCAAAACCCTGGTGGTTGCCAGCACGCGGGGGAATGCCGTCACCACCGCCGAAGTGGACGGCAAACCCGTCACTATCGGGTTGAACGCTTACATCAAGCCGTAATGAAGGCGGAAGTCTATTCCATAACATACAGGATACCGTTGACGGATGCCCAGCAGGCCAGGCTCGACAGGAAATGGCCCGACGGCGACCCGTTCATTTCCTATGAAAAGATCGATTCCCTGCTTGAGCCGCTTCCGGTCGAGGACGTCTACTGGTCACACCACACGGGACAATTTCTGTATTTTACCGTTCGCGGGGACGATATGGAGGGCACCGTTGCCGAGGTGGTCGAACGATTGGAAGGAAAGCTGGGCAAGACATGATTCTATTGCCATTTCCCGCCGAACAGCTGCAAGCCTTCAAAGTGCCTGATCCGGTTAATAATCCACGCTTTGACTCCCCGGCCTGTATCGCACAGGTTTGACCCGATTTTTATTCCCGCTTGACACAAGCCGTCATCCGTGGCTATCATTTGATATATATGTCACATGACAGGCAGGGATATCATGCAAGCACTCACTATCCGCCAGCAGCAGGTCTACAGGTTCATAAAAGATTATACCGGAGCCAACGGTTCTTCTCCCACATTGCGGGAGATTTCCGCTCACATCGGCACCGCCGGAACCGCCACCGCCATAAGCCACGTCGAAGCCCTGGAGAAGAAGGGGTACATTCGGCGCCGGGAGGGGAGTTCGCGCGGCATAGTTCTGACCCGGACACCTCCTGCGGCCGTGTCGCTCCCCATTGTCGGCAGGATACGGGCAGGCCTGCTGCACCCCGCCATTGAAGATGTCACCGGCCACATGAGCGTGGACAGCAGCCTGATCAGGGGGGAGGGGTGCTATTTTCTCGTGGTGGAAGGGGACTCGATGATCAACAAGGGGATCCTGCACGGTGACATGGTGTTGATCCGTCCCCAGCAGGTGGCCGACAACGGCGAGATCGTGGCGGTCATGGTTGACGGCGACGCTACCCTCAAACAGTTCTTCCGCGAGCGCGACCATATCCTGTTGCAGCCGGCAAACCCAGCTTACGAGCCGATCATCATCCGTCCCGGTCAGGGTGAGGTGACTATCGTCGGCAAGATGGCGGGCCTGTTTCGCAGCGTGGAGTAGACGGCGGTGTCAGCAAGGGTCCCAATACGCGTAGCCGCAATATTCTCCCCCGGCGGCAAGGTCACTCCCAAGTGGTTTGAGCTGAACCGGCGCAAGCACGAGGTTAAGGATTCCACCTATTTCTGGCGGGACCGGATCGGCGATGTCCCTCTCATGCACTACGCCGTCACCGATGGCGAAGCTCTCTATGAGCTGGTCTACAACACCATCGACCAGACCTGGTCCCTGAACGGACTTCAAGCGGAACGATCGTGAATACCAGAACCATTCTTCATGTCGATATGAACGCCTTCTTCGCCTCGGTGGAGCAGCAGGCCAACCCCGAACTGCGCGGCAAGCCGATTGCCGTTGTCGGCGGCGGCGGGCGGACGGTGATCACCACCAGTTCGTATGAGGCCAGAGCCAGGGGTGTCAAGACCGGGATGGCGGTCTGGGAAGGAAAAAGAGTCTGCCCGGAACTGATCATCGTTGTCGGCGACAACCGGAAGTACACCTACACCTCGGGAAAAATCAACGAAATCTTCCGGGAGTTTACCCCTGAAGTCGAGGCATTCTCCATCGATGAGTCCTGGCTGGACGTCACCCGCTCCCTCGGTATTTTCGGCAGCGCCGTAACCATCGCCTACCGGATCAAAGCCCGCATCAGACACAGCTTCGGCATCACCTGTTCAATCGGCATCGCCCCCAACAAGCTCCTGGCCAAGCTGGCCAGCGAAATGGAAAAACCGGATGGACTGACGATTATCGCGCCGGAAGATGTGTCGCGGGTCCTGGAGCGCATGCCGATCAAGGAACTCTGCGGTATCGGCAGGAAGACGGAGCGGCAGCTCAACATGATGTCCATCTACACCTGCGGGGAGTTGGGACGCTGCGACGAAGCCCGCCTGACGCGCAGATTCGGCATCGTGGGCGCACGGCTCAAACAGATGGGGCAGGGGATAGACCGTTCCCCGGTGGTCCCGTTCGGCGAGGAGGAAGAGGTAAAGTCGGTAGGACATTCGCGAACCCTGGAACGGGATATCGACGATCCGGCTGAAATCAGGCGCTTCCTGCTGCAGCTCTCGGAAATGGTCGGGAGCCGGGCGAGGAAATACAACGTCTCCGGCAAGACGGTTCACCTTTACGTCCGCTATGCGGATTTTTTCTCCAGCTGGGGCAAGCAAACCAGCCTAAAGAACCATATCAACCGGAGCGACGAAATCTACCGAGCGGCACTTTCCATCCTGGATACCGTCGAACTGGAACAGCCGGTCCGGCTCCTGGGAGTGTGCCTCTCCAACCTGAAGCATCAGGCGGAGCAGCTGCCGTTGTTTGAGGACGAGAGAAAAAAGCTGTTTGCGACTCAGGCCATGGATAAGATAAACGACCGGTTCGGCAGCATGGCGGTGACCTTCGGAAGTCTGGTAAAGGACAGGGAGAGTGCGGGGAGCCATGTGATCCCGCCAAGCTGGCAGCCGGACGGAATCAAGAATATCGATGTTAAATAACAGCTTATTGTCGCATAATATTTAAATAGATGGTGCAAGTATTAGATGTGATTTTCAAGCGCCACCCGAACCTTCCCTGACTCTATCGGCTCCAGTCCCCGCGCAACCGTACTCTCAATAAAATAATTATTACTTTACATTGTTATTGACGAATGTTATTAAAATACCGTTTTATTAGCTGGTTTTGCGGAGGCTGCCATAATTACGGTCAGGCTCTCCTCCTTTGTCTGTAACGGTTTTATATTGAAAGTAAGATTTAAACTGATTGTTGCACATCACACGGAAGCAGGAGAGAGCAGATGAAAAAGGTGATAACAATGTTGAAAATAGTCACTCTAGCGGCATTGCTGACGGGGATAACGGCGCTGGCTGCCGGAGCGGCCGATCCGAAGCCGGAGCTGACCAATTCCGATTGCGTCAAATGTCACTCCGCGGCACCGGAAGCTATTGACGCCAATGGCGGCGCCCACAAAACCCGGGTCGGTTGTCAGGATTGCCATGTCGGTCATCCGCCGGCGGTTAAAAAAATCATCCCGGCCTGCAGCAAGTGTCACAGCGGCAAACCGCACTACAATCTTTCCGGCTGCCTGCGCTGCCACAACAATCCGCATACTCCTAAAATTATCAAACTGGCCAACAACATCACCGATGAGTGTCTCACCTGCCATACTCCGCAGATCATCAAACTGAAACAGGTCAAGAGCAAACACTCCGCTCTGGCCTGCAGTTTCTGTCACAATATACATGGCAGGATTCCCCTCTGTACCGAGTGTCACTAACCGCATAGCCCGGAAATGACCGCAGTCGACTGCAAGCGTTGTCACCAGGCCCATATGCCGACGGCTGTCACGTACCCGGCCGATACCCCCAACAAGATGTGTGCGGCATGCCACAAGAAGGCCTTCGAGCTGCACAGCCAGACCGATACCAAGCATAAGAGCATCAACTGTGTTGACTGTCACAAAGACAGACACAAGATGGTCCCGACCTGCCAGGGGTGCCATGGCGCGCCTCATCCGGCACGTATGCTGGCCCGTTTCACCAAATGCGGCGACTGCCACAATACCGCTCATGATCTGAACCGCTGGGAGACCGGTACGCTGAATCAGTCCGGCCTTGCGGACGGGGCGATAAAGCTGCCTCCAAAAAAGGGCACCAAAAAGAAGTAGGCCTAAATATCAAAAAGCTGCACCAAAGGCCGACGGAGCGCTTCGTCGGCCTTTGGTGCGTTCGGGATAATGTGAAAGTATTGTGCGGGACTAAACGATATGAAAGTTGGCGTGAATGATTTTCTGCAGTTCTTCGATCTTGACCATGGCGTGGCGGATCTTCTCACGCTCTGCCGTTGGAAGCTGATAGGGATTGAGATAGTATGAATCTTTCTGGATTCCTTTAAGGGCCTTTATCTGTATCAGTATGCGCTGTCTGGTGAGGACGAGGTAGGCGTCGATAAGATCGCGGGCAAATGATGAAGAAAAGCTTCCTTCCGCTTCCAGCAGCGCTATGCGCCCCATGGTGCTGGTCGCCGGGATGCTCTGGTTGATGGCCAGGATGCGGACATTCATGACTAGAGGAGCCCAGGCGAGCAATTTGATATTGAACTCGCCTTTATGTTCGCCGCTTCCCTCGGTCCAGATACGTTTCATAAAGCCGAGAGCCAGTTTCATTTCCGTAGCGGCTTTCGCCATTCCCCAGAGGACCTGAAAATAATCCTGTTCCATGGTTCTGATCATATCGATCAGTTCAGCGGCCAACCCCTGGTCGCCGGCGACATAGCGGGCATCAGACATCACGATCAGATCCATCGTGTTTTTGCCGATGTCCTCGACTTCGTATCTGACAATGGAAAAGAGCCGCTTGCGCCATTGGCTGAACGATCCGCGCCAGGTCTGATTGGTCGGCATGATATCTCCCGTGCAGCGCTTGAATCCCGCCTCTTCGAGCCTGTCGACCAACCGGGTGGAAAATTCAATGAAATAGCGGTCGGCCTCTTCCCCGCCGCCATCGCCATAGACTATCAGGTTGTCCTGGTCGGTAATGAGAGTCTGCTCTTCACGGCCGTCGCTTCCCATGCTGATGAGTGCAAAGGGAACCTGCGGGCGAACCAGACCGGCTGCGTCCATCTCAGCGAAAACGGACTCCATGACACGCTTCGACAGGAGATCGCGGTACTCCGTGCATGACCGGTGCAGTTCCTGCACGGAGGGAATCAGCAGGAAACGCTCCAGTTCGATCCGGTTGAGCTCCTCATGAATCAGCCTGAGCGGGGAACCCTGAGTGTGTTCGATTGACCCGACAAGCCGCTCTTTATTGCCTCTCCAGTCGACAATGCGGTCGTGATCGGAAGTTACCGTTTTCGAAATCATCTGCAGGAACGGTTCAAAATCTTCAATCCGGCAATATCGTGTGATATCGGTCAGGTCGGGTAACCGGGGGGTAAGAGTATACGCTGCCATGCTCATCTCTTATAAACTCCAAATGCTGAAACTGGCCAAGCCGTAACCACTATACCACAACCTTCGATGAATTTAATGTCTTTAGTTGCTATTCCTGTTCAGGAATGACGCTGAAAATGGTCGCAAATCCTGTTGTTGCATGATTCGGGTTATGTGCTATACATATGGCAACCCCCGTGTACATGGCTGAATGGCTTTGTTGAGCGCAACCGGAGCATCCGATGACACTGTCTCAGCGAACAATCCTTATTATCGTCAGCACGTTCATTGCCCTGCTCTTTATACTGGCGGTAACATCGGATATTATTCTGCTGAGGAGTTTCGCCGCGCTCGAGCGTGAGGTTGTGGCGGAGAATATCCGGAAAGTCAGAAACGAAATTGACGAATCTTATGACGAGCTCCTTGCCTCTTCACGCGAGTTCGCTAATCACGCATCTTCACAAGGTTATTTGTCCCTCAACAAACTTCCTCTTACTTCTCTGGAAAATAGCCACGTTGATCTTGTCGTCTGTTTTTCCCAGGGCAAGCAAGTCATGGCTTCTCTCGTTGCGGGAAATGATGCCGGGAAAAGTCCGGTTGAGATCGAGCACATTTTTTCTCAATTGGGTGCCATCGTTCCGCTTGCGCAAAATAAACCCGGACATTCACTTCGCGGATTGATTGTCCTGGACGGCCATCCCCTGCAATTGGTCTTGAGCCCGCTCCCGGGCAGTGATCTGCTGCTGATGGTCGGCCGCTATCTCGATGAGAAGGAGGTTAAGAGAATTGCCTCCCTTACCGGGTTTATGCTTGAGCTGATTCCAATAAATGATGGACGTGATGCCTCTGATATTTCCGCCGCACTGGCAGCAACTTCCCGTGGCGATAAAAACCCTGTACAGGTTGTCGATCAGAAGACAATCGCAGGCTACACCCTGTTTAAGGATATCTTTGACCGTCCGGCCCTCATAGCTAAAATTATCGAGGGCCGCCTGCTGTACGAGCACGGCAAGGCTTCGATCATATATGTCCTCAGTTCGTTATTTGTCGCCGGAGGGGTGTTCTGCTTCGTAATGCTGTTCTTCATCCGCGGAACGATACTGAACCGCCTGGCATCTCTCACACGAAACGTATCCTATGTTGCGACGCAACATAATTTTTCATCACGATTGCCTGTTTCAGATCAGCAGGACGAATTGAGGGACCTGGCCGTTTCAATCAATGGCATGCTTGACTCGCTCGAAAATACCGACAAGCATTTGATGGAGAGTGAGGAGCGCTATCGCATGCTGTTTGAGCGGGCTCCGGACGCCATTGTCATCGTTGGCCTTGAGAAAGACGAGTCCGGGCGGATTGTGGCCGCCAATCAGGCTGCTGCCGATCAGCACGGTTATACGGTGGATGAACTTCTCGGTTTGCGCATCTTTGATTTAAACAGTGCCGGGGGTAATAAAATGACCCGCGAAATCATGGCCGCTATTAATGCCGGTGAGTGGGTGACCGCGGAAATCTGGCACCGGAAAAAGGACGGCACCCAATTCCCGCTTGAAATACATGCCGGGCCGATAAAAATTGGCGGTAAAAGGTATGTTTTGGGTTTTGACCGGGATATTACGCAGCGCAAGATCACCGAAGAGACCGACCACATGTACCTTGAGCAGATTCACCAGCTCAATGACGAACTGAGCCGCAAAGCGATCGATCTTGCGGCGGCCAACAACGAGCTGGAGACATTTAATTTTTCGGTTTCGCATGATATGCGCGGTCCGCTCACCCGGATTTCCGGCTACTGCCAACTGCTGCTTGATGATGACAATCTTGAGCCGGATATCAGGGAATATATCGTACGGATCTATGAGTCTGAAACTTGGCTTAACGAAATGATTGACACCCTGTTGTAGCTGGCACAGGTAACCCGTGCCGAGATCGTTTCAGCCGGTGTTGACCTGAGCGCAATTGCCGAAGCGTCTTTGAAAGAGTTGTCTCTGGAAGATCCCGGTAGATCGGTCAGAACCCGCATCGCACCCAATATTGTTGTTGCCGGCGATCTCAGTCTTCTGAAAATAGTTATGATCAATCTTCTTAACAACGCCTGGAAATACAGCGCTCTCAAGAGCGACGCACTGATTGAGTTCGGGGTCGATCAGAGCAGCTCCGCTCCGGTATATTATGTCCGCGATAACGGCGCCGGCTTCGATATGAAGGACGCGGACAAGCTTTTCCGCATATTCACACGATTGCACGATTCGAGTCAGTTCATCGGTACCGGCATCGGTCTTGCGACCGTCCAGCGCATCATATTCCGCCATCGTGGTAAAATCTGGGCCGAAGCGGGGGTCGGAACCGGGGCGACGTTCTTCTTTACCCTGCCGCAGCCGGCTCACCCCCTCCAACAGCATCGTTTTCCCGCTTGACTCACCTGCCTCTCCGTGTTATCTGAAAAGCCTTTAAATACGTATGGTTAACGTTTTTACCGGTTTGAAAATATTAAACAATATTTCGATTGGAGTACTTCATGTCACAACAACTAACCTTTACAGTCGGCTCCCTTCTGGCCGACATGGCCCGCCGCTTCCCGGACAACGACGCGCTGGTCTACCCGGAACGGAACCTGCGCTACAGCTACAGCCGGCTTAACGACGCCTGCCGCCTGATTGCCAAGGGGCTGCTCCGGATGGGGATCAAGAAAGGGGACAACATCGCGATCTGGGCCTACAACGTCCCCGAATGGGTGCTGCTGCAGTTCGCCTCCGCCAAAATCGGCGCCGTCCTCGTCACCATCAACACCAGCTACAAATCGGCCGAACTGGAATACATCCTGGAGCAGTCCGACTCCACCTCGCTCTTCATGGTCGGCTCCTTCAAGGACACCGACTACGTCGAAACCCTCGGCGTCGTCGTCCCGGAAGCGGCCGGGTCTGCACCCGGCAAGCTGGTAAGCGCCAAACTCCCCTACCTGAAAAACATCGTCTATATCGGCGGTGCAACCCCCGCCGGCATGTTCAACTTCGACGACATCATCAAGCTGGGGGAGGGGGTGTCCGACGCCGAACTGGCGGCGATAGAAGCCACCCTGGAGTGCCATGAAACCATCAACATGCAGTACACCTCCGGCACCACCGGCTTCCCCAAGGGGGTCATGCTGACCCACTACAACATCGTCAACAACGGCTTCAACATCGGCGAATGCATGAAGCTGACGGAAAAGGACCGCCTCTGCATCCCGGTCCCCTTCTTCCACTGCTTCGGCTGCGTCCTCGGGGTCATGGCCTGCGTCACCCACGCCACGGCCATGGTGCCGGTCGAGATCTTCGACCAGCTCAAGGTCCTGCAGACCATCGAGAAGGAGCAATGCACCGCCGTCCATGGCGTCCCGACCATGTTCATCGCCGAACTGGAGCACCCGGAGTTTGTCGCCTTTGACCTCTCCACCCTGCGCACCGGCATCATGGCCGGCTCTCCCTGTCCGATCGAGGTCATGAAAAAAGTCATCTCCCAGATGCATGCGAGTGAAATAACCATCGCCTACGGCCAGACCGAATCCTCTCCCGTCATCACCCAGACCCGCACCGACGATCCGATAGAGTTGCGGGTCGCCACCGTCGGCCGCGCCCTGCCCGATGTCGAGGTGAAAATTGTCGATATAGAAACCGGGAAAGCCCTCCCACCCGGCAAGCAGGGGGAACTCTGCACCAAAGGGTACCTTGTCATGAAAGGGTACTACAAGATGCCGGAAGAGACCGCGAGGGCGATCGACTCGAGAGGCTGGCTGCACACCGGCGACCTGGCCATCATGGACGAAAACGGCTACTGCAAGATCACCGGCCGCATCAAACAGATGATCATCCGGGGCGGCGAGAACATCTACCCGCGCGAGATCGAGGAGTTCCTCTACACCCATCCGAAGGTCTCGAACATCCAGGTCTACGGCGTGCCGGACCGCAAGTACGGCGAGCAGGTCATGGCCGCCATCATCCTCAAAAAGGGGGTGGAGATGAGCGAAGACGAGGTGCGTGACTTCTGCCGGGACAAAATAGCCAATTACAAGATCCCGAAATACGTCAAGTTCGTCGACGGCTACCCGATGACCGCCTCCGGCAAGATCCAGAAATTCAAGATGCGGGAGATGGCGATCAAGGAGCTGCAGCTGGAGGACGCGGGCACAACGGCGTGACGGGCATCGGATTGCCGGTATGAAATACACCAGGAACTTCAAAGGGCGAAGCTACGGCTTTGCGGATCTTAAAGCCGTGCTGGCCAAGGCGTCGCCGCTGCGGTCGGCGGACGAGCTGGCCGGGATTGCCGCAGTATCGGAAGAAGAGCGGGCCGTGGCCCAATGGCTGCTGGCCGATCTGCCGCTCAAGACGATTCTCGCAGAACCCTTGATTCCGCCGGAGGAAGACGAGGTCAGCCGGCTGATTGTAGAGTCCCACGATATGGCCGCGTTCGCCCCGATCTCGTCTTTGACCGTGGGGGAATTCCGCGAATGGCTGCTGAACGATGCCGTCACCGACGAAGAGATAGCCGCGGTTCGCTGGGGGATCACTCCGGAAATGGCCGCGGCAACCTCCAAGATCATGCGCAACCAGGATCTGATCGCGGCGAGCGGACGCTGTCAGGTGACCACCCGGTTCCGCAACACCATCGGCCTGCCGGGGCGGTTATCCACGCGGCTGCAACCAAATCATCCCACCGACGATCCCCGCGGGGTCGCCGCCAGCGTGCTGGACGGGCTGCTGTACGGCAGCGGCGACGCGGTCATCGGCATCAACCCGGCGACGGACAGCCCGAAGAA